>Ga0209345_10000413_pt1 | contig 55319 bp, 53 predicted proteins | sample Cruoilmetagenom7_FD_187294 | JGI IMG/M metagenome (GOLD analysis project Ga0209345, IMG submission 187294) | Oil polluted marine microbial communities from Coal Oil Point, Santa Barbara, California, USA - Sample 7 (SPAdes) (version 2) | ecosystem: Environmental > Aquatic > Marine > Oil seeps ... | reverse complement strand
CTTGTCGGTGAAAAAACTGCTCCTCGTCAATCTGCAAAGACTTGTTCATGAACAACCGCAACCGGTTATAGGCGCGCTTTTGATCGGTGGCAGGCATCACATCCTTGCCCTTTAACGGCGGCCAGTTTTCCAAATCACGGTCGCGGGCCGCAAACACCGTATCATCATACAATTCTGCCGCATGGAATTCCGGCACATGGGTCAGGAACTGCACATTGGTAAACCGCGTGGTGGATTTGAACTTGGTCGAATTGAAATCAGCCGTTTTAAAAAACCTTACTGGATGCTCGGCTTTTACCCCGTCAGGGTTCTGAGCCCAACTGAAATAAGCATCACCGCTGAACGTCGCGGAACGAAAAGAGGTATCACCCGTAAACGTCGCAGAACGGAAAGAGGCAATATCCGTAAACGTCACGAAACTAAAAGAGACATCACCCATGAATGTCGCGGAACTAAAAAAAGCGTAATCGGTAAACGTCGCGTGGTGAAAGTTAACAAACGTCGTAAACGTCGCGGAATGAAAGGAAGCATGCCCTTTAAACGTTGCAGAAACAAAAGAGGCTTCACCCGTAAACGTCGCGAAATAGAAACTACATTTTTTTTCAAAGACAAATTTTTCAAGGCTAATATATCTGGAGAAATTCACGTAAAAAAAATGAATGTCTTCGGTTATAGCTGGCAATTCGGCGTTTCTATCCTTTAGGCGAGCGCGAAATCGTTTAGTAATGTCAGCCAGTTCCTGATCACCCAGCGGCATCAAATCCGATACGTCCAACCCCGTCGCTTTAGCCCGATCCGCGCGATCAACATCACTCAGTTCCGCACAAAACCAGCCGTTCCAAGCTCTCCGGTTTTTTGCTGCCAGTTCCATGTTACTTCTCAGCCAAGTCGCCCCCTCCGCCTGCTCCCCGTAAACCGTCGCCAGCACATACCACGGGTTTTGGTTGGCATCCTGCAACCGCTCCCCGTCGTTGCGGATCGGCACACCGTCCGCCACTTCGACAATCTCATGCGGCTCTTTATCTGGGTCTTTCAGTTTCTCGCTCACCTTGTCCCTACCCTTCTTCTTTTCAACCATGATGCGGCAGCGCCAGCACCACCGCAACCCCGCCGTATGTATAAAACCCATACGCAATCCATACGGTTTCCATACCGCCAAAATGCGCCTTTTTCTTGCGAACCACTCGCAATTACCACCGCGCGCCCTATATACACTTCATGAACAGACGCCAATTCACCACCCGCCTCGCAGCGCTTTTAGCCGCGCCAGCCCTGCCCGCCAGCGCCCTAACGGCCGCCGCCTCCGCCCCCGTTGCGGCCCCTGTCGTGATCTCGACAGGTGCCACATCTTGGGCCAGCTACCTGATGGCGATGCACGACACCTGTACCCCGACCATGTTGAAATCCGTGTTAAATATTAACGCGGAATCGGCCGAGGCCATTCACGGCCAAATGGTCGAAAAAGGCGTGATCAGCGATGGAAATCGCGTCATTCGTGATGTAAAACAGCGTCTGAAATCACATCTTGAGGCCGCTGACATGCCAGACACCCGCCCCGCCACCCTTGAGGACCTTGAGGCCCTGACCGACATCTGGTTTGACGGCTGGCACGAGGCTCACGCCGCCCATGTTCCCAATGAACTCATAGACTTACGTACCCGCGACAGTTTGCGGATTCGTATGGAAGCAATGCTGGGTGACACCGATGTTGTCGGCCCAATCGGGGCTCCAATCGGGTTTTGCACCGTGTTAGAGGACGAAATCTACCAGTTCTACGTCGCCCCCGCCGCCCGTGGCACCGGTGCGGCCAATGCACTGATCAAAGTGGGCGAAACGCGCATTGCCGCAGCTGGTTTTGACGAGGCCAAGCTCTACGTTCTCCCCGAAAACCCCCGCGCGCAGGCGTTTTACCGCCGCAACGGCTGGGACGGCGATGTGATCAAACACGTCCCCCTGCAAACCCTGAGCGAGCCCTACATGCTGCCCTGCCTGATCATGACAAAACAGCTAAAATAAGAAACTCATTGTCAGTTAATCCTCCGTTAACCATCTCCGGTCCATAGTGTTCCTGCAAATAGACGGAGTCATGATGGCCGAGGATTTATTCTCTTCTCACCCCACCCTCACCCCACCCGAGACGAATGAAGACCGGGTGTCGTGGCTTCGTCTATTGCGTTCGCGCAGGGTTGGCGTTTCGACGTTCTTTCGCTTGATGGGAGAGCACGGAAATGCCCACGCCGCCCTTGCCGCCCTGCCTGAAATCGCCCGCGCCGCGTCCGTTCAGGATTACAGTATCTGCCCCGAAGGCGTGGCAGTCGCAGAGATCAAAGCAGCTCGCGCAGTTGGCGCACAAATGATCTGCTATAATGATGACATTTACCCGAAAGCATTGGCCGACATTTCCGATCCGCCACCGATACTCTGGGCAATCGGTGATATCACTATGATGTCGCGCCCAACGGTGGCGATGGTGGGCGCGCGCAACGCGTCATCCTTAGGGACCCGAATGGCCCGCAAGCTGGCCTTAGATCTGGTTGAGGCCGGTTATGTTGTGGTGTCGGGGCTGGCCCGTGGCATCGATACCGCCGCCCATCTTGCAGCGCTTGAAGGCGGCACCATTGCGGTGCAGGCCGGCGGCGTTGATATTATCTACCCCAAAGAAAATGCCAAGCTGACCGATGACATCGGCAAATCAGGCCTGCGCCTGTCAGAGATCGCCATGGGCACCCACCCCCAAGCCCGACATTTTCCACGCCGTAACCGGATCATATCGGGCCTTGCCAAGGCCGTGATTGTCGTTGAAGCCGCCGCGCGGTCCGGCAGTTTGATCACCGCTAAAGATGCACTGGATCAGGGCCGTGATGTGCTGGCCGTACCGGGCCATCCGTTTGACGCCCGCGCCTTTGGCTGCAACGCGTTGATCCGCGACGGGGCCACATTAGTCAGGTCCGCCGCCGATGTGATTGACGCGATCGGGGCTGAGCAACCGACCACTGTGCCTACGCCCGATGTGAGCAAGCGCCCCCCCCGTACCTTACGTGATACCGCAAATCTGCATAGCGAAATTCTGGCACGCCTTGGCCCCAGCCCCGTCGCCGAAGATCAGTTAATCCGCGATCTGGATATACCCAGCCAGCAAGTCACGCCCGAGTTGCTCAATCTCGAACTGGACGGCAAAATTAAACGCGCAGCTGGCGGGCTTTTGTCACTGGCTCATTAAACCTGATTACTTTGCCCCATTGACATTCCACCCGAACGCCCCTCTCTTGCGCCGCCATTAGATCCGTTTGCGAGTAGAGAGGAAATTCATGCCTGTAGTTGTCGTCGAATCCCCAGCCAAAGCCAAAACTATCAATAAATATCTAGGGGATAACTATACTGTGCTGGCCTCATATGGCCACGTGCGCGACCTGCCGCCTAAAAACGGATCGGTCGACACGGATGATGATTTCGCCATGAAATGGGAGATCGGATATGATTCCCGTAAACACGTCAAAGCCATCGCTGATGCGCTAAAAGACGACAACGAACTGATTCTCGCGACCGACCCCGACCGCGAGGGAGAGGCCATCAGCTGGCATCTGGAAGAGGCGTTGCGCAAGCGCAAGTCGATCAAAAAGGACACCCCCGTTAGCCGCGTCGTGTTCAACGCGATCACCAAATCTGCCGTCACCGAAGCGATGAAAAACCCGCGCCAAGTCGACATGCCGCTGGTCGAGGCCTACCTTGCCCGCCGTGCGCTGGACTATCTGGTCGGGTTCAACCTGTCGCCAGTATTGTGGCGTAAACTGCCCGGTGCTAAATCGGCAGGCCGTGTGCAATCGGTTTGCCTGCGTCTGATCGTCGAGCGCGAGATGGAGATCGAGGCGTTCAATGCCCGCGAATATTGGAGTGTCAAGGCGGCCCTGACCACCCCGCGCGGCCAATCGTTTGAGGCCCGCCTGACCCATCTGGCTGGTGCCAAGCTGGACAAGTTTGATCTGGAAAATTCCACCGCCGCTGAATTGGCCGTTCAAGCCGTCAACAGCCGCGATTTGACCGTACAAAAAGTCGAGGCCAAACCGGCCAACCGCAACCCCTCGGCCCCGTTCATGACCTCGACCCTGCAACAGGAAGCGTCGCGCAAATTCAGCTTTGGTGCCCGCCAAACCATGAGCACCGCACAACGTTTGTATGAGGCCGGCTACATCACCTATATGCGGACCGATGGCATCGACATGGCCCCCGAGGCGGTGAGTGCTGCGCGGTCTGAAATTGAAACCCGTTATGGCAAGGAATATGTGCCCAGCAGCCCACGGGTCTATAAAAACAAGGCCAAGAACGCCCAAGAAGCCCACGAGTGTATCCGACCGACCGATATGTCGGTGGATGCTGGTAAATTGGCGCGACTCGAGGCGGATCAGCGTAAACTCTATGATCTAATTTGGAAACGCACCCTGGCCAGCCAGATGGAACAGGCCCGCATGGAGCGCACCAGCGTCGATGTCGGCAGTGATGATGGCCAGATCGTCATGCGCGCCACGGGTCAGGTTGTGCTGTTTGACGGGTTCATGAAGGTCTATGAAGAGGGCCGCGACGACAGTGTCATTGATGACGACGACAAGCGTCTGCCGCAAGTTACCCAAGGTGACAATGTTGGCAAAGACAGCGTCACACCTGAGCAACATTTCACCCAGCCACCGCCCCGTTTCACCGAGGCGACATTGGTGAAACGCATGGAAGAACTGGGCATTGGCCGCCCGTCGACCTATGCCTCGGTCATCACCACGATCCAAGACCGCGAATATGTGCGCAAAGACAAAAACCGCTTGTTCCCCGAGGATAAGGGCCGGATGGTCACGATCTTCTTGCTGAACTTTTTCCGTAAATATGTCGGCTACGAATTCACCGCCAATCTAGAAGAAGAGTTGGACGATGTTTCGGCAGGCGAGCGCAACTACAAAAACGTGCTGGAACGGTTCTGGAAAGACTTCAACGTCGCGATCTCGGAAACCAGCGAATTGCGGATTTCCGAAGTGCTGGATGTGCTGGACGACGTTCTGGCCCCATCGCTATACCCACCGCGTGAAGACGGGTCGGACCCACGGACCTGCCCATTGTGTGGTGAAGGCAAGCTGCATTTGAAAACCTCGAAATCCGGTGGGTTTGTCGGCTGTGGTAACTACCCCGAATGCCGCTACACCCGCCCGATTGGCGGCGATAATGATGCAAATGCGGACCGCGTTCTAGGCATTGATGACGGCGATGAAATCAGTCTGCGCTCTGGCCGGTTTGGCCCCTATGTGCAACGCGGCGAACCCACTGAAGAGGTGAAAAAACCACCGCGCGCCAGCCTGCCAAAGGGATGGCAACAAGAAGACATGACGCTGGAAAAGGCGCTGACATTGCTGAGCCTGCCGCGTTTTGTCGGGGATCATCCGGATGGCGGTTTGGTGCATACCAACATCGGGCGCTATGGCCCTTATGTGATGCACACCACCGTTGACGAGGACGGCAAAGACCAAAAACTATACGCCAACATCCCTGATGTCGAAGAGGTGTTCACCATCGGTATGAACCGCGCGGTCGAAGTGATCGCCGAAAAACGCACCAAAGGCGGGCGCGGGCGCACGGCGGCCAAGGCGCTAAAAGAGTTGGGCGAACACCCCTCCGAGGGTGGCCCCGTCAATGTGATGGAAGGACGTTATGGTCCTTACGTGAAATGGGCCAAAGTGAACGCAACCCTGCCCAAGGACGTGGAACCAGCCGATGTCACGATGGACATGGCGGTTGAGCTGATCACGGCGAAAGCGGCCAAAGGCGGACGCAAGAAAGCGGCACCGAAAAGGAAGCCGGCGGCCAAAAAAACCGCCGCCAAGAAGCCAGCCGCAAAAAAGAAGCCTACAGCCAAGAAAGCATGAGCGGACTGATTGACTCTTGAGACAGCCCCCGTCACATATCGATGCAAGTGACATAACGACGGGGGCCACCACATGAATAAAATTTACACATCAGCCGCTGACGCGCTGGATGGACTGTTGCAGGACGGCATGTTCATTGCTGCGGGCGGCTTTGGGCTGTGCGGTATTCCTGAATTGCTGCTCAGCGCAATCAAGGACGCAGGCACCAAAGATTTGACATTCGCCTCTAACAACGCGGGCGTCGACGACTTTGGCATTGGCATCCTGTTGCAGACCAAGCAGGTCAAAAAGATGATTTCATCTTATGTGGGTGAAAACGCCGAATTCATGCGTCAGTATCTGTCGGGTGAGCTGGAACTGGAATTCAATCCCCAAGGCACGTTGGCTGAACGCATGCGCGCAGGCGGTGCCGGCATCCCCGGATTTTACACCAAAACCGGTGTTGGCACGGTGATCGCCGAGGGCAAAGACCACAAAGATTTCGACGGCGAAACCTACATCATGGAACGCGGGATCGTGGCCGATCTGGCCATTGTCAAAGCATGGAAAGCCGATGAAACCGGCAATTTGATGTTCCGCAAAACAGCCCGCAATTTCAACCCGCCCGCCGCCATGTGTGGCAAGGTTTGCGTTGTTGAGGTTGAGGAGATCGTGCCGGTTGGCACGCTGGACCCCGACGCGATCCACCTGCCGGGCATCTATGTGCACCGGATCATTCAGGGTGATCACGAAAAACGTATTGAACAACGCACAGTGTCGAAAGGGTAAACCATGTGGGATCGTAACCAAATGGCCGAACGGGCCGCGCAAGAATTGCAAGATGGCTGGTATGTGAATCTGGGCATCGGCATCCCGACTTTGGTGTCAAACTACATCCCCGAGGGGGTGAACGTGACGCTGCAATCAGAAAACGGCATGTTGGGCATGGGCCCCTTCCCAACGGAAGAAAACATCGACGCCGATCTGATCAATGCGGGCAAACAGACCATTACGGAGCTTCCGCAAACCGCCTATTTTGACAGCGCTGCGTCCTTTGCGATGATCCGTGGTGGCAAAATCGCCATGGCTATTTTGGGTGCAATGGAAGTGGCCGAAAACGGCGATCTGGCCAATTGGATGATCCCCGGCAAGCTGGTCAAAGGTATGGGCGGCGCGATGGATCTGGTGGCTGGTGTTGGCCGTGTTGTTGTGGTGATGGATCACACCAACAAGCATGGCGATTCCAAAATCCTAAAGGAATGCACCTTGCCGTTGACCGGTAAATCCGTTGTTGACCGCATCATCACCAATCTGGGTGTGCTGGATGTGGTCGAGGGGGGCTTGAAGGTCGTTGAATTGGCCCCTGACGTGACAGCTGAACAAATGGCCCAAGCCACCCAAGCCAACCTCGTTTAAGAAACACCGGCCCCGTTTTCGTCACGGGGCCGTTTTTTCGTCAAAATCCATCAACATTGTTTCCTTTTTTGGAAACAGCTCAATACTATGACCCTAATTGGCGGGTAATGAGTATGAGCAGCATACAAAGTCAAACTGGCCCACACCCCATTCCACGGCGCGGGCGGGATATGCTGTTATTGGGTGGATTGTTCCCCCTGATGCTGGTCGGGCTGATCAGCCTTGCCGCCACAACCGGTTGGCATGAAACCAAAGCCCAGTTCGCCAAGCTGACCCCTTCCTACATCGTAATTTTGCTCACCCTGTCGCTGGTCAACGACCTGCTACGTGGGATGCGCTGGCATGTGGTTGCACGCCGTTTGGGCCTGCCCGCAACCGCGAAACTGCAGATGACCCCTTGCTAGAGCGATGTGATGATGGTGACGGAACACCGGATCGAAAACTGGGACGGTTTTTGGTAGCGCTGGACACCTCCAAGGCCACCTATTCGGTTGGCTGGCTTGACGCGACCGCCATGAAAGCAGCCTTTGGACGCGGCATTCTCGAAGAAGGCGAACCCGGAGCAGCTCTAATCCCAAAACTAAAAATCCAAATCGGTGCCCTTTAACGCGCCATCCTTCGCGCTGTCCAAACCCGTGGTTCGGCTGTTCAACAAGCTCTATTTTGGGCGGGTGCCCAAATCTGGGCGTATCTCGGTCGAACCCATCAGCGATTTCTTTTTCCCGCTGGATGCGATCCACAACTGGAACCGCCTTTATGGCAAACGCGGTTTTCACCAGTTTCAATGCGTGCTGCCGATTGAACAAGCGGATGCGCTGCGCGAAATGCTGGTGGGAATTGCCCGCTCCGATATAGCATCGCCGCTGGCGATGTTGAAACGCATGGGTGCGGGGCGCGCGGGTTACCTGTCATTCCCGATGGATGGCTACACCCTGGCCACGGGGTGTCGATTGCGTGGTTTATGGCGCACGGAATTGCGAGGCTATGGAGTTGCGTGGAGCTGGCTGTGTGGTGGGTGTTGGTTCGGTCGCAGGGGATCGCGGGGCATTGGCAACTATGAATATGGTGCTGCCAAGGCGAGGTTCGCCACCTATCTAACCGGTTTGCAAAAACGTCTGACCCGCACAGGCGGGCATGTGGTGACGGTGAAACCCAGTTTTTCGATACCGGCATGACATGGGGCAATGCGGGGGTGTTTCCGGTTGCGGCCCCTGAAAGGTGGCGGGCGACACTCTAAAAGCCGTCAAGAAAATGCGAAACGTGATCTACACACCCTTTTTCTGGTGCTACATTATGCTGACCTTCTGGTCCATTCCGGAACTTATCTTTAAGAAGGTGCCTATTTAAAGAGATCCTATGCCTGCGGCGCGGCGTTGCAGCTGTCTCGGAAACGGGTGGAACCCATGGAACGAAAACGGGGTTAGATGACGCCATCTTGTTTGAGCTGGGCAAGGTCGCTTTCTGACAGGCCCAGCAGATCGCCGTAGATTTCAGCATTCGATGCGCCCAGTTGTGGGCCAAGTGAATTCAGCTGTCCCGGCGTTTCAGATAAGCGCGGCAATGGAGACGGAAACGGCAGCGGGCCGATGCCTTCAACCATCATATCGGTCAGGGTTTTGCGCGCAGCATAATGTGGGTCCTTGGCAATATCCTCAATCGACATCACCGCCCCGCAAGGCACCTCGCCCGTATTACACGCCGCTTGAACCTCGGCTTGGGTCAACGCACTTGCCCATTTCTGCACAATTCCGTTAACCGCATGCTCATCCTCGATTCGAGATTGCGAGGTTTGATAGCGTGCATCTGTAGCCAGATCGGGCTGCCCCATCGCCACACTTAAACGGGCAAACATTTTGTCATTGGTGCAGGCAATCGCCACCCATTTTCCATCGGCGCATTTGAAATGACCATGTGGACAGGCGTTGATGGTGTGGATGCCTTGGCGTCCCCGCACTGTCCCATTCATCGCATGGGCCGGAGCAATTTCGTCCAGCGCCCGAAACACAGATTCATAAAGCGCGATATCAACCATCTGCCCCTGCCCCGTGACATCACGACTGCGCAACGCCATCATAATGCCAATCACCCCGTACAGCCCCGACATATAATCCGCCAGCGACGTCGACCCCGGGGTCAGAGGCGCGCCATCAATCTCGCCTGTCAGATGGCTCAGCCCGCTGACGGCATGGGCAATGCGCGCGAACCCCGGCAGGTCCCGATAAGGGCCGTCTTGGCCATAGCCCGAGATCTTGAGCATGATCAGGCCTTTATTGACTTTGCGCAGGATTTCAAACGACATGCCCCATTTATCAAAAGTGCCGGGGCGGAAGTTTTCGATCACCACGTCGGATTTCGCCGCCATATCGCGGAACATCGCCGCCCCGCGTTCCGATTTCAGGTTCAGCGTGACCGAGCGCTTGTTGCGCCCCTCGTTCAACCACAAAAGCGAGCCTGCCCCCGTGCCGCTGTCAGTGCCTAGCGCACGCAGCGGATCGCCCCCGACGGGGTGCTCAACCTTGATCACATCAGCGCCAAATTCCGCCAGTAGTGCAGCACAAGACGGCCCTGCAATGAAAGTCGAGGCATCGAGAACACGAATGCCTGTTAAAGGGAGATTTGCCGTGTTGCTCAAAATCCGAACCATGTCTGCCAAAGACCCGCTGCGTAAAACACCAGCAGCGCACCAATCACGCCCAGTCCGATGCTGGTCAGCATACCAATCACAATCGGCACTTTACCCGCTGCAAACGAGTGGTAGCATTTTTTGGGGTGCATTCGATCCGCCACGTTAACCAGTTCTTGATTCAGTCGGGCCGGATGGCGCATATGTTTGAACGTCGCCTTCAGGGTCGCCAAAGATTTTTGCCCCAGACCGGCCCAAAAGTTCTCAAATAACCTGTCAGTGCAAAGCAAGGTGCCATCGACATCCAGCACCAGTGGTTTACTGTCAGTCATTAGAGGCCAGCCCCCGCACAGCAAACACACAGCCATCCGTCACCAGTTCTGGCGGGGTCAGGCATAGGCCACGCGCCACCGTCCATGCGGCTAAAACTTTGGGCACATAGGCGCGGGTTTCGGCGAAAGGCGGCACGCCTTCGTGTTTCTTGACCGCACCTTCCCCAGCGTTATAGCTGGCCAGCACCATCACAGGGTCGCGGTCGAACTCTTTCATTAACCAATCCAGATATGCGACACCGCCCTTGATGTTCTGGGTGGCGATGCTGGAATCCTCAACGCCAAACCGTTTGGCCGTATCCGGCATCAGCTGCATCAGGCCCGTGGCCCCTGCCCCGCTGACAGCGCCGGTTTTGCCAGCAGATTCTATGCCGATCACCGCCAAAACCAGCGCCGGTGATACATCAGTGCCGATCGTGGCCATCAGGATGTCTGTGCCGTGCACCTTGGCAATATCTTGCAATTGCTGCAATCGCGGCCTTGGAACAGCTTTACCCTCGGGGGCTTTATCCAGATATAAAACGGCACCCCGCAACCGGCCAGGCCCTGAATCAGACAGTTTCGGAGAAACGCCCATCCAATACCATTCCAACCCGGTTAATACTGGCGCTTTGTCAGCAGACTCTGGATTGGCGGCGTCAGACGGGGCACTTGCCGGCACCAACTGGTCAGCCGGATCGATCTGCACCTTAATCCTGTTGGTCGCCCCCTTGTTTGGCACGCCAACACGTTTGAAGGTAAAACTCGGGTAGGGCGATGGCGTTTCGGCCATCACCTGAGCCGCAGCACACACTGCGACGATTGCTACTATGGATACGAAGCGCCGCTTCATGCGGATTCCTGCTCTGCCTCGGTACTATTAACCATAAACGTTGTCGCAAATATTAACCTTAAACGCCAGTTTATTGCGGAAAAAGCGGGGAAAACAGCCTGAATTAACCGTGTTTCAACAGGTCAAAACAAACAATTTCAACATATTATCACTTTTTTATTGTTCTTTATCAATCTGTTATAAGAAAATTCGTTGATTTTTAACAATAGCTTAATATTGAACCATATGCGCCCAATTCTCGCCCCAATCAGACGGCTATATATACCCATCCCGACGCGGACAGAGGGCCAATAAGAGGCCGGTCCAATGAAGCCCGCCGAGGAATGTGGAAAGAGCGAAACGTAAACAAAGGAATATCAAAATGACTAACATGATCAAAAACTTCGTAAATGACGAATCTGGTGCCGTAACTGTTGACTGGGTTGTTCTGACAGCCGCAATCGTTGGCTTGGGCCTGGCCGTTATGTCTGTTGTTTCTACAAGCACAGAAACGCTGACCAACAAAGTCGGTGGCGCAATGGACGCGATGACTGTTGACACCACGTTCTAATCAGAACGCTGCGTTAAAAACATCGAAAATCTCAGACTAATTAAACATAGTATAAGGAATATCAAAATGACTAACATGATCAAAAACTTCGTAAATGACGAATCTGGTGCCGTAACTGTTGACTGGGTTGTTCTGACAGCCGCAATCGTTGGCTTGGGCCTGGCCGTTATGTCTGTTGTTTCTACAAGCACAGAAACGCTGACCAACAAAGTCGGTGGCGCAATGGACGCGATGACTGTTGACACCACGTTCTAATCAGAACGCTGCGTTAAAAACATCGAAAATCTCAGACTAATTAAACATAGTATAAGGAATATCAAAATGACTAACATGATCAAAAACTTCGTAAATGACGAATCTGGTGCCGTAACTGTTGACTGGGTTGTTCTGACAGCCGCAATCGTTGGCTTGGGCCTGGCTGTTATGGCAGTTGTTTCTACAAGCACAGAAACGCTGACCAACAAAGTCGGTGGCGCAATGGACGCGATGACTGTTGACACCACGTTCTAATCAGAACGCTGCGTTAAAAATTCTAAAAACCGTGCCCATAACTGGGCGCGGTTTTTTTGTTCCAGCTCCGTTGCATCAGGCTGAAGGCCAATAAAATACAACCCAAATCAAACAAAACTGGTCGTGAATATTTCATTACTTCTTCCCTGTCATTCCACATTCTCGACACAGTCAGGTTTTACAAATACCCAACGACAGAAACAAAATAACGATTGAAAACACGGAGATACAGAATGCGTAACGCAATTTTAAAATTTGCAAAATCTGAAGACGGGGCAATCACAGTAGACTGGGTTGTTTTAACCGCAGCTGCCGCCTTTCTTGGAGTGGCCGTTCTCTTTGTGATCGGTCCAGCCGCAACCGGAAAGTCCGATGACATTGGTGCCTATATTGACACAATGGACGTTCACACAACTTTCTAAGTGATCAGATTTCCACAAGAAATAATATCAATTTGGTCAACACTCCACAGAATTTCCGTCTTTTGTTCACTCTTTTGCCGCATTTCAAAAGCAAAATAGCTGCAGAGAATTAATCAAGCCCCGAGGCAGTCGAGCGCAGCGGGTTTATTCGACGAAAGGATACATCATGCGAATGGTATTTGGGCTAGTCCTGATTGCTGGGCTGGCATTGGCCGGGTTTGCTGTCTATATGGCAAAAGGCTTCATCAGCACGTCACAGGCCAGAACCGCCGAGCTTCAGGCAATTGCAGATAGCATGGTCGAAACCGTGCAGGTCTTCGTGGTAAAGCGCAAAGTAACATACGGTGAGCGGCTTACGAAAGAAGACGTTCAATTGGTCAAATGGCCCGCCGAATCATTGCCCGAGGGTACTTTCATCCATCCGCCTGCCGAAATCGAAGATGGCAAACCGGGCATATTCCTGTTTCCCAAGGACAGCGACAAACTTCGCTCTGTTTTGCGGACTATGGAATTGGGCGAGCCCGTTTTGGCGTTAAAAGTGACTGAACCTGGCAAAGATGCTGGCATCACATCACGTCTCACCGCTGGTATGCGCGCCTTTGCGATCACAGTTGACGTCAGCAGTGGCGTATCGGGCTTCCTTCGCCCAGGTGACCAAGTCGACGTGTTCTGGACAGGCTCCACACCCGGTCGGGATGGCGAAGGCAATATCACCAAACTGATTGAAACCGCTGTGCGTCTGGTTGCGATTGACCAATCGGCCAATGACGACATCGGCAACACAAAAGTTGCCCGCACAGTGACAGTCGAGGCAACCCCACAACAAGTCGCCGCTCTGGCACAGGCACAAGGCTCTGGCCGTCTGTCACTGGCGCTGGTTGGCACGGGTGACATTGCCGACGTTGGGCCGATCGAGATCGACCAGAACGAACTGTTGGGAATTGAGTCCCGCGAAATTGTAAGGGTTGAGCAACAAGAAGCCTGCACAATAAAAGCACGCCGCGGTGCTGAAGTGGTGGTGGTTGATATCCCCTGCACCAACTGATCCGACAACCGAAATTACCAAAAAAGGCGGCCCAGTATTTAGGGCCGCCTTTTCTGATTTGTTTCCTGCGTTGGCCTATTCGACCCATTCCCATGGTCGCGTAAATTCACCCAGCAGATGCAGCACGGCTTCTTCATCTACCGCACCGGTCTTAGTGATTTGCGCGACCAACCCGCGCTTTTTGCTATCCACCACACGGATCACTTCGGCAGCATGCCCCGCATCGCTTAGGGCTTTGTTATAAACCCGCGTGATCGCCATTTTACGCAGTTCCGGTTTGAACACTTTGCCCACAGCGGTTTTTGGCAATTCATCCATTATTTCCAGATGCTTGGGCCGTGCGGCGCGCTCATGCACATGTTCGTTTGCATGCTTAATCAATTCATCAACGCTCACATCCGCCCCGTCAATCAGTTCGACGTAAACACAGGGTAGTTCGCCGGCAAAACTATCGGGCTGGCCAATCGCACCGGCAAAAGCAATCGCTGGATGCCCCGCCAAAGCCTCTTCAATCTCGGCGGGGTCAATATTGTGCCCACCGCGTATGATTAGATCCTTGGCGCGGCCAGTGATCCACAGATATCCATCCGCATCAAGTCGCCCCAAATCCCCGGTCCGTAGATATTTTTCATCTGCAAAAAGGCCGACATTTTTCGGGGCTTCGGTGTATGTATGGCCCGCGAAAACCCCGGGATTGGACACACAAATCTCGCCGACCACGTCAACTTCGCATTCATTGATGATATTACCAGCTTCATCACAGTTCAAAATACGCACGTCCGTGTAGGGAAACGGCAATCCGACCGAACCGATTTTCTTTTCACCGTCGGTTGGGTTGATCGCCACCAGACAGGTCGCCTCGGTCAACCCATAGCCTTCGATCAAATTCACCCCTGTGGCTTTTTCGAACCGGTTATACAGCTCAACCGGCAATGGTGCAGAGCCGGAAAATGCGATTTTCAGGGTCGATACATCCGCATCCACAGGCCGCTGCATCAGCGCAGAAACAGCTGTCGGCACGGTGATCACAAAGGTCACTTTGTAGCGCTCGATCAATTTCCAGAAATTATCGAACACACCTTCGCCGCGATAGCCTTGCGGGGTTGGAAACACCACGTGAGATCCCGCAGCAATCACTGCCATCAGCACAACATGCACCGCAAAAACATGGAACAGCGGCAGTGGGCAGATCAAGGTATCGTTCTCATCAAACAGCAGATTTTCACCCAACCAGCCGTTATAAATCATACCGGAGTATTTGTGCTGTGCGACTTTTGGCATACCCGTTGTGCCGCCGGTATGGAAATAGGCTGCAATGCGGTCACCATCGGAATCCGCGAAATCCAACGTGGTGTTTTGGCGCGACATTTCCTTAGTGAAACTCAACACTTGCGCGCTGTGGCTGACCGGGTTTTTCGGCCGGATCATACTGGCAATCCAGCTTTTTGGGGGGGGCACATAGCGCAGTAAATCCACCTCAAGAACGGTTTTGACATTCGGTGCCATTGCCACAGCTTCGGCCGCCTTTTGGGCGACATCGCTCTTTGGCAGGCTTTTCATTGTCACCAGCACCTTGGCATTGGTTTCACGCAAAATGGAAGCAACCTGCTCTGCATCCAGCAGCGGGTTGATCGGGTTTACAATACCCGCAACCATTCCGCCCAACAGGGTGAAAATGGTTTCATTCGCGTTGGGCAAAAGATAGGCGACAACGTCGTCTTCCCCGATGCCCAAACCGCGAAACATATTGGCGGTCTGCACCGTTTTGGTGTGCAGACTGCGCCAAGTTAAGGTCTCGGCCTTGTCGGTTGGACCCGAGGTAATCTGATAACTCAGCGCATTGCGGTTGCCAAATTTTTCGGTGGTTTTTGTAAGAAACTGATACATCGTCTTGGGCAGGTCGCGATCTTCCCAAGGGCCTTCTTCCTCAATGGCCCGACAATCGGCCAGTGTTGCAAAACGTGTCATATAGTCCTCCCCTTCCTTGCACTTTGGCAAGTTGTTTTAACAAGGTAAGGTGCGCGTAAATGCAGTTCTGTGCAAGCGTTTCAGACGGATTTTTTTATTCCGTAGCGTAGCCATCCGTGAATTGCAGTTTGGCAAGGCGTGCATATAGCCCGCCCGCTGCTACCAATTCGTTGTGGTTGCCATCCGCAATCACCTGACCATTTTCAAAAACCAATATGCGGTCGGCCTTTTTAACCGTGGCCAGCCGGTGTGCCACAATCAGCGTAGTCCTGTCTGCCGCCATCACCTCGACCGCTTGCTGCACCGCGCGTTCACTTTCGGCGTCCAGCGCCGATGTTGCCTCGTCCAAAAGCAGGATCGGCGCGTCGCGCAAAATCGCTCGTGCAATGGCGATACGTTGTTTTTGGCCACCCGACAGCATAACGCCGCGTTCCCCGACGTAAGTTTCGTATCCATCCGGCAATGCGACCAGAAAGTCATGCGCCGCTGCCGCTTTTGCCGCGTCCTCGACTTCGGCGTCGGTGGCACCGGGGCGTCCAAATCTAATGTTTTCCCGTGCCGACGTGGCAAAAATCACCGGATCCTGCGGGACCACCGAAATGCTCTGGCGAAAGGCACCACGCTCCATCTCGCGCAGATCATTCCCGTCGATGCTAACTCTGCCCAGTTGCGGATCATAATAGCGCAATAACAGTTGGATGATTGTAGATTTGCCTGCCCCGGATGGGCCGACCAGTGCCACGGTTTCTCCCGGTTTGATCGAGATATTCGCTGCCTTTAGCGCCGCCTGTTCGGGGCGTGCGGGGTATGAAAATGTGACGTCGTTAAATTCTATCGCGCCTGCGGGACTGGATTCGAGCGCCTTTGGTTCGGTCGGATCAATCACGGTGTCATCAGTGTGCAACAGCTCAACCAGCCGTTCCGTCGCCCCCGCGGCGCGTTGCAATTCGCCCCAGATTTCTGACAGTGCAGCAACCGCACCGGCAACCAAAATGGCGTAAATCAAGAATTGCACCAACTGGCCAGCCGTCATCACTTCGGATTGCACATCCCGCGCGCCGACCCACAAAACCCCAACAACCCCCGAGAATATAAGGAAAATTACGATGACCGTCATCACAGCGCGGGTGCCGATCCGTTTGCGTGCAGCTGTAAAGGCTTTCTCGGTCACGTCGTCGAAGGCATCGGTGGTCGCGGTCTCTTGGGTGAACGCCTGCACGGTCTGAACGGACGTTAACGCTTCTGATGCCGAACCTGAACTGGCTGCAATCCAGTCTTGGTTTTCACGGCTCAGCTTACGCAGTCGGCGCCCCAAAACGATGATTGGAACAATCACGGCTGGCACGATCAGCAAAACCAGACCGGTCAGCTTGGCGCTGGTGAGCAACATCAACACCATGCCGCCGAAAAACAGCAAAACATTGCGCAAAGCCACCGAAACGGAAGAGCCGATCACCGACTGGATCACAGTTGTATCCGTGGTGATCCGCGACAGGATTTCACCCGTCATGATGCGCTCATAAAATGCAGGGCTCAAGGTGATCACCCGCTCAAACACCGCCTTGCGAATATCTGCAACCACGCGCTCGCCGAGGCGCGTGACCAGATAATACCGCAACCCCGTGCCAACCGCCAAAGCCGCAGCGATCCCCAGTGCCGCGCTGAAATACTGGTCTAGCAGTGCCGCGTTATCTGCGGCGAATCCATCAACAACGCGGCGCACAGCCAACGGCAGGATCAGCGATATGGTCGCCGTGAAAACCAACGCCAACCCCGACAGGATGACCATTCGCTTGTAAGGCAGTAAAAAAGGGATCAGGCCGGATAGTGCCCCGACCCTCTTTGATTTTTCGCGGTCTTCCATTTCGGCTGAATCATGTCGCGCCATTTAGCCCATCCCTATTCGCACATTTGGATTGCGTCATACTGGTTTGAGCCGTGCTCAACAAGCGTTGGATGGTCACAGGGGGCGTAATATACGGCGCAGAGTGGTTTTCAAGGGCCGCAAGCCGATGACTTCGCGCCAATGCCAGCGCTGTGACGCGCGTCACAGGGGGGCGGGGTTATTACGTCTATCAATCGGTTATCGGCTCAAACGAGCCACAACATTTAACAGATTGGAAAAGCCAATGACACATACAACGACAAACCGCGTTAGTCCTCTTCAAACAACTTTTAAGGTGATGCTGCTGGTTGGTGCCGGTTTTCTCGCCCTGCCCTCGCAAGGGTTTGCAGCAGACAACGAGCCCCCCGAGATCACATTTGATGGAGCGTCCGACACGCTTCAAGATTGCCTTTTGACCCCTGGCAGCACCACAGACATGGACGAAGGCAGCGTCTATTGCAGGGTCAACGGCAACACAACTGAATGTGATCTGGGTAAGTCCGGTGAGGATGATCAATGCAGCACCACCGCCGATCGTCGCGCTGTCCGTGACAAACGGCGTGCAGAATCTACCGGTGGTGCGGTCGTCGCCCAACGGCGTGGCAAGGTCGGGCGCACTGGCATCCCTATTCTCAGAAAACCTGTGTTGCGGGTGTCAAACTAACCCAAACCGCCTTGCCTTCACATTGTGAGTGCAAGGCGGGAAACGTTCGTGCCAGTCATGCACTGTCGGCTATATCCGCAAGCGCATCACGATCCAGAACAATCAGCCAGCCATCCCGCAGCTCGATCAAACCAAGGCCCTGCCATTTGCGCAGGGCCCTGTTGACGTTTTCACGTGAACTGCCGATCGTATTGGCGATTTCGGTTTGGGTTAGTGATAGTTTGCGGCTGGGTGACGTCCCTGATTTACCACTCGAGGCCCGCAGCAAGGCCCGCGCCATTCGGGCGGGAAGCGGCAAAAAGGCAAGCTCCATCATACGTTCATCGGAAACCCGGATGCGCTGGCACAGCAACTCCATCAACCGGATCAGCGCTTCGGGTGTTTTGCCGATCAACTGCAATAGGGCACGTCGCTCTAACACCACCAACGTACAATTGGTTTGGGCATGTGCATCTGCCGAACGCACGCCGCCATCCAGTAATGTGATCTCGCCAAACACATCGCCCGCATGTAATTCGGCCAAAACAACATCACGCGCTGTTGGCGAAAGCGCGCTGATCCGCACGCTGCCCTCGGCAATCGCCATCATGCTGGAGCCGTCAGATCCGGCGGTGAAAATTACATCACCAGCTTTGAAATTCTGGGTGCGGGCCGTGGCGGCAAGGGCTTGGCGCACATCAGCAGCGAGCGCTCCGAACACAAAACTGCTGCCCAATAGCGCGACCTTGTCCAAGTGTTTGTCCTCCGTCATGGCCGCGCTCTCAAACCTTTTGTTAGGAAAGGCCACAATAGGTAGATTTGCAACGCCCGTCCAAGAAATTTGGCAAGCCTGTTTTACAAATCATGGTTTGATTGTTTTTCTGAACAGGCAATGCCATAGTTTGCGAACTTTACGATAAACCCAATCTCCATTTCAGAACCATTAACTCGGAGTGAATTATGAAATTATTCAAGTATATCATTGCGGGCCTTTTCATCGGCCTGACCCCGGCCGTGTCGCAGGAATTTAAGGGCTGCACCCAGACCAATCTGACCGACCCGGCGCGCGTCGTTTATACTTGTGAAAACGGACTGGTAATCGAGGCCGAGGCCACGGTCGAAATTGAAACCCTTCAGCCAATGCAAGAAGGCGATGTACCTGGATCACCGCAGTCAATTCAGTTGAACAACAACGCCGTTTTGATCGATTTGCCAACCGGTCAGGGGCCATTTCAAATCCTAACCCCTCACGCCATCGCTTCGGTGCGCGGCACAACATATGTCGTCGATGTTACAACTGAAAAAACCGCTGTATTTGTGGTTGAGGGCGTGGTCGCTGTTGCAAAGGACAATGAGGGAGTTTCAGTCGATTTGAAAGCTGGAGAGGGCGTAACTGTTTCGGACCAAAACCCGCTGCTTGAGGTCAAAACATGGCCGAAAGAAAAGGTTGCGGCGTTGATGGCGCGTTTCGCTCGGTGAAACGACTAACGCGGCTAATTTTGGTACTTGTCTGCCTGTCCTGCACGGCCCTTTGGGCGGGATGGTTAAGCACCAAACACATGGCCGGACGAGGCAGCATTCTAGACCGCGCCGAAGCGCTCACCGTTGATTGGCGCTTGCTCATCTCGGGACCGCTAGAGCCGCCGACGGGGCTGGTAATCATTGCCATTGACGATGCAACTGTGAGCAGCGAGGGACAATACCCCTTGGCCCGCGACCGTCTGGCTTTGTTGGTCGACGCCATACGCAAAGCGGGGGCGCGTGGGCTGGCTATGGATATGTTGTTGCTGGACAAAACTGATCCAGTTGCGGATCAGGCGCTGGAAACCGCGCTTGCTGCAATTCCCACCGTCATTGCGGGTGCGGCCCTGTTTGAGGGCGGCCCCCAACGCACCCAACCCTTGCCAATTGCAACAGGCACGTTGCGGCCACTGGCCCGCTTTGACGCCGTGGCTCAGGTGGGATTGGTGAATATCGTCACTGATGCAGGTGGCACCCCGCGCCATATGCCGTTGGTGATATCATCGCCAAATGGCCCCGAGCCGACCTTTGCCATGCAGGCCGCAGGATTATCCGCCGATGTGCCTCCATCACTTACAAAAAACGGGGTGCGTATGGCGGGTGTGGTGCTGCCACTGGACCTTGGCTGGCATGTGCCTCTGCGTCCTTACGGAGCGGGTGGCCACATTCCAACCATCAGCGCCCAAACGCTGCTGCGCGAAAATGCGCAACCTGTGGATTTACACGGCAAACTGGTTGTGATCGGTGCGACCGCAACAGGTGTCGGCGATCGTTTCAGTACGGTTTATGACCCGATCATGCCCGGTGTTGAGGTTCTGGCAACGGGCATCGCCAACCTGACACAAACCACTGCCTTGATCCGTGATACGCGCATTCGCCGCATTGATGCGGCGGTCGCTATGGGGCTGGCGATCATCATTGTGCTGATCCTGTTTTTCATGCCACTGACGCTGGGCATGGCCCTGTCGTTTGCGTTGCTTGCGATCTGGTTAGGGGGGATCAGTTTGATGTTTGACCAACGATTTTGGTTTAACGCAATATTGCCGCTGGTCGCCGCCTTGCCACCCGCCGCGGCCACCATTCTGATCCGCCAATCCATTGATCGCCGCCACGCCAAAATCCTGACCATCGCCCGCGCCGAGCTAAGCCGTTTTCAAGCCCCTGCAATGGCGCAGATGATTGCCAAAGATCCAACCTTTCTGGCCGTCCCCGTGGCACAGCAGGCGGCGATCCTGTTTGTCGACCTGTCAGGCTTCACCGGTCTTGGCGAACGTCTGGGCCCCGCCGATACCCGCAGTTTTTTGAAAACCTACCACACCAAAATTGTCGAAGTTTGTGACAGACACAACGGTGTGGTTCTGGACTTCATGGGGGATGGGGCGATGATTGGCTTTGGTATTCCCGAACAAGGGCCAAATGATGCTTCAAACGCATTGCGAGGTGCAATTGATCTAGCGCGCACATTGAATGTCTGGATCAAATCGTCAGATGTGTCTGCGGACATTGGTGGGTTGCGCGTCGGTGCCCATATCGGCCCGGTTATCCTGTCGCGCCTTGGCCATGAACGCCAACAACAAATTGCCGCCACCGGAGATTGTGTCAATGTTGCCAGCCGCCTGATGGATGTCGGCAAAGATCTCGACGCTGTGATCACCGCTTCCGCAGAACTGGTTAAGGCCGCCGGGGGAACCGCCGTCGATCTGCCGCCTTCGGCTGAGAAACAGGTGCCAATACGTGGGCGACAACAAGAGATAACCGTAGCCCTGTGGCGGGCGTCTGACCTTATTGATGAAGCCCAGAAATAGGTCTGGCCCGCAGCCCCATTCAGGCGGTTTGCGAACCAGACCTTGATTGACGAATGTGTCAACTCACCCAGTGATACCAACAAAAGTGACGTTGATATCGCCAGAGTAGGCATTCATCTCAGCCGCAAACAGAGCCGCTTCATCCATCGCGATATAGTGGTACGTATTCCCCGAACAATCGATAACATGGATCGACTGGTAGCCCATTTTATGTAGCTTTGAAGTCCCCAAGCGACAGTCTTTTTTGGCATCCGCGACGATCACGATCTCGTTTTCGCGCACCGTACGATGATCCCGTATTGTGGTCTTGGTCCGGTGATCACGGGTCTTGGTACGATGATCTGCCACCCCATTTGCATCGCGTTGGATGGCAGTTGTCTTATTGGGCGTGCTCTCTGCAAGGGCCCGAACAGGAGCCAGTATTGAGGTGCCGAGGATTGAAACGGTCAATGTAGTCATGATGGCATTGCTAAACATTGGTATGATCCTTTGGGTTAGAGCGAAATTATATCCGCTGATGAACCCAACCTAACCCTATCCACTCGCCCAACCTGTGACGCGCGTCACAGCTCAATCAACTTGGCAATGTCCTTAAGTGGGCTTTGGAGCGGGTAGCGGGAATCGAACCCGCGCCTTAAGTTTGGAAAACTCGTATGATACCATTTCACCATACCCGCCAAAGCCAGAGTGTATCTATGACAATGCTTTCAGATGGTCAAGGAATGCTGGCGTAATAATAATCGGTCAATTGACACTTCTTTTCAGCGCAAAAACCTCAACCCTCGATTGGCTCAATCAACTCTGGCCCTGATGCACGGTTTGAATTCACCTCGGTGCCGACCCGGTGACACCGCAATACGTCATTGGGAGCCGGACGCATCAATGCCGCCGCGCCTTTACCCGATTCGCCCAGCCACAACGCCCAATCCCGCGGTGCCAAAATCACCGGCATCCGGTGATGTATCCCCGAGATCGCCTCATTGGCCGCCGTGGTGACAATCGCACAACTGGTCAACGGCGCATCCCCCTTGTCCCAGCGTTGCCATATACCGGCAAAAACGACAGGCGTATGATCACTTCGCTCAAAATACCAAGGCAGCCGCGCACCCTCTGCGGTCCTGGTCCACTCGTAAAACCCCGTCGCCGGTATCAAACAACGCCGCGTCCGACAGGCCTCGCGGAATGCTGGCTTCTCTGCCACACTCTCGGCCCGCGCATTGATCAACAACGGCCCATCATTGATGGTATTATACCACTGCGGCACAAACCCCCAGCGCATCGACACCAACCGCCGCCCTTCATCACTAACCACAACCGACAGATTATCTGTCGGACAAATGCTGTAATTTGGCGAGAACGGCAGATCATTGGCGGGCAATGCGGCAAACAACTGGGCCATCGCCTCAATCGGCAACAACGTCGCTAAGCGTCCACACATCCCTTGCCCCTTCTTCTTGCCATAAATACCTGCGCCGCAGGCAAACCCGAGACCCCTTTATGGGGTCGAGTTATAAAGCGGCCCCGAAAGGGGCCTCCATCCAATACCACAAACGAAAAAGGCGCGACCAGTCAGGCGCGCCTTTTCCCAAGCCCCGAACAGCAGACCTATTTCTGCGTAATACGACCATCCGTATAGGCGGTGTATCCGCCTTTTGCGGCCATATATTCCGCCATCACATCAGCCAGATCAGGGCCAAAATCATAGGCGTTCATGCCGTCGGTTGCGAACACCTTGTATCCGTCGCCACCTCCACGCACGTAGTTATTGGTCACCACGCCGTAGGTCTTGGCTGGGTCAATCGCGACCCAACCATCGCCATCGGCAACCATTACCTCGACGACTCGGCCTTCGTTGGGGGCCACACTCGCGTCCCAAGTGAACTTGATGCCCGCAATCTGGGGAAAGCGCCCTTTGACCTCTTCCACCTGACTAACCCCGTTTTCAAGGGCGGCAATCACACCTGCCCCTGAAATTTCAAAGGTCGACAGCGTATTTTGGAACGGCAATACACCCAATACTTCGCCCATTGTCACCGCGCCCGCGTCAATAGACGTCCGGATCCCACCCGAGTTGGCAATCGCAATGCTGACCCCTTGGTCTTTGACCCGATCCAGCATGGCATCGGCCACCAGATTGCCCATTTCACATTCCTTGGTACGGCAATTGTCGCGATTGCCGTCAATCGCGGCTGAGGCATCTGCCACCACACGTTGGCGAATTTCCTCAAGTGGAACAGCCAATTCGCCAATCCGTGCTTTGGTGTTGCCATCTTCAGCCACGTCTCCATCCATTGACAACGGCTCACCCACGGCTTGCGTGATGTTCCCTGCATCATCAAAGGTCACATTCAATTCGCCCAGAAATTTTCCATAGGCATAGGCTTGCACAATCGCAGTGTCGCCAACCATGGTTGGGTAAGGCCCCTTGGCACGGTCCGATGTGTTGGACAAAAACGTGTTGGAGTGGCCGCCAACGATCACGTCCACACCCGTGGTTTCTGCTGCCACCTTTTGATCGACCACATAGCCCGAGTGCGACAAAACGATAATCTTGTTCACACCTTCAGCCGTCAGCTTATCAACCTCGCTCTGAACTGCGCCCACCGGATCGGTGAAAATCACATTCGGGCCGGGGCTTGCCAGCTCGTCAGTGTCTTGCGGTGTCAAACCAATCAGGCCCAGCTTTTCGCCCCCCCGTTCAATAACTGTCGACTTAATCAGCTTGCCCGCCAGCATCTCTTCGCCGGAATAATCCGCGTTGGACATCAAAACGGGGAAATTCAGCGCATCCATAAAGCCGCGCAACACCTCAGGCCCGTCGTCAAACTCGTGGTTGCCCACAGTCATCGCGTCATAGCCCATCTTGTTCATCATCTCGGCGGCAACTTTACCCTTATAGTAAGTGTAAAATAGCGAGCCTTGGAACTGATCACCACCATCAACCAGAATACTGTTATTGCTGCGCGCACGGGCCGCAGCAATGGCTGTCACCAAACGGGCCGAGCCGCCAAAACATTTGCCCTCAAGGTTATCTTCTTCGGAACAACCCGAATCATATTTGCTGACCGGTTCAAACCGTGAATGAAAATCATTGGTGTGCAAAATGGTCAGCGAATAGTCCGCCACAGCCATGCCTGCGCCAAATGTTAAGGCCGCAACCGCCGCAGTTGTTTTCAAAATCATACGTGTAAGCATCGAAAATCCCCCTGATGGATCGATTGAATCATGTCGCATCGTGGCAATGTAATAGACAAGAGTCAAAGCCTTGACGATTATGCCCCGACACGGCATGTCACTAGCATGCAGATTTATAAAATACTCCAAGGCTCGGAATGGGCCGAACTAGACAGCAACGGGCAAACCCTTGGCGCTCCGATAGATCTGGCCGATGGCTATATCCATTTTTCAACCGCCGCCCAAGCGGGCGAAACTGCCGCCAAATATTTTGCCGGTGTGGAAGGGTTGATGTTGGTCGCTTTTGAAACCGACCAGCTTGGCGACGCGATCAAATGGGAGCCCTCACGCGGCGGCGACCTATTCCCGCATCTTTACCGCGCGCTGTTGCGTTCCGAAGTGCTCTGGGCGAAATCCCTTCCTTTGGAAAACGGCACCCACGTCTTTCCCCCGCAAATGACATGACCCCGTTTGAACGCCTTGGCATTGCCGCCCTGCACCGCTTTGATCCTGAACGCGCCCATGCTCTATCGCTCATGGCGCTGAACAGCGGGCTGGTGCCGTTGCCTGGCTTGTTCACAACACCGCGGTTGCAAACTGAAATCGCTGGCCTGTCACTGCCTAATCCCGTCGGTCTGGCCGCTGGATATGACAAAAACGCCACCTCTTTGGCACCGCTGGTTCGTGCTGGGTTTGGCTTTCTTGAGGTCGGGGCCGCCACCCCACGCCCCCAAGCAGGCAATCCCAAACCCCGGCTGTTTCGCTTGACGCAAGACAACGCCGTGATCAACCGCTTTGGGTTTAACAACGACGGCATGGAGGCCATTGCCGCGCGGCTGGCAACCCGTCCTAAAAGTGCGGTGATCGGTCTGAACCTTGGGGCCAACAAAGACAGTGCGGACCGCGCCGCTGATTTCGCCACAGTGCTGGCACATTGCGCGCCGCATCTGGATTTCGCCACCGTGAATGTTTCCTCGCCCAACACCGAAAAACTGCGCGATTTGCAGGGCAAAGACGCCCTGACGGCGCTGTTAAACGGCGTGATGCAAACACGCGATGCGCTCAAACGCCCAATCCCCGTGTTCCTGAAAATCGCCCCAGATTTGACCGAAATCGAAATTGGCGAGATTGCCGAAGTCGCGCGCGCCACCAATATCGACGCCATCATCGCCACCAATACCACGCTTTCGCGCGACGGGCTCACTGACCCGCATCAAAACGAAACGGGCGGCCTTTCCGGTGCCCCTCTGTTTGAAAAATCGACCCGCGTCCTTGCCCAACTTAGTGCCTCCACAGAGGGCAAAATCCCGCTGATCGGGGTTGGCGGCATTGGCTCGGCTGAACAAGCTTACGCCAAAATCCGTGCCGGAGCATCAGCCGTGCAACTCTACTCGGCGATGGTCTATCAGGGGTTATCCTTGGTCACCAAAATCGCGCGCGGCCTTGACGATCTGCTGGCCCGCGATGGGCACGCCAACATCAAAGACGCCGTCGGCACCAAACGAAAGGACTGGCTATGACCACGATCTGGCACAACCCGCGCTGTTCCAAATCCCGCACCACGCTTGAATTGATAGAACAGGCAGGTGTCACACCAACGATCCGTCTTTATCAGGACAACGCCCCAACCGAGGCCGAAATCCGCGCCGCTTTGGTCATGCTGAACATCCCAGCCTCTGCCCTCATCCGAAACGGAGAAACACTTTACAAAGAGCTGAACTTGAAAGCCGCTGATGAAGACACCCTGATCAAAGCCATGGCCGCCCACCCCAAACTGATCGAGCGCCCCGTGGTGATCAACAACAACAAAGCCGCCCTTGGCCGCCCACCGGAATCTGTGCTCGACATTCTTTAGAGCGAACCCAATCCAAGCAGATACAAGCATTCATCCGGCCACCCGAGGCAGCGTTAACGTCAGATAGCGCGTTCGGGGGGGGGGGCGGACGAATATGCGTTGGATTGGTTTTGCTTTAGGCTTCTTCTTGCCCTAAATACCTGCCCGCGCGGCAGCGCATAGACTCTCTTATCCCGCCTGTGCCTCCAGCGCCGGATAGCGCCACGCCAGCGTCACCCCGCGCGCCACAAACGAGATCAGCAATGCGACCCAAAGCCCGTGATTGCCAAATAGCGGCATCAATGCCGCAACCGCCACCGCGTAAACCATGAACGACAACACCATCATGTTGCGCATATCGCGCGAGCGGGTCGCACCAATGAAAATCCCGTCCAGCATCCACGACGCGATGCCAATCGTTGGCGCAAGGATCATATAGATCAGATATATCCGCGCCTCTGCCCGCACCTCCTGCGACGTGGTCATCACATCAATAATGGTTCCGCCAAACAGCCAAAACATCGCGGACAACCCAATCACACATATCAGGCCCCAGAAACTGGTCAGCAGCGCGCCGCGCCGCAATGCCACCCGGTTGCGCGCGCCCATTGCTTGACCAACCAGCGCCTCAGCGGCAAAGGCGAACCCGTCCAGCGCATAGGCGGTGATTTCAAGAAATTGCAGCAAGATTTGATTGGCAGCAAGCCGCACATCGCCAAAACCGGCACCAAAGAACAGGAACGAGATAAACATTGCCTGTAAAAACAGCGACCGGACCAGAATATCTCCGTTCACCAGTGCCATCTGTTTCAACCGCGATTGATCAAACACTACCGCCCAGTTGCGCCACATCCGCCCGACAAACGCTGGCCGACACAGCCAAAGGCCCAGAGCCAATCCGCTCCACTCGGCGACAAAGGTGGCAAAGGCAACCCCCTGAACGCCCCAGCCCAACCCCAGCACGAACCACAGATCCAGCCCGATGTTCAACCCGTTCATCCACAGTTGCAACATCAACAACGCGCGGGTTCGTTCCTGCGCAATCAGCCAGCCGCCGATGCCATAAAGCGCCACCGCAGCAGGGGCCGACCAAACGCGGATTTGCATATATTGGCGCGCCAATCCTTCAACTTCGGATGAGGCTGGCGAGACCTGAAACGCGGCCCAGAACAATGGCAATTGCAACCCAATCACCAACAATCCCGCCGCAATTCCGATCAACAACGAACGGGTTAACAGGGCGACGACTTCAACTTGGTTCCCCGCCCCCAGTGCCTGTGCCGTCATACCTGTGGTGCCCATCCGCAAAAAACCGAATAGCCAGTAGAGCGCACTCAGAATGACGGCCCCAATTCCGACTGCGCCAATCGGTGCGGCCAACCCCAGCTGACCAACAACGCCGGTATCCACCGCCCCCAAGATCGGCACTGTGGCGTTTGCCAGCACAATTGGAAATGCAATTTTCAGAACGCGGGAATGGGTCAGATCACCCGTTTTGTCACTCACCACGTTGTGGCATCAGGAAATGCCCTGTGGCTTGGGCAAACAGGCGCTGGCGGTTGTCCTGCCATGCCTCCACATGCACCGAGGCATAGCGCCGACCCGAGCGGTTCACCCGTGCCCGCGCATAAGCGTCACGCGGCAGACCCGTGCGCAGGTAATCAATGGTGAAATCAATGGTTTTGGGCAGGCGTGGCAGGGACATATCCGTCGCCATCTCGCCGCTTTCAATATCATTCCACAGCATTTGCCAGCTTAGACCGATCACCGCCGATATTTCCAAAAACGCCGCCGTCACCCCGCCGTGGATTGCGGGCAACATCTGATTGCCGATCAGTTTTTCGTCAAACGGCAAAACCGCTGTCAGCTCGTCCCCGCGGCGGTCAAATTCGACACCGAGGAAGCGGATATAGGGCACGCCCTCGACCAAGGACGTCAGCGCCGCATCGCGCCGTTGTTTGACAATTTGCACGGGTTCAGGGGGGCGGCTCATTTCAGAACCCCCTTTTCGCGTTGAATTGTAAAGGTGCCTGTCGCCGTGGCCACGGGGCGGGTTTCGTCATCATCTGTCGCCGTCGCCCGCACAAAGGCCACCGAACGCGTCACGTGGTAACACTCGGCCCGCGCCATGATCGTTTGGCCCGGCGTCGCAGCGCGCATATAATCGATGCGCAAATCCAGCGTTGCCGTCCCCATGGTCCCCGTTGGATGGCACATCACCGCCGCGCCGCTGGTTGTATCCATCAGGGCCGACACCGCCCCCCCGGAAATCACGCCGGTTTCTGGATCACCAATGAAACGCTCGTCATAGGCCATTGAAATCTCGGCCTTGCCGCCGCCAACCGCGCCCATTTCCATGCCTAAGGCCTGAAAATGCGGCATTGCAGAAAAAACCTGATTGATTTGGGTGTTTCTCGAATTTGGCATCGGCGGTATTCCAGTTCTGTGTTCACATCTTGTAATGAAGTGTTATTGGCCCTTGCCAAACACGCCGCAAGTGTTATTTGTTGCAATTGAGAATAATTCGCAATTGCAGGGCGCCCAATGAGTACCGTACAAGCAACACCGACCATCCTGCCATCGCCCTTTGTGGCTAAAGACAAATTCGGCCCGTTTCGTATGAAGCGGCTGATTGTTGTGGTGATCTATATCGCCTTGGCGGTTGCCCCTGGCGCATTGGGGCCGCTGACCCGTGGTCTGATGGTGGACGCCTATGTGCAGGTTGCCTCATTTGTGGCGGCGACATTGCTGCTTTTTTACGGGGCCGAACGGGTTTTCAAATTCGACATTGGCGATGCTTTGCAAAATGCCAAAGGCTATCAGGTGCCACTGGCGGCCCTATTGGGGTCGACCCCGGGGTGCGGTGGTGCTGTTGTGGTGGTGGCGGCCTATTCATCGGGCAATGTCGGCTTTGGGGCCGTGGTTGCGGCGCTGACAGCCACAATGGGCGATGCTGCGTTTTTGCTGATCGCCACACGGCCAGACGCGGCGATGGTGGTTTTGCCGTTGTCATTTGCGGCTGGCATCATGACAGGTTGGATTATTGACGCGCTAAAAATCGGCGGCCATGTGGACCAAAACGCGGGCCAATGTGAGTTGGCCCCTTTGATCGGACGCACCCGTATCAAAGATTATGCCTATCTAGCCATTGGCGTCCCCGGTCTGGTGATCGGCATATCCCAACTGGCCCAGATGGATCTTGAAGCTGTCTACGGCGACTTCATGATCTGGGTCGGGCTAGCGGGCATTCTGATCGGCCTGTTGATCTGGTCGACCTCTGATTTGCAAGCCATGACCAACGCCAAAGATTCCCCCGTGACCCGCATGGCCGAGGAAACCAGCTTTATCGTGGTCTGGGTGATCGGCGCTTATTTGGTTTTTGACTATACCGTTGCCTACGCGGGGCTGGACTTGAAGGCGATGTTCAATTCGGTCGGGGTTCTGTTGCCAATGGTCGGCATCATCATCGGCTTTATTCCGGGCTGTGGGCCACAGGTGCTGGTCTCGACCTTTTATATCAACGGGCTGATCCCGTTTTCAGCTCTGATGGGCAACGCGATTTCCAATGACGGCGACGCTCTGTTCCCAGCCATCGCGCTAAACCCGCGGGTGGCGATGATGGCCACGGTCTATTCGGCGCTACCTGCAATCTTGCTGGCGTATCTGTTTCACTTCTTTGCACCGGGCTTCATGAACTAGGCACACCCTACCCTTGGTTATTTCACTTGCGTCGCACTCTCATATTCCTTAGTAATATTGTCAGGAATAGAGTCGGAAAACCAATATGCCCACCCAAACCGCAAAAATTGGCTTGCCTTCGCGTAGTATAACCGCGCTGTTAAACAGATTCGGCCCACGCAACACCCCGCGCACCGCAATTGTATTGACGCTGATTATTCTAGCGCTGTTTCCAGGAGAACTTGGCGATGTCACACGCGATCTGATGCGCGACGCCTATGTTGGCGTATCAGTGTTTGTGGCAGCCACACTGATGCTGGTCTATGGCGGCGAACAATTGTTCAATGTTAATCTGGGGGATTACTTGCGCCGCCAGAAAAGGCTGCAAATCCCGATTGCGGCGCTGCTTGGCATGTCGCCGGGCTGTGCGGGGGCGATCATCGTCACCTCGGCCTATTCCTCAAAGAATGTAACGTTCGGGGCGCTGGTTGCGGCCCTGACCGGCACGATGGGGGATGCGGCATTCCTGCTGATTGCTACCAAACCCGTGACCGCCGCCGTTATTTTCCCGTTGTCACTGGGGGCGGCAATTATAACAGGACTCGTTGTTGACCGTTTCCACAAAACTCACATCCCCGGCCGCACCAACACAACCTGCAGCATTGGTCCCAGCATCCCGCGCATTCGCCGCCGCGACATCGCCTTTGGCGTGGTTGCCCTGCCCGGTTTGGCGCTTGGCCTGATGGACGCCTTACAGATCGCCCCATCGCCATTGATGACCACACTTGGCATGATCATCGCGCTTGTCGGTATAGCGCTGATCCTAATGATCTGGCTGACCTCGCAAGTGCATGCTGTCTCGAACCCCGAGGACCCCGCCCTATCGCGCGTGGCCGAAGAAACCGCCTTTATCACCATCTGGGTGCTGGCCGCCTTTCTGGGATATGGCTATGTCGAGACCTTCTCGGGCCTTGATCTGGCGATGCTGTTCTCAACAGTAGCCATTGCCATGCCGCTGATCGGTGTGTTGATCGGTTTCATCCCTGGATGTGGGCCGCAAATACTGGTGACAACACTCTATATTAATGGGATCGTTCCGTTCTCGGCGCTGATTGCCAATGCGATCTCTAACGACGGTGACGCCCTTTTCCCCGCCATCGCGCTGAACCCCAAAGCAGCCCTTCTGGCCACAATCTATACCTCGTTTCCGGCCCTTGTGTTGGGCTATACGTTTTACTTTTTCGCTCCCGGTTTTTTGAACTGACCTGTGTCGCGTTCACCCAAATTCAAATATTCATTTGAGTTGCCAAGGCAGCGTTTGATTTTGCAAACGCATATCGTCAAACAAATGAATTCAATCCAACGAGACTTGCTCTGACGCGGATTGCATCAGACCCGTGCATTGGTTACGCTTCCCTATCAGGAGCCTATCACGATGCCAGACAGCCAATTGACCTTCAAAGAAATGTGCGCGCGCTTTGATGTGACCCCGCGCACGCTGCGGTATTACGAATACATCGAGTTGCTCACCCCCAGCAAGGACGGTCGCACCCGCAGCTATGGGCCACGCGAAGTTGCGCGTATGGTGCTGATCTTGCGCGGACGCCGCTTTGGCTTCTCGCTCGAGGAAATCCGCCAGTGGCTCGAAATATACGAGCAAAAGGGCACCACCGCCCAGCTGGAAATCTGGGTCGAGCAGGCCGACCGTCAACTGGAAGCGCTGGCAAAACAACGCCAGCAGCTCGACGAATCAATTTCAGAGCTGCAACAGTTGCGAAATGAGGCGGCAGACACGCTGGAGTAAGCAAAATAAGGTAAGGAATACCTTACTCCGCGCCAAACCCCGCAAATCTCCTGTTATAATTTTATTTCGTCTGACCCCACGTCAAATTGCCTGACGTTTCGTCAGACGACTTTTGACGCCACGTTACGTTTACCTTTACGTCAAGCATGGTTGTAAGGTGCCTCAACGCGCCGCATGTCCTGAGCTGTAACGAGTGAATGATTGCAATCTTTAGGAGCGTGCCATGAAAGAAGATGAAACAATGACCATTCGGCAAATGTGTGAGGTGTTCGATGTAACCCCGCGCACATTACGATTTTACGAAACCAAGGAGCTTCTTTCGCCGATCCGCGAAGGGCAAAAGCGACTGTATTCAAGCCGTGAACGCGCCAGACTTAAACTGATCCTGCGTGGCAAACGGTTTGGCCTTGATCTGGAAAAAATCCGCCAAATCCTGAACCTCTATAGCATGGGCGACGCGGGACAGTCACAATTGACCCATTCACTGGACGTCGCCAAGGAACGCTTTGTTGAATTGACAGAGCAGCGCGATGAACTGAAGCTGGCCTTGGCAGAACTGGCCGAGCTGATCAAATGGGGCGAACGCGAAGTCCAGTCGAGAGCTGCCAAAAAGACCAACGCCGCCTAATTAATAACCAACCCGGAGAAACACCACATGCCGACCTACACCGCACCCGTCAAAGACATCCAATTTGTGCTGCATGATTTGCTGGGCGTCAGCACCAGCGACATTCCGGGCTATGACGAACTGGAGGCTGATTTTACAGGCGCGGTTCTGGAAGAAGCTGGCAAAGTGGCCAGCGATGTTTTGGCACCGATCAATGCGTCGGGCGACGTTGAAGGTTGCACATTTGAAAACGGTTTGGTGACGACACCCAAGGGGTTCCGCGAGGCCTTTGAGGTGATGAAAGAAGGTGGCTGGACGGGGCTCGACTGTGACCCGCAATACGGTGGCCAGAATATGCCCTATGTGTTGGGCACCGCGGTTGGTGAACTATTCTCCGGCGCCAATCAGGCATTCGTCATGTATCAGGGCTTAACGCACGGGGCCTATTCGGCGATCCATGCCCACGGCTCGGATCAGCAAAAAGCCAAGTTCCTGCCCAAAATGGTGTCTTGTGAGTGGACCGGCACTATGAACCTGACGGAGTCCCATTGTGGCACTGATCTGGGACTGATGCGTACCAAGGCCGATCCGCAGGACGATGGCAGCTATAAAATCACCGGCGAGAAGATCTTTATTTCGGCGGGCGACCATGATCTGTCGGAAAACACCATCCATCTGGTGCTGGCCAAAATCGCGGGTGGGCCAGAGGGCATCAAGGGCGTGTCGCTGTTCATCGTGCCAAAATATATCGTCAAAGACGACGGCGCGCTTGGCCCTGCCAACGGCGTCTCGGTTGGCAGTATTGAGGAAAAGATGGGCATCCATGCCAACGCCACCTGCGTGATGGTCTATAATGAGTCCGTCGGATATTTGCTGGGGGATGCACACAAAGGCATGCGTGCCATGTTCACCATGATGAACGAGGCCCGCATCGGCGTCGGCATGCAAGGATTGGCCCAAGCCGAAGCTGCCTACCAAAACGCCGTGATCTACGCCAAGGACCGTTTGCAAGGGCGTGCTGTCACTGGCATGGAAAACCCTGAAGGCCCCGCCGACCCGATCATTGTACACCCTGATGTGCGCCGCAATCTGATGGACCAGAAAAGCTTTGTTGAAGGCGGCCGCGCGTTTTTGCTCTGGAGCGCCAACCTGATTGATCAAGTGCACCGCAAGGGCGACAAGGACGCGGACGGGCTTGTTTCCTTGATGACGCCAGTCGTAAAGGGGTTCTTGACTGACAAGGGCTTTGACATGACGGTTCAGGCCCAACAGGTTTTCGGCGGGCATGGCTATATCGAAGAACACGGCATGAGCCAATTTGTGCGCGACGCCCGTATCACCCAGATCTATGAAGGCGCCAACGGGGTTCAGGCCTTGGATTTGGTTGGGCGCAAGCTGGCGCTGGATGGCGGCAAACACGTGATGGCCTTCTTTGATCTGATCAAAAATTTCATCAAGGAAAATGCCGATGACGAGGCCCTCAAGGCCGACTTCCTTGAACCCTTGAAACAAGCCAGCAAAGATTTGCAGGCGGCAGCGATGTATTTCATGCAAAACGGCGTGAAAAACCCGAACCACGCGCTTGCAGGCTCTAACGACTTCATGCACCTGTTCGGCCATACCTGTTTGGGGCTGATGTGGGCCCGTATGGCCAAAGCCTCGAATGCCGCGCTGGCCTCAGGGGCTTCGGACACTACATTTTACGAGACCAAACTGACCACAGGGCGCTACTATATGGCCCGTCACCTGCCCGCCACAGGCATGCATCTGGCGCGGATTGAATCAGGGTCGGACACAGTGATGGCGCTGGATGCGCAAGCATTCTAGACTGGCAATAATCGCTCCAAGGGAGGAGCACTCACGGATGGTGGCTTTCGCATTTTAAACGCGAAAGCCACCACAGCGACACAAGGGAGAAGAAATGCCCAAACGCCTGCGCCTGACCCGTCGTTTTCCGGTTGCAATGACCGAAGACGGCTACCGACGCCTAAAACGGTTTTCAAAAGAAGCCGGCCTTGATGAAGGCGAGGCCCTGTCCTTTCTGTTTGAAAACTTTACCAGCGTGATCAACGAGGACAACCTGACCCACCGCCTGCGCCTGTTCAATTCCGAACTGGAGGCACGTAAACGGTAATGGAATTACAGGGAGAAATGCCGGACTGCCTTCGGCGAAGGTATTTAGGGCAAGAAGAAAGGGCAAAAGCATCAGCCCCGCGTCGACCGGCCATTAAAGCGGAGCGCTGCGGGGCCTTCTCCTTGCACGGCCATCGGCTCCTCAGCCTGTACCGCAAATCCACTCTAGTCCCATTAACCTTAATACTTTCTTACCGCCCCCCTTCTTCTTGCCTCAAATACCTTGGGGGTCTGGGGGTGAAACCCCCAGTTGGGCCGGTAGGGCAAACAGCGAAAGATCTGACATGACACTCCAACTTTATTGTTTTGGCGAAAGCGGCAACTCCTACAAAGCAGCACTGGCACTTGAATTTTCAGGGCTGGACTGGGAGCCCGTCTACGTTGACTTTTTCGGCGGCCAAGCCCGCAGCCCCGAATATCAAAGCCTCAACGTCATGGGCGAAGCGCCCGCGTTGGTGGATGGTGATTTAACCCTCACCCAATCCGGTGCCATTCAGGATTACGTCGTTGAAAAATCCGGCAAGCTGGGCGGCAAAGACGCCACCGAAAATCGCGAAATCCTGCGCTGGATCCTTTGGGACAACCACAAGCTCTCTTCTCCCGCTGGCATGACCCGTTTTCTGATCAATTTCCTGCCCAAAGAAAAACAACCGCAAGGCGTGATCCCCTTTACGCAAAGCCGCCTCAAAGCCGCTTACGCCACTCTAAACAGCCACCTCGAAGGGCGCGACTGGGTTGTCGGCGATCACATGACCATCGCTGACCTGTCTTGCTGCGGGTACTTATATTACCCCGAAGAGTTCGGCTTCGACCGCACCGAGTGGCCCCACATCGACGCCTGGCTGACCCGCATTAGCGACACCGCAGGCTGGAAACACCCCTATGATCTGATGCCCGGCAGCCCCGCTGATCGCGCATAAAACCAAAGGATAGCAAAATGACCGAAGCCTATATTTACGACGCCGTGCGCAGCCCCCGTGGCAAAGGACGCCAGGATGGGGCTTTGCACGAAGTCACCTCCGTGCGTCTGTCCGCACAAATCCTGAACGCGATCAAAAACCGCAACAACCTCGAGGGTCACGCGGTCGAAGATGTGATCTGGGGCAACGTCACCCAAGTCAAGGAACAGGGCGGCTGTCTGGCCCGCACCGCAGTACTGGCCTCCGATCTGGACCAATCCATCCCTGGCCTTGCCATCAACCGCTTTTGTGCCTCGGGCATGGAAGCTGTCAATCTGGCGGCCAACCAGATCAAAGGCGGGGCTGGTGATGGCTATATCGCCGGTGGCGTTGAAATGATGGGCCGCGTGGCAATGGGCAGTGACGGGGCGGCGATTGCAGTTGATCCAACCGTGGCGATGGGCACCTATTTTGTCCCCCAAGGCATCTCGGCTGACCTAATTGCCACTGAATATGGCTTTACCCGTGATCAAGCCGACGCCTTGGCCGTCGAGAGCCAGATCCGCGCCAAAGCCGCATGGGACGACAACCGTTTCGCCAAATCCATCATTCCGATTGTTGATCAAAACGGCCTGCCGATTTTGGACACGGATGAGTACATGCGCCCAGGCACCGATATGCAATCTCTTGGTGCGCTCAAAGCCAGCTTTAAAGACATGGGCGAAGTGATGCCCGGCTTTGATAAAGTCGCCATCATGAAATACCCGCATCTGGAGCGGATCAACCACATCCACCACGCGGGCAATTCATCGGGCATCGTTGATGGCTCGGCGGCTGTGCTGATCGGCAATAAGGAATTCGGCATCCGCCACGGCATCAAACCGCGCGCCCGTATCCGCGCCACCGCCAAAATCGGCACCGACCCAACGATCATGCTGACCGGCCCCGTGCCGGTGACGCATAAAATCCTTGCCGATCATGGCATGGCGATTTCTGACATTGACCTGTTTGAGGTCAACGAAGCCTTCGCCTCTGTGGTCATGCGCTTCATGCAAGCCTTTGATGTGGACCCCTCGGTGGTCAACGTCAACGGAGGCTCCATCGCGATGGGCCACCCACTGGGCGCAACCGGCGCAATGATCATCGGCACCCTGCTGGATGAGTTGGAGCGCACCGACAAAGAGGTTGGCCTTGCCACCCTGTGCATCGCCTCGGGCATGGGTGCCGCCACCATCATCGAGCGCGTCTGATGCCCGTTATAAAAATCAACGAACTGCCGCTGATCAAGGGCGCTGAAAATATCGGATACCCCGCCCCCCATGACGAGGGTTGTGATCAATATGAGGCCGTCGCCTTGGGCGAGGCCGCAGGCCTAACCCAGTTCGGCGTCAGCATCGAAAAACTGTTGCCCGGCGGCATGTCATCCCAACGCCATTGGCATGAAAACGAGGACGAGTTCCTTTATATGCTGACCGGCGAGGTGGTGCTGGTCGAGGATGACGGCGAACACACGATCACCGAAGGTATGGCGGTGGGATGGAAAGCGGGTGATCCCAACGCCCACCACCTGATCAACCGCAGCGACGAGCCCGCCTTTTACCTGATCATCGGCACGCGCGGGGACAGTGACACCTGTCACTACCCCGACATTGACCTTCACTATGCCCGCAAAAACGGGGAACGCCAGTTCACCCACAAAGACGGCACCCCTTATGAAGAGGAACAAAACTCATGAGCGATTTTAATTACGCAGTTGATGCCGACGGCGTTGCCACCATCACATGGGACACCATTGGTAAATCCATGAACGTCATGAGCATTCAGGGCTTTCACGATCTGGATGGCATGATCGACAAGGCGCTGGCCGATGACGCGGTCAAAGGCGTTATCATCACCTCTGGCAAGGAAGGCTCCTTTGCGGGTGGCATGGATTTAAACGTCATCGCCAAGATGAAAACTGACGCGGGTGAAAACCCAGCTAAAGGCCTGTTTGAAGGCATCATGCAAATCCACGGCATGCTGCGCAAGATTGAGCGCGCAGGCATGGACCCTAAAACCAACAAAGGCGGCAAACCGATTGCCGCCGCCCTGCCCGGCACCGCCCTTGGCATTGGTCTGGAACTGCCGCTGTCGTGTCACCGCATCTTTGCCACCGACAACCCGAAGGCCAAAATCGGTCTGCCCGAAATTATGGTCGGAATTTTCCCAGGTCTTGGAGGCACCACTCGTCTGGTGCGCAAAATGGGCGCGATGGCCGCGTCGCCATTGTTGTTGCAAGGCAAGTTGAACAACCCCAAAGCTGCCAAAATGGCGGGCGTGGTTGACGAAGTTGTTCCAGCCGAAGACCTGCTGTCCACCGCCAAGGAATGGGTGCTGAACGCAACCGACGCCGACATCCTTAAACCGTGGGACGCCAAGGGCTATAAAATGCCCGGCGGCGCACCCTATCACCCGGCTGGCTTCATGACATTCGTTGGGGCCTCGGCCATGGTGAACGGCAACACCCAAGGCGTCTATCCAGCCGCCAAGGCCCTGTTGTCGGCTGTCTATGAAGGGGCCCAAGTGCCCTTTGACACTGCCATTCGCATCGAGGCCCGCTGGTTCACAAATGTGATGATGAACCCCTCATCAGGCGCAATGATCCGCAGCCTGTTCATCAACAAGGAAGCGCTGGAAAAAGGCGCTAACCGCCCCGACGTTCCAGCCCAAACCGTCAAAAAAGTCGGCATTATGGGCGCTGGCATGATGGGTGCCGGTATCGCGATTGTGTCCGCGATGGCGGGTATCGAAGTCGTGTTGATTGATCAAAAACAAGAGTCCGCCGACAAGGGCAAAGCCTATGTCGAGAATTATCTGGACCAAGGCATCAAACGCAAGAAAGCCACGCCTGAGAAAAAAGAGGCGGTGCTGGGGCTGATCAATGCCACCACCGATTATGACGCGCTGAAGGATGCTGATCTGATCATTGAAGCGGTGTTCGAGGACGTCGGCGTCAAGGCCGAAGTCACCAAAAACGTCGAGGCCGTGGTGGGTGAAGATTGCATCTTTGCCACCAACACCTCGACCCTGCCGATCACCGAATTGGCCAAAGCCAGTAAACGGCCAGAGCAATTCATTGGCATCCACTTTTTCTCGCCCGTCGAGAAAATGATGTTGGTGGAGATCATCAAGGGCAAGGAAACCGGTGATCTGGCCGTGGCCAAATCACTCGATTTCGTACGCCAAATCCGCAAAACCCCGATTGTGGTCAATGATGCGCGGTTCTTCTATGCCAATCGCTGCATCATCCCCTATATCAACGAGGGTATCCGAATGGTGGCCGAGGGAGTTGCGCCCGCATTGATCGAAAATGCTGCCAAATTGGTCGGGATGCCGTTGGGCCCCCTGCAATTGGTGGACGAAACCTCGATCGATCTGGGCGTGAAAATCGCCAAGGCAACCCGGGCGGCGATGGGCGACGCCTATCCAGACGGTGCCGTGGACGAGGTTCTGTTCTGGATGGCGGACGCGGGCCGTTTGGGCCGCAAATCGGCCTCGGGTTTCTATGCTTATGATGAAAAAGGCAAACGCACGGGGTTGTGGGACGGATTGGCGGCGCAATACCCGGTGTCGGACGCTCAGCCCGACGTGACCGAAGTGCAGCACCGCCTGTTGATGGCGCAAGTGCTGGAAGCAGTGCGTGCGCTGGACGAAGGCGTTCTGGAAGACATCCGCGAAGGCGATGTTGGCGCCATCCTTGGCTGGGGTTTTGCACCGTGGTCCGGCGGGCCGTTCAGCTGGCTGGATATCCTTGGGGCTGGCAAAGCGGTCGAGATTTGCGATCACTTGACCAAGACCTATGGCGAACGGTTCAGCACCCCTGATCTGTTGCGCGACATGTCCGAAAAGGGCGACACGTTTTACGGGCGTTTCGACAAAACCGCCAAAGCTGCCTAACCAGACGCGTCGCTCCTCAAACCTGGCGGCTTTCCTCGATCTAGCGGGAAGCCCTGTCAGGCACGGCGGGCGGCGCGGCATCCTCCACTGACACCAACCACCCCTGATAACGGATCATTTTCCCGACAATCGGCAGGCTGATCGCCACATCAAACGTGGCCCGCCCGTCCGCATCCACCCCCTCAAACGTATCGCTTTTCGGGGTCAGCGCCATTGGCCAAGGCAGTCCGAACAACCGCGCGCGGCGCACCGGATACGCCAATCTCTGATCGGAAACCTTCAAATCAATTTCAAACTTGAACGGGCCAAACCGCTCCCATACCGTGCCCGCCTCCCCCACTGACAGGGTTGAGCGAAACCGTTTGCCATCAAATCCCCGCACCCAATGTTCGACCTGCCCGTGCCGATGCATGGAAACTGTCACCGCAACGTCCTGCCCCGCAGGCGGAAACCCTACAATGCGGCAAACCAGTCGCGCCAACAGCCCGCGCCCGCGGGTGATCTGGGCGCGCCCTGTCCAACGGCGACGATGCAACACGAGGTGCAAGTCGCGCAACGCATCCGGAAAATCCGCGAAACCATCGCCCAGTGCTTTTTGGAACACCGGCACCACCGGCACCTCATGACGGCCAAAAGCAACCTTCAGATTGCCCATCATTTCTTCAGTTTCCTGTAGCGAAAATTCCCCAAGACACGGGCGTGCCCCCACAGCCCCTTGCCCTGCCAGCAACCGTTTGCAAATCACCCGCGCCGCCACCGCCGGAATATGCGGCCCATCCCCCGCCTCGGCAACCAGCACCCAGTCACGTTGCACTGTGCGACCATCCGCAAGCCGTCCGACGACCCGCACCCGCATTCCGCCACGGTCGGACCCAAACGACTCCAACCGGTCCGCAAACCATTTCAACAGCCTCGCCAGAGGTTCGGCCGAGCGCAACAATCGTGCGCGCACCACAAACCCGATGACCGCCAACCCCCAGTGCATGATCCAAAGGTCCAGTCCGGCCCGAAACTCCACACTTCGGGCCTTGTAATGCGATGGAAACAGCGCCAAATCCGGCGCGCCAATCAGGCTGGATCTGCGGCCCAAAACCGGTGCAACGCCGTCTATCACCAACTGTTCCGCGCGCCCTTCGGACCAGCCGCGCTCTGACGCGAACCGGTTGCCCCGCCACAAACGCATAGGGCGTCCGACTTGTGACAGGATCGCCCGCATCACCGACATCCCGCGCGGGGCGCGGTTGCCGGGCAAGATCACGCTCTCGATCAGGTGGATGTCGCTCATCCCCTCAGTCAGCGTTTCAACCGCCGCTGAGGATATCGCCGGAACACTCGACACCCCAGACAGCACCACCACGTCGGCAGCCCGCGCGCGCGCATCCAATTCTGAAAGTCCCGCGGTAAATTTGGCGTCATCCGACAGGTCCAGATAATGCGCACCACAACAGATCGCGGCCTCAGCCACACGATACGGACCCTCGGCATACCCCTGAAACGGACCTGCCGCATCGACAACGATAAACGGCGATTGATCTGAGATGATGGTCGCCAGTCGGTCTGACCCCGTATCAATGACCAAGGCTCGCCCACCATGCTCCGCACAAAATGCTTCGGCTTTGATGCGAGACCGCCCCGCCACAACAACATCCAGCGTCGGATCACGGGCCAAGGCCAAAGCCAAATTTCCACCGAAAACGCCGTAGCCACCGATGATCAGAACGGTTCTATTCGACAATCCGGCCCCGCAATTCCTCGGATGGGATCACACATTTGCGCCGCCCGAACACATAACGGTTACGCGCGATCCGATCGTATAGCCAATCGGCCAAAGGTTGCGGTATTACCCTCAAAACAGCAAACAAGCGCCACGGCCAGCCAATCGCGGACATCGCAGCCCGAAACGCCGCCATTTTGACATGCGCCTTGCCATCCACAATTACGATATTGGTTTCCATTAGGTCGGGATCAAGATCATAGATCCGGTACAACGCCCGCCCGGTTTCTGACTGAGCGGTGACAAACCTGAACCGTGCCTTGTGATCATAACGCGTCATGAAGCGAGCAAAGCCGGAACAAAAGATACAGGTCGCATCGAATACGATCAAATCATGGTCAAGATGCATCATACCAGGTCCGGACAATCGTCAATTACACTGCAATGCCAGCACCCTATGGGCCCACTCTGGAAATGGCGAGTGGGCTTTAAGCCGCAGCCGTATGTTGAGACATATCAGATGCGTAAGGAGCGTCGAGTTCCTGTGCCATGCGGTCGACCAACATCGTGGCCTCATTCATTGGCAAGGCTTGGTAGATGTCCTCGGGCTGACGCATATCCAGCAAGCTGCCTTGATCGTCTGACGGGCAATGAAACAACGCGCTGCTACAGGCGAAGACCACTTGTTCTTGATCAAAGTGCAGCGTGTAAACTACGATTTTCTCATACGGTTTGACCTGTGTGATGCCGCGAAACCCCTTCAGGGATGCGGCAGGGATCAGCGCAAAAGGGTCGCCAAAACAGTCTTCGGCAGCATCTGATTCCAGCATCACAATTTGTTCGGGCAACAGGTGCATTTCCTGTTTGTTGCCCAAAGCCCCGATTGGCACGTTCAAAGGCCATAAATGCGCGGGGCAATTTCTGGGCGAGCTCCACAAAACGCTGCGGGTAATGCGACGCACCACTTGCATACCACCATCAAATGTCAGTGCCTGATCTCCCGGCGCAACCGCCTCAATCGCCCGCCAGCCGATGTTCGTGGCGATCCGCGTTCCGGTCACCAGACCCGAAGCCATACCAGCCCTATTCGCGTCAACGCCATCATAGGCGCCAGTTGTTTCGGTTGTCTTGAATGTCCTCCCCAGGACGGAATTCTTTAGACCAAACATTTTATTTCCCCATTTGTTTTTGGAAGCGGGTTAGCAGACCCGGCCTCGTTAGCAGTAGGATCATTTGGGCTGATTCCATTGGCGGGACATGGGCATGTTTTAGTCCAAAATAAGGCATCGTTTCGAATTTGGGAACAATACGCCAATTTTAATAAAACTTGATTAGATTTGTCTATTACCATTCATTCTAGGTTTATTTTCCGGCGCCCCGTTACAACCTGCGCCACCAATTCGTCAGCGCAGGTTTGTAGGGCATCCAAGGTTATGCAGCGACCAACACCGCGGTCTCATTACGCTTTAAGGTGGTAATAGCTTGATCCAGAACAATCCGGTTTTTCCCCATCAAGTGAACCAGCGCCTTGGCCCGTCCGTGGTCCAGCGTCGTGAAAAACTCTGAGGCCGATGCAGCCATTGCCTTTGATGCACAATGCGCCAGCAACCCCGAATTGGCGAAAACCACCTCTTCATCGTCAAACCCCAGTGAAATAGCCTCAATCAGGCCCTCTGGTTGGTGCTGTGTGATGCCAAAATATCCCTCCAGTGCCGAGGCGGGCACCAAAACCGCGGGCGTGCCCAGCAGCTCGGCCGCGATCTGACTTTCGATCATCAGCATTTGCTCCGGCATCACAAACAGATCCTCGCAATTGTCCAGCGCACCGCCTGGCACATGTAAAACCCTGTCCAGCCCATATCCCCCATGTTCAGCCCCGTAATAAGCGCGCTCGATGTGGCGTAGCTGTCGCAAATCGCCATCATACGTATGCACATGATCACCGACCCGCAGCAGTTCTACCCGCCGCCAACCAGCGGCCGTTTCAACCATGGTGCCCGCGATCAATCCCGCGTCGCGCTGCGGTTTGGCGTCAACAGATGTAATGGTCATGTTGGTTACGGTTTCGGTTTTCATATCTGTGGTTTTTGTTTCAATCAGCATTTTCAATCTCCGGTGTTGTGTTTCATTTCAGGTTTGCCCTCCAAGGAAATGGAGCGAGGCGATGGAACAAGAAACGCCCAACAATTCGCCATATTTCCGACATATATGGGGCAAACCAGTGGCACCGTTTCGCCGATTGGAGCAATGAACTTACTTTTGCCATCTTCATAAACAGACTGATAACAATCGTTAATAATTTGGAAACTATGATCGGCGTTGAACGGCGATTTAGCCTGATATTGCACCAATATGATTCGGTCACGGCTGCGTCAAAACGCGTATCCGAACCGCGCAATATCCTCGGCACAGATGTCGGCAACGCAGGCCGCATCCTTGTCACTGTAATAAGTTCGAAAATCCGCATCCCGCACACTTGCGTTGGCAATCGGCACATCCTTCAGAGGAAACTTTAGATGGTCCTCAAGCGGGGCCACGTCCTGCGCCAGGTGTTCCAGCCGGATAAATAAATCACAGCGCTCAACCCCGTCGCGATCCTTGACGTATTGCCCGTAGGGGGCCGCCCGCATCACGGCTTGCGTGTGTGCTTCATTCAAAAATCCGCTGAAATCCAGCCGCTTGGCCAACCCCACAGCCGTGTGCTCAAAGCTTTGCGCGCGCAGCCAGTGGTAATAACTGACCATCATGTCCCAAGGGTTACGCACCAATGTAAAGGTAAAGTATTGCTCGATCTCGTCTTGGGTCACCAAGCCGTAAATATCAGTCAGACGCGAATGCTTCCATAACCGACCCGAGCTTTGCAGCCCCTTTAGCCGGCCACGCCGCTTCACAGCCTTGGGGGTGTCGCCGATCAGGATGTCATCCTTCATCGCGCGTGCTTCTAGCGCCAAGGTCAAGGCGGTGCCGCCGGTCTTGGGAATATGGGTGAAAATATATTTGCGCCCGTGCGAAATGATCATGCGACAGGGGTAACCGATCCCATCACCGCTTGCACATAAAAATCGCGCCCCCCTCTGAATACCCTTTGCAATTTGCACCGGCACCGCCATTATCATCTGAAACAGCAAACGGGGGGGAAACGATGGGCTGGCTATCTGACGAAACTGGACTGGACAAGTGCGAGGCCAATTTTGTGCCTCTGACACCACTCACACATTTACGCCGCGCGGCACAGGTTTACCCTGACTTTGAGGCGCTGGTTTATGGCAACATCCGCTATACCTATCGGCAATACCACGCTCGCATTTCGCAATTCGCCTCGGCGCTCACCAACCTTGGTGTGCAATCCGGTGATGTGGTCTCGACCCTGCTGCCCAACATCCCCGCCCAAGCCGAAGCCCATTTTGCCGTGCCCGCCACCGGAGCGGTTCTGAACACCATCAACATGCGGCTGGACCCTGATACCGTCGCCTATATTTTTGAACATGGCGGGGCCAAGGTGGTGTTGGTCGACACCCAGTTCTTGCCATTGGCCGAAGCCGCCATCGCCAACCTGAAAACACCTCCCCAGATCGTTGAGATCGCAGATCCGCAAGCCGGTTATCCCGCCACGGGGCGTTATCCTGAATATGAAGACCTGTTGGCCAAAGGGGACGCTGCCTATCAATGGGTGATGCCCGGTGATGAATGGGAAAGCATCGCGCTGAATTACACCTCTGGCACCACGGGGCGTCCCAAAGGTGTGGTTTATCACCACCGCGGTGCCTATTTGCAGGTCATGAGCACGGTGGTCAGCTGGAAAATGATTCTGCACCCGCGCCTGCTTACCATTGTGCCGCTGTTTCACTGTAACGGCTGGTGCCACACGTGGATGATGCCGCTGATCGGCGGCACCGTTCATTGTATCCGTGACATCACGGCCAAGGCAATCTTTGAAGCGATCAGCCTTGAGAAAATCACCCACTTCGGCGGCGCGCCGATTGTGCTGAATATGATCGTAAATTCACCTGAGGAGGACCGCCTGCCGTTTGATCACCGTGTCAGCCTGTTGACCGCTGGTGCGCCCCCCGCGCCCGCCACGCTGACCAAAATCGAGGCCTGCGGCTTTGACGTGATGCATGTTTACGGGTTGACCGAAACTTACGGCCACGTCTCTGAATGTTACTGGAATATGGCCGCGTGGGGCACCCTGCCCGAGGACGACAAAATGGCCATAAAAGCCCGCCAAGGGGTCGCTTCGCCTGTGATGGACGACATCACCGTGATGGACGCCGACATGCAACAAATCCCGATGGATGGCGTAACGCAGGGCGAAATCATGCTGCGGGGCAATGCGGTGATGAAGGGGTATTTAAAGAACCCCGACGCCACCGCCGAAGCCTTTGCGGGGGGATATTTCCATTCCGGCGACATTGCGGTGCAGCACCCGGACACCTATTTCCAGATTTCAGATCGCGCCAAGGACATCATCATTTCGGGCGGCGAGAATATCTCGTCGGTCGAAGTCGAGGCCGCAATCATGCACCATGAGGCTGTCAGCCTCTGTGCAGTGGTCGCCAAACCTGACGAAAAATGGGGTGAAGTGCCCTGTGCTTTCGTTGAGTTGAAAGACGGCGCATCCGCAGACGAGGCCGAGATCATCAAATTTGTGCGGGCGCGGCTGGCTGGGTTCAAAACCCCCAAACAAGTCGTGTTCCTTGAGCTGCCCAAAACCGCGACTGGCAAAATCCAGAAGTTCGAGCTGCGTGAAATGGCGAAAACTATCTAGAGCGACTTACAAGCACAAGCTGCTCACTTTTCCATAGCCAATGGCCCTGCCGTAAATGTGCGAAGCGCCAGCGACAGCGATGCGCGGAAAGTGTACTTTGTAAAGTCCCGAGAACGGCCCTGACCAATCCGCATTCCAACAATTCTCGGAACTTTCTGGATATTAATGCCCAACAACACGGGGCATTCCGGCGCGCGACAAACTTTGCGGCAGAACCCACCCGATCAGGTCAATACGACACAAGACTACGCCCTTTTTCATTCAACGCGCAGACTCGGTCAGAGTCCAAAAGGGGCAAAATCTTGCAAGGTCGGCGGAAATTTGGTAATGTTAATGAATTGTTCATCATTGAACCCCAACCGGTATTTTTGGGGACTGCGTTCCAGAAGGTCTAAATATTGAGACGTCTATTTGCTGCATAGCTATTGATAATCGCTTTTTTTGCGGGCCTGCAGTGGCTGCTGAATCCCAGCCCGTCCAGCCTGAAAAGGTCGAAGAAGAATAACTAAGACTAGGTTTTGCCGCCCCTTTGGGGCGAAATTTCTGTTCCAATGGGAGAATTAAGACATGAAGAATAATATGAAAACATTTTTGCGCAGCACCGCGCTTGGTACGTCAGCATTGTGTCTGATGGGCAGTATGGCCTTTGCTCAGAACCTGATTGTAGACGGCAGCCTTTGCGTCGGTTTTGACTGTGTGAACCCTGAAAGCTTTGGCTTTGATACGATTCGCATGAAAGAAAACAACTTGCGTTTGCACTTTAACGACACCTCCACGGCGGCGGCCTTTCCAAGTGCCGACTGGCGTCTGGTTGCTAATGATTCTGCTAACGGCGGGTCGAATAAATTTGCTCTGGAAGATTCAGACGCGGGCCGACAAACCTTTATCGTTGAACAAGGCGCGCGGGCCAATGCACTCTTCGTAGAAGATACCGGCGACATCGGTATCGGCACGAGCAACCCGGCTGTTGAAATCCATGTCGTTGGGGGCGATACGCCGACCACGCGGTTGGAGCAGAACGGCTCATCCGGGTTCGCGCCTCAGACATGGGACGTGGCCGGTAATGAAACAAACTTTTTCATCCGCGACGTGACCAATGGTTCGGCATTGCCTTTCAGGATTATGCCCGGTGCTGACACTTCATCACTGCTCGTTGCTGCAAACAATAATGTTGGGCTCGGTGCTGGTACAACACCGGACGCATCCCTCCATGTAAAACGCACTGACGGTACAGGCCAGGTTTTGGTTCAAGATACGGGCGGTTCTGGCCCATTGCAGATGGTCAGGCTTGAGAACGACGGTGCCGTTCAGCTTTATATGGACAACACCGCCAACGCGAGTGCGCAATGGATGTTCAGCGCAGGGGCAAGTATGCTTTTGGTGCCCAGTGACAACACCGGCGACGCCGTGTTTGACCTGTCCAGTACCGGCAATCTTACGATCGACGGCACGCTGACGCAATCGTCTGACAAGCATCGCAAAATGGCGATTGAGCCCGTTGATGCGCGTGAAATCCTTGCCAAGGTGCGGGCGATGCCCGTGGCCGAATGGACGTATAAGCATGATGCAGAAACTGGCATCCGCCACATCGGCCCAATGGCGCAGGATTTCTATGCTGCCTTCGGGACTGGCGCTGATGAAAAAGGTATCTCGTCGCTTGACGGCACAGGTGTTGCATTGGCGGCCATCCAAGCGTTGAGCGCCGAGAACAGCGAGTTGCGTGCGCGTCTAAGCCAAGAGAATGGCGAACTGCGCACGCGTCTAGAAGCGCTTGAAATCCAGGCCCAAACCGACTAATCACGCATCGTTAATGAAATTGAACGGGTGCCCCTTGGGCGCCCGTTTTTTTTGTGCAGACGCAAGACGGTTCTGTCGCATAGTTTTCACGAGCGTGACAAAGCTCTCATTCCCGTTGGTTTTATGCTGCGATTGTTGTCGATTCCGATGCAGCCATCGGTGTGGAACAGATTCAAACCAGCCAAATTTTTGCAAAGTATCTAAGTGATTACCTCCCAACCTCCTGACAAGATGCGCTGGTCCGCTAAAGGGCTGGCACCACTCCCATTTCTTAACACACCCCCAGCGTGCGCTGCATTAACGGGGCGGATTGCCGCCCTCATATGTATATAACCCATACGAAACCCATAGGCTTTCCATATCCTGAAATCGGCGCAAAACGCCTTGTTTACCTATTGATTCTCACCTTTGCCGTTGCCGCATCCCGCTCGCCGCGAACGCCCCGTTTGTAACCCGATTGGCACGCGATCAAAGATGCGCTATTATCACGGTAATAAACCGAGGCAATTGAGCAGGCCCAAACCCAAAATGACCGCCCTATCCGAATATATCAGGCTTGAATCTTCCGGCCTGTGGCGTGCGCCGCCGGAGGATCAAAACCCCGATGCCGACGACAAGCGGCGCGAGGTGATTGTCTCGTTTGGCAATGCCACTATCGTGCTGTCCGACCGCAATGACAAACCGCTCGCCCATTGGGCCATGCCCGCCATCCGGCGGCAAAACGCGGGCACACGCCCCGCCATTTACAGTCCCGACAAAGGCGCGGTTGAGACGCTGGAAATCGCGGATGACGACATGATCGACGCGATTGAGAAAATTCGCACCGCCATTGAACGCCAACGCCCCAAACCCGGCCGGTTGCGGTGGTGGATTTTGGGTGGATTTGTCACCGCCGTTGCCGCTCTTGCGGTGTTCTGGTTGCCCGGCGCGATGCTGCGCCACACAGTATCAGTCCTGCCTGACGCCAAGCGGCTTGAAATCGGTCAGTCCTTGATGGCCAATATCAAACGGGTTACCGGCCAAGCCTGCACCACCACTTACGGCTCCCGCGCCCTTGATGCACTGGCGAAACGGCTGTCCGATGGCACAACACCGCAGTTGGTGGTTTTGCCATCAGGCGTCACTGGCGCGACCCATTTGCCCGGTGGTTTTATCCTTTTAAATCATGAGCTTTTTGAGGATTTTGAAGAACCCGATGTGGCGGCGGGCTATATCATTGCCGAACAGCTCCGCGTCCGCAAAACCGATCCGATTGAGCCGCTGCTGCGCATCTCGGGCCTGCGGGCAACATTCACGTTGCTGACAACCGGCACCATCTCGGATGACGCCTTGGCCAGCTATGCCGAGCACCTGTTGACCACGCCGCCCGCTACGATCGACACGCAGGAATTGCTCGCAAGGTTTTTGGCCGCCAACACCCGCTCGACGCCCTATGCCTATGGCATCGACACGACTGGCGAAACCACGATTGACCTGATCGAGGCCGACCCTTTTTCCGTCAACGCCGCCACACCTTTGCTGACGGACGGGCAATGGATTAACTTGCAAAGCATCTGCGGCGAATAGCAAAAAGGCCCTGCAAATCAATGCAGAGCCTTTGGTTTCTCACTGTCCCTGTGAAAACACTATTTTGACCCGACTAGCGATTGCTGCCAGTGGTTTCAGGCTGCCGAACAATCCGTCTGGCTGGGCTGGTTTTGGTTGAAACCACTGTCGCACGTCGCCGGTCCTTGCGAGGCACGCGGATCACAACACGGCGCAGCGTATCTTGTGATGTCGAAACCGCGACCAAACGGCTTGGAACCGTATTTGTCCAAACCATTTCCATTTGGGCTTTGCCCGCCGCTGTGCCCCTTGCACGGTTGGGGTTTTGGCGATCATCCGTCCAGGCAGCGATATAGCCCTCCGGTGGTTTGGTTGGCTGCGCAATTCGGGAAAGCCGTTGGTCTAAACCAATTTTGTTTGGTGTTGGCGACACTATAGTCGCCGCAACCCGTGTTGGCTTTGGCCTCGTTACGCGACGTGTTTGCGCGCGCGGCACACGGACCGTCGGACGGGTGGTCTGACGCACAATGCGCTTTGGGGCTGGTTTTGGCACGGCCGCAGATGCTGGAGCTGCAATCGGTTTTGTGGGCGCTGCTACAGGCGTTTGCACAACCCGTCGCACTACGCGTTTAGGTGCGCGCACCGGGGCTGGCGTGGCAACCACTGTGCGCACCACAGGTTTAGCAGCAGGCGATGGCTTGACGGCAGGGGCACGGACCACCCGTTTGGGGGCCGGTTTTGGCACCGCAACACGTGCCGGTGCGGGCTTGGTCGCAGGTGCGGCGACATCAGCCACAACGGGTTCACTCGGTTTTGGCGCTTGGGCGAATGTCGGTTTTTGCCGACAAATCTGCCGGCGGCTGCTTGAGACCCGCGGCACCCAAGTTACATTGCCGCCAATGCCCGCACGGACGAAAACACAGCCTTTGCTGTCAACATACTGCTTGCCAGTATAGCTGCTTGGTGGAAATTCGGCTGGAATGGAATCGCGCAACCCTTTGGCATTTACCACCCCAACGCTAACCGTCGCCAATAACACAGCTGCCGTGAATATTTTGAAAACCTGCATATACGCCCCCACAAGATATTGTGGCACAATGCAAGACAATCCCTAATTTGTAAAGCTATTGTTGGCCTATTTAGTACCAAACATACGGTCACCCGCATCCCCTAGTCCCGGTACAATATATCCTAGCTCATTCAGCTTTTCGTCTACTGCAGCGGTGACAATCGGCACATCTGGATGGGCTTCTTTCATGCGCGCAATGCCTTCGGGTGCCGCTAACAGACACAAAAATCTGATGTTTTTCGCCCCCGCCCCTTTGAGCAAATCGATCGCCGCCACAGAAGAATTGCCAGTCGCCAGCATCGGGTCCACCGCGATCACAAGGCGTTGATCCAGCTCGGTTGGCACTTTGAAATAATATTGCACCGGCTGTAAAGTTTCCTCATCGCGGTATAGCCCGACAAAACCGACCCGCGCAGAAGGGATCAAATCATGCACCCCATCAAGCAGACCGTTGCCCGCCCTCAAAATTGAAATCAACGCCAGCTTTTTGCCTGCCAGAACCGGTGCGTCCATTTCCTGGATCGGCGTTTTGATCCGCTTGGTGGTCATGTCCAATTCGCGGGTGACTTCGTAGGCCAACAATTGGCTAATCTCGCGCAGCAATTGGCGAAACACGGCGGTCGAGGTGCTTTCTTCGCGCATCAACGACAGTTTATGCAGAACCAAGGGGTGGGATACGACGGTCAGATGTTCGGTCATGGTTTACTCCAATTTGGCAAGCAGGGCCTTGCGGGTGGTCTCGTCGCAAAAGGCTGCGTTGGCGGCGGTTATGTTTATGTCTTTGAACACATCTTTGTCCCAAGCGAAAGCCTGCGCAAGGTTGTTATATTCATTGTTCATAGTTGTGTGGAAAAACGGCGGGTCATCAGTGGAAATTGTCACCTTCACACCCGCTTCGCGCAGCTGCGCGATCGGGTGCGAGGCCCAATCGGGATAAAGATCAAGTACGATGTTTGAGCCTGGACAGACCTCCAGCACGATCTGGCGCGCGGCCAATTCCTCGACCAGCGCTGGGTCCTCAATCGCCCGCACCCCATGGCCGATCCGCTCGACACCCAGATCATTCATCGTATCACGCACAGATTGCGGCCCGCCGAATTCTCCGGCGTGGGCCGTCAATCGCAAACCTGCCTCGCGTGCCATATCAAAGGCATAGGCGAAATCCGCAGGTTTGCCTGCCGCCTCGTCGCCGCCAATGCCAAATCCGACGATCCAATCGCCAGCGGTTTCAGCTGCGCAAATCGCCGTTTCCTTGGCCTTATCGGGCCCGAAATGCCGGATCGGCGTGATGATCCCGCGCATGATAATCCCATGTCTGGCCTCGGCTATATCGGCGGCCTCTTGCATCGCGTGCAAATAGTCCCGCCACGCCACCAGGTCGCGCCCACCGCAGAAATCCGGTGACAAGAACGCCTCAGTGTAGACCACCCCGTTGGCAGCGGATTTCTCCAACACAGCCAAGGTCAACCGATGAAAATCTTCGGGCGTTTTCAATACCGCCGTCGCGGCCTCATAAACCCGCAGAAAATCGACAAAGCCGTCGTAGGCATAATTCCCCGCATCATCAAAAACCCCGGACACATCCATCTGTTTTTCTTGCGCCACACGGCGGATAAATTCTGGTGGAGCAGCGCCTTCCAGATGCAGGTGCAGCTCGACTTTTGGCACGTCATTCAATTTCATAAAAAGCTTTTCCCCGTTCCTTGACTGGGCACGCCTAGATGATCGGCCACACTTGCCGCAACATCAACAAAACCGTGCAGGCCGATCGCCTTAAGCCCGCGCCCATAGCCCACCACAGGCACCCGTTCGCGGGTGTGATCACCGCCAACCCATGTCGGATCATTGCCGTGATCGGCGGTGAACAGGATCAGATCGCCGTCCCGCATTTTACCAAACAAATCGGGCAGGCAGGCATCAAACCATTCCAGCGCGTTTGCATAGCCCGCCACATCGCGCCGGTGGCCAAAAAGGCTGTCGAACTCAACAAAATTGGCGAACGTAAGTGATCCATCCACAGCCTCGTCCGCCAGATCCAGCAGATGCTGCATCAAGTCCCTGTCCGGCCCCGTGCGCACCTCGTCAATGCCGTGGCGCGAGAAAATATCCCCAATCTTGCCAATGGCATGGACATGTCGACCCGCGCCCTGCACCCAGTCACATAAGGTTGGGGCTGGTGGAGCCATCGCGTAATCATGGCGATTGGCCGTGCGGATAAAGCCATCTTTTTCATTGCCGATAAAGGGCCGTGCAATCACGCGGCCGACATTCATATTATGCAGGATCGGTGCCAGTTCTTCGCACAGCTTATACAGGCGCTCCAGCCCGAATGTCTCCTCATGGGCGGCGATCTGGAACACGCTGTCCGCCGAAGTATAACAGATCGGCCATCCGCTCTTTACATGTTCCGCACCCAGTTCATCAATAATAGCGGTGCCCGAGGCGTGACAGTTGCCCAGAATGCCGTCCACACCGGCAATCCGCATCACATCCGCCACCAGATTGTCGGGGAATGAGTGCTGCGTCTCCGTGAAATAATGCCAGTCCCACGGAACCGGCACACCAGCCAATTCCCAATGGCCCGAAGGGGTGTCCTTGCCCATTGAAACCTCACTGACAGCCCCCCAAAGACCAGTCGGGGTGGCAGTCAAACCAGCGGCTTCCTCATTAGAGGCCAACTGCACCGCCGCCCCCAAACCAAGCCCATCCAGATTGGGCATATGCAAGGGCCCGCTGCGCCCCTCATTGGCGCGACCTGCCGCACATTCCCGCGCGATATGGCCCAGCGTATTGGCGCCTGTATCGGGCACATCCCCGTTGAAAAACCTGTGCGCGTCCTGCGCCCCGCCACAGCCAACGCTGTCCATCACCACCAAAAATGCTCGTGCCATTACGTGACCCTTTCCAGAACCAGCGGATGCGCCGTTGGCTCGCCGGTGCCGACGGTTATTGCCGCACGGACCGCCTCAGCCGCCCGATCCGCAGCCTGTGGATTGGCCGCATGGACAATCGCCAGAGGGGTGTATTCATCCACCGCCTCGCCCAGCCGCACCACGCGACTTAGACCAACAGATGGATCAATACGCGCGCCCTCAACCAGACGTCCGCCACCCAAATGCACCACAGCCAGCCCCAATGCCTCGCCGTCAATTTCCAACACCCGCCCGCTTTGCACTGCCATGATGTCACGCACCACAGGGGCGGCTGGCAAACGATCCCGCCAGCGGTCAACAAAATCGGCAGGCCCGCCTTGGGCCGCAATCATCGCGCCAAAGATTTCAGCGGCGCGCCCGTCGATGAGAGTTGCGGCAATCATCGCTTCCCCCGCCACTCGATCCGCTGCGATGCCCGACAGCACCAGTGCTTCGCCCCCGAGCGCCACCGTGGCCTGCGCCATCGGGCTCTCAATATGGCCCACGGTCATCATTTCAACCGCCGCCATCACCTCAAGCGCATTGCCAAGCGAGGAGGCCAACGGCTGGTTCATATCGGTGATCAAGGCGCTGGTGTTGCACCCTGCCCCGTTCGCGGTGGTGACCAAAGACTGCGCCAAATCCCGCGCATCAACGATGGTTTTCATAAAAGCCCCGCTGCCGACTTTGACGTCCAGCACCAGGTTTTCCAGCCCCGCCGCCAGCTTTTTTGACAAAATCGAAGCCGTGATCAGATCAATGCTCTCGACTGTGCCGGTCACATCGCGCACCGCATAAAGACGCTTGTCCGCAGGCGCGATTTGCCCCGAAGCGCTGACAATCGCGCAGCCCACATCGCCGACAATCTTGCGCATTTCGGCAATTGGAATGTCAGTCTTATAGCCTGGAATCGCCTCGAGTTTATCCAGAGTTCCGCCGGTATGGCCCAAACCCCGCCCCGAAATCATCGGCACATATGTGCCACAGGCGGCAAGGGCTGGTGCCAGTGGCAGCGACACCGTGTCGCCCACCCCGCCGGTTGAATGTTTGTCGACCACCGGGCCTGGCATGTCCCAATTCAAAACGTCGCCACTGTCGCGCATTGCCAGTGTCAGCATCACCTTTTCAGGTTCCGCCAATCCGTTCAACAATACCCCCATTGCAAATGCACCGGCCTGTGCGTCCGTCACCGCACCTGTGGCCAACCCATTGGCAAACCACGTTATTTCATCCTGCGTCAGGGTCTGTTTATCACGCAAATGGGTCAGAACGCTGCGGGCATCCATTGCTATACCCCTTTCATATGTTGGGCGGTAAAGACCCCCGGCAACAGTTCAGCCACAGTCATTTCAGCGCTGTTTCCGGCCACGGTGGTCATGGTGATTTTCACATCTTGCGCGGCGAATTCGGCCAGCTTTTGACGGCAACCGCCACAGGGGGACACCGGCATCGGGCTATCGGCAATCACCAAAGCTTCGACCAGTTCTACTTCGCCCGCTGCAACCATCGCGGCGATCGCGCCTGCCTCGGCACAGGTGCCTTCGGGGTAGGCGACGTTTTCAACATTACATCCAACATAAATCTTACCCGAGGCTGCACGGATTGCGGCCCCGACCTTGAAGTTGGAGTAAGGGGCGTGGGCGTTTTCACGCACGTCTGTCGCGGCTTTTAACAGGGGCATCTGACATCCTTTGACTATCCGGTCAGATTTTGCGCCCGACTGGGGCGTGATGCAAGGGTTACTGTGCTTTTGTGTCAAATATCCCGGGCAGGTTGACCTCAAGTATTTCGAAATCATAAAGGTGTGATCAGTTTACCGCATTTTCAATATGCCGGTGAAAAAGGGAATGTCGTCTCGCAACTCTTTGGTTGCCAGGCGGATTTAGGTCATGTTGCCCCCCTTATGGCCCTCGGCTCACTGACGGCTAACAAAATAATTTGCAAGCGGCGCATTTACGGATACCTTAGGGCTGGTAACTTGCCCTAAGAAAAACTAGTTTAGCATTAAACTTGTTTTC
>Ga0209345_10000412_pt1 | contig 55414 bp, 53 predicted proteins | sample Cruoilmetagenom7_FD_187294 | JGI IMG/M metagenome (GOLD analysis project Ga0209345, IMG submission 187294) | Oil polluted marine microbial communities from Coal Oil Point, Santa Barbara, California, USA - Sample 7 (SPAdes) (version 2) | ecosystem: Environmental > Aquatic > Marine > Oil seeps ... | reverse complement strand
AACCGCGCTGGGTATTCCGCTGGATGAAAACGTAGAGAACATCAAAGCCAGCTTTAAACATATCATTGCCCAAGGGCGCGAAGCGCTGTTCGATGCCGAGCATTTCTTTGATGGCTATAAGGCCAACGCCGATTATGCGCTGCAAACCGTGCAGGCGGCCTATCACGCGGGTTGTCGCTGGATTGTCCTTTGCGACACCAATGGCGGCACTCTGCCAGACGAGATCGGCAGGATCACAAGCGAGGTGATTGCTGCGGGCATCCCCGGTAATAACATCGGCATCCACACCCATAACGACACTGAAAACGCGGTGGCGGGCAGTCTGGCCGCGATTAATGCGGGCGCGCGACAGGTGCAGGGCACCCTGAACGGGCTGGGCGAACGTTGCGGCAATGCCAACCTGACCACGTTGATCCCGACCCTGTTGTTAAAGCCACAACTGGCGGATCGGTTCGAGACCGGCGTCAGCGTCAAAGCCTTGGAAGGGCTGGTTAAAATCAGCCGCCAGCTGGACGAAATCCTGAACCGCGTACCACAACGCCAATCGGCCTATGTTGGGGCCAGTGCATTCGCCCATAAAGCGGGGCTGCACGCCAGCGCGATCCTGAAAGACCCCACGACCTACGAGCATATCGAACCTGAAAGCGTCGGCAATGCGCGGATCATTCCGATGTCAAATCAGGCGGGTCAGTCTAATTTGCGCAAACGGCTGGCGGACGCGGGGTTGGTCGTCGAAAAAGGCGATCCGGCGCTGTCGCGGATACTGGATGTGATTAAGCTGCGCGAGGGGCAGGGGTATTCCTATGACACCGCACAGGCGAGTTTCGAACTGGTGGCGCGGCGTGAATTGGGGCTGCTACCAGAGCTTTTCGAGGTCAAACGCTATAAGGTGACCGTCGAGCGGCGCAAAAATAAATATAACAAAATGATCAGCCTTTCCGAAGCCGTGGTGGTGGTGAAAATCGGTGACGAGAAAAAATTGTCTGTCTCCGAAAGCATGGATGACGCTGGTAATGACCGCGGTCCCGTGAACGCGCTGGCCAAGGCGCTGACCAAGGATATGGGGCCGTTTCAAGCCTGTATCGACGACATGCGATTGGTCGATTTCAAGGTGCGGATCACCGATGGCGGCACCGAGGCCAAAACACGGGTGATTATCGATTCTGAGGATGGTGCGGGGCAACGTTGGTCTACGGTAGGGGTGTCGCCCAATATTGTTGATGCCAGTTTCGAGGCGTTGCTGGATGCGATCAATTGGAAGCTGATCCGTGATCGGAAAAAGGATTAATCTATTGATCAAAAGGGTTCTGATCTTTGCGCTTATTACGACCCTAACCTATCTGAGCATAGCGCTGGCGTTAGTCGCTTCGCAACAGACCCAAAAGATGTCGGGCGAGGGTGGCTTGGATTTCGGTGCGCAATTGGCGGGGTCCGATCACCCGCCGCTTGAACGAACCCGGTTCACCGCGCGAGACGGGGTCACATTGGCAGTATTGCACGTGCCTTCAATGCGTCCAAACGCGCCTCTGTTGATCCTTGTGCATGGGTCGGGCTGGCATGGAGGACAGTTTGACATGCTGGTTTCAAACCTGGCGAAAACCGCGGAAATCCTGGTGCCGGACTTGCGCGGACATGGGGTCAATCCGCAACCTCGCGGGGATGTGGCCTATATTGGCCAGCTTGAGGATGACGTGGCCGACCTGATAAAGACCTATAAACGGGACGATCAAAAAGTGATCCTCGCCGGCCATTCCTCGGGCGGTGGGCTGGTGGTGCGGTTTGCGGGTGGCGCACACGGTGACTTGATTGACGGGGCCATTATGATGGCACCGTTTTTGAAATATAATGCCCCGACGACGCGCAAAAACTCCGGTGGCTGGGCACAGCCCCTGACGCGCCGCATAATCGGGCTAAGCATGTTAAACAACATCCGCGTCACGGTCTTGAACCATTTGGTTGCCATACAATTTGCGATGCCGGATGAGGTGCTGAATGGGCCTCTGGGGCAGACTGCAACGGTGGCCTATTCCTATCGGTTGAACCAGTCCTACGCCCCCAGAAATGCATATTTGCAAGACATCGCAGCCCTGCCTGAATTTATGGTGATTGTGGGCACAGCTGATGAGGCCTTTGTCGCGGATCAATACGCGCCCTTAATGCGCGGCGTCACGGACAAGGGTGAATTCCATCTGGTTAACGGTGTTGACCATCTAGAGATTGTGAATGCGCCGCAAACGCAGATCTACATTGAAGCCTTTCTGGATAAATACAGATGAGCATTTTGGACTGCGCTGAATTGGTAAAAGACGGGGACCAAGGCCGTTTTCTGTCGGTAATGGCCGCCAAACCGGAGTTTCGGGCCGTGTTGTTCCCGCTCTATGCGTTCAACGTCGAGGTCTCAAAGGCGGCATGGGCCAGCGAGGAATCGTTGCTGTGCCAGATGCGATTGCAATATCTGCGCGATCTGGTCGATACGATTTTTGCGGGTGGCACGCTGCCCAATATACCACTGGCTGAACCGCTGGCCGAGGTGGTTCGACAATGCGACCTGCCGCAACAACAGTTGGTTGACCTAATCGACGCGCGCAATTGGGATATAGAGCGCGAGGGTTTTGAGAATAAAGAACATTTCAACCGTTATCTGGATCATACCTCGGGCAATCTGATGGTGATGGCGGCGCGAGCGACTGGGGTTAGTGATGATTATGAGGGTGCAATGCGCGCCCACGGGTTTGGCATGGGATTGGCCAGTTTCCTGATCGCAACACCGGACCTTAAGGCGCACGGGCGCGTGCCGCTGCTTGATGAATCCCCCGAGACGCTGACTGAATGGGCGGGGCGGGCCCTACAACGTATCAAGGACACCAATAATGTGCCGAGCGGTCAAGCCGCTTTGCGGGCCGGTTGGGATACCCAACGAGTGTTGAAACTGGTGTGCCGCCATCCCGAACGGGTGCTTGAGGGGCGTTTACGAACCTCACCGTTTCGACGCAAGTCTTCGCTGCTATGGATGAGCCTGTTTGGATGATTTTTGACGTCTTATTGTTCCAATTCGGGGTCGAAAGAACATGTGCCGAAAAAGAACCACTATTCCGGAATAGTGGTTCTTTTAAGAAATTTATATTTATAATTTTTATCAGATACTTACCTTAAACTCCTCACTGAAAAAACGCGGCTTATTGCGCCATCAATTGATCGTAAATTTCAGCATCTGTCGCCCCTTCAGAGCCAATCAACAAAACCCGCGAGCTACCCGATAACCCGAGCGGTTCTCTCAACACACCCGTCGCAGCCAAAATCACACCCGCAAGCCCGGCAACTGCGGATTCGCCCGCTGTGATTTGCAAATCCCCGTCCATTGGGCTTCCCAGTACCTGCATGGTCGGAGCCACGACGCTTTCGGGAATGGTGATGAAATCCGACGCTTGTTCGCGCAAAACCTGCCACGCCAACCCCGAGGGCTCGCCACAGGACAGACCCGCCATCAGGGTTTCCTCAACAATGGAAAAATTTGTTAGCGCGCCGGCTTTTGCGCTGTCGAACAAACAGGCTGCAAGCTCTGGTTCAACCACCACCACACGCGGCGCATCCGCCCCCCAATGCTGGCGCAACATGGCCGCAACTGCCGCCGCCAAACCCCCGACACCGCCTTGCAGGAACACATGCGTCGGCGCTTGTTTCAGCTCTTGAATGATCTCGTGAACCATCACCCCGTAGCCTGCCATCACATCTCTGGGTGCTTGGGTGTAGCCCTCCCACGATGTGTCCGAGACAACAAACCAACCCTGGGCCTCGGCATCTCGGCGGATCTGGTCAACCGAGGCATCATAATCGCCATCAATGCGAGTTACGACGGCCCCCAGATCACGCATCGCCTGCGCGCGGGCTTCACTCACATCACGGTGGATGTAAATCTGGCAAGGGGCCCCAAAACGCTGTGCGCCCCAGGCCAATGATCGACCATGATTGCCGTCCGTGGCCGACGCAAGCGTGATCTTTGCAACCGAATCTGCATGGTTTCCGGCACGAATGTCGGCGAGCGTGGCATCCCCGTCCAGTTCACGCTGCAACACTCGCAGGCCCGCATAGGCCCCGCCAAGCGCCTTAAAACTGCCCAACCCAAATCGTGGGCCTTCGTCCTTGTAATAGATATCGCCCAATCCAAGTTCGGCGGCCAGCGCCTGCAAACGATAGAGAGGGGTCGGGGCGTAGCCCTGCCAAGCGGTGATTTCCGCCTTCGCAGTGGCAAAATCAGCAGGGCTGATCACGGTGTTATAGGCATCCCCCGCAATTTGTGCGTTGGTGGTGTGAGCGATTGCCGCCGATGTGAATTTACTGAACATATCAAGCCCCGTCTGATTAGCTGTTTTGTAGAAGTGAATTTATGTCTTCGCCCCAATCACGTTTGCATTCTTTTGCAGCATGTCGCAACAGTTTCGCGCTCCTTGGGGGCAGATGTGGCAGCGCGTCGGTAACGGATTTGCCAGTCAGTTGTAGAAAAACCGCAAGCGCAAAGGCGCGGCTTGGTTGGTTCATATAGCCTGACCACCCCGCATCCTCGGCCCCCGCCATCTGGATATCCCGAACCCATGTTTGACGCAGTGCAGGTCGGTGGCCAGCTCATGTGCTTCAGCTCCACCTGGTATTTCATCAATCACATCTGCCAGGTGGGCGTGCATCAATTCATGTACCATCGTGTTGATAAAGCTGGCAGGACGACGCATCAGGCGAGGATCGTAGGTGATAAGCGGCGACTGAGGGTCATGCCAATATTCGCCAGCCACCTCGCTGACCTTGCCTTACTCAAGGGCAACTTCATCGGGCAAGACGGCAAAGGGTTCAAACCTGATTTTGGCGATGTCCATGCCCAGCAACGCCATAATATTATGGCCAATAGCGGTGGCTGTCTCTGGGCTATCCCCAGCCGGTGCGTCAAAAATATCCTTGGCGGGCAACACAAACGGCGTGTTTTTGCGCCAGTCAACCGGATTGCCACACAGCAACACCCATTCAAAGCTATCTCATATCCACCCGCCAATATCATCACCGGCAATTGGGGCGCGGCGAAACATGCTAGTCGTTTATCCGCTCTGGCCGCATGACCAGCCAAATCAGCGACGCACCTGCCAGCACCAAGAACGGGATCATCGCCAGATTGACCGCTTGCCAACCCTCTTGGGCATCCCCGCCCGAGCAATTCATCAACCCGCCTGACGCCAATGAGGCAACAACCACGCCGCCAAACACCAGCATATCGTTCATACCCTGAATACGGCCGCGTTCTTCTGGCGCGTAGGAGGCTGCAAGCATCGACGTTGCGCCGATATAGCCAAAGTTCCAGCCAACCCCCAAAAGGATCAGCGAGACATAGAAATTTTCCAATTCAACACCCGTCATCGCCGTCGCGCCAGCCCCGCCCAAAATGACCAAACCCAGCGAGATGATTTTGACCGGCCCAAAGCGCGCAATCAAATGGCCTGTAAAGAACGACGGGATATACATCGCCAAAACATGCGACGATACGATGTCGGCGGCGGTATTTTGTTCAAACCCGCAGCCGACAACGGCCAACGGTGTTGACGTCATCGCCAGGTTCATCAGCGCGTAGGACACCATCGCACAGATGATCGCCACCGCGATCACCGGTGTTTTCAACAGCTCCATCCGGCTGCGCCCCGCAGGGGCACCTTCGGACGGTGCAGGGGGTGTGGGGATGTTAAGGAACAAAAACATCAACGAACCGACCAGATTGATCACAATCACCGTCAGATAAGCACCCAGAAACGGGATCACCGTTACGTCCGATGTGGCCTTAACCAGTTGCGGGCCAATAATAGCCGCGATCAACCCACCTGCCAAAACGTATGAGATCGCTTTGGGGCGGAATTCTGCATCTGATGTGTCGGCAGCGGCAAAGCGGTAAAACCCTTGGCCTGACATATAGACCCCGGTGAACAATGACCCGATGATGAATACAGTGAATGACTGGGTATAAAGACCATAGGCACTGATAGACGCCCCCACTGCGCCAAACCCCGCGCCCAGCATAAACCCAGCGCGTCGCCCAAACTGTTGCATAAAGGCAGACAGAGGGGTTGCGGCCAGAACCGAGCCCAGAATGATCATCGAGATCGGCAGCGTGGCAAAACACGGATTGCTGGCAAGGCTAAGCCCGGCCAACCCCCCGAGAATAAACAGGATCGGCATTTGAGCGCCTAAAACGGCTTGCGCCAATACCAGAATGGCGACGTTGCGTTTGGCTTGGCGGGGGGAAATGTCAGCAATCATGTCGTATTCCTAGCGGGGAAGATCAGCTAGGGAAACCCGAAAAAGACTATGTTACAGTTTTTCGATCAGATGGGCGAAAGAACCACAGGTGGACCCGTTGATCAAACCAAATTTGCCCAGATCGTTGCCTTCGGCATCTTGAGCGGCAAAGAGCGGCGTACCTTTGGCCTGTGTGGTGGTGGCGTAGTGGAATTCATGCGCTGCGAATGAGCCCGTGAAAGGACCCGCCGTGGCGCTGACCTTTCGATAGCCCAAATGCAGTTTACGTTTGGCAAAAGAGGTTTGCAGCGCCAACAGACCCAGCATTTCATGGCAGGTTCCGTCCGCATCGGTCAGAGTCTCGCCCAAAGTCATATAGCCGCCGCATTCGCCATAGATTTGGGTGCCTGATGTGGTGGCCTTAATCATCGAGGCCCGAAAACTTGCCGCAGCAGACAAACGGGCCGCGTGCAATTCGGGGTATCCGCCCGGCAAAAATATCAAGTCGGCCTGTGGCGCTGGATCGTCCGCCAAGGGCGAGAAAAATTGCAATTCGGCCCCGCCTGCGCGCCAACCGGCCAGCAGATGCGGATAGGCAAAGGCAAAGGCTTGATCCTGCGCGATGGCAATCTTTTGTGCAGGTGGCGCGAGATGGGGTTGCGGCGAAGCTGCGGGCAAGGCGGCACCAAGCGCGACAAGTGCGTCCAGATCAATCTCCGCCTCCATCGCATCAGCAGCGCGGGTCAGATAGGCGTTCATGTCAGGATGCTCACCCGCTTGCACCAACCCAAGGTGCCGCGATGGATGGGTCAGCCCGTTTTGGCGATACACAACGCCCAGAATCGGCAGACCCACCTGCGTCAGTGCGCGTCGCAACATCGCCTCATGGCGAGGAGAGCCCACATTGTTCAGGATCACGGCCGCGACATTCACTTGCCGGTCATGCCTCGCAAACCCCGCCACCAGCGGGGCAACAGATTGCGCGGTTTTGGCCGCATCCACGATCAACACCACGGGCAGTTTCAGGATGCGGGCCAGATCAGCCGTTGCGCCTTTGCCATCCGGTGGGGCCCCATCAAACAGACCCATCGCGCCCTCAATGATCAACAGCCCGTCACCAGATGCCAAGCCAGCAACGCGGTCCGGCGACATCGCCCAAGCGTCCAGATTGGGGCAGATCTGCCCACAAGCCGCCTCGTGAAAGCGCGGATCAATATAATCAGGGCCAGATTTTGCCCCGCGCACGTCAATGCCGCGGCGCGACAAAGCATGCAAGATACCCAGTGTGATTGTGGTTTTGCCAGCGCCAGAATTTGGGGCCGAAAGGATCAGTCCGTTGCCCATTACAACCCTCGCATAATAGTGTGTTGCAGAGGTACGGTGCCGCCAATGCAGATGATGGCGGGCGGAGACATCGCGGTTTTGGCTAGATCAGCCTCAACCGACCCAAGCGTGGTCTCCAACAGCTTTTGTGTCGGCAGAGAGGCATCTGTGACGATGGCAACGGGCTCATCCGCGTCCCGCCCCGCCGCAACAAGAGCCGCTGCAATCGCACCAATGCGCTTTAGCCCCATGTAGATCACAATCACGGGGGAGGCCCTGGAAATCGCCGCCCAATCGGTGCTGACATTATGTCCGGTTACAAACGTCACCGCTGTGTTCACATCCCGATGAGTCACAGGGATACCCGCCGCCGCCAAGCCACCGATCCCAGCCGAAATGCCTGAAATCACGCGAAACGGGATGCTGTGTTTTGCCAGCGCTTCGGCCTCTTCATACCCGCGCCCAAACATAAACGGATCGCCGCCTTTCAAGCGCAACACCCGTTTGCCAGCCTTGGCCTGTGTCACGAGTTGCGCCGATATCTCGCCCTGACTGGCCGATTGCCCGCCGCGTTTGCCCGCATAGATCAACTCGGCTTGCTCACCGGCCAACCCCAGTATATCTGCCCCGATCAGCGCGTCATGGATAACCACATCGGCCATTTGCAGCGCGTGCAGCGCATGCAGGGTAAGCAGGCCCACGTCTCCGGGGCCAGCGCCGCACAGCCAAACATGTCCAGCCGGAAATTCGGGGAAGGAAAGAGATTCGATCATGCCCCGTTATGCACTTTGAAATGAAGCGAGAAAAGCCGTAAGGCTTGCCGAGCGCCCAACAGTCATTATAGTCCGCCAAATGATAACCAAACCCACGCCAAAATTACCCCAAAAACTACGGAGAGGCTGGACCACGGGCGCCTGTGCCACTGCCGCGACCAAAGCGGCCTTAATAGCGCTATGGGGCGGCGGGTTCCCCGACGTGGTTTCCATCACCTTGCCAAAGGGTGAAACACCGGATTTCGACGTGGTAAACACACGGGCGGGGCAGGGTTGGCGCGAGGCGGGAATCATCAAGGACGCGGGCGATGATCCCGATGTGACCCACGGCTGCGAAGTACGGGTGCGGGTTGTCGCCCGTGGCAGTGACGTGGTATTCATGGCTGGCGAAGGCGTTGGCATCGTCACCAAACCGGGCCTGCCCATTGCGGTGGGCGAGCCTGCAATCAACCCAAAACCGCGTGAAATGATGGCGGGTGTGGTGTCTGAGATCGCCGCGCGGTTTGGCCAAACTGCGGATGTCGAAATCACCATTTCAATCGTCAATGGCGCGGCGCTCGCCCTGAAAACATGGAACCCGCGTCTAGGGATCAAGGGCGGCCTGTCGGTGCTGGGCACCACTGGCGTTGTGCGCCCGTTTTCCTGTTCGGCGTGGATTGCCTCGATCCATCGCGGCGTTGATGTGGCACGGGCCACGGACACCTTACATGTGGCAGGCTGCACGGGCGCGACCAGTGAGGCGGCGGTGCAGGCACATTATGATCTGCCCGATCACGCGATGTTGGATATGGGCGATTTTGCCGGCGGCTTGCTGAAATACCTGCGCCGCCATCCCGTCGCGCGCCTTACCATTGGGGGTGGCATTGGCAAGATCACCAAACTGTCCCAAGGGGCAGTTGATCTGCATTCGGGCCGCAGTCAGGTTGATTTCGCAACCCTTGCGAAAATGATGGATGATAAACGCCTTATGAACGTGAATACCGCCTTGGAAGCCTTTGAAATAGCAGGCAAACCAATGGCGGATATGGTTGCAAGCATTGCCCTTCGCACAGTGCGCGATGTGCTGCGCGACGCCGAAGTGATCGTCGACATCATCATTATAGACCGCGCCGGAAACATCATTGCAAAGGCCCGTGAATGAAATTGTTATTGCTGGCCGGAACCTCTGAGGCGCGTCACCTTGCGAATGATTTGGCGAACGAACCCCAAGTCGAGGTGATCGCCTCTTTGGCGGGCGTCACCCGCGAGCCGCTGGATTTGCCCGTGCCGATGCGCAGTGGTGGATTTGGTGGCCGCGCGGCCTTTGCCCAATATTTGAAGGAACAGAAATTTGATGCAGTGGTTGATGCCACGCACCCGTTTGCCTCCATAATCAGCAAGCGTTGTACTGAGGTCGCCCGCGAAATGGGCTTGCCGCATCTGCAAATCCTGCGCCCCGAATGGCAGCCTCAAACCGGCGATCAATGGACCTTTATTGAAGACGAAACTGGCGCTGCCGCGCATATTCCACAAGGCGCTGTGGTGTTTTTGGCCACAGGACGCCAAACCCTGCACCGTTTTTCCAACATGACGGGGCGCAAACTGATTTGTCGCCAGATTGACACCTCAGAGGGGAATTTCCCGTTTGAGGGCGGTGAATATCTGATCGGTCGACCGCCGTTTTCGGTTGAAGAGGAGGTTGAGTTGTTCACCCGTCTTAAGGTCGATTGGTTGGTGGTCAAAAACGCAGGCGGCATTTTGAGCCAAAGCAAGCTGGCGGCGGCCCGACAAATGCAGTTGCCTGTGCTGTTGATTAATCGCCCGCCAATGCTGGACTGTAGGCGGGTAGAGACCGCCAAAGCCGCGCTGGATTGGGTGAGGGCGCTGATATGAGGATTATCACGTCGGATACCTGCGTGGCAGAAGGGGCGACAGTCTTGGCGGCAATGGACGCGCGGTTTGCTTCAGCTTTGGAACAGACCGGGCCCTTGCCTTTGCGCCTACGCAAAGACGGGTTTGCCGCCTTGCTGGATGCGATTGTCAGTCAACAGATTTCGGTTGCGGCAGCGGCGGCGATCTGGCGGCGGATGAAAACGGCCAAACTGACCGGCCCGCGCAAAATCCTCTGGGCCAGCGATGATGATTTGCGGGCCTGTGGGTTGAGTGGTCAGAAAATCCGCTATGCGCGCGCCTTGGCCGACGCGCGGATCGACTATAAGGCGCTGCGTAGCGCATCTAGCGCTGAGGTGATCGCAACGCTTATCGAAGTGCCCGGCATTGGCCCATGGACCGCGGAAATCTATGCGATGTTCTCGCTGGGCCATGCGGATGTGTTCCCACCAGGTGATTTGGCCCTTCAAGAGGCCGCGAAGGTATTATTCGACCTGCCGGAACGACCGAAAGAACGCGCCTTTCGTACAATGGCCGAGGATTGGGCCCCGTGGAGAGCGGTTGCAGCGCGGCTGCTCTGGGCCTATTACCGCGTGGAAAAGCAAAGAGAAGGCATTCGATAAATGGCGCGGAATTTGAAAACATTGCGGCGAGCATCCGCCACCGGCAATGACAGCTCTTTAATGATACTGCTGCACGGCTATGGCGCAGATGGTGACGATCTGATGGGGTTGGCGACCCAAATGGCACCCTATTTTCCGGATACCGTGTTTGTGTCCCCCGATGCGCCCGAAAAATGCGCCGGCAACGCGGCTGGGTTTCAATGGTTTTCGGTGCCACAGGTTGACTCCAGCACCGAGGAAGACGCCGTATCGGGCATGATGCAATCCGCCTCGGATTTGGACGCCTATCTGGATCAGATGATGAAAGAAGAGGGCGTAAGCGCGGATAAAACTGTCCTGTTCGGATTTTCCCAAGGCACGATGATGGCCCTGCAAGTGGCACCGCGCCGCGCGCAGCCCTTGGCCGCCGTGGTCGGATTTTCCGGCAGCTTGATGTTGCCTGATGCGCTGCGCGACGAGGTTGTCTCGCGTCCACCCGTCATGTTGCTGCACGGCGACAAAGACGAGGTGGTGCCGCCAGAAGCCCTGAGCAAAGCGGAATTCGCGCTGGATACATTGGGCTTTGAGGTTTACGCCTTCGTGATGGAAAACGCCGCCCACGGCATTGCCAGTGACGGCTTAAGCGTCGCAACGGGCTTTATGAGAGAAAAACTGGGGATCGAATAAATGACACGGATTTTGAACAGCAAACGCCGCGCGGCGGCCTCGGGCAAGGGCACGTCCCTTGTGATATTTCTGCATGGCTACGGGGCTAATGCCGAAGATCTGATGGGGCTGGCCGACCCTCTCGCGCCACATATGCCGGACACCGTGTTTACCGCCCCCGATGCGCCAGAAGACTGCGCTGGCAGCCCGATGGGGTTTCAGTGGTTCCCGATCCCGTGGATTGACGGCTCCTCCGAGGAAGATGCGGCCAAGGGCATGGAGGCCGCGGTTGGCGATCTTAATGCCTATCTGGACCAGATCATGGCGGACGAGGGCGTTCCGGCGGATAAAACCATCCTGTTCGGGTTTTCCCAAGGCACAATGATGGCCCTGCATGTGGCACCGCGTCGCGCCCAGTCGGTGGCCGGAGTGGTCGGATTTTCGGGCCGCCTTTTGACACCCGAGGCGCTGGACGATGAAGCAATATCAAAGCCGCCAGTTCTGCTGGTCCACGGCGATCAGGACGATGTGGTTCCACCCGCCAGCCTGCCCGAAGCTGCAGACGCCTTTGCTGCGGCGGATTTTGAGGTGTTTGCCCATGTCATGAAGGGCACTGCACATGGGATTGCGCCTGATGGCTTAAGCGTGGCGGCGGCATTTATTCGCGATAAGTTGGGGATCGCTTAGGACGGATATTAACACCAAATTACGGCTATATATCTGCATTAGAGTTGCTGCATATCCCATTGGTTATGCCAGTAAACTTCCATTCTTTAATAGTTCTACTATTCCGGAATAGTGGAACTATTGATACTCAACGACACAAATCCAGATTAAAAGCCTGGGATTGGCTCTCTCAGAGATGCTTCACCACAGTCCAAAACAAACCAGTCCACGCTCCTGCGATGCCTTACACCCAAACAATGAACCTACATAGTGGGGGTTGTCAGGTTTGATCCAGGATATATAGTCTTCTTAAATGTTGGGGGGCTATAGGCCATGACCAGTGATTTTAGAACCGAGTTCGTGAGAGAACCAAGTGAGCTGCGCCATACCCCGGCCCTTGTGCTGAACGCGGACTATCGTCCGCTTTCTTATTACCCGTTATCGCTGTGGTCTTGGCAGGATGCCATCAAAGCCGCCTATCTGGATCGGGTCGATATTTTGGCGGAATATGAACAGGTGGTCCACAGCCCGACCACTGAAATACGCATCCCCAGTGTTGTGGTGTTGCGCGACTATGTCGCCCCGCAAAAAACCGTGGCTTTTACCCGGTTCAACCTGTTTTTACGCGATGGATTTCGCTGTCAATATTGCGGTGCCAAGGGCGATTTGACCTTTGACCACGTGGTCCCGCGTGCGGCAGGCGGCATTACCAGTTGGGCTAATGTGGTGGCGGCTTGCTCGCCTTGCAACCTACGAAAAGGCTCAAGCAGCCTGCGAAAAAGCGGGTTGCAGTTAAAGCAACCTCCGCGCCAGCCAAAAGCCGCGCAATTGCGCAATATGGGCCGTCGGTTCCCCCCCAACTTGCTCCATGAAAGCTGGATAGATTTCCTCTATTGGGATGCGGAGCTGGAAGCCTGATGGCATGGCCCTCCAATGCTGCAAAACCTATCTCGGACGCGCAATGGCAAGATTGGCAACGCCGCTTTGCCGACGGGGATGCCGAGGCGGGGTTCGAGATCACGCGCGACTTTGTGCCGTTCAACCAAATGAACGACATGTTCACACGGGCATTTTGGGACCCCGCAGTAAAATCGAAACACACAGAAGCGTTTTTCGGCAGTTACCGGATGGAAGCTGCCCCACGGCGCGGCGCGGGTTTTTCGCAAAAGGATTTTGCACTGCGCAATGCCGCCTGGAGCCTGTCGGACATCATATCAGACCGCGCCGCCGCAACAGGTTTGCGTGAAGGGTTTCAGGGGCCGATCGCCAATGACACACCGGTCGCACCTATGCGGGCAGAGCTGGGCGATGCCGGTGACGAGGCCCGAGAGATCAAGGCGTTGGCCAGGTTGTTTGGGGCTGATCTGGTCGGGGTGACGGAAATTGACGAGCGTTGGCATTACAGCCACCGCCCCGATGTGCGCGACATGACCCCAACCGAAAACGTGCTACCCGAGGGGCTGACCCATGTTATCGTCATGGGCCACGCGATGGATTTCGATCTGGTCGAAACCTACCCAAGTGCGCTCGCCGGAGCCTCAACAGGCCGCGAATACAGCCACGAAGCCTCAATCTCGATTGGTCTGGCCGCCTATATCCGCAATCTGGGTTATGAGGCCGTGGCCTCAATGAACGACACAGCCTTGGTCATTCCCTATGCGATCAAGGCGGGGTTGGGCGAATATGGCCGCAACCAGATGGTGCTGACGCCAAAATTTGGCCCACGGGTGCGGTTCAGCAAGATTTTCACCAACCTTCCACTGCTGGCAGATAGCCCTCGTAAACTGGGCATGAGCGCCTATTGCAACAGCTGCACAGTCTGCGCCGATGCGTGCCCGCCAAAAGCCCTGCCACATGGCGCGCCCGATATGGGGCCAGACAGTGTTTCGACCCAAAAGGGCGTGAAAAAATGGTCAGCGGACTGCGAGAAATGCTTTGGCTATTGGGCCAAAATCAAAACAGATTGCGCCATCTGCATGCGGGTCTGCCCGTTCAATCGGCGCGGCGGCTGGAAGGATGATCTGTGGCGCAGGTTGGCGTTGGGGCGCGGGGCAGGGTTGGCGCGTTGGTGGGAAACCAAACGTGGCAAACGCGAAAGGTTAAAACCAGTGGATTGGTGGGCGCGGTTGGGAAAATGACCGCTGAGCGGACAAATCGACCATTCTAAGAATAGCAGACTTGCCCGCGCTCATTTCCGAACTTCAGCCCTTTTTCGTTAACGCTCGATGAAGGCGCGGATGGCGCTTGTGTATTCATCAGGCGCTTGAAATGCCGCAAAGTGGCTTACGTTGTTCAAAACCAACAGTTCAGCCGACGGCATCGTCTCGGCGATCAGTTTAGAGTGATCCATCAGGATCGCCTCGTCATATTGGCTTTGGACCACCAATGTTGGCACCGTCGATGTCGCCAGAGCCTCAAGCCCACCCGGCTTGGACGTGGCCCACATCCCCGAGATGTCGCCCACAAAGGCATCAAACCCATCCGGTGTTGGCGACATGGCAACGTAATCGCCTGCCATCATCCCGACATAGCCGCCGAAAACTTCGTTGGTTTCGACAGCCGGATCAATTCCGTCCAAGGTGACGTTGCCAGCGTGAGCAAAGTGGCTGGCCAAACGCGCTGGATTGGTTTGGGTTATCGAGTAGCCGATGTTTGCCCCATCTGACCACCCAACCAAATGGACTTTGTCCACGCCCAGATCATCCAAAAGCGCCAGATAATCCGCAGCCAGCAATCCATAGGTATATTCGCTGCCATCGTTCGTGGAGCGTCCGTGCCCGCGGGTGTCGGCCACGATCACTTTGTAATCTTTCATCAAATCCGCCACTTCTGCGGCCCATATATCGGCGTGGGCGAGCCCGCCGTGGATCATTAGGATCGGGGTGCCATCGGCATCGCCGTATACCGCGCGATACATCAGGATCCCGTTGACCGAGGCCGTGCCGCTTATTGCGGCCTCGGGCATTGCCGGTGCCGCCGGAATGGACATCCAGCGCTCTTGGGCATGGGCCGCAGTGGCCACAAACATTACGCTTGCCATCATGATTTTTCTGAACATTGTCATCTCCCTTTATAGATTTTCCCTTTCGGGCTAACGTAATGTTACGCGATCAGGGATGGGTTTCGTTATCCGTCCAACACAGAGAAGAACAAGGAGGCGGGTTTTGCAAAACGATTTGATTTCAACGCGCTGGTTTCCTAAATGCGCCTTTAGCGCAAAAAACGCCGCACTACTGGACAATGTGTTTGCAGACTTTGACCAGCAGGCCGAACAACTTATTGGCCATGATCAAGCCTACATGCAATTGACCCGCGGCCATTTTCGCGGACGTTTCTTATCGGCGATATTGGGCAGAGATGTCGCGATTCACATGGAATATTGCAATCAAGCACTGGAACAAGAGGTCAGCGCCCCAGCCGATTATATAACATTCGGGGTTCTGTTGGGCGACCAGGATCAATTTAGGGTCAACGGGTCCGCCATCACCAGCGATGACGTTTTCGTGCTGCCACCCTCGGGCAGCCTGCATGTGATCAGCCCCCTGAACGGGGCCATCATGGCAATAACCGTGCGGCGGGATATCTTGCTTTCCCATACGGGTCTGACTCCGGTCGCCGCAAATTGGCTCGCTAATCTGGACGGCACTGTTGGCTATCTGCAGATGCCACGCCTTGCCCATCGGTTGCGTGAGGATGCGATTGCAGCGATTGAGAGCGCCGCTGACACCTGCACCGCAGTACCCGCAACGATGATCGGTCAGGCGCTTGTGGCCAGTATCGCCTCAAATCTGTCCTTGGGCTGGAACACTGGGGCCGCCAACGCAAAGGTTGGTGCAACGGTGGGGTTTGAGCGCTTTCAAAGCTGTCGTTTGTGGCTCAGGACTGCTCACTCGCAGCGTGTTGATCTCGATGACGTTGCCAAACGGATGCAGAACTCCAAGCGATCCGTCGAGCAGGCGTTTTCGCAAATTGTGTCGATGGGACCACTGACCTATCTGCGCGTGTTACGGCTGCATGAGGTCAGGCGCAAACTGGCAAGCCCCGCGACGGACACACGAACAATTGGCGATATCGCCGCCGATCATGGGTTTTGGGATTGGAGCCGGTTTTCGCAAACTTACCGACAACATTTTGGTGAACTGCCATCCGCGACACGTTGTTCACAGGTCGGCAGGGGGTGATCGGTTTGGATCGTGACTGGAGCGGGTGAAGGGAATCGAACCCTCGTATTCAGCTTGGGAAGCTGCTGCTCTACCATTGAGCTACACCCGCGTTATCTGATCAGGTAATTGCGATCACACATTTCGTCAAGCCGCATTTCAAACCTTTTTACCCAGTCGGTGGCGTGCCAGTTCAACATAGTATTGAACCCCATATGGCAATGCTTCATCGTCAAAATCATATTCAGAATTGTGCAGGGCAGCACTATCACCATTGCCAAGGTTCATGAAATTACCCGGCACATGTTCCAAAACTTGCGCGAAGTCTTCTGAACTGCCAAGGCGGCGATCATCGCCAGTCACCCGATCCTCATCTCCGGTGACCAAAACCGCGGTCTCAAGGGCGTGCTTTGTGGTGGCAGCCTCATTTATCAGGGGGATGAATTCCCTTGTATACTCAACCTCGACATCGCTTTGAAACATAGCCGCCGTGGTTTCGACAATCCGGCGCATTTCGGCCTCGATTTTCAGGCTGACCTGTTTGTCATAGCTCCGAACATCGCCCAACAAAATCGCCGCTCCCGCAATTTTATTGCGCAGCCCATCCGTATTCATTTCCGTTACCGACACGATCGAAAACTGCGAGGGATCAATCCGGCGCGAGACGATGTTTTGCAAGTTCATGACGGTTGCGCAGGCGGTGAGCAATGCGTCGTTGTGGTCATGCGGACATCCAGAATGGCCGCCGCGGCCTTTGATCACAATTTTAAAATTATCCTCGGCCGCCATGAACGCCCCATGTCGTGTGGCAAAGTGACCAACAGGCATTCCTGGTCTGTTATGCAGCCCGTAGATTTCCTCAAACGGGAAACGTCTTAGCAACCCATCGTCGAGCATCGCATTCATGCCTTTGCCGTTTTCCTCGGAAGGTTGGAATATCAAATGGATAATTCCGTCATAATCAGGGGCCTGCGACAAAACCTTTGCCGCCCCAAGCAACATTGTAACATGCCCATCGTGCCCACAGGCATGCATGACCCCAGGGTTTTGCGATCTATATTTATGATCCCGCACTTCTTGAATGGGCAATGCGTCCATATCAGCCCGAAACGCGATAGATTTATTGCCACTGCCATTTCGCAACGTCGCAACAATTCCGGTTTTCCCAATACCCGTTGCAATTTCGTGAACACCAAATTCACGCAGCTTACCGATGATAAAATCTGCCGTGGCCCGTTCCAGAAATCCAAGTTCCGGCTGCTGATGCAAGGCGTGGCGCCATGCCTTCATTTCTTCATGTAGGGTCGGGTGTCCGGAAATAGGTTTCATTTGCATCATGATCCTTAAATGAGGGGCTCAAAGGCATGCTTTAGGTTTTTTCTAGCCGCGCCGCCGCCGCCGCCCGCCGCCCTCACCGCCACCGGTGTTAAAGTTCACATCCGGCAGGGTCACGTGGGTCGCCAGTATCGGGAACGGTTCCTTCGAATTCGGGATCGCGGACGCATTGACGAAATGCTCCTGAAAACGCGGCTCAATCGCGGTTTCGACTTTGCCGATCTGACGCACAGTGGCCTCAATCTCGGCCCGAGCAGACCGGTTCAGCAGCGCAATCCGCGCGCCCGTTCCAGCCGCGTTGCCAGCGGACGTGACCTTGTCCAGCACGCAATCAGGGATCATTCCCAAAACCATCGCGTGTTTGGGCGAAATATGCGCCCCAAACGCCCCCGCCAGCACGATACGATCCACCGTATCGACCTCGAATTTATCCATCAACAACCGCGCACCGGAATAGAGCGCCGCCTTGGCCATCTGGATTTCGCGGATATCGCGGTTGGTGACGGTGATCACAGGTCCACCATCGGCCGAACCATCCCACACCCTGTAGGAATTGGTACGTCCGTCGGCAAAGCACCGCGTGGTGCCGGTTTGCTCAGCCGAGCCAATCAAACCCGGCCCATCGACAATCCCCGCCATGCGCATTTCAGCCACCAGCTCGATGATACCCGAGCCACAAATCCCCGTCACGCCTGTGGTGGCTATGGCGGCGTCAAATCCGTCTTCATCTGACCACAGATCAGAGCCGATTACCTGAAAACGCGGCTCTTTGCTGACTGGATCAATCGTCACATGTTCAATTGCGCCCGGGGCGGCCCGCTGTCCGGAACTGATTTGCGCGCCCTCAAAGGCGGGGCCAGTCGGGGACGAACACGCCATAACGCGGTCACGATTGCCCAGCAGAATTTCGGCGTTGGTGCCAACGTCTACAACCAACACCAGATCGTCGGATTTATCCGGTGCCTCGGACAGCGCAACCGCCGCCGCATCCGCCCCGACATGACCCGCGATGCAGGGCAGGATATAGGTGCGGGTTTCGGGGTGCAGCTTTAACTCCAGATCACTGGCTTTTAGGCGCAGGGCATCTGACGTGGCCAGCGCGAAGGGGGCTTGACCCAGCTCGTATGGGTCAATGCCAAGGAACAGGTGGTGCATCACCGGATTGCACACGAAAACTGTGTCCAGAATATGGGTTTTGTCGATTTCGGCCTCGGCGGTGATCTGATCAAATAGCGCGTTCATGCCGTCGCGCACAGAACGCGTCATCTCGGCAGCGCCGCCCTCGTTCATCATGCCGTAGGACACACGGCTCATCAGATCTTCGCCAAAGCGGATTTGCGGGTTCATAATGCCGCTTGATGCCGTGACTTCGCCAGTTTGCAAATCGCACAGATGTGCGGCGATTGTGGTTGAGCCCAGATCGACCGCAAGGCCATAGACGGGGCTGTCAAAAAAACCGGACCACAGGCGCAAGATGGTGTGGGGCGCATCATCAGCGGCTTGGTGCAGGGCGACGGTAACTTTCCATTCGCCCTTGCGCAGGGTGGATTGCAGGGAGGTCAATACGGAGGGATCGGCGCTGATATCGTCCAGATTCCACTGGGATTTCAGCGCGGCAATCAACCGCTCCAAATCGCCCGAAGGTTCGTGCATATCGGGTTGCACGACCTCGACGTAGTATAGATGCACGGTCGGGTTCAGGGTGATGTCGCGGGCCTCGGCGCGTTTGCGCACGACCTGTTTGTGGACTTGGCTTTCGGGGGGCACGTCGATCACCACGTCGCCCGCCACGGTGGCCTGACAGCCCAAACGGCGCCCGTCAATCAAGCCGCGAATGGATTTATAACGTTCCTCAACGGCATTCCATTCCGACAACGCATCCTTGGCCACGGTGACGCCGTGCTTTGGAAATTCTCCATAAGACGGTGTGATCTGGCAGCGCGAACAAATCCCGCGCCCACCGCAGACGCTGTCCAGATCGACGCCCAATTGACGAGCGGCGGTCAGAACGGGAGTGCCCACAGGAAAGTTGCCACGCTTGCCGGACGGGGTGAAGATCACCAGAGGATCGTGTTTTGCCATGTGATGTCCCTGTTCGCCTGTTTCCCCTTCCTTATTAAGGCGTCGGGACAAAGGTGCAATGCACAAGCGCGACGAAGAGGGGGTTAAGAGCGGCAAGGGGGGGAGCCGCAGGACGTTGGAGTGCCCCCGACTGTGGATTACTCACTTTTTCGTAAAATGTTAACTTCGAAAACAAATTTCTCTTCGATAAAGACTATCAACTCGGCATAACTTCGCCGGAGAGATTTTCTTTCGTCTTCATCCTCAACTGTGTCGATAGCCAATATCAATTCTGAGGAAGCATCTTGGAGGTGTTCGGATGCTGAAATAATTGCGTCGTAGGTTTTTTCTTGCTTTGTTTTCTCATCTTTACCAGAAGGCAGACCCGTGTCTTTTAGGGTCGATATGATAGAGTGTTTTATGTCTATTTCCAGCGAGGCCATTATCTCCCCAAGAAATCGACGGTATTGCTTTTTCTCTTCCAGATTATCAATTCGGTTAAGTCTTTCTCCCAACAGCGCAATTGGCTTGCTTAGCCCTTCGGCAGCATCCAATATTTCACCGGCAAGTTTCTTGTCCATTTTCCCTCATCTTCCATCTTCGTCCAAAACCATGGTTAGTTGCTAATATCACCCCTCATCCAACCAATCCAGTATCACTTGGCGATCTCCGTCCAAAGTTGGGGCACGGGCGTCTTTCAGCGCATCATCCATGTCGGAAATCTTAATCGGGTTACCGGCGGCGAGGAACGGTTTGCCGCCATCGGGGGCGGCCAGTTCCACCACCATGTTGCGCGCCAAAATCTGCGGGTCAACCATCGCTTTGGCGACATTCTGGATCGGGCCACAGGGCACACCTGCCGCTTCAAGCAGGCCGATCCAATGTTTCTTTTTCTTCTCCAGCGTCACCATTTCGATCATACGTTTCAATATCTTGACGTGTTTGCAGCGGGCCGCGTTGGTGGCAAAACGTGGATCATCCTTCATATCGCCAAGTCCCAACGCGTCGCACATCCGGCCAAACAGCTGATCATTGCCCGCCGCAATCACAAACAGCCCGTTTTTGGCGTGAAAGGTCTCAAACGGGGTGATCGACGGATGTCGCGCGCCCGAACGTTTGGGGGAACATCCAGTTTCATTGGTAATGGCAATCGCGTGTTCCAAAATGGCCAATTGCCCGTCCAGCATCGCCACATCAACCTTGCGGCCCAGGCCGGATTGCACCCGCTCATAGAGCGCCGCCGTAATGCCTTGGGCCAAGAACATCCCGCCGACGATGTCGCCCACGGACGCGCCAACCCGCACAGGTTCGCGGCCCGCCTCGCCAGTGATCGACATCAACCCGCTGCGGGCCTGCACCACCATGTCATAGGCCGGTTTCATCGCCTCTGGTCCCGTGTGGCCAAAGCCCGACACAGCGCCATAAATCAGGCGGGGGAAACGCGCGTGCAACGCTTCCCAACCATAGCCCAAACGCTCCATCACGCCGGGGCGAAAGTTTTCAACCAGTATGTCAGCCTTTGGCAACATCTGCTCAAACAGCGCCCGATCAGCATCGTCCTTCAAGTTTAGCGAGATCGACTCTTTGCCACGGTTGATGGCCGCGAAATAGGCGCTTTCACCATCGCGAAAAGGGGGGAAATGGCGGGTGTCATCGCCGATGTCAGGTTGTTCGACTTTAATGACGCGCGCGCCCAGATCGGACAGCATCATGGTGCAGTAAGGGCCCGCCAGAACGTGCGAGAGATCAATCACGGTGATACCGGATAGGGGGGTGGACATGGGGAACTCCTGTAATGTGTTGCCCACATACTTACAGGTGCAAAGCCAGTTTCACCATATCCTGTATCAAGCCAGTTTTACTCACTGTGCGACCCCCATGCGCAGCGGTCGGCCTCCATATAACGCACCAATGTGTTGCTTTTGTTCGGGGCCATAATCTGGGTGCAGCCCTCAAGGTCATCGGGTTTTTCAAACACACTGACTTTGCCGCCCTGATCGGTGTCGGCGCAGAGCATACCACCGGGGGAAAGCATCTGGTTGGTGCGCTCATTGGCCGTCTCAACAATAAACAGATGTTCCTCATGTGCGCCATTGGTGACGCACATTTTGCCAGGGGTATCAGCGGGGGCAAGCGCGGTCATTTCCGCACCTTCAGTCGGGTCGCTCATCGCGTCCGTCACCTGAAATGTCGCCAAATAGGCGATCACGTCACGCCGGTCCTGTTCGCTTTTCAATTTAAAGCGCATCTTGGCTTTGGCGCGCGGGTCATCCAGCAGGGCGCGCAGGTATTTGGTTGGGTTGTTGATGTATTCAAAGATGCTGTCCTCGTCCCAGATATGGCCAGCCCCCCCCGCCGCCATCATAGACTTGGAATATTTGAACCCGTCAAATGATCCGGCAGCCCGCCCGATGATACCCGTCAAAACCGGGCCGGTTTTGTTACTGGCACCCTCGCCAATCTGATGGCAAGCCTTACATTTTTCGAACACTTCCTCGCCTTTTACGGCGTCTTGGGCATGGATCGGAGTTGTTGCCAGAACGAATAGGGCTGCGGTGAACACTGAGGATATCTGCATGATAAATATGCTCCTTTTTCAAATCCACTGTGGGCAAATCGGCGGATCTGTCCAATCATCTTTGGTAAAATGCCGGTCACGAAATGGTGACGGGTTGAGTAGCGAAGGTGATTTAACATGACAGAATGTCGCAGGTAAGGATGGGGTCAGCTAACAATTTGTAGCCAAGGGAGAGACCTTATGAAAAAACTGATGACAAGCACCGCTGCCGTTTTGGCGTTCGGACTAGGTGTTGGTGCCGCCAACGCACAGATGGCACCGTTCGGATCAGACGATGATCTGGCCTATGCCGCCCTGATCTGGGACGCGATGCAAACGCAAAATCTGGTGGGTGACAACGCGATCCAGTCTTTCCCATATGAAGGCATGGCCCCGCACGGCGCGATGCTGGAAACATTTTATTCCTCTGCCAAAATCGGCGACCATACCGGCGCGCTGATCGTGAAACGCAACTATGGCCCCGCCGAAGTAGAAGCTGACCAGATCATTGCAGATCCCGGCAAACATCTGGGCGCTCTCACTGTGATGTATAAGCGCGAAGACGGCTTTGACGCGGACAACCAGAACTGGTTCTGGGCCAAGTTCTTGCCCGACGGATCGCTTGATAAAAACCCCAAGGGCATGAGTCTTGCGGGCAAAGTCGCCAAAGGCGCGGACAAGGGTTGTATCGCTTGCCATTCTGGTGCGGGCGGCGATGATTATGTGTTCACCACCGATGCACCTGTCGGCATGGCGGGCATGAACTAGCCATATCGGAATGTTTTGATACGCCGCCCGTTTAACGCGGGCGGTGTTTTATCGACCATTGCGTTTAAAGTCGCCGCGCACATCTGGGCCAGTGCCCAACCATCCGGCAATCACAGCCGCCACATGGTTCGTGATACGCACCTTTTGGGTCAGCCCCTGTTTTTCGGCAGCCACGGCCTGATCCCCAACAAAGGCAATCAGATCGGCCTTAATCAAATCAGGCGGAGACAGCGGCGTATTTGTTGCAACATCAAATACTTGTGCGGTGAACGTAATGTCATGAACACCCGAATTTTGCAGCACGGCGCGGGTTTTTTCAGACAGCGCATGGAACTGCTGCATTGTGATCATCAGCTTCACATCGCGCGTCCCGGTTAGACCGGCAGCGCCGCGTTTTGCTGCTGTCGTGATGATGGCATCAACTTGTTCATAGCGGTTGCCATAAGGAAACTCGCGCCAGACGATGTCTGCATCGGGCGCAAACGTATTGGCCTCGGAGACGGTCAGGGATCGCGGCACCGAGACGTCAACGTCGACAACCCGCCACGCCTTTGCCACGGCAGGGTCAATCACATCGGCGTAATTGGTCGACCACTGCGTGCTGGAACAGCCCGCAAGACCTAAGGAACCAACAAGCACCATAGATGCTAGGGTGAATGATTTAGCCATGGTTTGCCTCGTTATACTGCTGCTGGCCCCGTTTGCCGAGGCTGTTTGTTATAACGATACGTCTATCATGTCCGCATCATTTTGGCAGTAATAAAGCACTCGGCACTGTAGGATAGGCAGGATGCTGCGGTTTTTATACCGCAGGCCCAACCTAACGACGGCGGCGCCGACCTCCACGTCCAGAACCCGCGGCGGCTGCTTCGATTGAGGCTTCGGCAAAGGTGGCACCAGCTTCAACCGCGTCCAGAACGCGGGCGAACTTGATCCATTCAGCCCCGTGTGGGTCATGGTTCATCAACATGTTGGCGGCCTTGATGGCTTCCATCTCGACCGGGCGCAGCGGGTTCATAATCGCGCTGGTCATACCAGCCGCAATCGCCATCGGCAGGAACGCCGCGTTGATCCCGTGGCGGTGTGGCAAGCCAAAACTGATGTTGGAGGCCCCACAGGTCGTATTCACGCCCAACTCGTCGCGCAGCCGGCGCACAAGAGTGAACACTTGCTGTCCAGCCCCCGCCATGGCACCGATCGGCATCACCAGCGGATCAACCACAATATCATGGGCCGGAATGCCAAAATCGGCAGCCCGTTCAACGATCTTTTTGGCAACCTCAAAGCGCACGTCGGGGTCTTCGGAAATGCCAGTGTCATCATTCGAAATGGCCACAACCGGCACATTATATTTCTTAACCAGCGGTAGGATCAACTCCAGCTTTTCCTCCTCACCCGTGACAGAATTCAGCAAGGGACGCCCTTCGGCGACCAGCAAACCGGCCTCAAGCGCACCCGCAACGGACGAATCGATACACAAAGGAATATCCACAAGACCTTGAACTGTTTGGATAACTTTGGTCATCAGGGGGGGTTCGGTTTCATTTGGGTTGGGGTTGGAATTGTAAACCACGCCCGCATTGATATCGAGCATCGTTGCCCCGCAAGCCACCTGATTGATCGCATCCTTTTCCACGGTGGAAAAATCGCCCGCTTCCAGTTCCCGTGCCAGCGCCTTGCGGCCCGTCGGGTTGATCCGCTCACCGATAACGCAGAACGGCTCATCAAAACCAATGGTGATGGTTTTGGTTTTACTCTCGACAACAGTGCGGGTCATATTTGGTCCTTAATGTTCAATTGGATTGGCCGGTATGGCCGAAGTGCCGCCATGGGTAATGGCCCAATTTGCGTTGGTTTTGATACCACCCAGTGGAAAGAAATGCACCCGTTCAATATTGAAATCGGGGTTGGCAGCCTTATAGGCGGCCAGCTCGGTCACGAGGTCAGTTGGCTCAAACGGCAACAATAATTTTGTCACGTCTTTGGCGCGTTTTTGCAGCACCTTTAAGGAGGCCCCGACACCACAGGCAATGGCGAACCGCACCAGTGTTTGTAGCTTGGCAGGCCCAGCGATACCGATGTGGATCGGCAGATCGACGCCCGCATCCTTCAACGCATTCGCCCATGCAATCACCGGCTTGGCCTCAAAGGCAAACTGGGTGGCCAGTGCCATGTCAGCATCAGTGCGATTGGCAAAACCCTGTTTCCAGCGCAGCGCATCCATGACATTTTTGTCCGAGCCATCGGGATCAATGTCACGGTTGCCCTCAGGGTGGCCCGCCACATGCAGATGTTTGAACCCGGCCGCATCAAACAGCCCGCTTTCCATCAACTGCATCGAGCTTTCGAAATCACCAAGCGGTTTATCCACACCACCGGCCAGCAACAAAGCCTGTTCAACACCGGCCTCTCCTTGATAGCGGGCAATCCAGTCGCCCAGCATTGCCTTGTCTTTGATGATACGGGCCGGAAAATGCGGCATCACATTATAGCCGTCCGCCGCCAGACGTTTGGCGGTGGTAACCATATCCTCAATCGGGGTGCCCTCGATATGAGCAATGTAAACGCGTGTGCCGTGGGGCAACAGGGAGGTGAAATCCTCGACCTTTTCAGCGGTGCGCGGCATCACTTCAATCGAGTAATCCTGCAAGAAGGCTTCAACCGCAGGGTTGACGGGCAGGGGGCCTGCCTCGGTCTTTTTCTTGAACTGCAACAGCGCCATCATGGCCTCCATAAATTGTCTCGGACCTAGGCCCATCCGTCGTTGTCAATCAATTGAATGATACGGTCTTTGTCAAACTCTGCCTCAAGCCGTGCGGCTTCCTCCGCCGCGATCTGATCGGCATCCCCGTCAACCGCATAAGCGGCTGCACGGTGCCATTCGGCAAGGTAGGCATCCGTGCCCGCAGCGCCAACCTTCATCGCGGCACGATCAATCGCTTGCTCGAACCGTTCGGTCAGTTGCACTTTGGACGCACGGCGTCCTTTGCCCACAATAACCTGAGCTGGAATATCTCGCCAGTAAACTATGGTCACATCGGGCATTTGCTGATTCCTTTTCTCTATCTAGCTTTACGCGGACACGGGCGGATATGGCGTTCGTTTTCGACACAAAGAGGTGACGTTGCGACGCCTGTTTGCACAGCTTGGGTTGCAAAAGGCCAGTGTTGGCCGCCTGAAAAATATTCATCATGTTCATGAACCAATGATTTTGCCCCATATCACACCTTGCGCGACAGGGTTTGCAGGACTACCTTGAAGGCAACTTGAAATGGAGGGCGTGATCATGACGCCCAAGCGTCTGTCTGGTGCGGGCGCGTTCCCCAAAGCGGTCGACACCCCCGCGCCTAAAACGCATGATCAGGCTCCGCTTTATGCGGCGCTTGATCTTGGCACAAATAGTTGCCGCATGCTGATCGCCAGACCAAATGGCAATCAGTTCACTGTGGTCGACAGTTTCTCAAAATCCGTCCAACTTGGGGCGGGTCTCGAGACGTCGGGAAGGCTCAGTCGGGCCTCGATCAAACGCACCGTGCAGGCCTTGCGTATATGCAAGAAAAAGCTGCAAAACCACAAAGTATCAAGGATGCGGCTGGTCGCTACCGAGGCCTGTAGACGGGCCAAAAATTCAGCTGATTTTCATCGCCTGGTGAAACGCGAAACCGGTTTAAGCCTTGAGATTATCGAGCCCGAGGAAGAAGCCCGTCTTGCGGTTATTTCCTGCGCTCCGCTGGTGTCAAAACGCACGGATCAACTGTTGGTGGTCGATATTGGCGGTGGCTCGACCGAGCTGGTTTGGATTGATATCTCTAATGTTCCCGAAGTCGAACGCGCCAAATCAATCATGCGCCTTCATAAAGGGTTTTCGCAGAATCACTCGTTGAGCGCGGATGCCAACGCCCGCGTGGTGGACTGGATATCGGTGCCGCTCGGGGTTGCAACATTGCGCGAAATTTTCGATGACGTCGAGGATGACGCGGCACGGTTTGCTTTGATGTCCTGTCACTTTGAGGAGAATTTGGCCGGATTTTCGCCATTCGAGAAAGAACAGGACAAAGAGGGGTTCCAGATTGTCGGCACATCGGGCACGGTGACAACCGTTGCAGCCTCGCATCTTGGGCTAAAGCGCTATGATCGAAACAAGGTGGACGGGCTGATGATGTCCTCAAACCAGATTGATGCGGTGGTGCGGGAATATTTGGCACTGGGACCAAAGGGGCGACTGGCGGATCCGCGTATCGGGCGGGATCGTCAAGCGCTGATCATGTCTGGGGCAGCGATTTTGCAGGCTTTGCTGCGGGTTTGGCCAACGGACAGATTATCAGTTGCGGATCGCGGTCTGCGCGAAGGTCTGTTATATGCACAAATGAGTGCCGATGGGGTGCTTAGGGACGGATTAATCTAATGGCCAAAAAACCAACTGGAAATAGCAGCGGACGGGGCTTGCGCGATCTGCGTACCAAAGTGAAAACAGCGCGTGGGCGCAAGCTCAGCTCGACCTTGTGGCTGGAACGCCAGCTGAATGATCCCTATGTGAAACGCGCGCAGACCGATGGCTATCGGGGCCGTGCGGCGTATAAAATACTGGAACTTGATGACAAGTACCGTTTTTTGGTGCCAGGTGCGCGCGTGGTGGATTTGGGCTGTGCGCCAGGCGGCTGGTTGCAAGTTGCGGTGCCGCGGGTGAATGCGCTTGGGGATCGCAGTGGCAAAGCTGTCGGACGATTATTGGGCATTGATATACAAGAGGTCGAGCCGATTTCGGGTACGGAAATCCACCTGCTGGATTTCATGGAGGATGACGCCGACACCAAAGTCAAAGAATGGCTGGATGGCAAGGCCGATGTGGTGATGTCAGATATGGCGGCCTCGGCGTCGGGACACAAACAGACGGATCACCTGCGCATTATGGCACTGTGTGAGGCGGCGGCCTATTTTGCCTTTGATGTCTTGGAAGAGGGCGGCACGTTCATTGCCAAAGTTCTGGCTGGTGGGGCAGAAGGCGATTTGCAAAAGCTGCTTAAACAGAAATTCACCAAAGTTGCGAATGTAAAACCACCTGCCAGCCGATCAAACAGCTCAGAAAAATTTGTGGTGGCGACAGGGTTCCGCGGGCAAAATTCTTAAAGAATTTTAGTCGGAAAATTTGGAATTTTCCGGGTGCGCGACTTCAACCGTGCTCCTCGTTTTGTTCGATCAACCGGCTTTGCAGCAGCTCGCCTGTGTCCACCAGAATTGAATATGCCACCATCGACACTGCCGTATTGATCTGCTTCATCGCCCGTAGGGTTTCCTGATGGATATTGCTGGTATCAATACTGTCGGTCGACCCTTTGCGCAGGCGATCCAGATGGCGGCGCTGCAGCTTTTGTTCGACATCCCGCACGGTTTCTTTTTCCTCAACCAATTGGCGGGCGGAATCGACGCTGCTGGTCATCAGCACATTTAACGAAAGCTGTACATTCGACAAAACACGATCATGGAAATCGCAAAGCTCTTTCCAACCCTCAGGCGAAAATTGCAGCCCTTTGTCAGAAATTTTCTGCGCCATCCCCAACAGGTTTTTCGAAATCACATCCCCAGCTGATTCAAGGTTAATTGCCACCGAAGAAAGCTCCATGCTCTGGCTGGCATGCTCCTTGGACAATTTGTTCTGGTGCAGTTTCGCCAGATACAATTTGGTCTCAAAATGCGTCGCATTCACGTTGGCCTCATTCACGCCGATGTTATTGGCAATACTTTCGTCCCAACCAGCGTACAGCTCCATAACCGGAGACAGCATCGCCTCAATGGTTTCACCAATGCGCAATACTTCGCGCGACGCACAGGCCAGTGCGCGTTCAGGCACTTCAAGCACTGTTTCATCAAGGGCACTGATCCGCTCAACCACAACCGCCTGATCCGAGATCGGATCACTCATCATCCCATCCAACAGACGCGTCACGGGTTTGATCAGCAACAGGCCTGCCAGCAATATCGCAAGGTTATAGATCAAATGCAGATTGATGGCTTGGCGCGCATCCGTTGCCCCTAAATACTCCAATGGTAGTGCCGCATTAACCAGTAACAACAACGCAATCACAGCCCCCCCACCGCGCAACACCAGATTGCCCACCACAATGATACGGGCCGACGCCTTGCCCCCTAACGTCAGCGTAAACGGAATGAACGAGCCACCCAGATTGGCCCCCAGCACCATAGCCATCGCAGCCTCAACCGGCAGCAACCCTTGGGCGGTGAAGGTCACAAACATCAACACAGCCGCGACGCTGGAATGCATCGCCCAAGCCAGTAACGCGCCAACGACAAAGGCAGAAAATAAATCTTGGGCCAGAAAACCGGCAATCGGGGCGATGGCCGCACTGTCGCGGATCGGGTCGGTTGCGGCGCGGATCATATCGAGCGACACCAGCACCAGCGCCAACCCAATCAGGATACGTCCGGCCTGACGGGTTCTGGATTTCTCGCCCTTTAGAAACAAGGCAACCCCGATCAGCAACAAAAGCGGCACCAGCCATGCGGCGCGCACCAGTAATATCTGGGTCACAATCGCTGAGCCAAGATCGGCACCAAGAAAAATTGCCAACCCGACCGTCACCGTCAAGGTGCCTTTGGTGGCAAAATTTGTCACAAGCATTGCCACTGCTGTAGAGCTTTGCAATAAAATTGCCGCCAGTACGCCTGTGCCTGCCGCCAGCGGAGGATTGCTTGAGGAACGTCGGAGCCAGTTTCGCAGTTCGGATTTGAATGCCCGTTGAACACCGGTTCGGATGATGCGAACAGACCACAATAAAAGCGCGGCAGCACCTGCAAGGTTTAGAATAAATGGAAGCACTGCAGTCTCTCTTCGCGCGGTCAAAGTGCATGTTTTTAAGCTTTGCCGATGCCGTTTGCAAGCGAATTAGACGTCATGAGGTTGTAATATTGTTAACATATGAGTGGCGAATGTCTCGATTAAACCTTGATAAACTTCGAGGTAACGATAGCCTGACTGGAATGAAAACACGTACATCTGGGAGGATGAAATGCACCTTAACAAACTTTTAACAACAGTGGCCGTATTGGCGGCTTTTGCACTTGGCGCAGGCTCTGCTTCGGCACAGGATTGTCCACGTGGCGATCTGGACAAACGGTTCTGCGACACCAACGGCGATCTGATCGCCGACACGCCCACCGATCCAAGCCTGCTGCTGGACCCCGACACGCTGATCTTTGCCTACACACCGGTTGAAGATCCAGCGGTTTACAAAGAAGCATGGTCCGATTTCCTGACCCACCTCAAAGCAAAAACCGGCAAGGATGTGGTGTTTTTCCCGGTCCAATCCAACGCCGCCCAAATTGAAGCCATGCGCTCGGGCCGGTTGCATATCGCGGGCTTTAACACCGGTTCCAACCCGCTGGCTGTGAACTGCGCGGGCTTTAGCCCCTTCACCATTATGGCCAAAGAGGACGGCAGCTTTGGCTACGAGATGGAGATCCTGACCTACCCAGGCTCCGGCATCGAAAAAGTCGAAGACATAAAAGGTGGCCAGTTGGCCTTTACGTCGCCCACCTCCAACTCGGGCTTCAAGGCACCATCCGCTATCTTGAAATCCGACTTTGACATGATCCCCGAGCGGGATTTTGAACCGGTTTACTCTGGCAAGCATGACAACTCGATCCTTGGTGTGGCCAACAAAGACTATATGGCCGCCTCAATTGCCAACTCTGTGCGTGACCGGATGGTTCAGCGCGGCGTGATCACACCAGAGCAAGTTGTTACGATTTACAAATCGCAAACATTCCCGACAACCGGATTTGGTACGGTTTACAATCTGACACCTGAATTGCAGGCCTCCATTAAAGACGCGTTCTTTAGCTTTGATTGGGAAGGGACCTCGCTGCAAGAAGAGTTCTCGAAGTCCAAAGAAGCACAGTTCATTCCGATGACCTATAAGGTATTTTGGGATGTGATCCGCAAGATTGATGCGGCCAACGGCGTTTCTTACGCCTGCGAGTAATCCTTATAATTAAATGAATTGCGGCGGCTACTTAATGTGGCCGCCGCAATTATAATACATAATTCAGGGGCAGGATATGTTAAGGCTGGAACAGCTAACAAAGACCTATAAGACAGGCGATATGGCACTAAAGGCAGTGACGCTAGAAATACCTGCCGGACAGGTTTTGGCGCTGATCGGCCCGTCGGGGGCTGGCAAATCCACCCTGATCCGTTGCATAAACCAATTGGTCGAACCCACCAGTGGCAAGGCGTTTTTGGGCGATGTCGAGCTGACCGCGCTCAAATCTGCAGGCCTGCGTCGCGAGCGCCGCCGCATGGGCATGATCTTTCAGGAATACGCACTGGTTGAACGGTTGACGGTGATGGAAAACGTGCTGTCAGGTCGTCTCGGGTACGTCGGGTTCTGGCGCAGTTTCTTTCGCAAATTCCCGCAAAAAGACGTGGACGAGGCCTTCCGGTTGCTGGACCGCGTTGGCCTGTTGCATATGGCTGACAAACGCGCCGACGAGCTGTCAGGTGGTCAACGCCAACGGGTCGGGATCGCGCGCGCCTTGATCCAAGATCCAGCCTTGTTGCTGGTGGACGAACCAACCGCCTCGCTTGACCCAAAAACATCGCGCCAGATTATGCGTCTAATTTGCGAGCTGTGCGCCGAACGCGGGCTGGCGGCGATTATTAACATCCACGATGTGGCGCTGGCACAGATGTTCGTGCAGCGGGTGATCGGTCTCACGGCAGGGGCCGTTGCCTTTGATGGTGAGCCGGCCGAGTTGACCCCAGAGGTTCTGACCCAGATTTACGGTGAAGAAGATTGGGCCGAAACCATTGAAGCGGTTGACGAAGACGACGAAGAGAGCGGCGAAGACGGGGCCGCCGCATGAGCAGTGACCTGGCCGCCATCGTCGGCACCCCTTGGAAAAAACCGCCCTTTGTCAAACGCGCTTGGCTGCGCTGGCTGCTGATCATTGGCGCGACTGTATATTTCATCGCCGCCCTTTATTCGATCGACGTCAATTGGGCGCGGGTTTATGAGGGGCTGGATCGTGGTGCAGCCTTTGTCGCGTCGTTCTTCAGCCCAGATTTTACATCCCGCTGGACCGACATCAAAGAGGGCATGACGGAGAGCATCATCATGACGGTGACGTCGTCTGTTGTCGGCATTTTGATCTCGATCCCAATTGGATTGGGGGCGGCGCGCAATATCTCGCCAATGCCAATCTATATGGTCTGTCGCGGCATCATTGCGGTGTCGCGCTCTTTGCAGGAAATAATTGTGGCGATCTTGTTGGTGGCGATTTTCGGCTTTGGTCCGTTGGCAGGGTTCCTGACGCTCAGTTTTGCAACCATCGGCTTTCTGTCCAAACTTCTGGCCGAAGAAATTGAAACCATCAACAAAAGCCAGGCCGAGGCGGTGCGCTCCACAGGCTCAAACTGGCCACAGTGGATCAATTACGGTATCCAGCCGCAAATTATGCCACGCCTGATCGGGCTTTCGATCTATCGCGTCGACATTAATTTTCGTGAATCCGCTATTTTAGGTCTGGTCGGGGCAGGGGGTATCGGTGCCACGCTGAATACCGCGTTTGACCGCTATGAATACGATACAGCGGCGGCAATTCTACTGATTATCATCGTGATCGTCATGGTTCTGGAATACCTGTCCGGCATCATCAGAGCGAGGGTGCAATAATGCCAGTTAGTGAACAAAACGGCCAGCAGATCTGGCAACGCCGCACAACGGGTCAGAACATGGCCCGCTGGTTCGGCTGGCTTATCGGCATCGCGGTGTTCGTATGGTGCTGGAATTACATTTCCGAGGCCACAACGTGGTTTTTCGTCTGGGACGCACCGCGCATCGCTGGTGACATCCTCGGGCGTGCTACCCCGCCGCGCTGGTCCTATATGGACAAGCTGTGGAAGCCGATCTGGGACACGCTAAACATCGCCACTTTGGGCACGGTTTTTGCCCTGTTCATGGCTATTCCGGTGGCGTTTTTGGCCGCCCGCAACACCACGCCGTCAGTGTTGATCATCCGGCCCATCGCGTTGCTGATCATCGTGGCCACACGCTCAATCAACTCACTGATCTGGGCGCTGCTTCTGATCGCCATCATCGGCCCCGGCGTGTTCGCAGGCGTCGTGGCCATTTCGATCCGTTCCATAGGGTTCTGTGCCAAGCTACTCTACGAGGCGATTGAGGAAATCAACGTGGTGCAGGTCGAGGCGATCACCGCCACAGGGGCCAGCCGTTGGCAGGTGATGGCCTACGGGATCATGCCGCAGATCATGCCCGCCTTGGCAGGCATTGCGGTGTTTCGTTGGGACATCAACATCCGCGAGAGCACGGTTTTGGGGCTGGTTGGGGCAGGCGGTATTGGCTTGCAACTGTCCTCGTCACTGAACACTTTGGCATGGCCACAGGTCAGCCTGATCCTTTTGGTGATTCTGTTGGCGGTGGTGATTTCCGAATGGGTGTCCGCCAAAGTGCGCGGCGCAATTATCTAAGTTGAACAAAAATGGGGGCCGCAATGTCCCGTCTTTTTGTCTCGAAAATGTCGTCAGTTGATCCCTTTGGTGACTCCGTCGCTGGTCTGTCAGTCTCGGGTTCATCCAAACAAATGTGTTGTCCCAATGTCTAGGGTTTGAGGGATTGCAGGGACGTGTAGAATGCCTAATTCGAGGTGGTTTAAGGGTGGTTCCAAAATATGATAATATACGCATAATCAGTATTATGTTAATATTGATAAGAGTCCCTATCGGTTAATACCTTTGTATAACAACAAATTGCACCAATACCCTACACATGTGGCATTTCAAAAAACACACCATTCCTAGCAGTATCCGAGCAACTAAATACTTGCTGCACTGCTGACAACTTCAGCACCACCACACAAACTCCATATTTGCCATTGATCACGTCAACCGGCACGAGCTGTCAAATGAACATTTGGTCTGAATTTGGTAATGCCAACCTGAAAGTAACCATATTTACAAACCACTACGGTCCTTTCTTCACTTATTTTTCTGCAACTCCACTTGGGAACAATGCCCCAAACCAGTATGATTTTCATGTGACACAAAAGGTTGAATGCAACCTAGCCAATACAATGCCTTGCTTGCACATCTCACATTTCCTAAGCTGCCTTGAACACTCAAGGGCAAAAAATGAAGTCACTCCTTATACTAAACGGGCCAAACCTTAACCTGCTTGGCACCCGTCAAACCGACGTTTATGGCACAACCACCTTGGCCGAAGTTGAAGCCATGTGCGTGGACAAGGCCAAGGTTTGTGGCTGCAAGGCCACCTGTCTGCAATCCAATCATGAGGGCGGACTGGTCGATGCCATTCATGCCGCACGTGGCGTTCATGACGGCATTATTCTGAATGCCGGGGCCTATACGCATACCTCTGTGGCCTTGATGGACGCGATTTCTTCTGTCGAAGTGCCCTGCGTAGAGCTGCATCTGTCCAACATTCACGCCCGCGAGGAATTCCGGCATAAGTCCTTTATTGCCCCTGTGGCTATCGGGCAAATCTGTGGTTTTGGCCCCAAGGGCTATGAGCTGGCGATAGAGGCAATGCTGTCCTATCTGGGTCATGTGACATGACCCTCGCCTGTCTTGAACGCATATGTGATGCTGAGACTGTTGACGATTTGTGGAACATTTACACCGACCGAATGGCGAGCTACGGCTTTGATCGCCTGATCTACGGCCTGACCCGTTTTAAAACTGGATCTTCACTGGGCGACACCCAAGATTCCTTAATTCTGACCAACTACAACCCTGATTTTGTTGATAAATATATCTCCGACGGCTTATATAATCATGCCCCGATGTTGCGGTGGTCCATCGAAAACACCGGCGCATGCAGCTGGAGCTGGATGGAGGGCATGATTGAAAGCGATGCCTTTACCCCGACCGAACGCAAGGTGATTGCGCTGAATCGCGCAAGCGGTATCAATGCCGGTTACACCATCAGTTTCAAATCAAGCACCATCAGAACCAAAGGCGCAATTGCATTAACCGGCAAACCTGGTTTGTCACAGATGGATGTCGACCAGATTTGGCAACAGCACGGCCAAGATATTTTGGTGATCAGCAATGTTGCCCACCTTAAAATCATCTCCCTGCCCTATAGCGTCACACGCAAGCCCCTGACCAACCGCCAACGCGAAGTGTTGGAATGGGTTGGCGATGGCAAGACCATGCAGGATATTGCGGTGATTATGGGGCTGACGTCCGCCACGGTTGAAAAACATTTGCGTCTCGCACGCGAGGCACTGGACGTTGAAACCACGGCACAGGCCGTTCTCAAGGCTTCTTTTCAGAACCAAATCTTTGTTTTGGAAGCCTAGCAGCGCAGCGAAAACCTATCCTTTTCGATAGGTAAGGAATCCCCTACTTTCTTTACGTTAGGTTAAGGTGCAATCTGATCAGGTTCCGTGAGTGGTGGCATTTTTGCCAGGGGACTGCAGATCTGACCCCATGTAATTCCATGGCTAGCAGTTTTGTCCGGGAAACCGGCGTTGGTCAGGGGGAGAATAATCCTTCATCTGGCCAACATTTAAAGACCGCGCCCTGTCCTCATCCCCATTTGGGCGGCGCAAATACCAAAAACGGTGTGGCCCTGCCCGGGTTGCACCGTTTTTTTTGGCGAGGGTTCTCAAACGAAAACGGCCCCTGCGTTTGATCGCAAGGGCCGCCGATTTGTGTCTAGAAAAAATCTAGCTGTTCATTTTAGCAACTTCAGCCGCAAAATCTTCCTCAACCTTCTCGATCCCCTCGCCCACTTCAAGGCGCGCAAAGCCAGTGATTTCAACACCGGCCTCTTTTGCCGCCGCTGCAACCGTCAGGTCAGGGTTGATCACAAAGGACTGGCCCAAAAGCGTGACCTCGGACAGGAATTTTTTCATCCGGCCAACGATCATCTTCTCGATCACTTGCTCAGGCTTGCCAGATTCGCGCGCCTGTTCGGTCAGAACGGCTTTTTCGCGCTCAACCAAGCTCGCGTCCAGATCATCTTCGCTCAATGAGGCCGGGTTCACAGCGGCGATGTGCATCGCAACTTGGCGACCAAACGCCTCGTTGTCGCCGCTCAAAGCTACCAGCACGCCGATTTTGCCCATGCCGTCAGTCACCGAGTTATGCACGTATGACACAACTTGCTCACCCGTCAGAGCCGTCATACGACGTACCGACATGTTCTCGCCGATCACAGCAACCTTGTCTGTCACAACCTCGGCAACCGATTTGCCGCCCATGTCCGCCGCGTTCAGCGCATCAACTGTGTCGACACCCAAAGCTACGGTCGCGATGCCGCCAACCATTTCCTGAAAGTCAGCATTTTTGCCTACAAAATCAGTTTCCGAGTTCACCTCGACAGCAACACCTTTGCCATCGGCAACGCTGACAGCAACCAGACCCTCGGCCGCTGTGCGACCGGATTTCTTGGCGGCCTTGGCCAGACCTTTGGTGCGCAGCCAATCAACGGCGGCTTCCATGTCGCCATCGTTTTCAACCAGCGCTTTTTTCGCGTCCATCATGCCAGCACCTGTGCTGTCACGCAGTTCTTTTACCATTGCAGCTGTAATCGCCATCATGGATCTCCTGAAATGAATGTTAGTGAAACGGGTGCAACCAATGCCGCACCCGATCTTTTACGTTCGCGCGTCAAAATTAGCTTTTGGCGGCTTCTGCAGGCGCTTCAGCAGCCTCAACTGGAGCGGCTTCAACAACAGCCTCTTCAGCTGGGGCTTCGTCCATGGCACCCAGATCGATACCCGCTGCGCCCATTTGGGCTGTCATGCCGTCCAGCGCCGCACGGGCCACCAGATCAGTATAAAGCGCAATTGCACGGGCTGCGTCGTCGTTGCCTGGAATGATGTAATCGATGCCATCAGGGTTACAGTTGGAATCAACCACAGCCACAACCGGAATACCCAGCTTGTTGGCCTCAGCAATTGCCAGATCTTCTTTGCGTACATCAACGACAAAGATCAGATCAGGCTGGCTGCCCATTTCACGAATGCCGCCAAGGCTGGCTTGCAATTTGGATTGCTCGCGCTCAACGCCCAGACGCTCTTTCTTGGTCAGACCTTCGGCACCGCTTTCCAGCAGCTCATCCGCGTCTTTTAGACGTTTGATCGACTTTGAAATGGTCTGCCAGTTGGTCAGCGTGCCGCCCAACCAACGGTGGTTCATGTAATACTGCGCGCATTTTTCAGCAGCTTCAGCAACGGGGCCGGCGGCTTGACGTTTGGTGCCAACGAACAAAATGCGTCCGCCTTTGGCAGCCACATCACGTACAGCCTGCAGCGCCTGATCCAGCATTGGAACAGTTTGCGTCAGATCAAGAATGTGAATGCCGTTGCGAGCGCCGTAGATGAACGGGCCCATTTTAGGGTTCCAGCGTTGTGTCTGGTGACCAAAGTGTACGCCAGCTTCGAGCAGCTGTCGCATAGTAAATTCAGGAAGCGCCATGCTTATATCCTTTGTTTTTCCGGTTTGTACCTAGGGCGGGGTAATAGAGCATATGCTCAACCGGCGGACCTTTCGGGATTTCTCCCCGATCAGCCCAGCCCCACCTGCGGGATTGAAGCCGCGCGTATACAAAGCCTTTTGACTATTCACAAGCCCTATCTGCACCTTCCCCCTTCTTCTTGCCTAAAATACCTGCGCCGCAGGCATCTGCGTTTTGGCCCGTAGGGACAAAACGCTTGGAGCGACGCCGTCAGGCGGCGCAACTATCATTCAAAAGAAAACCCGCTCAACGAACCAATAGGCACCAACAGCCGCTATCACCAATGAGGCTGGAATTGAGATGCGGGTGCGGTACCACGGCTTGAACCGAAACCAGACCCCGACTGCCAAAAACGCCAGCGCAATCACCGTCAGCTGGCCAAACTCCACCCCGATGTTAAATGCGATCAAGGCTGGGAAAAATTGGTCATCCGGAATGCCAAACTCCCCGAGCACCGAGGCAAACCCCAACCCGTGCAGCAATCCAAACCCGAATATGACAACTGGCCTCCAGCGACTCAGCTTTGACGTCAGGATATTTTCAACCGCCACATAAACTATCGAGGCCGCGATCAACGGCTCCACGATTGAGGCTGGCACCATCACCCAGCCCATCGCGCCCAAGGCCAGCGTTACCGTATGGGCCAGTGTGAACGCAGATATCTGCCACAAAAGCGGCCGCAAACGGGTTGAAAGAAAAAACAACCCCAGCACAAACAGGATATGATCCAACCCCTTGGGCAGAATGTGGTCGAACCCAACGGGAATGTAATGGCTAAACACCTGCCAGCCGGTTTGTTTATCTCCCCCCAGCACCGTAATATCAGGGCTGCGCTGCCCACTGGTCAGATAGCCGGTATAGCCATCTTCAACCCCGTTCTGGCGCAACACAATGGTGCCAAAACGCTTGTCCCAGCCAAAGCTGACAGCCGTGCTGTTGGTCGGCAAATCCGCCGTCAAAGTCAAAAACGAGGCGCGCGGCAGATCAACATCACCAACCTCACCCACTTTAGTCTGCGTCAACGCCAAAGGCACAGGCAGCCCTCCTGCCCGCAGATCAAACCCGTCGCGTAAATCAGGCCACACATCCAGCAAACGCTGCGCCAACGCCTCCGGGGCAAACCCGCGCAGGTTGTCATAATCCGCTGATTGTCCGGTCTCGTTGGTATCGACCACCCCGTCCAGATCAATGCCTGCCACAAAGGCTTCCAGATTAAGCCGCAAGTGCAATTCCAGCTTGCCATCCGCCGTGGTGAAGTCGCCAATCGATGGGCTGACCTCATGCGCCAATGCGCCAAACGGTAAAACCCACAGCAACATCAGGCTTGACAATACGGCCCCAATCGTCAGCCTTACCCACATGAAAAAACCTGTCATTGCCCTGATCCTTTTTGCGATGTCCTGTCTGGGAATCGCCTTGCCCGCCACTGCGCACGAGTTTTGGCTCGCCCCACAAAATTATCAACCCGAAACTGGTGCGACACTTCAAGTACAACTGCGCAACGGCCAAGAATTCAAAGGCATTGAAATCGGCTATTTTGATAAACGCATCGAATTGTTTGACTGGTTCCAGAACCAGACCCGCGCGCCGGTGATCAGTCGCGCTGGTGACTTTCCTGCGATGACCATGTCGGCCCCGGAGGATGGCTTGATGGTGCTGGCTTATGAAAGCACCTACAGCACGGTGCAATACAGCCATCTGGGGAAATTCCTGAAATTCGCTGAGCACAAGGACCTAAAAGACGCCGAGGCACGCCATAAACTGCGCGGCCTGCCCGAAGGTCGGTTCAGCGAAATCTATACGCGGTTTTGCAAAACCCTGATCGGGGTTGGCAGTGCCGCTGGCCAAGATGTTGAAACCGGCATGGAGACCGAATTTGTCGCCCTGACCAACCCTTACACCGACGATCTGGCAAATGGCCTTAAGGTACAGGTGTTGTATCAGGGCCGCCCGCGCCCCAATGCCCAGATAGAGGTGTTTGAACGCAGCCCCGACGAGGCCGTTGAAATCACCACGCTGCACACTGATGATCAAGGCTATGCCATGATCCCTGTAAAACCGCAGCACACGTATTTGCTGGATGCAGTTGTCCTGCGCGATCCCGATGAAACAACCGCCAGTCAAACCAATGCGGTCTGGGAGACGCTGTGGGCCTCAATGACATTCCACGTGCCGTAATCACCACCTGTCATGATCACAGCCTTGTCTTTGCACGCCCATCGCGTCACAACCCACCCATGAGCAACAAACCTGAAATACTATGCATCGGCAGCGTCCTTTGGGATGTGATTGGCCGTTCCGCCAGCCATATGCGCCAAGGCTCTGACGTGCCGGGCCGTATCACCCGCTTGCCGGGCGGCGTGGCGATGAACATTGCTATGACCCTACGCCGTTTCGGGCTGACCCCTGCCTTGTTGACCACCATCGGCAAAGACGAAGAAGGCTATGAACTGCTGGCCGCCTGCAAAAGCATGGGTATGAATTGCGATTATGTTTACCATTCCGAGGATTTGCCAACCGACGTCTACATGGCCGTTGAGGGTGCCAACGGGTTGATCGCCGCGATTGCCGATGCCCATTCCCTAGAGGCCGCTGGCGATAAAATTCTGCGCCCATTGGGCGACGGCACGCTTGGCACCGCCGAGCAGCCCTTTGATGGTGTGATTGCGCTGGACGGCAACCTGACGCTGGGTTTGATCGAGAAAATTGCCACCAGCCCGTTATTCACGCGTGCCGATTTGCGGGTTGCGCCCGCTTCCCCTGGCAAGGCCGAGCGACTGACACCGATGCTGGCCCATCCCAATGCCACGCTCTACGTTAATATCGAGGAAGCCGGCCTGCTGTGCCAAACCACTTTCCAGTCCTCAACGATTGCCGCCACTGCTTTGGTTGCCCGCGGCGCGCACGGGGTTATGGTGACGGACGGTGGCAATTCAGCGACCTTCGGCAATGCAGGTGGCATCATCACCCAAACCCCGCCCGCGGTAATGGTCACGCGCATCACCGGCGCTGGCGACACCTTTATGGCAGCCCATATTGCCGCAGAAATCCGTGGCGAGCCTGCCGAGGCCGCGCTGGCCGCAGCACTCGCCGCCGCAGCCACCTATGTTTCAGGAGAAACCCCGTTATGAGTCTCAAAATGCAGTTCTCGCCTGAGGTGGCCATGGCGCGCGCTGATGGCAGTGCGATAGTTGCGCTGGAAAGCACCATCATCACCCACGGCATGCCCTATCCGCAGAACGTGGAAACCGCCCGCAAGGTCGAGGACGTGGTGCGCAACGGTGGCGCAGTCCCTGCCACCATCGCGGTGCTTGAGGGACAATTGCATATCGGGCTGACCGATGCTCAACTGGAACAATTGGGCCAAGCCAAAGATGTCGCCAAACTGTCGCGCGCCGATTTCGCCGCCTGTCTGGCGACGGGTGGCACAGGGGCAACCACAGTGGCGGCCACGATGATCGCAGCCCATCAGGCGGGTATTTCGGTGTTTGCTACGGGCGGCATTGGCGGGGTGCATCGCGGTGCGGAGCTGAGCTTTGACATATCGGCGGACCTGCATGAACTGGCCCAGACCCCTGTTACTGTGGTGGCGGCTGGGCCAAAGGCGATATTGGATGTGCCCAAAACACTGGAAGTTCTGGAAACATTAGGTGTGCCTGTTATCACTTTTAAACAAAATGATATTCCGGCGTTCTGGTCACGGTCCTCTGGCCTACGCAGCCCCTTGCGCATGGACGCCGCAAGCGACATTGCCCGCGCGATGGTGATGCGCGCCGGATTGGGCCTGCCGGGCGGTCAGCTGGTGGCCAATCCAATTCCGCTGGATGCCGAAATCCCGCAAACCGAACTGGCACCTGTGATTGCGCAAGCCCTGCAAGAGGCCGATGCGCAGGGCATTTTGGCAAAATCCGTCACCCCGTTTCTGCTGCAACGCATTTTCGAGCTGACAGACGGAAAATCCCTCACCGCGAATATCGCGTTGGTGATGAACAACGCCCGCTTGGCAACTGATATAGCTCGGGAAATGACCTCGCTTAAATCCTAACTTTCCCCTGCGGCAATTGGGCGTTCTTATAATCTGCCCGCCTGTACTTAAATCCGTATCGACGCGCTTCAAACCAATTAGGAGTGATTGATATGAGACATTTTGCCTTGGCCATTGCAGCCTGCACCAGTCTGGCGGCCTTTCCATCCTTCGCCCAGGACACACCGGCCGCCGTCCCGATCCCGATTGATGCTGCAACAATCGATTTCACCGGATTTTGGGCGTTTACAAGCGCCAATCACACAGTTTCGGGAAACTGTCCCAACGTTGCCCCAATGGACGGCACGCTGAGCCTTGCACAACAGGATGGCGCAGTTTCGTTGCAGCTGCTGTCGGGTGCCAACTGTGATCCGGTCAGCATGTGCAGCTATGCTGGCGAAATCATGGACGGCAATATTGTGGTCTCGAACAATGACATCGTGGATGATGAAAACGGTGAAGTCACCAACGCGATGAATCTGTTCTTTTATTCAGCAAACAAAGCAGATGGCAACGTCAGTTCGCGCTATCTTCATCCCAAAGGGTTTGAATGCAACTGGGAGTACAATCTCGAACTGACGCGACCTAAGGGTGTTCAGGACTAAGGTTGAAAACCAGCAGCCTTGGGCAACAGGCAGCTTTAGGCGATAAAACAATAACCTGCCAGAGGCATTGTTAAATCGTTTCAGCGCACCTACATTCCATCTGAAACAACTGCTGGCTCGTATTTTATGCCCAAACCCAAAAATCTGCCCCCGATAGCCGAACCTCGCAAACGGCGCTGGTTCGCGGGCTTGAGAACCAACTTTCTGACCGGTCTGGTTGTTGTGGCCCCGATCGGCATGACTCTGTGGCTGATCTGGACCATTACCGGCCAGATTGACAGTTGGGTTTTGCCGTTCATACCGACCACATTCACCCTAAAACCCTATATCGGTATTGATTTGCGCGGCCTCGGCGTGATCATCTTTTTGATTTTTACCTTTATCGTCGGCTGGCTGACTAAAGGGATCATGGGGAAATCTTTGCTCAAACTGGGCGAGGATATAGTTGATCGGATGCCGGTGGTGCGCTCGATCTATAATGGGTTAAAACAGCTGGCCGAAACCATATTTGCCCAATCGGAAACATCGTTCGACAAGGTCTGTATCATAGAATACCCGCGCAGAGGTATCTATGCGATTGCCTTTATCTCGACCACCACAAAGGGCGAAGTGAACCAGAAAATCCCCGAGAACGAGCAAATGATCTCGGTGTTTTTGCCCACCACCCCTAACCCGACATCGGGGTTTTTGCTGTTTTTACCGCAATCCGATCTGATCGAGCTGGATATGTCGGTTGGCGACGCAATGAAGCTGGTGATTTCGGCAGGGCTTGTTTATCCGAATATGAAAGACGAAGATCAACCGCTGCTGCCGTTAGAAGACCCCGAGGAAGCTCCCAAAGAGAAGCAATAAACACTTTCAAATAGAATTATCGCACGGCCAAAAAAAACGCCAGCACGAAGCTGGCGTTAAGTTATTGAGGCAGGTTTCATACAGGCAAGAAACCTATCGAGCAGTGACACCTTTATACGCACTCTTTACCCACGCGCCAAGCTAAAAATTTGGACTGGTTTAATTCCGCCGTTACGTTAATCCTCTATGAAATAAGGAATCTTGGGGATTGTGCCACATATGAGAACAGTTTTATTCCGCCCATTCTGCCTGATTTTGGCCGTGAGTTTTGTGATTCTTGCGGGCGCAATGGCTGATGCCGAGCCCCAGCATGGCATAGCTATGTATGGCACCCCCGCCCTACCACATGATTTTGTGTCGCTGCCCTATGTGAACCCTGACGCCCCCAAAGGCGGGCGCATTGTTCTGGGCGAGGCTGGCAGTTTTGATTCTCTCAACCCCCACATCCTGAAAGGGCGCGCACCCTGGCAGTTGCGTTATCTCGGATACGAGAGCCTGATGGGGCGAAATTATGATGAGCCGTTCTCGCTTTACGGTCTTTTGGCCGAATCGGTTGAGACTGACCCGAATCGCACATGGGTCGAATTTACTCTACGCAAAGAGGCCCGATTCTCGGATGGCAGCCCCGTCACGGTTGAAGACGTTCTATGGTCCTATAAGACTTTGGGCACCTCGGGCCATCCGCGTTATCTGGGCGCGTGGCTCAAAATCGCCAAGGCCGAGGCCACAGGCCCGCGCAAGGTACGCTTCACCTTCAACACCGCTGACCGCGAGTTGGCGCTGATCGTCGGCATGCGCCCGATCCTAAAAAAGGCGCAATGGCAGAACAAGGATTTTGCCGCCTCCTCCCTAGAGGCCCCGATCGCCACAGCCCCCTATGTGATCGACAGCTTTGAGGCGGGCCGTTATGTGGTGCTGAAACGTAATCCCGATTATTGGGGCAATGATCTGCCCCTGCGCCGTGGCACCAACAATCTGGATGAAATCCGGATGGAGTTTTTCGCAGACTCAGGCGTTTTGTTCGAAGCCTTCAAAGCCGGTGAAATTGATGTGATGCGCGAAGCCAACAACGACAAATGGCAAACCCAGTATGATTTTCCCGCCATGCAATCCGGCGATGTTGTAAAATCCGTGATCCCGCACCAGCGCCCAACCGGCATCAACGGGCTGGTGATGAACACCCGCAACCCGATATTCAAAGACTGGCGGGTACGCGAGGCGCTGACACAGGCGTTTAACTATGAATTTATCAGCCAGACGGTGAACGGGTCCGCACAACCCCGCATCAGTTCCTACTTTTCAAATTCGGTTCTCGGTCTAATCCCCGGCCCTGCTACTGGTCAGGTTGCCGATCTGCTGGCCCCCTTTGCCGATGATCTGCTCATAGGCACGCTTGAGGGCTACACCCTGCCCGTTTCCGACGGCAGCGAGCGCAACCGCAAAAATATCCGCAAAGCAATGACCTTGCTGCAAGAGGCCGGTTGGGATGTACAGAACGGCGTGATGCAAAACGATGCAGGTCAACCGATGCAGTTTGAAATTGTGCTAAAACAGGGTGCAAGCGAGGCGCAAACCATTGTCGACATCTATGTGCAATCGCTGAAACGGCTGGGCATCCAGCCCTTGGTCACCGTGATCGACAAGGCCCAGTACAAAGAGCGCACCAACAGCTATGATTTTGACATGGCCCATTACACCCGCGGCATGTCCCTGTCGCCGGGCAATGAGCAGATGCTGTATTGGGGCGCGGATGGCGTCACCCGCCCTGGGACGCGCAACTGGATGGGCATGAACTCCCCTGCCGCCGAGGCGATGATAAATCAGATGTTGAACGCATCTGACCAAGACGGGTTTCGCGCTGCCGCCCATGCGCTGGACCGTGTGTTGACCGCAGGCCGCTACGTGATCCCGTTCTGGGCCGCTGGTCCATCCCGCATCGCCCACAAAAAACAACTGCACTATGCAGATCAACATTTACCGATGTATGGTGACTGGATCGGCTTTTTGCCCGATGTCTGGTGGTATGAGGACACACAATGACCCCCCTGAATATTCTCGTTCTTTGCACCGGAAATTCTGCCCGCTCGATCCTGTTGGAATCGATCCTGAACCACACCTCGGGCGGGCGCATCAAGGCGTATTCGGCGGGCTCAAACCCGACAGGCAAGGTGCATCCGCACTCGCTAAAATTACTGTCACAGCTTGGCCATGACATTTCAAGCGCGCGCTCCAAAAGCTGGGACGAATTTGCAAGGCCCGGTGCCCCTGTGATGGATATGGTGATTACCGTCTGTGGCTCGGCCGCGGCCGAGACCTGCCCGATATGGCCCGGTGTGCCGTTACGCCTTCATTGGGGCGTCGATGACCCTGCCGATTGCACCACTGATTGCGATCAGGCATTTCGTAGCGCCTATGAGATTTTAGCGCGACGGGCGGACAAATTGCTCACTCTTCCCATTGAGAAAATGGGCACCGCAGCCCTGAAGATTGCCGCCACCGAGATTGGAATATCGACATGAAACAAAAACTGTTGGCCGAATTTATCGGCACCGCGTTCCTGCTGATTGGCGTGGTTGGCTCGGGCATCATGGCGCAGAACATGTCGGGCGGCAATGACGGACTGGCCCTGCTGGCCAACGCGATTGCCACCGGTGCGATGCTTTACGTGATCATCACCACGCTCGGCCCCGTTTCAGGCGCACATTTCAACCCGGCAGTCACACTGGCCTTTACGCTGCGCGGTGAACACCCGCGCAGCCAAGCTCTGCCCTATATGGCGGTGCAAATCGCGGGCGGCATCATTGGTGTCTGGCTGACACATCTGATGTTTGATCTGCCGATCCTGCAAACTTCGGCCCATGATCGTACCGGCATCGCTCTGTGGAGCAGTGAAATATTCGCCACCTTTGGCCTATTGTTCGTGATTTTTGGCGGCATCAAACACAAACCCGACACCGTGCCAACGCTGGTCGCACTCTATATCACGGGGGCTTATTGGTTCACCTCCTCCACCAGCTTTGCCAACCCCGCCGTGACCATCGCCCGCAGCCTGTCCGACACCTTTGCCGGCATTAACCCATCTCATGTGTTGATGTTCATCGTGATGCAACTGATCGGCGTCGGCGTCGCGGCGGTCATCTTGCCGATGCTGTTCAAAGACCTGGATTGATCATTTCGTCTTTTCAAAACGCAATTTTCATTAAGTGGAACCATAATTCGGCCCAAGTGTGGACGATTTATGATACTCTTATTTCGGTAAATGAAAGCCGCTCGCAATACCTTTTCTTGCGCTTTGGCCCCGCAGGGGGCAAAGCGCTTGGGGCGACGCCGTCAGGCGGCGCAACCCCTTGCACCATACCCAACTTCGACATAGCAAAGATCAATGAACGCAATTTTCAACCAAGGACCACCGCCCACCTGTCCGCAGCCGTTTAACATGGCGCAGTATGTGCTGAATTGCGCTCCTGCTTTGGGTGATAAATGCGCCCTGTCGGTTGTTGGCCATGACGCCCCGCAAGACTGGTCTTACAGCCAAATCGAGTCCGCCGTGCGTGGCTGCGCAACCGGATTACTGCAAATGGGTTTAATCCCCGGTGCCCGTATCTTGATGCGCCTTGGCAATACGCCGGAATTTCCGATCCTGTTTTTGGCCGCCATCACCGCAGGTCTGGTGCCGGTGCCCACGTCCACCCAATTGACCAGTCTTGAGGTCGATAAAATCTGTAACGACCTATCCCCCGACCTGATTGTCGCCACGGACGGCGTTGCCCTACCAACCCAAGCCGCCGCCTGTCCGGTCTTAGACGCCCAAGCCCTGCACAGCTTCCACGGCCTCGCCCCCGCTTTTTTCGACATGGGCGATCCAAACCGTCTGGCCTATATCATCTACACCTCGGGCACCTCGGGTCAATCGCGCGCCGTGTGCCATGGGCATCGCGCAATCTGGGCGCGGCGGATGATGTTGACGGGTTGGTATGGCATGACGGCGCATGACCGCATTCTGCACGCGGGGGCCTTTAACTGGACCTATACATTGGGCACCGGATTGATGGACCCCTGGACCATCGGAGCCACCGCCTTGATCCCGACCCCCGATGTGACGCCGGCCGAATTTTCGGGTCTGATGGCACAGCACAAAGCCAGCATTTTCGCCGCTGCCCCGGGGGTTTACAGACAAATGCTAAAGACCGAACCAACCCCGATGCCGGTCCTTCGCCATGGGTTGTCAGCCGGTGAAAAACTGCCCGAACGGGTGCGCGACCATTGGAACAGCGCCACCAATACCATGATCTATGAAGCCTTTGGCATGTCCGAATGCTCCACCTTCATATCTGGCAGCCCAAGCCACCCCGCGCCGCACGGGGCCTCGGGTTATCCACAAACCGGACGCCGCGTGGCCATTCTGGACAGCGACGGCATCCCCGTCCCGCATGGCACCGCGGGCATATTGGCAATCCACCGCGAGGATCCAGGCTTGATGCTCGGCTATCTGGATGCGCCGGACGAAACCGCCGCCAAACAGATTGGCGAGTGGTTCCTAACGGGTGATACTTGCAATATGGCCCCCGACGGGGCGATCACCTATCTGGGCCGTGATGACGACATGATGAACGCGGGCGGCTTTCGGGTCTCGCCGCTTGAGGTTGAAGCGGCTCTGGCCACCCATCCCGATATCCATGAAGTCGCAGCCGTTGAGGTCAGCGTCAAAGCCGACACCACCGTGATTGCCGCCTTTTACACCTCGGACAATCCGCTGGACGAGGCTGATCTCCGTTCTTATGCAAAAAACCGATTGGCGCGCTACAAAACGCCGCGTATATTCCAGCAGATTGACACCCTACCCAAAGGCGCCAACGGTAAACTGTTGCGCCGCACCATTCGCAAGTCTTATGAGGCCCAATCGTGATCAAACTCGACATCATTTCCGACCCAATTTGCCCGTGGTGTTATATTGGGAAATCTTATCTGGATCGCGCCTTGGCTGCGCACCCTGATCACCGGTTCACCATTGAATGGCACCCCTACCAGCTAAACCCCGAGATGGCCGCAGGTGGTATGGATCGGCGCGAATATCTGGAGTTGAAATTCGGTGGCCAAGAGGGTGCAATCAAGGTTTACGGAGAGATTGCCAAAAAGGCCGAAGAGGCTGGGTTGAAAATAGATTTTGCCGCTATCAAAACCACTCCCAACACCCTGAACGCCCACCGCCTGATCCATTGGGCGAACATTGAAGGCCGCCAGGCCTTTGTGGTCGCCGCCCTGTTCAAAGCCTACTTTGTTGAGGGGCGCGACATTGGAAATGACGGGGTGCTGTGCAATATCGCAGGCGACAGCGGCATGGACGCTGATATGGTCGAGCGCTTGCTGGCTACGGACGCCGACCTGGACGACATTCGCGCCCGCGATGCCCACAGCCGCGAAATCGGGGTGCGCGGGGTGCCAACGTTTATTTTGAACAACGAATCCGTGCTGACGGGGGCGCAACCGGCGGAAGTTTGGGGCCAAGTGATTGTGGAACTCGCAGCCGCCAACGAGCCTGACGCCTAATGTTGATCGCCCACCTTCCGGCTGGATATATCCTAAGCCACACGACTCGCACCAAGGGCGCTGTGTTGGGCGCGGTTTTATTCGCCTCGGTGCTGCCGGATTTTGACATGCTTTGGTTCCATTTGGTCGACGGGCGCAGCGTGCATCACCACCGCTATTGGCCACATGTGCCCGCGTTCTGGCTGATCGTCGCAGCCATCACCCTGCCGCTGATTGCTGTGTTAAAGCGCCAATGGTTGTTGCCCGCGACATTATGCTTTGCCGCAATCCTGTTGCATATGGTGCTGGACACGCTTGTTGGCAATATCATGTGGCTCTGGCCATTTAGCGACACCTTCGTTCGGCTGGCCACAGTCTCCCCGACCCACAGCCATTGGATACTGTCCTTTATGTTCCATTGGAGTTTTGCGGTCGAAGTGCTGATCTGCGCAATTGCCATTTTCCTGTTTATTCTAAGGCGCAAGCAATGATCACCCCACAACGCCCGCTGAAAAAGACCGAATTCGTTGCCCTGATGGCGATGTCAACTGCCACCATTGCATTTTCTATTGATGCGATGCTGCCGGCCCTGCCCCAAATTGGCCAGGCTTTGACGCCAGATGATCTGAACCGAGCGCAACTGATTCTGACCAGCTTTGTTCTGGGCATGGGGCTGGGCACTTTTTTCACAGGCCCGCTGTCTGATACATTCGGGCGGCGGCGGGTCTTGTTGGGCGGGTTTGTGCTTTATATCATTGCTTCGATATTGGCGATGATGGCTGGGTCACTGGAAATGGTACTGGCCGCGCGCGTGTTACAAGGCATCGGCGCTGCGGGGCCGCGGGTGGTGGCGCTGGCCATCATCCGCGATCAATTTTCGGGTCGACAAATGGCACAGTTGATGTCCTTTGTGATGATGGTTTTCACATTGGTGCCCGCCTTTGCGCCCAGCATTGGCGCGTTGATCATTGCACTCGTTGGCTGGCGCGGGATGTTTGGTGCATTTGTTGTCTTTGCGTTGATCAATAGCGCTTGGTTTGCCATACGCCAACCCGAAACATTGACTCCTGAATCACGCCGCGCCTTTCGCGCCAATGTTCTATGGGCGGGTGTTGTTGAGGTTCTATCAAGCAATGTTATGCGCGTCACCATTTTGGTGCAAACGCTGATATTGGGCTCATTGTTTGCCATGCTGTCCACCGTGCAGCAAATATTTGACACGACCTTTGATCAAGGGGCCAATTTCCCGCTTTGGTTTGGCGGTCTTGCTCTGATATCGGGCACGGCCAGCCTGGTAAATGCCAGCCTCGTTGTGCGGGTTGGAATGCGGATGTTAATCCGTATCACGCTGTTTGTGCAAATCATCGTATCAGGCACATTTGCAGTGTTATTGGTGACAAATGCCTTGCCCGAGTGGGGCAATTTTGTGGTTTTCCTGCTCTGGATGACATCGGTATTTTACATGGCCGGAATGACGTTGGGAAATTTGAGCGCAATTGCGCTCGAACCAATGGGGCATATTGCGGGCATGGCGGCATCAATTTCCAGCGCCCTATCCACGGTGCTGGCAGTGGCCATTGCAGCCCCAATCGGTCTGACCTTTGACGGCACCCCGCTGCCGATGATTTTCGGAGTGTTTTGCTGCGCTGTTTTGGCAATGGGACTGATGCAGTTTATCCGGCATGAACCTAGCAGTTCGATCAATATTTGAGGCCTAAGGCGTCTTCTTGGCCTTTTTCTCGGCAATCACCTTTTGGGCCAGATCCGTTGCTATGGCGTAGGCACCTTTAACTTTGTCTGCGGCCTTGGTCCAATCGCGCCGAATGACGATCGTGTTGCCCTTCACTTTGGCCAAACCACGTTGATCATTGATGAACTCAACCAACCCGGCGGGGGAGGCAAACTTGTCGTTGTGGAACTGGATCACAGCCCCCTTCGGCCCTGCATCCAGCCGTGCAATACCGGCCCGTTTGCACACCCCCTTGATGCGCACCACCAGCAACAGCGAGTTCACTTCTTTTGGCAATGTGCCGAAACGGTCAATCAATTCAGCGGCAAAGCCTTCCAGCTCGACCTTGGTCCGTAGCGTCGACAATCGGCGATAAAGGCCAAGCCGCACATCAAGGTCGGGCACGTATTGATCAGGGATCAACACCGGTACCCCAAGGTTAATCACAGGTGCCCATTTGCCGCCCGCGTCCGGCAAGCCAATCTCGCCTGATTTGATCTTGCCAATCGCCTCTTCCAGCATCTGTTGATACAGCTCATAGCCGACTTCGCGCATCTGGCCGGATTGTTCCTCGCCCAGCAGGTTTCCCGCACCACGAATATCCAGATCTTGCGACGCCAAAGTAAAGCCCGCGCCCAGCGAGTCCAGACTGGCCAACACCCGCAGGCGTTTTTGCGCAGTTGCCGTGATCGGCGTGCGTGGTTTTGTGGTCATATAGGCATAAGCACGGGTTTTGGAGCGCCCCACCCTGCCCCTGATTTGATAAAGCTGCGCCAGCCCGAACATATCAGCCCGATGCACAATCATGGTGTTGGCGGTCGGAATATCCAAACCTGACTCCACAATCGTGGTGGCCAGCAACACATCATATTTACCGTCGTAAAAGGCGTTCATCCGGTCATCCAGCTCGCCCGCCGCCATTTGGCCGTGTGCCACGACATAGCTGACCTCTGGCACGTGATCCTCAAGGAAGGCCTCGATTTCGGGCAAATCCTTGATCCGTGGCACCACATAAAAGGATTGCCCACCGCGATAATGCTCGCGTAACAGGCCTTCGCGCAGCGTGACACCGTCAAATTCCGAAACATAGGTTCGGATCGCCAACCGGTCCACCGGTGGGGTGCCGATGATCGACAAATCACGTACACCCGATAGCGACATTTGCAAGGTGCGCGGGATCGGCGTGGCGGTCAGGGTTAGAACATGCACGTCCGAACGCATTTCTTTTAGCCGTTCTTTGTGGTTAACCCCAAAGCGTTGTTCCTCGTCAATCACAAGCAAACCAAGATTTTCAAACTTCACGGATTTGGCCAGCAGGGCGTGGGTGCCAATCACGATGTCCACGGTGCCACGGGTCATGCCTTCACGGGTCAGATTGGCGTCACGGGCGCTGACAAAGCGCGACAATTGCCCAACGGTGATTGGAAATCCGCGAAACCGTTCGGCAAAGGATTTATAGTGCTGACGGGCCAGCAGAGTGGTCGGCGCGATCACCGCAACCTGTTGACCGGACATTGCGGCCACAAACGCGGCCCGCATTGCCACTTCGGTTTTGCCAAACCCCACATCGCCACACACCAAGCGATCCATCGGATGCCCCGAGGCCATATCCGCCATAACGTCTTCAATCGCTGAAAGCTGATCGTCGGTTTCCTGATAGGGAAAACGGGCCGAAAAGGCCTCCCAAGCGTGGTGCTCGGCTTGCATCACAGTGGCGGTACGCAACGCTCGCTCGGCAGCCAAGCGGATTAGTTTTTCCGCCACCTCGCGGATGCGTTCCTTTAGCTTGGCCTTTTTGGCCTGCCACGCGCCGCCGCCCAATTTGTCGAGCAATCCCTGCTCGTGACCGAACTTGGACAACAGTTCGATGTTTTCAACCGGCAAAAACAGCCGGTCCCCGCCAGCATATTCCAGCGCGATACATTCATGCGCCGCCCCCATCGCAGTGATGGTTTCCAGACCCTTATATATCCCGACCCCGTGATCGACATGCACAATCAGATCACCAACCGACAGCCCTTGGGTCTCGGTCAGGAAATTCTCTGCACGGCGTTTGCGACGCGGGGCACGGATCAAACGATCCCCCAGCACGTCCTGTTCCGAAATCACCGTCAGCCCGTTACCGGTAAAGCCGTGCTCCAACCCCCAGACCACCAGATTGATACCATCCCCGACATCACGCACATCGCTGATTTGACGCAGGCCGATCTGGCCCTCGTCCTCAAGCAAGCCGCTCAGCCGTTCGCGCGCGCCCTCGGAATAGCTGGCGACCACAATTGGTCCACCGGGCTTTTTAACATCAATATGATCAGATAATTCTTTGAAAAGGTTAATGTCTTGCTGTTGGCGCTCGGGCGAAAAATTGCGCCCAATGCGCCCGCCGCCGTCCATCACGTTAAGGCCGATACTTTGTGGCAATGGGTTCAGCTGAATTACACGATGGGACATAAGCGCCCCTGAGAACGCCTCATCATTCAGGTAGAGCAGTTCTGGCGGACAAGGTTTGTAAACCGTATCCATCCGGCTCTTGGCTGACATCGCTGCATGGCGCGTGTCGTATTGGTCCTCAATCACCTCCCAGCGGGACAGACGGGACGCAGTGATTTGATCGTCCATGACGATGCTGGCGTTGGGCAAGTAGTCAAACAGCGTTTCCAGCTTTTCGTGGAAATACGGCAGCCAATGTTCGGCGCCTTGATGTTTGCGCCCCGCACTGATTGCCTCATAAAGCGGATCATCCGAGCCCGCTGCGCCAAATTCAACACGGTAATTCTGGCGAAACCGCGCAATCGCCGCCTCGTCCATAATGATTTCCGAAACCGGTGCCAGCTCGATACTGTTGAGTTTTTCGGTGGTGCGCTGGGTGGCGGGATCAAAATGCCGCGCGCCGTCCAGCACATCGCCAAACAAATCGAGCCGTACAGGCCCGCCTTTGCCCCCAGCCGTTACGGGTGGGAAAATGTCGATGATACCGCCGCGAATGGCAAAATCACCCGGCTCCATCACCGTCGGGGTGTTGACAAACCCCATCCGCGACAAAAAACCGCGCAAGGCGCTCTCGTCGATGCGCTCGCCAACATCGGCGCGAAAAGCCGATTGTTTTAGAACGTCGCGGGCGGGCACCAATTGGGTGGCAGCGCTCATGGTGGTGAGCAGAATGAACGGCACTGGCATGCCATGCGCAAGACCCGCCAGCGTCGCCATGCGGGCCGCCGAAACATCCGGATTGGGGGAGGTTCGGTCAAACGGCAGGCAATCCCAAGACGGAAAATGCAACACCATCGCATCAGGCGCATAGAACTTTAGCGCCGACTGCATCGCCGCCAGCCGTTTGTCATCGCGGGCAATATGCACAACGGGCTGTTTGGTTTTGGCCAGCTCCTGCGCCAGAATATGCGCATCAAACCCTTCGGGCGCACCGCCAAAAGTTATGTGATTGGGCTTGGCCATTTTGTAAATTCCCTAATGCACACGCCCTATTGGCCAAGCGCTCCTATTGACAGGTTTTGATACATCCCGAACATTGCTGTTATAAATATAGACACCATTCCAATGGCTTGGGTGATTATTCTATGTTTTCTAAGGCGTTTGAACAAAAGATCTTCTGATGGCTCGTCCCCATCAATCAGGCCTGCAGTTGATAAGGATAACAAGCCGACAAAAGTCAGCGGAAAGACCAGTAAAAACAAGGCTTGAGCAAATTCAACACCGTAATAAAACCCCATAAGGCCAAGCCCGGTCAGCGAAAAACAGGTAATGCCCAACAGCCATAACCCCGAGACCCGACCGATGTGCAGCAATCGGTTTGTGTTGATCCGCACCATCATTTCCAGATCAATTTGGGATTGGCCACCGTGGCGGCGTGCCCGCAGCACCATGTCATAGGGCACCCCCAACACCCAATGGCTGGTGGTTGACCAAACCACCGCCAGCGCAATCCAATACCAGAGGTTCGAGAATGATCGCATATCGATCACCTCAAGCACCATTTCATACCAATCCACTGAATCGTCCTTAAATACTTTGCGCCATTGCAGGACATTATCTGTGCCCTGCGCCAATTCCTACCCTTGAGATGATGGAAAATCCATGTATCCAGTAGGGAACATAACAGAAAGTGTAAATATGCAACCGATCCAAGCCCGTTTTCCAGCCACCCGTTTACGTCGCACCCGTAGTTCCGCCGCTTTGCGCGCGTTGTGTCAGGAAAATTCGCTATCAGCAGGTGATCTGATTTGGCCAATGTTTGTGGTTGAAGGTACAGGCGTGCGCCAACCCGTGGCCTCGATGCCCGGAGTTGAACGGTTGTCGATTGACCAAATGGTCGAGGCGGCCGTTGAAGCCCGTGATCTGGGCATTCCGGCGATCTGTATCTTTCCTTACACTGATCCTGCCCTAAAAACCGATTGCTGCCGCGAGGCATGGAGTGCGGACAACCTGTCAAACCGTGCGATTGCCGCCATAAAGAACGCAGTGCCCGAAGTGTCGGTGATGACCGATATCGCGCTGGACCCTTACAATGCGCAAGGGCACGACGGAATTGTCAAGGACGGCATAATCGTGAATGACGAAACTGTGGAGGCGCTGGTAAAAATGGCGCTGGCACAGGCGGCAGCGGGAGCCGATATTCTGGGACCAAGTGACATGATGGACGGTCGCATTGGCGCGATGCGCGCAGCGCTTGAGGCTGGGGGGCACTGTGATGTTGCGATCCTGTCCTATTCCGCCAAATACGCCAGCGCCTTTTACGGCCCGTTTCGCGATGCAGTCGGAGCCTCGGGCGCGCTGAAGGGGGATAAGAAAACCTATCAGATGAATCCGGCCAATTCGGATGAAGCCCTGCGGCTGGTGGCACGCGACCTATCTGAGGGAGCGGATATGGTGATGGTCAAACCCGGTATGGCGTATCTGGATATTTGCCACCGTGTAAAAACCGAGTTCGGCGTGCCGACATTCGCCTATCAGGTATCAGGTGAATACGCGATGATTATGGCGGCGGCCGGAAACGGCTGGGTTGATGGCGATGCTGTGATGATCGAGAGCATGATGGCGTTTCGGCGGGCTGGGTGTGACGGGGTGCTGACCTATTTTGCCCCCCGTGTGGCG
>Ga0209345_10000411_pt1 | contig 55531 bp, 56 predicted proteins | sample Cruoilmetagenom7_FD_187294 | JGI IMG/M metagenome (GOLD analysis project Ga0209345, IMG submission 187294) | Oil polluted marine microbial communities from Coal Oil Point, Santa Barbara, California, USA - Sample 7 (SPAdes) (version 2) | ecosystem: Environmental > Aquatic > Marine > Oil seeps ... | reverse complement strand
AAACCGGCGGGTGCCCGTTTCGCCTCCAGCACAGGATTCCAATCTTCCTGAGATGAGGCCGGACCGCGAGGACGCCGGGGCCGATACCGGGGCCCCGGATGCCTGCGGGCCTATACAGATCGAAAGACAGACAGGTGATGACCATGCTCGATACCCGCGACCTTCCCTCCGATGCCAGGGACACCTGGAAAAGCCGTGGCTACTGGATCGAAGGACAGGAAGAGAACAGCTTCGTCGTGGCCGGCGACACCGGGCAGTTCTACCTCGATGCCGTCGCCAACGAGGCAAAAGCCCCCCTCCTGATGGAGAAGCTGCGTCGTCAGAACTCCGACGAATATGCCCGCTACCGGGAGGACGCTGCCGATGACGGTATCGATCTCGATGCGAGCCAGGATGTCTTCGCCCGCGGGCAACCCGCCGCCTGGCGCTGAAACCCTCCTCTGCTACCCAAGACCCATAGGAAGACCTCCGTCATGCTGCGATCCCTCCGCCTCGGCCATGCCACCAACTCCAGCTCCGCTCACTCGATCATCTTCCATCCCGCGCATGACGCACGCGTGGCCGATGCCCTTCCCCACACCTCGATCAACGAGATCTGCGAGTTCTCACGCGATCGCTTCTCCTTCTCGGAGGCGCGGGAGAAGGCGCTTTACCTGCTACGCGATCTCGCCGATACCGATCCGTCCAACCACGTCATGATCGAGGTCGCCCAGGTCCTGCGCCGCCACGGGCTCGACGGGCTGCTGGGTCAGCTGGAGACGATCGACCTTCCGCTCGAAAGGCAAGGACCCCTCGCCTACGAGGCGGCCCGCAAGGGCGGCGTCAGCATGGCTGACTGGCTCGACTTCATGCTCTCGCCGCATGTCACCTGCTACGGCTATGACGACAATAACGACGACCCCGGCATGATGCTCGATGCCGATGGCGTCGCCGTCCGCATCGATCGCGGCCTGATCTGGAAGAAGGATGGTCCCGCCATCGTCGCCTACGAGCCGGCGCGCGGCACCAAGCTGCGCTGGTCGCGGCAGGACTACGACAAGGCCCAAACCCCGGAACTCGTCGATGTCAAGATTACCGACTTCTGCGGCTACGGATGCAGCTTCTGCTACCAGGGATCGACCAAGGCAGGCCAGCACGCGCCGCTTGATTGCATCGAGACGATCTTCGATCAGCTGGCCGCGATGCGGGTCTTCGAGGTGGCCATCGGCGGCGGCGAGCCGGCCCATCACCCCCAGTTCGCCCAGATCATCGAAGCCGCCAATGCCCGGGGCATGACGTTCAACTTCACCGCCTTCGGCCTCGACTGGACCAAGAACGAACGGGCGCTCGAGGCGCTCAAGGCCGGGCATGGCAACGGGATCGGGATCTCCGTCCACTCCAAGCGCGACATCGTCAAGCTCCAGCGCGCCCGCGAGGCGCTGCGCGAGCACGGTGTCTGGAGAACCAGCGTCATGGCGCAGACCGTGGTCGGCGCCACGCCGATGCCGGCGATCCACGAAATGCTCGAAGCCTGCGTCGCACACCACGCACCCCTGCTTCTGCTGGGCTTCAAGGAAACCGGGCGCGGTGCCGGATATGGCCGGGCCCGCGCCAGCGATGCCGCGGTGCGCAAGCTGCTCCTGCGGGCCCGTGCGGCCTGCGAGGAGAGCCGGGAGGAATACAGCCCCTTCACCCTCTCGGTGGATACGGCCTTCCTCGACAGCTATGGCCACCTGCTCGACGAGCTCGGAGTTCCCCATAGCTTGCGCACCTCGCCGGAGGGCAAGTTCTCCATGTATGTCGACGCGGTCGAGAATACCTGCGGCCCCTCGTCCTACTGCGATCCGGCACTGATGGCCCCGATCGGGGACATCCGAACGCAGTTCGCCGCCTACTGACGGACCGGGGGCGCCGTGCGCGGCGGCCCCGAACTCCCACCTGGCTGTCTGTCTTTCGAGCGCCGGGTTCAGCTGTAGTTCACGTGGACCTGGGCCGTGTAGGAAAAGGCGCCGAACGCGCCCCGATCGAGGATGGACAGGACCGCCGGCGGCAGGAAGGGGCCTGCAAGCTCGGCGAACTTCGCCGCATCGACGATTTGCATCCCGCGCGCCTGCCAGCTGTCGAAGGTCTCCGCGAACTGGCGAAGCAAGATGAGCTCGACCGGGGTCGCAAGCTCTCCGGCCACGTAGCCCTGCCCCGGCTGGAAGCCTGGACGGACCTCCCAGTCCCGCTCCCGCGGCAAGAGTGGCGCGATCATCATCGACACCCTGCGCCCCTCACCGGTCGCGCCATAATCGCTGAACAGAAAGTGCAAGCCCTGCAACGGGTCAGGTGTCTGCATGTCTTGAGTGCTCATCCACGCCCCCTCTAATGGCGAGGATATTGGTCGATCCGCGCCTCGCTGAAATACTCGACCCGCGCCCGGCGACCCCATTTCCCGTTCGACCCGTCCTACCGAGAAAGGAGCCCGCCCGTGGCCAAACTCCACTTCAACTTCGCGACCATGGGGGCCGGCAAGAGCATGCAGCTCTTGCAGACCCGCTTCAATTACCTCGAGCGCGGGATGAACTGCCTTCTGCTGACCGCCGCCATCGATGATCGGTTCGGGACAGCAAAGATCACAAGCCGGATGGGAATCTCGGCCGAAGCCCATGTCTTCAGCCCCGACGACGACCTGATGACGCGCTATCTTCTCGCAGCCAAGGAGGCCGAGATCGCCTGCATCCTGGTCGACGAGGCCCAGTTCCTGACCCGGGACCAGGTCCAGCAGCTTGCGCGGGCCGTGGACATGCTGGGCATTCCCGTCATGGCCTACGGGCTGCGCACGGATTTCCGTGGTCGCCTCTTCGAGGGGTCCGAGGCCCTCCTCGCCATCGCCGACGAACTGCGGGAGATCCGCACCATCTGCCATTGCGGCTCCAAGGCCACGATGGTCCTGCGCAAGGATGGCGACGGTCGCCCGACACTCGAGGGCGACCAGGTCCAGATCGGCGGCAACGATAGCTACGTGCCGCTCTGCCGAAAGCATTGGATGAAAGCCCATGCTGAGGCGCGCACGGCGCCACCGCGAGACATCGCCGCCGAATAGCGCCCATCTTGCCGGGTCGTCGCAAGGCCGGACGGATGCGTTCTGACGCGGCCCGGCCTTTGAGCCCACTTCCCCCATCGACACCATTGACCAGGAAAACACTCCCCATGACAACGACCACTACCCGGCGCAGCGCGCCGGTTCTCATCATCGGGTCCGGCCCGGCCGGATACACCGCGGCCGTCTACGCCGCCCGTGCGATGCTCTCTCCGATCCTCGTCCAGGGCATCCAGCCCGGCGGCCAGCTCACCATCACCACGGATGTCGAGAACTGGCCCGCGGAGGTGTCCATTCTCGGCCCGGACCTCATGGGCCGCATGGAGACACAGGCGCGCGAAGCCGGATGCGAGATCTTTGCGGACAGCGTGGCCGAGATCGATCTCTCTGAGCGCCCGTTTCAGGCTCGCCTTGATGGCGGCGAGATCATCGAGGCAGAAGCGGTCATCCTGGCCACCGGTGCCCAGGCGCGATGGCTGGGCCTGCCCAGTGAGGAAAAGTTCAAGGGCTTCGGGGTCTCGGCCTGCGCCACCTGCGACGGGTTCTTCTACCGGGGGCAGGAGATCGTCGTCGTCGGCGGCGGAAACACCGCAGTCGAAGAGGCGCTATTTCTGACCAATTTCGCATCGAAGGTCACCCTCGTGCACCGGCGCGACAACCTGCGTGCCGAGAAGGTGCTCCAGGAGCGTCTCTTTAGACACCCGAAGATCGATGTCATCTGGGATCACGAGGTCGATGAAATCCTTGGCACCGACGCCCCGCGCGGCGTCGAGGCTGTCCGGCTGAGGCACGTGGCCAGCGCTGAGGTGCGCGATATTCCTGCCAAGGGCGTCTTCGTCGCCATCGGCCACTCCCCCGCCTCGGAGCTCGTCGCGGGTCAGCTCGAAACCCACAGTGGCGGATACGTGAAAATCGTCGCGGGCAGCACCCTGACATCCGTCCCGGGCGTCTTCGCCGCCGGCGATCTCACCGATCATGTCTACCGCCAGGCGGTGACATCGGCGGGAATGGGCTGCATGGCGGCATTGGACGCCGAACGCTTCCTGTCCCTGGAGAGCTGATCTTCACGGCGCGCCTGGCGATGGCGCGCCGAAACCACTGTTTCCGCATGGTTATTCTTCCGATCGACCGACGATAAACCAATGTCCTGCCCGACCCGCAACGAACAGGACAAAATCAAAATGTGTGGAATTGTCGGCTATATCGGCGACCGACCCGCGACCCCCATCCTCCTCTCCGGCCTGAAGCGCCTCGAATACCGCGGATACGACAGCGCCGGCATCGCCGTTGCGGGTCCATCGGGCCTCGATGTGCGGCGCGCGGCCGGCAAGATCGCCCGGCTCGACAGCCTCCTGGATGCCGAACCTGTCGCCGGGAGCGTCGGTATCGGCCACACGCGCTGGGCCAGCCACGGCGGACCCAGCCTCGCGAATGCCCATCCGCACGTGGCCGGAACCGGCGCGGCCCGCGTCTGCGTTGTTCATAACGGCATCATCGAGAACCACGAGGCACTGCGCGCAGAGCTGAGCGCGGCGGGGGCGGAGTTCACCTCCCAGACCGATACCGAAACCATCTGCCACCTCGCCCATCATTACCTGTCGACCGGCATGAGTCCGCAGGAGGCGGCCCGCCGCACCTTCGCGCGGCTCGAAGGAAGCTTCGCCACCGCGCTCCTCTTTGCCGCCGATTCCGATCGCCTCCATGTGGCCCGCCAGGGCTCTCCGCTCGTGATCGGACATGGCGAAGGGGAGATGTTCCTTGGCTCGGACGCCATCGCACTGGCCGGCCTGACGCGCCGGGTGACATATCTCGACGAAGGGGATCGTGCGATCCTGTCCCGCGAGGGCTGCGAGATCCGCGATCGCGACGGGGTTTGCGTCGAGCGCCCGGAGTCGCTCTCCAGCGTGTCGGACGGGTCTGCCGATCTCGGCGACTACAGCCACTACATGCGCAAGGAAATCGACGAGCAGCCGACCGCGATCGCGGCCATCCTGGGACATTATCTCCCGCGCGAGGTGAGCGCCGCCGGCGGTGATCCGACCCTTGGCATCGACATCGACTTCTCCCGTTACGACCGCATCCTGATGGTCGCCTGCGGCACCGCCTTCTACGCTTGCCTGACGGCCCGCTACTGGATCGAGCGGGAGGCGGGCATTCCCGTCGACCTCGATATCGCCTCCGAGTTCCGATACCGAGAACCTCCGATCCCAGCGCGCACGCTGGCGATTTTCGTCAGCCAGAGCGGCGAAACCGCCGACACACTGGCCGCCCTGCGCTACGCCAAGCGGCGTGCCGAAACCATCGCCTGCCTCATCAACGCCCCGGAAAGTTCCATCGCCAGGGAAAGCGACATCGTCCTGCCCCTGCTTGCCGGGCCCGAAATCGGCGTGGCATCCACCAAGGCCTTCACCTCCCAGCTCACCCTTCTGGCGATCCTGTCGCTCAAGGCGGCCGCGGACCGCGGGGCCCGACCCCATGCCCATATCGCGCGCCTGGCCGAGGATCTTCGCGACCTTCCTGCCCAGGTTCAGGACGCCATCGCGCTGGAGCCGGTGCTCGAGCACTACGCACAGGATCTCGCCCGCGCGGACGACGTGATCTTCCTTGGTCGCGGTGCGATGTTTCCCATCGCCCTCGAAGGCGCGCTGAAGCTCAAGGAAATCACCTACATCCATGCCGAAGGCTATGCCAGCGGAGAGCTCAAGCACGGACCGATCGCCCTGATCGAACCCGCAGTGCCGGTGATTGCCCTGTCGCCCGAGGACGACCTGACGGAGAAATCCCTCTCCAATATCCAGGAGGTCATGGCCCGCAACGGGCAGATCTACATGGTCGGCCCCGCCGGATCTGGTCTCGACGTGGCAGGACGGGTCGACATGCCCGCAATCGGCGCCTTCACCGCCCCGATCCTCTATGCCATCCCGATGCAGATCCTCTCCTACCACGCCGCCATCGCGCGCGGCACCGATGTGGACCAGCCGCGCAATCTCAGCAAGTCCGTCTCGATCGAATGATCCCTATCGCAGCGGCCGTGCCTACCTGGCGCGGCCCCTGCTTTCGCGCAGGTTCACGCACTCTTCGGAGAAGACGAAATCAACGCCGATCCCACGGCCGTTCTTCATGACCTCGTCGCCGGCCGCAGTGATGACGGTGCCGCCCTCCTTTCGCGAGTCCAGCTCGAGGATCTGCACCCCGCGGCGCTGCTCCACCGCGCGATCCTCGCCCAGAGCGAAGTTCGGCAGCGCGACCACGTTGCTGCCGCGCCCCGCGCGCGAGCCGAGGTGGACCTGCATGCGCCCCTCATGGAAGGTAACCTTCTGCGCCTTGTGCAGCACAGGCAGTTCCTTCTCCACGCCGGTCATCCGCATCTCCTTGATCCGGCGTGCGGCCAGACGACCCGCATGCGCGCGCAAGGCATCGGACATGGCGTCTGTCCGGCTGGGGGTGACCACGTATTCCGAGACGTCGCGGCCGGCACCCAGGATGCCCTTCTCGCGACCGTGCAGGCCGGGATACGCCGGGTCCTTTCGAATTTCCTGGATGGCGTCCTTGCGGATCTTCTCCGCACGCGGCGCCAACCGTGCACCCAGATCACTCATCAATCCCATGTCCACATCTCCCGAAAAAACAAGCCTGCCCAGGAGATGCGGCCCGGCGCGAAACCTTGCTCCTGTCCATTCGGTCCGAGAGCCGTCAAAGGAAGGACGGAATACTCACCTCGGCGGAAAGCACGCCCAGCGCAATGAGGCAGGCGCTCGCCGCGAGGGCCAGGCTGAGAGAGAGCATCACCCGGATCATCGTCGCCTCCGCAATCGGGCCCCGAACGAGAGTGCTCTGCCGCGGGTCTTCCGGATCGTAGGAGATTTCGACCTCTGCCCCGCTGGCCATGGGTGTGCGAATGCCGCGCAGGTCAAGGCGGCGGGGAAAGCCGAACGCCATCCGGCGACCCGTGTAGGAGGTCCCATCGACGACGAAGACATAACGCAGGGTTGGAGAGAGTCCGGTGGCGCGCATCATCCCGTGCACCGGGGACGGGCGGAGCGCGCGTTCGAAGGTGCCCATGGTTGAAGGCCAGCTCGCGCTGTCGCGAGCCCTGTGCCAGGTGTCGAGAACATGCCAAAGCGCCGCGCCGCAGGCGGCCATCGACAATGCACCGCCCAGAACCATTCCCATCATGACCAACATGTCATCACTCCGCAGGCTTGTGGGCGGTCGGCTTTATCGTGATGGTCAGGCATGGGGTCGGCCTCCGGGGCGGGCGAGATCTTCATGCGGGAAATAGGCACAGTAAGGAGCACACCCGAAGAACGACCCTGACCACCCTCGGCCCCGATCCTCACTCGATGGCTTCCTTCGGGATTACGCGATAGCAACGTTTCCAGATCCGGAGAAGGCATCCTTCCCCGGCTGTTCTGGATCGAGAATCTCACCCTCTTGTTCTGACATCTTCGACTCAGCGAGCTGTCAGCTGAGCGCCGAATGAGGCCCCAAGGCGGGCGGGAAGCATGCTGACCTGCCGGGTCAGTTCCTCTCGGTTGTCGATGACGTCAGCACACTCCAGGACTCCATGGTCAAGGTATAGTTGCGCGAGTTCACGCAGTTCGTCCCGCGTTGCCCCAAGGCCGAGTGCTTTCGCGCCGATTTTCAAGAAGTCGAACATGGCTGCCCCCTGTTTGCGACTATGTTGCAAAAAGGAGGTAGGCTCATCGCGTGCATCCGAAAATCTGGATTCTTGCTCGCTTACGATAGGCGATCCATAAAGCGCCAATCACCTCGGCGGGTCGTATCCCCGCCAGTCGCACCTCCAGTCGCCGGATGTAGCCGTTGAGGTTCTTCGTTGCCGGGCCCGTTCGTGAAATCACGAAGCGCCCCAATGCGGTTTGCGGACACCCCAATTTTTCGAGAAGAGCCTCGAAGGCCTCGCCATCCATGCGGCGCTTCCCTCCGGACGCCGTCATCGATCAGGGCTTGCGGTGGTCCACGAGGTCGGCTCCGGCAAATCGACGGTCGCCGATCTGCATGCAGGCCGACTCGACCGAAAAAGATCCCGCCGCCGGATCGATCACCAGGTCGCCAGGCGCGGTAACGGCCTCGACGAGGGCTGCCTGAAGAGTGAGCGGTTTTTGATGTGCGTGCTGCTTCTGAGCGATCTTCTCCTCGATCACGTCGGGGATGTTGTGCCGGGTCCAGACGCCCTTCGCCCGGCGCGGTGCCTTTTGCAGCACCATCAGGTATTCCGACTGCCGGCGGGTTCTGTAGCCCATCCCCATCCGGCCCTTGTTCCAGGTCACCAGGTCGACGGTTTCAAGATCCGTGCCCTCCATCCAGGCAGAGACGCCCACGCAGAGATGGAACTTGTCGATCCAGAGAAAAAGATGGCCCGAAGGCCTCAGCACCCGGTCGATCTCCCGAACGAAGGTGCAGATCATCTCCTCCGGCATCTGCGCCAGTGCGGCCCGGCCCCGCTGCCGCTTGCCCTCGTTGCCATAGCGCATCTTGTCCATCACGCCGCGATACTGTGGGTCGAAGAAGGCGGCGGCAACCTGGCCCGAGGCAAGGCATGAGAGAAACGACAGGCCGTCGCAGAAATTTCGGCCGAGACCAACCGAGGTTCCGGGCAGGAATGCGTCATTGTCGGAGGTGTCGGCGGATGTATCGAACATGGGGAATGGCTTTCGCGGCGGTGTCGTCAGGGGTGCACATGGGATATGGAACCCGCGCGCCCCGATCGGAAAACTCCGAAAAATGATCCATCCCGTTTCGTCTCAAGCCGAACGAGCCAATATGTTGGTCAAGCCCCTGGAGCTCGTGTGGAAGAGCGGCCGTCTCTAAAACGGTGTGGCCGGGTTCGAAGCCCGGCAGGGGCGCCAAGCACTTGCGGCTCCGCGTCCGCGGCACCATATCCGAGAAGAAGATGAACAAAGGACAACAACCGATGTCGTAGACTGACAACCTTTCCTTCGATACCAACGTCGACACGCAGCGCACGGATCGCCCCGCCCATCACGCGGGTCGCGCTGAGGCACAGGACCTGAGGCTTTACGCCATCCTGCGCAGCGACATCCAGATGACCTCTGGAAAAGCGATCGCCCAGGCCGGACACGCCTACACCCAGACCCTGCTTCACGCCCTGAAAGTCGATGCGCCCCTCGCGCAGGATTACGCTCGCCTCGAGCCGGGCACCAAGATCGCCCTTGATGGCGGCGATGCCAGTCGCCTCGAAGCCATTGCGCGCAAGCTCGATGCCCGGGGCATCCCCAACAGGCTCATTATCGACCATGGCCATGTCGAGCTGCCGCATTTCGACGGCTCGCCGGTCTTGACCGCGCTCGGCGTCGGTCCCATCGACCGCGCCACCGCGCGCAAGCTCCTGTCATCGCTACGCCTCTGGGGCCAGCGGAAAGGGGGTGCGCCATGAGCTGATCCCGGATGCACCCGATCCCTTCCTTCTTCCCATCGCATCGAACACAGGAGAACCACGCGATGAACACCACCAATACCGAAACCGCCCGTTCCTTTTCCGACGATCCCCGCGGCGCGATGTGCGCCTTCATCGGGGGCTATCCCTGGAGCCGCATCGACGCCATGCCCGCGCTCGACGTCAGCATCGAGGATATCGAGAAGAGCGGAATCTTTACGGGACTCGAGAGCCGCGAGGCCTACCTGCGCTGGGTCGCAGACTACAAGGCTCTCGTCAATCAGGCTGCCGACCACATCCGGCGCCAGAAGGCCCTGCGCCGAGCCGAGGATGACAACACCCGCTACTGCGCAAGCTCCGAGGCAGATTACATCGGGCGCTGCGTCACCGCCGCGATCCACATGCGCCGGCTCGGCAAGCGCTGGAGCGCCGCACGAAGCGAGGCGCTTCGCGCCGAACAGGCGGCCTGAAGAAAATCACAAGGGCGGGCCACCAAGCTCGCCCTGACTGAACCGAACCCCATTGAGAAACGATCATCGATCCGCGGCATTCCTCTCCATCTGCTCCCTAAGCCCGGCATGGAGCCGGTTGCAGAAAAGGGAATACGCCATGATCTTCGCCATCGTTCGCGCCATCAAAAGCCAGGACCTCGTCGGCATCTACGCCGCTGAAAACCTCGAGGCGCTGCGCGCGCTGGTCGATGAGACCTCGACCCCGAGCAAATGCGAATACACCACCCCCGAGATGGGCGGCATCGCCACCATCCGCCGACTCGATGAAGACGCGATCGCCTGGCGCCTGACGGCGGGCCTGTCCGAGCTCGTCCACGCCCGGTCCGAGACCCTCTGGGCTCCGCTCGATCCGATGATCCAGAGCTCCGGCTCGCAACTCGATGCCCTACTGGAGACCGAAGAAGGTTGCGAGGCCATTGCACGCGCCTTCCGCGCGAGCCGCTCGATCACCCTGCCCGGACAGGCCGCCTGAACAAAAGGGATCGACCCGGAGCGCCCGTCCGTCAGGGGACCCATTTCCCCCGGCAGAAACGCTCTTCGAGGTATCCCAGATGTTCTCTCGCTTTCAAAAGCCCCAGCCCGCAACTCTCGAAACATTTCCTTCGGCGGCACGCATGGCATTGCAGGAAAATATTTCCTTCCTCGAGGCCAGCGAGCGGCTCAAGAAATCGGGTGCGATCTCGGGCGATGACCCCCGGACCCACCTCGACCCTATCCGCATCCGGCAGATGTCGGAGCGCCGCATGAGTGAACTGATGCAGGATTACCAGAAGATCGCGATCGACCAGCAAAGCCATGGCGTCGACGCCGCAACCCGGGCGCGCTACGCCGCGGTCGTCCGCGCCGGGCGCGAGCAGCTCCAGGTTCTCGACCACGAGGCCTACAAGCGTCCCGACATCGCTGCCCGGGCCGAGTTCATGGCCCTGAGAATGGCCAAGGCCGACCCGCGCAATCCAGCCGCGCGGGAACTCATGACGATCTCCGCGGCGGCCTCGGAAAGCCAGGCTCGGGAGCGCGCCACGCGCGGCTTTGAAAGCGGCAACATCGCGAAGGCAGCCAAGGTTCAGAACCGCACCTGGATCGAGGTGCGCGACGATCTGGTCCGCCATGGCGCCCTGAAGGAGAACGATCCGCGCAGGAAGATCCGCAGGGCGGATATCGACAACCAGAAGGGTGGCATGATCAAGCGATCCAACACCCTCGCCCCTGAAGATCTCGAAGATGTCGCGATGCGTCGGCTCAAGAAGAACCCGCGCGACGAACTGGCGACCGCCTGGCTCTCGACCGCTGGAAGTCTTTGCGAGGACAGGGTGCCGCGCAAGGTGAAGGGTGCCGAGGTGGATGCCGTGCTTCCCGCCAAGCCGAAGCTCTTCGGCAGCAAGGCGGCCGCCAAGCGCAGGGCGATCGACCTCGACCTCGGCTGAGCAAACATCGACCCCGGAGGTCGGGTGAGGTGCTTCAGATCGCGAAACTCGTGCCGCAGCCACAGCTCGAGACGGCATTGGGATTGTCGATGATAAACCTCGACCCCACGATGGCTTCCTCGAAGTCGATACACGCCCCCGACAGGAATTCCCGGGAGATCGGATCGATCAGAACATCCGATCTGCCGTCGGTTATGACCTCGTCGTCCGGCTCGCGATCCTCGACCAACCTGATGTCATACTGAAACCCGGAGCAACCTCCTCCAAGCACCGCTACCCTGAGCATCAGGGCCTTCTCCGGCGCCGCTGAGGCCCGTATTTCCAACAGCCTAAAGAAGGCGCGTTCTGAGACCTTTACTGGCAATTTCATTTACTTGCACCTCATTGTTAAGAAAAATTTCAGACCAATAGGTCTTTTTTTCAGGTGGTCCCGCGCTATACCGATGACAAGTCGATTTCGGTAACGTAAGAAAATTCAGTCGTTCGTTCATCGGGGTCGGGTTAGGCACGGAATTGCTCATCGCTACGACCGAAAACGTCCACAGAGGAAAAATTTATGGCACAGCAAGACGTCACCCTCCCCAATGATGGGGCGGGCATCCTGGAAGCCGCGAAGGCCAGCCGGGCTCTGCACAAGCGTGCGGACCCCATCAATCGCACGGAGGTCTCCTTTCTCTGCGTCGAGCCTGTTCTCGCCGCGTTGGGATGGAATACCCGCGAGCCGCGCCAGGTGCGTCACCCTGATGGTCATGTCATCCAGCTGCTCGAGAAAATCACTCCCCTGATCTCCATCCATTCGGTCGAAGCCGGGAAGGACCTTCCCAAGTCGGCTCCCAAGGATGCCAGAGCCCCCTGGACCATCGTCACCAATGGCCTGACCTGGAACGTCTTCGCCTCCGAAGATCCCAAGACGCTCGTGCAGTCCATCTCGCTCGAGACCCCGGCCGTGGCACGCGATTCCCTCGGCGCGCTGGCGGTCCTGTCCCAGGATGGCTTCAGCTCCGACCGGCTGACACGCAGCTGGAGTCCAGAGGCGGTCGAACGCTCGATTACCGAGGCGCTCAGCGCAGCTCTCGCATCGCCCCAGGACCTTGTCCCCCTGGTCCGCGCCAAGCTCGGAAAGTTCGCATCCGGCCTGAGCGACGAGGACATCGCCATCTCCGTCGGGCGGATCAAGTTCACGGTGAACGACGCCGAGATCTCCGTCGGCAGCACCGCCTCCGAAGAGGCGCCCGCCGCCGCCAAAAATCCTGCTCCGAAGAATGCCCCGAAGAAAGCTGGCGCGCGCAAGGGCACAGCCAAGAAACCTTCCGCCAAGACCCACTCCAAGCGGACCGGAAAGACAGTCAGCAAGGCGAAATCCTCCAGGTCGACGAAGGCCGCGGATGTCGCGGCGGGCGCTGACGCCAAGGAGATGACCGCAACAGGACCCGAGACGACATCCCCCCAGGTAGCGGCCTCGACCTCCTCGAGCGATACCGCGACACCCGAAACTCCCGATTGGCCGAAAGAAGCCACCCACGTGATGAAGCGCAAGAAGACCGTGGCCTACATCACCCTCGACGACTCCACCGGACAGACGACCCTGCTGCCGGGCTCCCTGCTGACCCCCAATATCGGCAAGACGCTCGGTGCCCAGCAAACCAGCGCGCGCGAGCAGTCTCTGGAAGATGGTTCACTCAAGAAGAATGGCGACATGCTCGAGGTCACCACGCCCATGATCTTCGATAACCTGCGCCTTGCTGCAAGCTTCTCGGCGGGGACACTGGTCAAGGATATTTCCGCATGGAGCGACCGGGAGGGCAGGGAGGTGTCCGACGGCGACGATCTGCCTGCACAAGAGACGGAGACCGTCGTCGCCTGAACGCGAAAGCATCAGAGCAAAGACAAGGAGCCGCCTTCTGGCGGCTCTTTTCGTTTTCACCCATGCACCGCACCGCGCCGGACCCATCTTCACTTGCAGGGGAGGATGGGTCGCCGGTGGGTGCTCAAGGGCAATTCACCTCCTCTTTCCAAATTCAGACACTTGCCTGCCCGGGAGAGAAGATTGCCGATTTCCGTCACCGTTCCTGTCATTACCGCGCTTTTTCTGGTCGCTGCCCTCTGCCAGCCATTGGCGGCGCGTCTGCGCCTGCCCTACGCCGCGGTCCTGGCCATGGTCGGCATCTTCATCTCCCTTTTGGCGGGATGGGCAGAAAGAACCCTGGTCTCGGGCCGCCTGTCATCGATCGGGGAAACCGCATCGAACCTGCTTGACCTTCCGATTTCCTCGGAGGTCTTCGTCTTCGTCCTCCTGCCGATCCTGCTCTACCAGGGTGCGGTGGGTATCGACGTGCGTCACCTGGCGCGCGACAGCGTCGCGATCCTGCTGCTCGCGATCGGGGCAGTGCTTCTGTCGATTATCCTCATCGGCGGTGCGGTCAATATCGTCACCGGAATCAGCCTGACGGCTTGCCTTCTCCTCGGCGCCATCGTTGCAACCACAGATCCCAGCGCGGTCATCAGCATGTTCCGCGAGCTCGGTGCCCCGGCCCGGCTGACGCGCCTCGTCGAGGGCGAATCCCTCCTCAATGACGCCACCGCCATCGCCGCCTTCAACGCGCTGCTGCTCGCACTTGTCTCGGGGCTCTCCCCCTCGTGGGGCGATCTCGGGGCCGGGATCGCCTTCGGCCTGATCTCCGGCGCCTTCGGGGGCACCGCGGCTGGATTCATTGTCGCCCGTATCCTGGAGCGATTGAAGTCCTACAGGTCCGCCCAGATCACCCTGACCATGGCCACGCCCTATGCCATCTTTGCCGTCGCATCCACCACGCTTCTCGTCTCCGGCGTCGTCGCCATCGTCGCGGCCGGCATCACCATCGGCGCGATCGGCCGATCCCGCTTCGACCGGAACGACCTGCGCTTCATGCGCGAACTTCTGGACCAGGCGGCGGATTGGGCGACCGGGTTGATCTTCATCCTCGCGGCCCTGATCGTTCCGCGCATCCTGTCCGGCTTCGAGATGGCACATCTGCTGCCGCTCGCGGTCGTCATCGCGGCCGCGCTCATCGCGCGGACCATCATCCTGTGGGGACTCGCTCCCATCCTGGCGCGGATGGGGCTGATGCGCCCGGTGAGCCATGCGATGAACGCCGCCCTGCTCTGGGGCGGATTGCGCGGCGCCATGACCCTCGCTCTCGTTCTCGCGGTGGCGGAAAACACCGCCATCGCGGACGATATCAAGCGCACCATCGCCATCGTTGCCACCGGCTACACCCTCTGGACCCTCCTCGTGCAGGGCACCAGCTTGCGCGTCGTCGTCCGCGGCCTCGGCCTCACGCGGCTCTCCGCCGTCGAACAGGCTTTCCGCACCCAGGCCCTGGGATCGGCGATCGAGGCCACGCGCGAACGCGTGCGCGGATTTGCCAGGCGCGCGGGCATCGAAACAGGCCTGGTCGACAGCGTCATCGAACCATACGAGACGCGCCTGACCTCGGCGCTCTCGGACACGGTCTTCGAAGAAGAGATCACCGACCGGGAAAAGATCCAGCTCGGACTCGCGGCCCTGGTGAACCAGGAGAGAAACCTGCTTCTCGAGCAACGCTGGAGCTCGGGCCTGCCCTCTTCGATGATCGACCAATATCTCTACTGCCTCGACACCATGCGCGACGAGGCTTGGGGAGGCGGCCGCGTCGGCTATCTGCGGGCGGCCCGGCTCCCCTATCGGCAGACGGTGAAATTCCGCCTCTCGAACGCGCTGCACAAGTTCTTCCGCATCCATGCACCCCTGGCCCGCTACCTCGGACGAAGATTCCATTATCTCCTCGTCAACCGGATCATCGTGGCGCAGCTCGAGGCACATGTGGAGACCCGCCTGGTCCCGATCTTCGGCAAGCGCATCGGCGACATCCTCGGAGAAATCATACATCGCCGACGCGATGAGCTGGAGCGCAACCTCGAGGCCATCCGCCTGCAATATCCGGCCTTCACCCGGGATCTCGAACATTCGATGCTGCATCGCTACGCCCATCACGAGGAGATTGCCCAGATCTCATCCCTTCTCGAGGCCGGCGTAATCGCGCCGGGCATCGGGCGGTCGCTGCTCAGCGAGGCCCAGAGCCTCTATCGCGAGGTCCGGCATGCCGGGCGGATCGACATCGAGCACCCCAAGCCGGAGCTTCTGCGCCGACTCCGGGCCTTCGAGGGTTTCTCGGACACGCAGCTCGCGCGCGTTGCGCGGCGCATGCGACCGGTCGTCTTTCCCATGGGCTCCGAGATCTATCGCCCCGGAGACCAGATCGACTCGATCTTCTTCATCTCCAACGGAGCGGTCGAGGTCGAGCGCGAGGGCAGCGAGACGATACGCCTCGGGCGCGGACAGGCCTTCGGTCAGCTGCGTGTCCTCAACCCCGAGCTCAAGGCCGCGCGCGTCCGCGCCATCGCCTATTCGCATTGCTTCGAAATGAAGGTGCGCGACTTCCGCGAGCTCCTGCGCCAGTCCCCCGAATGGAAGGCCGGCATGACATCGCAGCGGGTCTCGGCGATGCCGGCCGAATGACATCCCATCCCCGGCGCCCGGGTCCGCCTTTCTAAATAAGAGCCCTGCCCCATGCACATTCCCCAAGGCACTCCCGAACAAGCCCAGATGCGCGCCCTCACGGGCTACGCCGGCGCCCCGCTGGGCGCTCGCCATCGCACGACCGTTCTGTGCGAGGCGCGCGCGTGGCTTCCCAGGCTCCCCGCAGATGCGCTGACCCTCGAGATCGTCGTCCAGGCCAACGACCCGGGTCTGCTCGAGGCCATGGAACAGTTTCACGGCCTGCGGGCCTACCGGGGCTGGGATCTGCCCGGGCACCGGATCTGGAACCAGATGCGCCTGATGGGCACCGGGCCCGGCGTGCGCGCGCACCTGGCCGCCCGCCTCATGGAGGCCCGGCCCGAGCTGAGCCAGGACGTGGCCGCCAAACTGGCGATCGATGCCGGATCGTGCGACAACCCCGAGCTTCTCAGGACCCTGCTGGAGAGATTCGATACGCCCGCGTTTCTCAGCGATATCCTCGGACATTCGCTGATCGGGAACTCCCCGGCCCTTGCCGCCTGTGCCGAGATGGTCGCAACGCGCCTTGCAAGGCGCGACATGCCGCCCGATGCCTGCTGCTACCTGACCCAGAGGCTGCACGAGCAAAATAATCCGCGCGGCATCGCGGCACTGGCCAAGGCCGGCCTCGCCGTGCCGCTGTCGCCGGAATACCTCGCCCCCGGACGAGGGGAGCTTGCCCGGGAGATCATGGCCAAGCTCTCCTCGGCACACGGGCGTCTGGCCCTGATGCAGTCCCTGCCGCCACTGCCGGACATCCTGCGCGCAGACAAGCCCACCGCCACGGCCCTTCTCAGGGGCGCGCTCGCGAGCTGAAGCGCCCCCTTCGCAAGGCTCGGCATTTGAACCGACATCCATGACGAGCCGGAGAATTGCGCAGCCCCGCCGGGGCGACCCGAAAGAAAGACAGGAGAAGACCCCCGATGCACATCCCCCTGGCCTCCGAACGCGACGCGCATTTCGAAGCCATCTGCACCTATCTCGGATCTCCGGTGAAGACCGGGCCCCTGCGCGGCGCGATGATCGAGGAGGCCATCAACATCGCCTCGACCCATCTGCCCAGCGAGGACATGATCTACCAGGCCCTCTTCATCGCCGAGACCCCGGAAATCGCCGATGCGATCTGGCAGGTCCATGGGGTGGCTGGCTTCGAGCCCCTCGACTTCTTCTCCCAGAACGTCAGCCATACCTGGCAGGCCATGCGCCTTGAGCCCGAGGATGCCATGCGTCTCTTCGGCTACATGAGACAAGCCCACATGCAGACCTTCATCGGCGATCCCGTCGAGGCGATTTACATCGGCATCCTGTCGCGCACCCCCGAGATCCTCGAGGAGGTCATGGCTCATCTCGACCCGTCTGCCGAAACGATCGCCCGGGCGCTGGGACGCAGCACCCTTCCAGCGTCCCAGCCCGAGCGCATGACGCGCCCGGTCATGGAACTTGCCGGCAGGAGCCTCGCCGCCGTCCAGGAGTGGCGCTCGATCTTCCAGGCCGCCCTGCGCTGCCAATCGGCGATCGATATGGCGGTCTTCGCGAAGATAGGCGTGGATATCACCGCCTGCGCCAAGGAGATGATGAGCAGTTGCTCGACGCTCTACCACCCCTTCCTCGAGCGCGCCTCGTCCCAGCACGGCCGCCTGTCGCTGATGCGAGATCTTCCGGACACCGATGCCCTCCTCAAGGCACCGCCCGCCTTCGTCGAGACGATGCTGCGCGACATGCGCTTCCCCGACACCTCCGGGAACAAGGATGCCATTCCATGTCGGACATGAACCGCGCCCAGTTGCGCACCCTGTGCTCCTACCTCGCGCTGCCGGGCATGCTCCACGCCGAGGCGATCGCCGAGGAGGTTCGCGGTCATATCACCCAAACCCCGAACTATGCCGGAAAGCTCGCGATTCTCGCCGCCGCCGGGCAGCCGGACCTCGTCGATCTTCTCGAACAGACCCACGGAACCCCCGCCTTCGCCTCCCTCGACATCACCGACGCCGCGGCGGTCTCGGGGATCGCCAAGGCGGGGATTGCGTCCGAGATGCGACAGCGCATCTTTCGCACGGCTCTCAGGGAACGGCTCGCGACAGGTGAGGACCTCGCCGTCGCCGGCGTGATGGCCGGCTGCGACAGCATCGATCTCCACCTGGTCCTGATCGAGGAATGCAAGGTGACCGCGAGAGAGGCAGGCTATATGCTGCTCGAGCCTCGCATCACCGAGAGCCAGGCATGGCGGCGGCACCCCGAGCCCTTTGCCTTGCTGCTCAAGAACCAGCACTTCGACAAGCAGCTGGCGGCCGCGCTGAGTATCGACGCGATCACGCGCGTTCAGGTCCGGGCCTTTGCCATCCTCATCAAGCTGGGCGGTGCCCGGCCTGCCCCGCAAATGATCATCGAGAGCTCGGGAAGCGCGCGGCTTGCGGGACTGTGCCATGAGATGAGCTCGCACCACCGCTACCTCGATCTTCTGCGGCGCCTGCCCTCCGTCGAAGACCTGATGATGGCCTCCTCCCGGCAGGTCGATATGATCGTCGATCGCGCCCTGCTCCCGGAGGATTGGGGCGCGGCGGCGGGCGGTGCCCGCAACAAGACCGCGATGATCTGACCACTCAGCAGACCGCCTGCCCGCCATCGACGGGCAGGCGTTTTTTTCCGGCCTGCCTCGAACCGATTTCCTGGAATGACCCCATAACCGGAACATCGAGCCTTGGTTAACCCCGCATACTTCCCCGCCCCTCGCCGATCCGCGACCCCTCGGGTCGCCGCCCGATTGCTCGGGCGGGCCGGCCTCGTCTGCCTGTCTGTCTTTCTCTCGGCTGTGCCGGCCGCGGCCGCGCCCAAGGCCAGCATGGTGATGGACGCCCGCACGGGAGCGATCTACGCCCAGAACAACGCCGATGAACGCCTCCACCCCGCTTCGCTGACCAAGATGATGACACTCTACATCGCCTTCGAGGCGGTCGAGCGCGGCGAGATCGACATGGACGCGCCCATTCGCATCTCCGCGAACGCGGCATCCGAGATTCCCTCCAAGCTCGGTCTCAAGCAGGGGCAGACGATCGCCCTGCGCTACCTGGTCCGGGGCGCGGCGGTGAAGTCGGCCAACGATGCCGCCACCGCCATCGCAGAGGGCATCTCCGGCAGCGAATCCGCTTTCGTCGATCGCATGAACCGCACCGCCCGCGCCCTCGGCATGACCCGGACGCATTTCGAGAACGCGCATGGCCTCACCGAGCCGGAGCATCTCTCGACCGCCCGCGACATGACCCTGCTCGGCCTTCGCCTGCTGCGCGACTATCCGGAGTATTTCAATCTCTTCTCCCGCTTGACCGCCGATGCCGGCATCACCGAAGTCCGCCACACCAACCGCCAGTTCCTGACCGGCTACCCAGGGGCTGACGGGATCAAGACCGGATACACGCGCGCCGCGGGATACAATCTCGTGGCCTCGGCCACGCGGGGTCCGGAGCGGATCATCACAACCGTCATGGGCGCCTCGAGCACTTCGGAACGCAACGACATCGTCAGCCGATTGATGGACCGCGGCTTCGCGTCAGCGCCGACGAACGCAACCTATGCCCAGCTGCCGCCTCCCAATTATACCGGCGCCGTCGCCAGCTCTCCCTTCCCCCCTGAGCGCCCCGAAAGCATCGATCACCAGGCCCGCCTCGCCGAGTCCCAGGACGCCTTTTCCTACGCGGAGATGATGGCCCGCCGACGGGCCGCGCAGGGCTTCACCGATCCGGCCGCACCCACTCCGGTCCGGCCGACCCCGAGGGTCGGCCACTTCCGCGCCGTCATCATTCCGCGTCCGGGCACGGGGCGCTTTGTCGCTTCATCCGGACCCACTCCCGGAGAAGGCGAGATCCTGGCCGCCGCCACAGCAACCATCTCGGAGCTGCGCCAGATGGCAGGTTATCCCGCGCAGGGCGTGCGCGGGGCAGGTGCTCCCGATGAGGATGTGCAGCAAGCCCCGCGGATCGACCGAGTGGAGATGAGCGATTTCGAACGCGGGATCGCACATGGCGCGGAGATCCCGATGGCGGGCGGCCCGACGGCCGCAGGAACGTCCGCGACGCCCACGTCCTCCACGGGCGCGGCGCGCAATCCCTTCGCCCCCAACCCGATCGGCACGTTCAGGCCAGTCCGGATACCGGCGGCCGGCGCTCCCCTCGCGCCCGTCCCGCAGGCACGCCGGGAAGCGCCAGAGCCCGCCAGACCGGAGGCTGCCGCCATTCCCGACATGTCCATCTTCAACATCGACAGGCTTGCGCAGCAGGAAGCGAGCCTTCCGGAAAACAGCATCTTTCGTCGGACCCCGATCGACATGCTTCCGGACGGCCTGATGGCGCCGGAGACGGCCGCGCCTGGTGTGGCTTCTTCGCCGTCCCTGTCGGAGGTCGTTCCTACCGAGCCGTCCCCTGTCGACACGGCACAACCCGAAGCACAACCAGAGGCACGGCCCGAAGCACAACCCGAGACACAGCCCGCAGAGCCGTTGGAAGCTCATCTGGAGGCTCCCGTGGCCGACGCGCCCCGGAACAAGCCGGACATCATCGAGCTGCCCTGGTAGGGATGCGGGCTCAGCCACCCACGCAGACGAACTCCGGGTAGGGGAGCTCGAAATAGGGGGCTCCGTCGAGATCGACGACCTCGACGCGCGTTTCCGCGCCCTGGGGGGCGATAATGCCTCCCTCTGAGCAGGCCTCCTTGTCGGATTCTGGAAGAAGCTTGTGCAGCCGCCGGCGCGCAGCCGCGAGATCGGCCAGGGGGATCTCGAGCACCATGGTGATCACCGGGTGCCCACTCGAGGCCGTCGATGCCTTCATCTCCATCTGGCGAATACCAGGCGCGACCAGTCTCGGCCCGGCGGCATTCATCTTCTCGAGGCTCTCCGGCCGGCTGTCGACGGCAGGATGGGTGCCCACGGAAGGCGACTTCTGCGCCGATGCACGGGGCGCCTCCGCTGAAAGTCTCGCTGTCCAGACCTGGTGGAAGAACATCCCTCCGGCGCCGAGGGCCGCCAGGGCGGCAAGGGCAATGGCGATCCTGATGGACATGAGGCGTTCTCCCGGGAATGCGCGCAACAGCTGCGCCTTCCCGGGAGATAACCGCCGCCACCCGGGGCCCAAAATTCGCTCAGGCGGCCGACGCCTTCCCGAAGCGACGATCGAACTCCTCCATCAGCACCTCCGGCGCCCGGATGCCGTTGCGCTCGAGCACAGGTCGGGGGTCCTTTCCGGCGTTGAGCGTCTGCCAGTAGCCCCGTGGCGGGGACGCAATCCCGCGGCGGGCGCAGGCCTTCGCAATGCCGCGATCGGAGATCCCGAAAACGCCCTGGAGATGGGATACTGGAAGCCCCCAGACGACCTCGGCAAGCTCGTCGTCCTCGAGCCGCTGCCATGCATCCCGCCCGGCGGCCTCGTTGCGAAACGCCCTGATATTGGCGATGACGCTTTCGAGCTGCTCGAAGCTCATCGCGAAAGGCACGTCCGCCGCAACCGGCTTGAGCCGCAGGGCCACCCGTTCGCAGAAGACGGCCTCGTGGCGATCGCGCATCAGGCGACCGATCTCGAAGAGGCTCGTCCGCGACAGGTCCGTCAACGCCGGAAGATGCGGGTATACGGTGCTGTTGGAGCGGGCCCATACAGCCAGGATGGACGGGATCTCGAGGCGCGCCAGGGCCTGGCGAAGCACGCCGGACAGCTTCGCCTGCGCGGCACGAGACATATCCACCGCCCCCGTGAGAAGGCATGCGGTCTCAAGGCGTCCCTCCTCCCCGGCATGCTCTTCGAGCAAGGCAAGGGTTCGATGGGAGCCATGCGCATGACGGTTCGCACCGGAGAATTTTTCCTTGGGAGCGATGACGCAAACCTGGCCGCCGAGACGAACGAGGTTGGCGCGCCAGACCCAGGCAAGGACCCCCTCCCCCAATTGATCCTCCGGGGTCGCGCGCGGCGCATGAACCATGAGCGGCACCTCGGGCACCGGATATCCGCCGCACAGTCCGTCCGAGCCGAGCTCACTGCCGCGCGCCCGCCATCCGGCCAGCACTTCTTCGAAATCCTTCACATCGTCGCGCTTTTCCGACATTTCCACACCCCTTCGAGTTTCATTCGAACGCGCCATTCCGGCGCCTGACGAAAGGGAGGTGTCGTCGGTTGGATTGCGGCAGAAATGTGGCAGGCGAAAAACCGCGCACCGCGCTACGGGTCGATGCGTCTCGGCACATGGCGGGGAATGCCACTCTTGCAGGTTTCGGCATCCGCCTGGATCGCCACGAGCACGCTGGTGTCGTGGACCACCACGACGTCGACACGCGCGAAAACATCCGAGGTGTAGGAAGAGGCCTTTCCACCGAGCGTCTGGCAGGCCTCAGCGTGCAGGGCCTGCGCCATGTCGTCTTCCCGCAGGAGGTTTGCCAACAACCGGCGAGAGACGCGCTGCTGCGCCTCGGTTCTCGGGGTCCAGCTGATGCCTTGGTTGAAGCGATAGGCAGCATAGAGGTTGCGGTCGGTGATCGGCCCATCGACCCAGGTCCGGATCTGGAAACCGTTGATCTGCTTTGGCATGCCGAAGGTGCTGCCGGCATCGTTGCCCCGTGCCGGGTCATACCAATTCATGAACTCTCCCTCGACCACCGTCGAGGGCGCCCGCGCCTCCCGTTCGGCCGGCGACAGGAAGCCGAAGCCGCGGCCCTCCTGAGTGCCGAAGGAAAAACCTGTCGCATGTTCGGCCGCGAGCAGAAGCGCGCGCCCCCGCGGAGAGGACTTCATTTGCTCGAGCGTGGTGAAAGCCGCGTATCCGAGGATGGCAAAGATCATCACCACACTCAAAAGCGCACGCGATCCGTCGGTGCGCAACATCAGTGCCTCTTTCCACGTCGGGGCCGCTTCCTCGGAATCTTCTGCACCGCGACGCGAGCGGTCCGGATCGAACCCGCCCGCTCTGCGACCTGCCTCGCGGAGAGCCTCCTCTTCGGCCTCCTTCGCCCCGCGTTCACGCTTGTCGGCGAAGGTCGGAACCTCGCTGAGGAAAATCTTGGCGAAAGGCGGATAGGCGAAGACGATATCATCAAGACTGGCCTTGAACCACCATTCCTGCCCGCAGGACTCGATCCCGTCCGGGACCATCGCCGACTTGTCGTCGAGCATGAGCTTGTCGCGGATCTTGCCCAGCAGCTCGCGCGACGAGGAATGATGACAGATCATCATCATTCTGAGGTCTTCGCCGGCCCGGCGCCCGACGCTTTCGATCGCCGGGCCGGCATCGGATTTGACGATATCCTCCCTGCACCATCCCACGGCAACGAGGTCGGGCCGGGAGGCAAGAGTGTAGGCGTAGAGCACCATCGGGCCCGTCTTGAGGCCGATATGGATGGCTCCGTTCTTTTGTAGGCCTTCAAGGTTCACGGTCAGAGGTTTCCAAAGGCTGGCAGAATATTTTGCGATCGCTCGCGCCGTGGGCGCAGGATCGCGATTCCTTCGTGGAAATAGGGCGTCTTTCGCTGTTCCAGAAATCCGGACCGATCCAGGATTTTTGGCAGGACGGTTCCTGCACCCACCTTCCTTGAACCAACCGTTCCAGTGAATTTAGAGGACCGATCATGCCCCCTGCCGTCACCCTGACCCCGGCTGCCGTCGAGCGCATCAGGCAACTCGCGCCGAGCGAGAAGGAGGGGCTGCGCATCGACATCAAGAAAGGGGGCTGCGCCGGCATGGAATACACGATGGAAATCGTGGAAGATCCCGGCCCCCACGACCTTGAAATCATTCAGGACGGGGCGCGCGTCTACCTGGCAGCCACCGCCCAGATTTTCCTGCTGGGAACGCGCATCGACTTTCGCAGCTCTCTTCTCGAATCCGGCTTCCACTTCGAAAATCCCAATGTGTCGGAAGCCTGCGGCTGCGGCGAGAGCGTGTCCTTCAGCATTCCCGGAGTCGGCACATGACCCTTGGTCAGGATATCGATACCCTTTGCCTCTGCCTGGGCGACATCTCCTTGGGAAATCTCGCCACAGGTGATCTCCGACTGGAGAAGATCGACCGGACGAGCGCACTTCGACGTCTCGATCGACATGTCGGGGCGAAGACAATTTCCGGATTGTTCGACTTCGGACCGATTCCCGACAAGCGGCGCGTCGAGACGTTCCACGCGATCCTGGACAATCTGGCCTCCGGCGAGGACGGCGTGCGGGTCCCGGCAAAGTCCTTCTTCCTCGAGACCAGCGACGAGGACGGGGCCGAGGGCACAGCTTTTCCAATCCCGCACAACCTCATGCAGGTGCATCCGCGCCAACCGCTGCTGATCGTCACCTACTATTTCGAGCTGCTCCCCGAAGCGTCCGATCAAAAGACCCTGGCGCTTCCCACGAAGCTCTCCGACCGGATGGACTTCCATTGGCTCAGCGTCCGGTTCGAGGACCGATGATCGCCGAGCGAAATGCACAAGACGTCCTCAGGCGGGTCCTGGGCGCGGAACCCACCTGATGCCGTCAACGAGGACAACATGAAAATCTTTGCTTCTGCCGTTCTGGCCCTCCTGCCCGTCCTGGCCATTCCCACAGCTGCTCTTGCAGATGAATTCTACACCGGGATCTTCATTGGCTCGCAGCATATCGGCAACGACAAGCTCAACAACGTCAACCCCGGCCTGACCATCGGCCACCGCTGGGATCGCGCCGGCTCGTCGGTCGAATATCACATCGAGGCCGGCGTTTTCTACAACAGCTACAAAGAGGTCTCCCCGATCCTCATGGCCGGGATTTCGACCCGCCTGGCCGAGATCGGGCCGGGAGATCTCCGGGTCGGGGCCAGTATTGGGACAGCTTATTACGAGAAGCTATCGCACCAGATCAAGCGGGAATACGGCATTCCCAATGTCGGCGGCTTCATTCCCATCGTCGCATTGAGCGCCTCCTACCGGATCGGGGGCACCGAAGTCAGACTCACGACCGTGCCGCCTGATGTCGACACGAAGGCAGTCGTCAACCTCTCCCTCGCCCTGTCCTTCTGACCGGATTTGGCCCGCAAGAAAAACCCCTTCGGTATTTGGCTTCGCGGGCAATCGGTCCGACCTACTTGAAGATTGACCACCAAGGAAGAAACACATGGTTCGCACCCTGATTATTGCCATGGCGCTCGGCGCCTCCGCCTTGACGGCAGCGGCAGAAACCACAGCCTCTCTCGACGTGCTTCGAAAAGTGGAGGTCGTCGGAGAGGACGGCGTCGCCACGACCGAATACAGGCCGGTCTCAACCGCCGTTCCGGGCGAGATCCTGACCTACCGGATCGTCCTCGACAACCCGGACCCCGATCCCGCCGAGGCCATCGGAATGACGATCCCCGTTGATCCGAACCTGCGTATCGACCCCTTCTCGATCACAGGCCCTGACGGCGTGGCAACCCGCTTCTCCGTGGATGGGATCAACTTCTCGAGCTTCGAGGACCTGTGGGTGGAAAAGGAGGGCGAACGCGTTCCCGCCGAAGCTGGCGACATCACGCACCTGAAAATCGCTCTGACGGAGATACCCGCGAAATCGATTGTTTCCATCGAATACAGCGCCTCGGTTGAGTGATCGCACCCAGAGATTAGGAAGCCCCGCGATCCGGGCCTAACTGGGGTCGATCATACCCCTTTCAAACCTCCGCAACGCGGGTCTCGAGCCAGAGGACTATTCTGCCATGAATTTCAATCGCGCCTCTCGCGCCCTTTTTCTTGCCGGCCTTATCGGCACCTCCGCCACGCTGGCCCAAGCCGCAGGCACCTCGCCCGGCACGGTCATCGGCAACTCCATCGACCTGAGCTACAGCTCAGGCGGCAACCGGATCGAGCGCAACAACGCCGCCTCCATCGACTTCGTCGTCGACCGTAAGGTGGACTTTATCCTGGAAAGCCAGGTCGCCGGCAAGGAGCTGTCGGTCGAACAGGGATCGAACGAGGAATTCTTGGTCTTCTACCTTCAGAACGAAGGCAACGACACGTCAGGATACGATGTCGACGTCGCAACAACCCCCTCTGGCCTGACGCTCGTTCGTAATACCGACGCAACCCTCGATCCCGGCGAATACGATGTCTTCATCGGCACCGACCCCGCCCCCAATCATGTCAACGACGCCTCCTACGATCCCACCGGCGTGATCAGCGTCGGCGACCTCGCAGCGGATGCCGCGCGCTACGTCAAGATCCGGGCCAATATCCCGGATACCGCCCAGGATGGCACCTCGGACCTTTTCACTGTCACTGCTACCGCACTCGACCCCGGCACCATTACGCCGACCAAGGCCAACACCGGAAATGGCCTCAACCAGGTCGATACCGTCCTGGCCGACCCCGGTGCCGACGGCATCGAGCAAGACAGCTCGAGCTACGCGGTCCAGGCGCCGGTTCTGAGTGGACAAAAGACCGCGGCCGTGATCAGCGAAAATCTCGACGGCACGTTCTCCTGCGCCACGGGACTGCCGCAGAGCGGCAGCCTTTCGGCCGTGCCTGGGTCGTGCGTGGAATACACGATCACCGTCACCAACGCGACAGGTGCCTCGGTTGCGGCCTCGAACCTGAATGTTCAGGACATCCTGCCCGCTCAGGTCACCTACATCACCCATGACGTCGGGAATTTCGCCACCGTCGTCTATGATGTCAATACTCGCACGGTTTCAGCCGATCTTCCGTCGCTGGCCTCGGGCAGCAGCGCATCCTTCACCATCCGTGTGGAAATCAACTAAGCCTGAGGGAGGGGCACCCCCCTCCCTCTTCTTGATGACGCCCGATGTCCCAAGCATCCGGAGGGAAAGCCAGAATGTTTCGAACCAACACCACACGCATGGTCCTTGCGACCGCCCTCCTTGCCCTGGGAGCCAGTCCGGCCATGTCCGCAGGCACTGCCGCGGGAGAGGCAGTCGTTAACAGTTTCTCCATGTCCTACAGTTCTGGCGGCGGAACTATCCAGATCAACGACGCCGGCAGCGTGCAGACCAATGTCGCACGCAAGGTGGGATATACCTTCGTTGCCAACACCACTCCCGCGATCCGCCCCGTCTCACCGGGCGACACCAATGTCGATCTGAGCTTTACGCTGACGAATACCGGCAACGCAGGCGCCGTCTTCGATCTCGACGTCGCACAGCTTTTCCCGACCGGCGGCAACATCAACCTGACCTACAACCCCGCCGGGGGGTCAGGCACTTGGCACGCCGTCGTCATCGACCCTGCATTGGGCCCATCCAGCGCCCAGGTCTACGACCCCTCGAACCTCAACGGCATCTCCATACCTGAAGACGGCAGTCGCGTCCTTGCCATCATCGCCTCGATTCCGGACGTCAACGATCTCGACCGTGATGACTTCCAGCTGACCGTTCGTGCCCTGAACGATGCGGGCAACGCAGTTCTCCAGGAGGATCGCACCGGAACCGGCACCGACATCGTCTTTGCCGATCCGGGACAGAACAACATCGAGACCGGAACCGGGGGCTACAAGGTCGAAGCGCCGGTTCTCAGTGCCACCAAGCTCGCTTACGTGGTCGAAGAAGTCCCAGCAGCGGGCTTCAACTGTGCCTCGAGCGGGGCGGCCGGCAACGGCGCAGCCTTCATTCCCGGCGCCTGCATCGAATACGAGATCACCGTTGCCAATGCTTCGACCGCCAGCACCAGTGCGACGAATGTCTACTTCCTCGACAACATGCCCAGTGCGGTAACCTATGCAGGAGCCACGATCGAGGTCGTGGGCGGCACCACGACAGCGACCGTCATCTTGCCCGGCAACGGCAATGTCGGCGCAGAGATCGGCGAATTGACACCCGGCATGTCGGCAATCCTGCGCATCCGGGCAACGGTCAACTGATCTCCGCGGCGGCGGATCGACGAAGCGCGCGCCCCACGGCGCGCGCTTTTCGCTTGCCGGGCACCTGCCATCCGCAGGGCGAAGAACGCTCTGTTTCCTTTTCCCGCGGAAGCAAGGGTCAAACATCCTGAAGATAGATTGAAACATTCCCAGAAAGCATCGGCGGCATACAGATGCACCAGCACCCCACGAAAGCATGGCAAAAAGTCGCGGCGCACCTCGCGCTTGCCGTTGCCGTAGCCGTCGTGCTGGCAGTTTTTGCCTTTCCTGCCTTCTCCGGTCCATATGACAATACCCGCACACGCCCCGGGACGACGATCGAGAACCGGGCGGTGATCACATGGGGGCGGCCGGGCGTGCATCCGGACCCGATCCATATCAGCAACGATCTTCTCGTTCTGCCGCACTCCACCCCATCGACGCTGAAGCTGTTTCGCTATGCACCGGGTGACCCCAAGGCCATTCAGGTTCCGGTCTCCCGCCCGATGTTCGCCACGCGGCACGCCCCAGTCAGCAATTTCTCGGCAAGTCAAGATCCCGGAGCGGAGATCGACCTGAGCGCAGAGATCCCCCTGGTTGAGACAGACCGTATTCTCGACAATGCCGATGTCTTCATCATCCTGAACAACCAGGGACGAAATTTCGACTCAAGGGTCCGGGACAGTCTCCTCGTCGACGTCCAGGACATCGAGACCGGAGATCGTGAAATCCTGCGGCTTTTCGAGACCGGCCCCGACACGGGCCTCTTCGCCGGATGGATCTGCGCATGCGCCGAGGCGACGACACCCGGAGATGGCCTTCTTTCAACCACGCCGCATTCCCGCATCGACGTCGTGCACCAGGACCCTTGGCGGCCCGATCTTCAACTCGAGGGCATGGTTATGGTAGGCCCGCTCGATCCCTCCGGATTGCTCTTCGACAGCCGGACAGGAGCGCCGCTGAGCGGCGTGGAGGTCACCTTGATCGACGCCCGCACCGGGTCCCCGGCCAAGGTCCAAGGCGAGGATCTCGAAACAACCTACCCCGCCACGATAACCACCGGAGCCGAGGTCGTGGACAGCAGTGGTCGGCGCTACAAGCTATCCGAGGGAGAATACCGCTTTCCCTTCGTTGACGAGGGCACCTACCGCCTCCAGCTCTCGCCTCCCCGTGGATACATCGCTCCGAGCACGGCCGAAACGGAGAAGCTTCAGGCACTTCCCGGCTCGCCCTTTTCTCTGGTTGCGGGGTCGAGACTCGAAACATTCGACGTTGCCGCCGGGCAAAATCTTCGCATCGACATTCCCCTCGATGGCTCGGCGCTGATCGATGTCACCCGCTCGGGGTCATCGGACCAACTCACGGCCGGCGAGGCCATCCTCTACACCGTGAGCATCGGGACCAATGTCGAGGGCCCTCTCGAGGTCGATCTCCTCGACATCCTGCCTCCATCCGCCAGGATCGAAAGACCTTCCGTGAAGATCAACGGAAAACCCGCCGCGGGTCGCACGGACCTGTCGCCTGACGGCACGCGCATCACCTTCTCGGACGTCATGATCCCGAAGGGCGGCCGAGCCATCGTCACCTATGTCGCCCGCATCACGCTGGCTGCGGGAGACAATGAGGCGATCGAGACCAGCTCGACGGCGCAGGCCGCGGGCTTCTTGTCGAACACCGCACATCACCTCCTCAAGATCTCTCCGGCCTTCGACACCGACAGCACCGTCCTGCTGGGGCAGGTCTTCGGCACAGGCTGCGCGTCCAGCTTCGATCCCGAAATCGATCTGTCCGGCATCCGCGTATATCTCGAGAACGGCCGCTACGCCGAGACCGACGAGGCAGGCCTCTTCACGTTCCGCAACCTTCCTTCCGGAGCGCATGTGCTTCATCTCGATGAGCTGTCCCTTCCTCGCGGATACGTCCCGACCCTGTGCGAGAACAGCACGCGGAGGGCAGGCTCGCCAAGCTCCGCCTTCGTCCAGGCACGCGGCGGATTCGCCGATCAGGTCTATTTCCATCTCGCCGCCTCCGAAACACCCGCCACGAGCCGACCTCCCCATGAAGCCGTTGCCGCTCAGCGGCGCGTCTACGATCTCAACCGGGCCTGGCTCGAACAGGCGGCCCCCGATCCTGGCATCGTCTTTCCCGTCGAGGGATACCTGCCGCGCACCAAAAGCCTTGAACTCGGTGTCGTGCGGGGCGCTGGACAGAGCATATCGGTCCGCCTGAACGGCGAGGAGGTCCCCGCGATCCACCGACGCCCCTCGATTGCCGACGGCGCCGGCAAGGTGTTCCTCGATGTCTGGACCGGTGCACAACTTGCCTCTGGAAAAAACCTCGTCGAGATCGAGATCCGTTCCGAAGACGGCTCCCTCCTCCTGCAAGATGCAACCACCATCAGCTACAACGACGTCGTCGACCGGCTCGAGGTGATCGAGCATGAGTCGGAGCTGGAGACCGACGGCCGCACCCGGCCCCGCATCGTGTTCCGTCCGCAAGACCGAGAGGGTATTCCCCTGCACCCAGGAACCATCGTCACCATCTCTGTCGATCCTCCCTTCGCCCTCATCCCCGAGGACCCGGGTGAGCCGCCGGTGCGCAGGCGCACGGCACAGATCGACCCCGACGGCTCCTTCAGGCTCGATCTCGCGCCCGTGCGGGCCTCCGGGAAAGCCCGGTTTTACATGGAGGGCCAGGACGGTCAGGTCGATGCAAGCGCCTATATCTCCGCGGCGAGCCGGCCCTGGCTCGTCATCGGGCTTGCCGAGGGAACAGCGGCGCATGCCAGCGTCGCGCGTCACATGCAGGGACCGGAGCAGGTCGACCTGGGCGCCCTTGGACCGTTGCGTCTTTCCGGTCGCACGGCGCTTTTCGCCGAAGGCGTCATTGCCGGCAAATGGCTGACCACGCTGCGCTACGACAGCGGCATAGGGGAGGAACAGGATTTCTTCGCGCCCGATCCCGACGCGCAATACATCGTCTACGGAGACGACAGCACGGAAGGCGACGCCGCCCAGAGCCGCCACAAGCTCTACCTCAGGCTGAAATCCGAAGAGGTCGACGCCCTCTACGGCGATTTTGGCACCGATCTCGCGGTCGGGCCCACTGCCTATTCCCGAAAACTAACAGGCGGGCGCGTTCTTTTCGGCAAAGACACGGCGACGATCGAGGCCTTCGCCGCCTCAACCTCCCAGGTTTTCCAGCACGCTGCCTTCCCTGCCAATGGAACATCCGGTCCTTTCGACCTCGAGCACGCCGATATCGTGCCGTTCTCCGAAGAGATCCGCGTCGAAACCGCATCGCGCACCGATCCCGAGAAGATCGTCGATACCATGACCCTGGCCCGCGGCACCGATTACGACATCGACTATCGCACCGGCCGGATCTTCCTGGCGGAGCCCCTTCTCGCTCGGGACAGCGAGCTTAATACCCATGCCATCATCGTCGACTACGAGACCGATCCCGACGGATCGGACGGCGTCCTGCTGGGCGGGCGGCTCTCCCTGCGTTTGTCCGACCGCGTCGAGGCGGGCATCTCCGCGGTTCGGGAGTCGCATGTCGCAGGCACCGATGGCGCAGGTCATCTCTACGGCGTCGACGCGAGCCTCGCTCTTGCCGACGACTGGTCCCTGCGCGCCGGTCTGGCTCAATCGGGGCAGGACGCCTCGAACACCCTTGAAAGCCCCGTCAGCGCCCATTCCGCCGAAGTTTCGCTCATCCGGGATATCGAGGACGGAGAGCTCGAGATCTATGCCCGCAGCCAGGACAGCAGCTTCGGCATCGACAACCAGCGCGCGGCAGATGAGTCGGATCATCTCGCCAGCCTCGGAGCCAGGCTCGCCATGACCCTTTCCGCCGATCAACGGCCAGGACCGGATGGGCCTGAGGAGATCTCCTCACTGCGCCTCGAGGCGGAAGGCAAAGCGGAACGCAACCTCGATACGGGCGCCAGGCGCAACTCGGCCGAGGCTATGCTGTCCCGGCGCGAGGGCGCGCTCGAGCGCGGCGTCGGGCTGCGTATGGAGACCCTTTCGGCGGGAGCCGGTGCCCCTGTCTCGTCGTATCTCAAGGCGCTGGGGGCCGTGCAATGGCACAGCGAGGACGAAAGGCTGAGCCTGGGCCTTGGGCAGGAGATCACGCTGGCCCGGAGCCCAAACGAGGCTGAGGTCGATCGCGGCACCGTCGAGGCATCTTACAAGCTAAGCGAAAGGCTGACGTTCAAAGCCAGCAACGAGACGGCCCAGGGACCTCGCGGCCGTGCCAACATCTTCTCCCTCGGCGCGGATATTGAGCCCTGGAAGGGAGCGATAATGACGCTCGGTGGGCTGCGGGCCAACTCGGAGACGACATCTCTGAGCGTCGCTCACGCCGGCATGGACCAAGCCTTCGATATCATCTCGGACTGGACGCTCAAGACCGGCCTGCATACGCAGGACGCCATCTCCGACGCCGACGAGGGACCCATCGCGCTGGCCGGGTTGTCGAACCCGAGAATCTCGGAGGGATACACCACACTCACCCTGGGCGCCGAGCGCAGCTTCGACAGATGGACTCTGGGGGGTGACTTCGAGCGGCGCCTGTCGGAGGGCGGCCGTGGAGACAGGTTGAGCTTCTCGGCCTCCGGCAACCCGGGCGAGGATCGAGACTTTGGCCTCAAGGCTTCCTTCTACGATGAGGTTGCAGCAGATGGCATCAGGAAACGCGACCATGTGGTGAAGGCCAGCCTTGCTCATCGACCCGTGGACCGTCGACTGGCCTGGCTCGGTCAGATCGAGGCTCGTTTTGAAAGCGAAGGAGACAGCGCAAGAGGAGCCGCGCTCGGCACGATCTACCACACGCGCGAAATCGCCCCGGGGCGCAATCTCAACCTGCGCTACGGCATCAAGTATACCGCCTTCGATCATGACGGCGAAACCTATGCCGACCTTCTCAACCTCGTCGGCGCGGAATACCGCCAAGATCTCTCGGACGTTCTCGATTTCGGCTTGCATGGGTCAGTCATGCACTCCGCCAGCAGCCGCACCCTTCGACAGTCCCTCGGCGCCTCCATCGGCTTCACACCCTTTGATAACGGCTGGGTTTCGATCGGCTACAACATCGCCGGGTTCCGCGACGACGACTTCAGCGCTCATGGCTACACCGACGCCGGTGCCTTTCTTCAGTTTCGCTGGAAAATCGACAGCGACAGCATCACCTCCCTGCTCCGCCGCGACTGACATCGTGGGCCGCCTCGGAACTATCTACCCCAGGAGAGAAGAATGCCCCCACCCGGGCCGATTAAAGACAACAGCTGATCTTCAGCCTGGCTGCGAAAGCACGATTTCCTCCCTCGGAGAGAAAATCCCACTTTCGCAGGAACAAGGAGATCCCGAACATGCCAGAGATGACTCTGCCGGCACGCGGCCGTCAGATGGAATGCCCCCGGAACCACCATTTTGCCGTCGCACCCCTCAAGGAGGTGGCCGCATGACGCCGCCCGTCTTCACCCCGATCATCCGGGGCGGATTCAGGCTCGATACTACCCACCAGGAAATCCTTCTCGAAGTCATCCGGAACAATGGAAAGACGACCCAGGGAGAGATCGCGCGCCTCGTTCAGGCCCAATGCCGGGCGCCAGGACCCCATGCGGAGGCGATGGCCTCACTCTACCTCCTGGCGCTCTCCAGGGCCGGCGTTCTCGAGCGCCCCCTCACTGGAGATACCTGGATGCTCACCGTGTAGAGCCGTGGAATTCAGTCCTCATGCTCCCCATATCCATGTGAAAACGATCAACATATACAGGCAGGAAAAATGACGAACCCACAGCCCTTCATGAACCGCGAAAACAGTGCCGGAAGTGCAGACATCGCCAGAGATGCCGGCTTGCAATCCTTCTTCGCAGGAACCTATCGTCACATGACCGTGGCGATGCTGATCACCGGCGTCATTGCCTACATCTTCGGCCAGGACCTCCTCGCAATCACTCAAGGCCAGTCACCCGCATTCGTCCCCGCAGGGCTTCTCGCAGCGCTCTTCACCACGAGCTTGCGCTGGCTGGTCATACTGGGGCCGCTGGCCTTCATCCTGGTTTCCAGCGCCCTCATGCACCGCATGAGCGCCAGCGCCACGCGAACCTGCCTCTACGCATTCTCGGCCATGATGGGTCTGAGCCTCTCGACCATCTTCGTGCGCTATACCGGAATCTCCATCGCCCAAACCTTTTTCGCAACGGCCGGCGCCTTTGCCGCCCTTTCGATCTATGGCCACACCACCACCCGGGACCTGACCGCGATGGGCCGCTTCATGTTCATGGGGCTGGTGGGTCTGGTCATCCTCGGCCTGCTCAACCTCTTCATCCAGTCGGAGCCGATGTCCCTGGCGCTTGCCGCGGTCGCAATCTTCGTCTTCGCGGGGCTGACGGCCTATGATACGCAGAAGCTGAAGGCGGGCTACCTGGAGATGCGCGATCACGGCGCGGCCGAAGACGACATCGCCCGGCTGTCCGTGATCGGCGCCCTGGAGCTCTATCTCGACGCGCTCAACCTGTTCCTGGCAATGCTCCGCTTCACCGGCGCCTCGAACAGCGACTGACCCAAGGCGCCTGCCCGCCATCGGGCAGGCGACCCCTTCCGAACGCATTGAGGTGCCCGAACGGGCACATGAACACGGAAGGACGCAACCATGACACTTCTCAAGACATCGGACGCTCTCGTGATCGTCCATCCCGGCTCGGCCCTCCGCGGGCCCTCCACCAAGCTTTCCATGCAATGGACTCTCGCGGGTGAATGGAGAGGCCCTGCCTTCATCATCGAGGACGATGCGCCGCGCGACGGCATCATGCCCGCCGCCGCCTCCTACCAGGCGGTTCTCGACGAGGTCGCCGAGGAGCGCGAGGCAAAGGGCGTGCAATGCCGCTATCCCGGCGGCGACGAGGCAGGATTGCTGGAGAATGCCTGCGATGAGATCTCCAAGACCATCGCGCCGGGCGCGCACATAACCGTCACCGGCGCCTGGGCCGACGGCTGCGTCGCCGCCGCGGCACAATGCTTCGCCCAGGCCGGATTCGAGGTCTCGATCGACGCCTCCGCGATATGGCCCGACGAGGTCGACGAGGAGGCCGATCGCCAGATGCAGGCCCGCCTCGCCGCCCTCATGAAAGACATCAGGCCGAAGGGGTCCTGATTCCTGCCCGATCCGGAACGAACCTATCTTCCGAGCAGGCTCGCAACGGCATTCAGGGAGATCATGGGCATGACAGGCAAGCTTCTCGCGGCAGCATTCTTCGCCGCCGCCCTTCCGGCGGCAGCTCAATCCCAGCAAGGCGCTGCCGAGGGTATGGACTACGACACCCTGGCCGCGTGCAGCATCGTCTACCAACAGGTCGGAGCCCTCTATACCGAGCAAGGCGAGCAGCAGAAGAGTATCGAGTTCACCCAGGCCGCGACGGCATATTCCGCCTCTGCACTGCACATGCTGGGCTACGAGATTCGCGATCCCGCCCAGGCCGTCGCCTATGCCGACGAGCGAATGGCGGATGTCGTCGCGGCCCTCAACACGGCAAGTCAGACCAATCCTGACGGAGACATGGGCGTAATCACCGAGTGGCTGCCCTATTGCGACGAGCTCGGCACCATGGTCACCCAGTCCCTGGCCGCCCGTGACCAGCGCGGCTGGTAAGAGGGGTCTGCAACCGATGCAAGAGCTTCGCCGCTACACCAAGCCTCTCTACGAGAACGCCCTCTTCGCCAATGGAGCCACCTCCTGGCGCACCGATATCCATACCTATCAACGACTGAGCCAGGTCGTCGCTTCGGCCGAATGGTTCGCCCCCACCGGCTACACGCCGCCGGCCGGGGAGCATCACGTCGCCAAGCCCCTGGCACGGCTCGCGGACGAGAACATGGACGAGGCGCGCCGCGCCTTGCAGGACATGCTCAACGACCCCTCTCTCGTGCCCAATACCCGCATGCTCGGCGTCTTCCAGGTGGGCGATATCGAGCTTCAGAACGGCGCCCTCGACCACGGATGGCACCATGACGGGCTGGCGGGCAAGCGTCGCGGGCACGCAGGCGATTTCTTCACCATCACCTATTTCTCGGAGCCGCGCTGGGACGATGCCTGGGGCGGTCATTTCGAATACGGCGCGCGGCGCCTCTCGGGAAGCTGGCCGACCGAGAACTTCACCCCCGAAGGCGACGTGCATCGCATTGCGCCCCAGGCGCGAACCACGCTGCTCGGCTGGAACCAGAACCCCTGCCTGGTGCACCGCTCCGCGCCGCTCAGGGAGCCGCGCGACAGGATCACGATGATCGCCTCCGTGAACCTGATCGCCCGTTAGCGCCCCTTCAGCGCTCCGCTTCCTCGTCCTTCTTCCGACGCACCCGCTCGCGGGTGATCGCGGGGCCGATCTTGGTGCCCTCGGCAACCTGGAGGGCAATCCGGGCCAGGGAGGTTGCCGGAAGCGACTTCAGCCTTTCCTCTCCGAGGTTGATCACCTGGATACCCTTGTCCTCGGCCATCCGAATGGACTGGCCGGTCCCGCCAACGGCCTCGCCACCCTGGGTCCAGCAGATGATCATCTTCGAGGGCGTCTTCAGGTCCCGGCCCAGCATCTGGCTCGCGTTCCGGGCCATCATCGCGCGCGGCCCCTTTCCCAGGCGATCCCACTTCGGATGATGGGCTGCCGCGATATCCTCATGCGCCTTCGAGTTCTCGGCGAAGACCGTCTGACCGTCGGCCATACGCTTGCTGCCGTCGCGCAGAGGATCGAAGCCATCCCATGGCAGGTAGATCTCGCACAGATCCCCGGGCACCCGGCGCGCACCGCGCTCGAAGGCGCTGTCGGCGCCCGCGGCAGCGCCCGAGCGCACCACAAGCCCCTTCTTGGCCAGGACTTCCGCCACCTTCTCCATCTTCCTGAGAACTGGCTCCGGCGTGTCCCGCGCACCGATGCCGGCATAGAACACCGTGCCCTCGGGCCATCCCCGGCGAACCTTTGCGCTGGCCTCGAGAGTGCGACTCTCCTGCGCCTTCTCCCGTTCAGGACCCTCTCCCATCACCATGACCCGGATGCCCTTCTGCGCGAGGGGTCCGAAATGCTTCTCGATGCGCTCGCGCACCTGCTCCCACGGGAGCTTGCCGAGCCCTGCGCCCAGCATCGGCAAGGCGACGGAGCGAATGCCGCGATCCTCCACGGCCCCGGCAAGCTTCTCGAGGCCACGATCGATCCAGTCGATCTGGCTCGGCTCCCGCCAGTGATCCTTCGTCGCCACATGGGCGATGAGCAGATCCGCATCGCCGCGCGCCGCGCGCTCTCCGGAAGACTTCCTCACCCCGATCAGCTGCACCGACCCAGGCTTCATCTGACCCTTCTCGCACGCCATCTTGAACGGAGCCTGGGCGCCGGGGAACCGCGTCTCGAATGCCCCGGCAAGGCCCTTCTGCCAGCCTGGCTTCAGCTTGTGAGCCTGGCAGTTCACAGGGTTGACGATGACTTCCGCATCACTTTCGAAAATGTCCCCACCGGGCTGGTATTCCATCACACGATCTCCGCTCGAATGCCTCTTTTATCCCGGGGAAATGGGTCCCGGAAAGGGCTTCGGGTGGATGCTCTTCAAATGGCAGACTACCGCATCCCGAGGGATTTCAGGTGGTCCTCATTGCTGAAATGAAGCATGTCGATGATCTGCGCCACGGTCACCACCGCGCAGACCGACGCCAGCAGAACGGCAGCCCTGATCAGTCGGGACTGGCCCGACATCTTTTCGCCGTGCTTCTGGCGATAGCGCTCGAGAAGTCCGAAGAAGACAACGAGCGCAATGAACGCAGCACCCATGAAGAGCGCGAAATACTGTATTGTCGACATCTGTTCTCCGGCTCCCTCGCGAACGCGCCCTGAAAGACAGATAATCCCCAGTGCGAAATCAGGACAATCTCACTCGCGCAAGTCCGACACCCTGATCTCACCGCGGGCGCCGCCAAGATCGGAGAAAGCGCGCTGCCGGCAGCTGAACACGATGATCTGCTGATCGCGTCCGACATGCGTCAACAAGGTAAACATCGTGCCGATGCGCGCATCGTCGGAATGCACCAGTGCATCGTCGAGGATCACCGGGACATGCGTGCCCGCGCGACGGTAGAGCTGGGCGAAAGCCAGTCGGGTCAGGATGGCGATCTGCTCAAAGGCCCCTCCCGACAGAACGTCGAGACTGTCCTCGACGCCGCCCCGCACCAGTGTCGAGAGCAGCATGCTGTCGCCGTCCATCTCGAACTGCGCATTGCCATGCAATATCCTCAGAAGGGGCGCGATCTCGCGCTTCACCGGCTCGAAATAGGCATCCTGGGCATTCCGACGAGCTGTCTCCAACTCCTCCATGAGATCGCCCAGCGCCACGGCCTCGCGCTCGAACCGCGCCGCCCTGGCGCGCGCCGCCTCCAGCCGCCCCTCCACCTCGGAGAGCTTCTCCTCCACCGCATCCTCGGCCCGGGCCCGGATCACCCCTTCGGTCCTGTTGATCTCTGCTTCCAGGCGCTGGCATTGCGCCGCTGCATTGCGCACTGCACCCTCAAGCCGCTCGACATTCGCCGCGAGGATCTCCGTTGCAGGCGCTTCGCGGCTCATCTCCTCGATATCACCGGCCTGTGTCGCGCGGTCCTGGCGCTTCTTGTCGAGAGAGGGCTCCAGATCCGCGATCCGCGCCTCGACATCGGTCTCCTCCGACATCTGCCGGAGGGCGTTCTCCTCCAGGCTCCCCTCGGCCTCGAGGCCGCTCATTCTCCGGTCCAGGCCGGCTGACGCTTCAGCGCATTTGTCCAGAACCTCCCGGGCACGCGTCACCTCCACCTCGGCGCGCTGAAGCTCCATCTCGAGCTGGGACGTATCGCAGTCCTGTCCGGCAGCTGGCGGCGCATCATCGCCAGCCTCGCCCGTTGCCGCGCGCAGCCGCTCGGCCTCGCCGCGCATGGCCTGAACCCCCTCCGGGGCCATGGCCGACAGAGCGGCGGTGTTGGCGTCGATGGCCCGTTGTGCCTCCTGGCGTGCGCGCAGATTCCGGCGGGCGGCGTCGAGGTCATCGACACCGAGGTCAGCCAGGCCCGCGCGAAGATCCGCGCGCGCCTGCTCGATCCTGTCGCCGTCCCGCTCCGGAGAAGCCGCGGGATGCAGGGTGATGCGAACCTGCCCACTGACCTCCACGGTCTCTTCATGGAGAATTTCATGCCGCTTCCCGGCCTCGATCTGCACCCCGGACGCGTCCGTCGCCCGGAGTCCTGCCAAATAGGCAATCTCGAAACTCGGAGCGGATTGACGGCGACGTGCATCCCAGGCGGCGACCTGCCGATCCAGTTCTTCCAGACTTGCCAAATCGTCCTGCGTGGGACCGGGCCCGGCCAGCAGTCGGCGCGGCGCTGACATCTCCTTCTCGAGCGCCTCGGCGCGCGTGAGCGTGTGTTCCAGAGATGTCAGTTGCCGGGCCGCCTCGAGCCTGCGCTGGCGTCTGTGTTCGAGGGTCAGGGCCCGCGACAGGCGAGATCTTTCGTCGGTGCAGGCCTTCAATGCCTCCCGCGCCGCGGCGACGTCCTCGGCCGCAGCCTTCCGATCATCCTCGAGCGCTGCGATCTCGGTTGCGAGGCTTGCGATGCGGGCGCTCGCCTGTCGCCGTGCCGTCAATTCCTGCCGGGCACCCGACAGCCGTGCGTCCAGGTTTTCGATCTCGAGATCGAAGAGCCTCAGATCGCGCCTGGCCTGGGCGATCTTCTCGGCATGGGCCTGCGCGGCCTGAAGGTCCCGCCTGACGGAAACGAGCTCTTCCTCGCGCCGCTGCGCGGTCTCCGGATCGCGCTCGCGCCCGAGCTCCGCCTCGAGGCGGGCCTTCTCGACGAGCGCCTGGGACAGGCCCTCGACCTGGGACGCGAGGCGTTCCCGCTCCCGGGAGAGATCGGAGACGATTTTTTCCTGGGCGGCCCATGGGCCGCCGGCTTTCGGCTTCATCTGCCGCGTTGCGATCTTGTCGAACTCGGCGCGGCTAAGCTCCATGATGGCGTCCATCCTGCGCCCGCCGGTCACCGCGTCGATCTGTCCTGCGACCGATGACATCAAATCGCGCCGGACATCCCTCAGCCGCTCCCGTTCGCCCTTCTCTTTCTGACCGCCACCTTCGGGGCCAAAACCGGACATGCCTTGCCGCACCCACAGGAGGCCGGCCGGGCCATGGGCTGGCTGGAAGATCCGGCTCCTGATCCACGCCTCCGCTTCACCCTCCATGCCGAGCACGCGGCCTGTCGCGACCTCGGTAACCTTCGCGGTCTTGCGGGAAAGAAATACCTTCTCCACCAGGAATCGCCCATCGTCGAACTCCACCTCGGCAGAGATGCGGACCGCACCCCCGGCATGAGGCTGGAGGGACTTGACCTCCGCGGCCTGGCTCTTGTGATCGATGAAGAACAGGGCATGAAGCGCGTCGAAGAAGGTGGACTTGCCGCTTTCGTTGGGCGCGCAGATCGTCGTCACGCCATCGGCGATCCCCGCAAGCGTCGCCGTCTTTCCTTGGAAGCGCCGCACGTTTCCCAGCTGAACCTCGCGCAGCCTCATGCCTCAATCTCCTTCGCGAACCGGTAGAGGCGCGCAAGCGCCAGTTTCGATACCTGGGCACGCTCGGCCTCTTCCGGTCGCGGGTCGGACGCCTTCTCGAGCAGCCGGTTGGCTGCGGCACGCAGCGCCCCGGAAGTGTCGATCGCATCCAGGTCGACAAACTCGGATGCGATCTCGACTGCGTCGAGATCGGCCTCGAAATGGGCAAAGTCATCCTGGCAGGCGGCGAGGAACGCCTCTGCACGATCTCTCTCCGACAGGCCAAGCCGTCCGGCGATCTCGATCTTGACCAGGGCATCGCGCCGCCCCCTGCTCGGCAGGCTATCACCGATCTGGACTTCGATATCGTCTTCAGGGCGCAGATCCACCCGTGCTGAATGCCACAGGAAAGCGCCCGTCTCCACCCGCTTGACCGAGGGAGTTGATGATCTCCCCGGGAGGGAGACCACGAGGCATTGCGGCCTCGCCTGGTCCTTGAAATTGTCGCCCTCGGGCGTCCCGCTATACCAGCACCGATCGCTGATGCGCATCGCGCCATGCCAGTCCCCCAGCGCAAGATAATCAAGCCCGGCGGTTCGGTCCCGGTCCGGAGGGATCACGTCGAGCGCACTCGCGTCATCTCCGAAACTCTGGACGCCGCCATGGGCAAGTCCGATCCGGAGGCAATCCGAGGTCGCGGCGCCCTCCATCCACCCCGTCAGGTCCCGGCCCGGGTCGCGGACCGTCGGTGGGGCCGGCAGCAGGGCAACCTCGTCCTGGAGCATGACGATTTCCGGTGATAGGGTCAGCATGAGGTTGTCGGGGCATTCCGATGACAGCCGCGACCACAGGTCTGTCGCGGCGAGGGAATCGTGGTTCCCCGGCATCATGACCCAGCCGATATCATGGTTCGACGCCATCGCCTGCATCGCCTGGCGCACCGTGCGCGGTGGCGGGGTCTCGGCATCGAAGGTGTCGCCGGCCAGCAACACATGGGTGGCTCCCTCATCCCGCGCGATCTGCGCGAGCCTGTCGATGCGCGTGTGCCGGGCCTCCCGAAGTCTTACCCGCGTCTCCTCGTCGAAACGCCCGAAGGGCTTGCCGAGATGCAAATCTGAACTGTGCAGGAATCGAAACACTTGAAACACCGCCTTTCGGGAAAATCGTATCGCATCGATACACCTTGAAAACATTGGCCAAAAGCGCGTTTTCGGAAATTCCTCGGACATGCGGCAAAAAAAAAGGGGTCGCTCAATGGAGCGACCCCAGGACCCAACACTACCACAGTGGAGACTCTCCCGACGGGAGATCTTTGACGAGTCCGGACCTGCACCCCGATCCTCTCATCTCAACTCTGAACATAGGTCATTGATCCCCCTCAACCGAATGCGGGTGATAAAAAGACGTTCACGAAAGGGGGAAAATTTCTTCTACAGTGAATACAAGGGTCTTGCCGTCTCCATCCGCCCCGCATTGCGCTCGGACGAAGATAGGTCTTCGACACGCTGCGCAAAAAACAGGCAATCGTTGCGCGTCATGTGCCTCAGGACAGCGCATCCTCGCGCCATTGCTGCGCCCGGCCCGCGAAGCCCGGCCGCGGCGTTCTGACCTCGTCCCAGGACAGCGAGCGCGGAGCGCCGTCGACATCGAGCGCGACAAGCATGCGGGACATGCGGATCTGCTCCTTGTTCTCGCAGATGATACGCCGCCAGGAAGCGCGCTCGATCTGCTCCGCACGCCCCAGGAGCCCTCCCAGGCTACCGAACTTGCACAAGAGCGCGGAGGCCGATTTCGGGCCGATGCCCGGTGCCCCCGGCACGCCATCAGAGCTGTCTCCGGCCAATGCCAGGAAGTCCCCCACCAGGGAGGGCGGAACACCGAACTTCTTCTCTACCGCGGCCTCGTTGAACCAGGTATCGCTGGCTGCATTCATCTGCATGACGCCGGGGCGAACCAGCTGCATCAGGTCCTTGTCCGAAGAGATGATGCTCACCCGCGCGCCGGCCGCCGCCGCGTCCTCGGCATATGCCGCGATCATGTCATCGGCCTCGTGGCGCGGGGCCGTGGCGCTGGCCAGGCCGATGGCGCGGCACGCCTCGATCATGATCGGGATCTGGGCGCGCAGGGCTGGGTCCATCGCGTCCCGGTGCGCCTTGTAATCGGCGCTGACCTCGCGCCGCCAGCTGTCTTCGCGTGGCGGATCGAAGAAAATCGCCACATGCGTCGGCGAGGCATGGCCCGCGTCCATCCGGCGCAGAAGCTTGACGAGCATTTGGCTGAAGAGCCAGCTCGCGCCCACTTCGAGACCGTCCGCTGTCCTTGCCCGGGGGCGGCCCATTGCCCAGGCGCGATGGAGCATGTTCGATCCGTCGATCACGCACAGATGGTCGGCTGTCGTCGGTCCACTCACTGCCTGGGGTCCTTCCTGTTGGCCTCGATGACGGCCGCGGCCGGGTCCAGGAAGTTGGTGTCCTCCTCGACCTTGTGCCACGTGCCGAGGTCATCGAGGAAATTCCATGCGAACGGCTCCTGACGGTAGGTCAGCATCGGGCGCACGGGGCCGAACGTGTCGCCGATCGCGTAGCTGCGCCCATCAGGGTCTGTATAGAACCCGATCATGTGGTTGACCTTGTCCGCGCCATTGGCCTTGACGAGGAAAAAGCCGAGGCGATCCTCCGGCACGCCCGCGCAACGAGCAAGAGATACCACCGTGGCGCTGAGATCGTCGCAATCCCCCGCCCAGCGATGCTCGGTCTCGAGCATCACCTTGGCGTAGGCGTTCCAGCTGTCTTCCTTTTCCCGGCGGTAGACGAAGCGGTCACGCACCCGGCGGTCAATCTCGCGCATTACTTCGACCGTGTCGCCCTGCGGCCAACCGGCGTCGATATAGGCCTGCTGATACTGCGTGCAGAGCGGCAGGTCGCTATAGAGGCTACGCAGGCGCTTGGACTGGGTCACTTCCGCGAACCGCACCTGCGAGTCCCTCGGCACGTAGGCGAACTCCGACGAGCAGGCCGAAAGGGCGGTCGCCGCCGCCAGAATGGCAAATACGCTCGCGCGACACCTCCTTGCTCGTTGCATCGAAAAAAACTCCCCGGAAGATCACTTCCGAGGAGTTGGAGTCGAAGCGCATCGGACGGAAAAAATCCGCGCACCCCTACTCCGGGTGCGCGTCCATCGCCATCTGCCAGCGCCAGCCGCTGGCGCACATGTCGTCGATGTCGCGGATGGCACGCCAGCCGAGCTCATCTGCCGCCCGCGTCGCGTCCGCATAGCAGGAGGCGACATCGCCCGGGCGCCGTTCCACGACTTCGTAAGGCACCTTCCTGCCGCTTGCAGCCTCGAAGCTGTCGATCATTTCCAGAACCGAAGTGCCGTTGCCCACACCGAGATTGAAGGGCCGCGCACCGAACTCTCTCGACGTCCAGTCCAGCGCCGCGACATGGGCGCGGGCGAGGTCGACCACGTGGATATAGTCGCGGACACCGGTTCCGTCCCGGGTGTCGTAGTCATTCCCGAAGATCGAGAGCTGCTTGCGCTTGCCGGCCGCGACCTGTGCAACGAAGGGCATAAGGTTGTTGGGCGCGCCGCGAGGACTTTCCCCGATCAATCCGCTGTCATGGGCACCAACCGGATTGAAATATCGCAGGATCGCGACCGCCCAGTCCGGGCGGGCGGCTGCCTGGTCTCGCAGGATGTCCTCCACCTGCAACTTCGACCTCCCGTAGGGATTGGTGGCCGCCAGGGGATGTTCCTCGTCGAGGGGCAGGTATTGCGGGGCTCCGTAGACCGTGGCCGAGGACGAAAACACAATGCGCCCACATCCGGCGCGCTCCATCGCCTCGATGACGTTGATGCTCCCGGCGACGTTCACGGCATAGTATCGAGCAGGAATGATCGAGGATTCTCCAACCGCCTTCAGTCCCGCGAAGTGGATCACCGCTTCCGGCCGGAACTCTTCGAAGACAACGTCCAGTCCGGTCCGGTCCAGGATGTCGACCTCGCGACACGGCACCTCCCTGTTGGTCAGCCTGGAAAGCCGCGAGATGACGTCCCGCGACGCGTTGCAAAAATTGTCGACCACGAGCACATCATGACCCGCGCGCATCGCTTCCACGATCGTGTGGCTGCCGATGTAGCCGGCCCCGCCGGTCACCAGGACCCTCATGACGCATCCCTGCGCGCCGCGCGACGCACGAGCGCACGTTCTGCGATATTGAGGACGGGAGAGCGTTGCAGCGACACGATGAGATACATTCGACCGTAAAGCATCGCGAAGACGACCCATCCGATCACCGCCGCGCGCCCGGAGCCGGCCGAGGCGACGCCCATGACCGCGCAGATCAGCGGAAACATCCACATCAAGGCACCGGTCAGTGCGTTCTTGGACCGCGGACGACCGATCCAGCCAGCGAGGGGTCGGGCCAGTGAGCGGCTCACCAGCATGTGCATGTGAACACCGTCGGGCTGAGACGGGCTATGGCCTTCGCGACGGCGCTTTCGATGAATCGAGAACAGCGTCTCGTAGACCGGATAAAAGATCACAAGAAGCGATACGAAGGGCGAGATGGCTTCGTTGCGGGTGGTGGCCAGGACCGCCACGGCCGCCAGGGAGAACCCCGCGAAATAAGCACCCGCATCCCCGAGGAAGATTTTCCCGAATGGGAAATTCACGACCATGAATCCTGCCGATGTCGCCGCGAGCACCATGGCGACCCCCGCCAGCGCGAGATCGCCTACCTGCATCGCGATCAGAGCGAAGGCCCCGTGCATGATGACCAGGCTTCCCGAGGCCAGGCCGTGAAATCCGTCCACGATATTGACGGCGTTGGCGACGCCGGCCATCCCCACGCAGAGCAGGACAATCGTAAAGGCGTAGACCGGCCAGCCGAGAGAGACGTAATTCTGGACCCATTGCAGATCCGCAAGGGCGAAGGCCTGCCCGAAAACGATCGCGAAGATCGCGCCGGAAGCCATCGTTGCAAGGAGCCTGTCCCGCGGCGACACCGTCTTGGTGATATCCTCCAGCAGGCCGGCCGCGAAGGCCGGAATGCCGGCAAGGACGATCGCGGTGAGCATACCGCGCATCTCCCCTCCGAAGAGGAATACGGACAGGATGGCAGAGATCATCAGGGCGATACCTCCAACCCTCGGAGTCGGAGCATCATGGAATTTCTGAACCCCTTCCGACCCGTCCATGGAAAAGCGGCCATGCAAATTCTTGGTCAACACCAGGGCAAGAGCGACGGCGAAAGATGTCAGCGCGACGAGTCCGATGTCGAGACCTAACAGATCAAGCAACGATAGATCTGCCGACGCATGGGCGGGCGGAGATGGTGGCTGGGGCAAGGTGGAAAAACTCCTGTTCCGAAATGCCGGAGACGGCAATCGGGAAGGAGTTGGGTTTTTCGCAGACATCCCAAAAACGCGCCTGATCCGGGCCCGACCGGCGTCGATGAGACCCGCCGGTCGGGCCCGGGGGCTGCGCCCCCGGGCCCCGCGCGATCACCGGCTGCGAAATTCATGCGCATCTGGAAAAATCGAACCGGAACAATTGTGTCTGGTTCGGACTTGATCATTCACGAAGGGTATCCATACGCGCGGCGCGCGGGAGTTGTCCTTTTTGGCAGAGCCGTTGTTCGAAGCTCTCCGGGGGCGGATTTTCATATTGGAAGAGTCTAACGGAGCACACAGGACGAACAGCAACGTGTCGGGATTTTTCGGTGCCGTATCCATAGGGGGCAGTGGCAGTGCATGAGACAAGAAACGGATCGAAGACATCGGCAGTCGCTGAGGCGCCCACATCGATCTCGCGCTTCGCACTGGAAAACGGGGTAGAGCATGTCAAGGCGATGAGCTTCATGCGGCGCCGCGGCCTCCTGCTGGATAGCGATCCGCGCTGCCTCACCTCCACGAATTTCGCGAAATCGCCCCTGGTCACGACTACGAAGGCTTTTCTCGCCGAGGTCGATCACTATCACCGCAAGGTCGTCGAATGGGGCATCGCGATGGAACCGGGACCCGCTCGCAGCGCGCTCAAGGGCTCCATCGCGATGCAAAAGAAGCTTATCCAGGCAACCCGCCTGAGCGGCGATCACGCAGGCTTCTCGGCGGGTGCGCTGGCAATGAGCTTCGAGGATTCAGGGCTCGCGATTCAGGGCCGACCCGGATGTCGTCGCCTTGGGAAGAGGTTGTTCGAGGTTTCTGCCGGAATAACGGACCGAGTGGTCCTCAACGAAAGATGCGCCTTCTACGAGGGTCTGGTCAGTGAGTTCGCGACCTCCTCGCGGCAAGGGTTCAGGGCGGCGGTGAACGATCTGGGCCGGATCGGAAAGATCGACCGCGCAGATCCGAGAACCGGCACCGCCGATACCGGCGCGCTCGATCAATACCATACCAACGAGTTCTTGGCCCACACCAAGGCCAGCCTCTGGCGGGCGATGCCCAAGACCCAGAAACTATCGAACTCGCCCTATTCACGAACGAATATCGTGCAGCATGTGGCCGACCTTCCCGGGCGCGGCAACCGGCCCGACGACCAGATCCTCATCGATCAGCGCGACGCCGCCTTCATGAAGTCGGTCGCGGGATTGTGCGAGCGGGTCGCGATGAATCTCGCCCTGACAGGCAGCGGGCAGAAATCGGAGATCGCAGGGCTGCTGGCCATTTCCTCCAGCGCCTGTCAGAGGCACCGCGCCTATGAGGCGCGCGTCCGGCAGAACACCAACGAAGCTGAGGTTGGCGCAGGCCGGAAGAAAAAGCGCGACGACTTGGTTCTCTGACCAGGCGCCGCTCTTTGGGCGAAGCCCGATTGTCCCCGACAGTGTTCGATGTGATCTGCGACATCGAACACCATCGAGGCAATCCGATATGTATATTCCGCTGCGCGTTTTCTCTCCCTTCTCCGTTGGCTTCGGGGCGGTCCAAATCGACGATCTCGCCGATTTCTGCGTGGCACATGGCGTTCCCGCGGCCGGCGTGGCCGACATGAGCAGCCTGGGCGGAGCCATGACCATTTCCAAGGGCCTGGCCGCCAAGGGCATCCAGCCGCTGATCGGCGCCACGTTCCGCGTCGCCTCTGAGGACCTGGAGGGCGACCTGGTGCTCTACGCGATGAGCAACGAGGGATACGGCGCCCTGCGTCGCATGGCCAACCATTGGAATACCGCCTCCCGCCCCGAGGCGGTCCAGCTGACAGAACTTGCCGAGATCCTCGGCGCCGGCCGGGGTGATGTCATCGCCCTGACAGGCGGCAAGACCGGCATCGGCGAGGCCCTCGCGGGAAGCGAGGCCTCGCTCAAGGGTGGACTCTCCACGCTTGGCAATCTCTTCGGCGACCGCCTCTATGTCGAGATCCAGCGGCCCGAGGGACAACCGCTTGTCGGCGAAGGCGCCCTGCGCGCCGCGGCCGACGTCTTGGATCTGCCGCTGGTCGCCACCCAGTCGGCGCATTACGCGACGGCTGACATGGAAGGCGCGCACGACGCCTTTCTGTGCATCGCCGACAAGACCTACCTGGCAGAGCCCGCCCGGCGGCACGCAGCACGCGGCCACCACCTGGTAGGCCCGCAGGAGATGATCGAGCGCTTCGCGGACATTCCCGAAGCCATCGAGAATACCGTCCAGATCGCACGTCGGGCGAGCTTCATGCTCGAGGCGCAGACGCCCCGCCTTCCGGCTTTTCCGACCGAGAATGGCGAGAGCGAAGAGGACTGCCTGCGCCGGCTGGCCCATGAAGGACTCTCGCGGCGCCTGGATGGCATCAGCAGCTTCCACGAAGCGGCCAGTGCCGCCGATTACAAGGCACGCCTCGACTACGAGCTCGACGTGATCACCAACATGGGCTTTCCCGGCTACTTCCTGATCGTGGCCGACTTCATCGGCTGGGCCCGGAGCCAGGATATCCCTGTCGGGCCCGGTCGGGGGTCTGGCGCAGGCTCGCTCGTCGCCTATGCACTCGGGATCACCGACATCGATCCGATCCCTTTCGGGCTGCTCTTCGAGCGGTTCCTGAACCCCGAGCGCGTGTCGATGCCCGACTTCGACATCGACTTCTGCCAGGAGCGCCGCGAGGAGGTGATCGACTACGTCCGCGGCAAGTATGGCGCCGAGCGCGTTGCGCATATCGCGGCCTTCGGGACGCTCCAGGCCCGCGCTGTGGTGCGCGACGTGGGGCGCGTGATGCAGATCGCCTATCCGGTGGTCGATCGCTACGCCAAGATGATCCCGCAGAACCCGTCTGCGCCGGTCACCCTGGCAGAAGCCATGGAGCAGGAGAACCTCGCCAAGGCTCTCGCCGGAGCCGATGACGATATCCGCACGCTCTTCGCCGTCTCCCTCAAGCTCGAGGGGCTCTACCGGCACGTCACCACCCATGCGGCCGGCATGATCATCTCCGACCTTCCGGTCGCGGATGTAGTGCCGGTCCACGTCGATAAGGACGGGAAACTGGCGACCAGCTTCGAGATGAAAGCGGTCGAGGCCGCGGGCCTCGTCAAGTTCGACTTCCTTGGCCTGAAGAACCTCGACATCGTCAAGGGAGCACTCGACTTCGTCTCGGCGACCGTCGGCGACAAGATCGATCTCGAGGAGCTGGCCTACGAGGATGAGGATACGTTCCGCAATCTCGCGACCGGCGACGGCTTCGCGGTGTTCCAGCTCGAAAGCGCCGGCATGCGCGGAGCGATGAAGGAGCTGCGGGTGGCCAATATCGAGGAGCTGATCGCCCTGATCTCACTCTACCGGCCGGGTCCGATGGAGCAGATCGCCACCTACGCAGCGGTCAAGAACGGCGAGCAGGAGGTCCGCTACGCCCATGAGGCGACCCGGGAGGTCATCGAGCCCACCAACGGCGTGATGATCTACCAGGAGCAGGTGATGGAAATCGCGAGGCGACTGGCTGGGTATTCCCTTGGCGATGCGGACCTTCTGCGCCGCGCCATGGGCAAGAAGGTCCAGTCCGAGATGGACGCCCAGCGCGAGAGGTTTTCCTCCGGGGCTGCGGAAGGCTGGGTCGACATTACCCTCGATACCGGAGAGACCAGACGTGTTCATGCCCTGACCAAAGTTGCCACGCAGGACGGAACGGGCCAGATGGTCACGCTTCGCGAGGCAATGGACCAGGCCCTCGATATCGCTGTTTGAGCAAACGACAAAGGCGCCCTTTCGCTATCGCGAAAGGGCGCCTTTGTTCTTCCCGTTCTTCTGGAAACTTCCGAAACGACGCGGCTGTCGTCAATTCTGCGAAAATTTTACCAGGAGACGCAATTGTCCCCCGGCGCAGAAACCGACCCCGCTTCGATCAAAATGGTGAATTCCCAGATGTGATCACCCCAACCGTTCATGCCCAGGTATTTATCAAACGAGTTTCCCGACGTCATCAGCGGCACAGGAACCTCATCGGTTCGATCGGGCCCCTCGATGGTCGGCGCCTCGGTCCGCATGTCAGGCGGCTGATCGAACAGACCGCGAACTGTATACGCGCGATTTGCATCACTCCAGACCCAGCCCTTCGGCGCACACCGTCTTACCGCTCCTTCGGGGTTCGGATTGGAAGGGTCATAGCTGGCTCCGCCGTTTCCGGGAGAGGTTTCATCAGGGCCGTTGGGACTCCATGTGGCCCGCCCTGAGGAATTGTAAACGATATAGTTGTTCATGTCCGAACGATCGTAGGGAAAACCACCCCCACCACCCAATGCGGAGGCTGCGACGTCGAAATTTTTCGACACCTTCTGCCCGAGCTCGGAAACGGCTCCGATCGACACGACCGCGATCAAGCCAACCAGCACTCCATATTCCACGAGCGCCGCGCCACGCTTGCTGCCATATGCCTTCATTCTGGAAATTTTCACTTTTTTCTCCCGGGTATCTCTTTCCCGAGCAGATAGGTCGCGCGCGGCGCTGTTCCGAAGGAGCGGTTTCCGAAATTTCGGCGCCAACTCCATATCCTCGCGGACTCAGCCGCACGGATTTCCCATGACCCGCACCCCCGACCCCGTTACCCGCAGCCTCTGGTTCGGCCTCGTCGCCGCCATGAGCCTCATACCAATGCTTGCCATACCCCTTGGCCTGTTCGCCGGCGTCCCCAAAGGCATCGGCTGGACGGGCAATTTCGCAATTCCCGTGGCCTTCTTCTTCGCGCTGGCCATTCGCGGAAACTCCAAGACTCTCTTCGATCTGCGCGAGCGTCTGCTACTGGTTTTTGTCCTCGGTTTTTCGGCCTATGCCATCATCGGGCTGGGTTTCGGACCGAACAACCTCATCATCTCGCTGGCGAGCATCATCGGTGCGATCGGTGGCTACGGCGCCGGTCTTGGCGCCTACACCCTGGCGCGCAGCGGCGAGGACCCCCTCTCCCGCCTGTGGTTCTGGTCGATCATCGGAATGATCCCGCTCACCGTCCTTCCCTTCCTGGTCCAGGCGAATTTCGACAGCCAGACCTCACGCGAATGGATGCTGCGCCTCTACGGCTTCTCCAACGTGCGATCCCTCGGCCATTACACCACCGTCGCGGTCACCATTCTCATCGGCCTGAGCGCGCTCATGCTTGCCGATACCTCGACCCGCCTCCTGCGCCGGCGTCTTGCCTGGCATTTCGCGGGCCTCGCGATGATGTGGTCTCTGCTGTTCTGGTCCGGATCGCGTGGCGGCATCATGGCGCTCGGCCTCGGTATCCCGTTTGCCTGCCTGATCCTTGGACGCCTGCGGCTGCAAGAGGTCGTCTACAACGGCGCCGCGGCCGCGGCAGGCGCCCTCCTGTCGCTCTTCTACGTCATCCCGCACGCCGCCTACGGCGTGTTCCATCGCCTGGCGCAATCCGCCGGCAAGATGGCGGACAGCTCCGGGGCCGGCCTTGCCGATGAGCTCGCCAACGGTCGCGCCGAGCTCTGGGCATGGACCCTCGAGCGCATTGCCGAGCGTCCCTGGTTCGGCTGGAGCTTCCTGCCGATGTCCGGCATCGACATCGAGGCGCGGCCGAAGGTGGCCCACGCCCATAACGTGATCCTCGACTACCTGATCGGCTATGGAATCCCCGTCGCCAGTCTCGTCTTCGCCGTGGTGGGATACCTGTGGCTCCGCGCGGCCCTCGCCGCCCGCGCCAGGCCGACACCCGGCAACATCACCGCCCTCTACCTGATGACGATGCTGCCGATCTACTCCATGGTCTCCGCGGTTCTGATCGCGCCCTACCAGCTGATCCTCTTCGGGATCTGCATCGGCGGGCTGATCGGGGGTCAGATCCGCGACGACAGGGCCGCAGGAGAGAGCGAAAGCGCAAGCGCCGATCACCGGGATGCGCCCGCCGACACCGTCTTCCTGTAAGAGGCTCGACACGGCTCCGGGAGGGGGGCGGCAGCGGACTGACGCCACCCTCCTCCCGGCACCCCAGGCAGGGAAGAGACCCTCCCAGCCCCGACGCGAAAGGCGATACGATGACCGAGCCGACAATCCTCAAGTATCCACGCACCCGCCATATCGAGGGCTCCCGCCACCAGCTGGGCGACACGCCCGACGATCAGCGCCTGGCCGATCTGGCCGGGACCCCTCTCGTGGCCGAGGAGAAGGTCGACGGCGCGAATTCCGGCCTGTCCTTCGACTCCTCGGGTCGACTCTGGCTGCAAAGCCGCGGCCACTTCCTGACGGGCGGCGCCCGGGAACGCCACTTCGCGCTCTTCAAGACCTGGGCGAATGTCCACGCGCCGCGCCTCCACGCGGTGCTCGGCGCGCGCTTCGTGGTCTACGGAGAATGGCTTTATGCAAAGCACACGGTCTTCTACGATGCCCTCCCGGCCTATTTCATGGAGTTCGACGTCTTCGACCGCGAAACCGGTATGTTCCTGTCCACCGAAGCCCGGCGGGAGCTCCTCTTCGGCCTTCCCATTGTTCCGGTTCCGGTCCTCCACCGCGGCCCCCTGGGCGGACGGTCGGCCCTTGGCAAGCTGCTTCGTCCCACACTCTACCGCACGCCGAACTGGAAGGAGGCCCTCCTCGCGGCCGCGCAGGCTTCGGGAAGCCGGCCGGACATGGTCGAGAAGCAGTCCGACATGAGCGAGCTGGCCGAGGGTCTCTATCTCAAGCAGGAAGAGGACAGACGCGTCGTCGACCGCTTCAAGTTCGTGCGCGGCGATTTTCTCCAGACGATCCAGGGTTCCGACAGCCACTGGCACGACCGCCCCATCCTGCCCAACGGGCTGGCCGATGGGGTCGACATCTTCGCGCCCGAAACCGGGGTTCCGGGGGCCTATGACGACCCGGACGCGATCGAATGAGCATGCAGATCCTCCCGCGGATCAAGGTCGAGACCTTCTGCATGGCGCCCCTGCTGCCCACCGCCAGCCACGCCGCTCTCGACCGGGCCTGCACCGGTATCGAGGGCGCGGCGCCCGGCGACCTCCTGGCCGTCGGCTGGACACTCCGCGTGGAAAACGCGGACGGAGATTTCGGGCTGAGGCCCGACCCCATCCAGGAGTTTCTCCAGCTGGACACCGACGGGGTGGCTCGAACGGCCTTCTTCAGCGAGATCGGTCCCGATCGGCAGGCCGATGCCGCCCGGGCGCTGGCCACGATCCAGCAAGAGGAGCTGCATTGGGACCAGGTGACCCAGATCTTCTCGCATGCCTGGCGCGGAGCCTGCCCGCCGGACTGGGTGCGCCTGTGGATGACCCCGGATTTCATCGCGGTGGTGGGCGAGCTCGCGATGGACTGCACCACTCCGGCCGAGGGGCATATCGTGATCCGGGCCGCACCGAAAGTGGCACCGATCCTGCTTCTCGAATGGCCGCAAAGCCAGCACCAGCTGATCGAGGTCATCGGCGCGGCCCGGGCAGGATGCACGCTCCTTGCCGGCCTGCGCGACACGGCCGAGGCCCGCTATGAGATCGCCTCTCTCGAGGCGATCGCGGACTGCGCCCGCTTCTGAAGGGCGGCAGGTCGCCTGGCCGTCCGGGCCCCCTCGCAAATCGAGAGGCCGCCCGGGCGGTCAGACGCATGGACAAGAGAAAGACAGGCAGAGAGAATGGACATCACATCACCCCCCGGGAACGCCCCGCTCCACCTCTCCATGGTGTCCAGCCCCGGGATCTACCCGGAGGGCATGGCCGCCTCGCTTGCCGAGATCTGTGTGCCCTTCTCCGAGGCCGAGCCTGGCGACGTCATCGCGATCACCCAGACCATGAAGGCAACGCGGCATGGGATCGCCAGCTATCCCATCACTCACCTGGTGCGGATCAACGACGACGCGCCGAGCTACCTGCCGCGGCTCGAGGCGTTCACATCCCTCCCCGAACATCTTCAATCCCGCGCCGCACTCGCCTGCATGAAGGCGCAATGCGCGAGCCTCGATCTGGGCAAGCTCGAACGGATCGTCGGTGCGCTCGATCCGGGCAGCGGCGAGCCCTACTACTTCGATCTCGTCATGACCCCGCACTACGCGTTCGTGGTTACCTCCCAATACCAAGAGGACGTCCTCGAGGGTGCCTATCACGGCGAGGAGCGCGACCAGGAACAGGTGGATATGTGCTTCAGGCTGGTTCTGCCGGAAGAGGTCTCGAGCAATCACGCCCTTCTCTCCTGGCGCCCCGTCCTCGAGGAAGCGCTCTGCCTGCATAACCTCCTACATCCTGTTCACGATGACGAGGGCGAAATCACCGCCCTGGGCCTGCCCGACCTGTCGGGCTCTTCCCCCATCGAGGTCGCCGCCTGACGGTCGAACGGCATTCGCATTCCAAACGGAGATCCGATCATGCTTACACACTCCAAGGCCCGATCGATGGCCGGGTCCCTCTGGGGCGCCCATGGCACCACCTCGAGGCGCACTGGCCACAGCGGCGCCTTCTACTTCAGCTGCTCGGGCCACGGCGGTTTCATCATCGATGACCGGGCATTCGATGATGAGGCGCGTCGCAGGCTTGCAACTTACGCAAAGCCCCACGAGGCCTGCGAGCTCTACAATCCCGGGCGCAACGAAGTCATCGCGATCCAGAATCCCTTCATGACACGTTCGCGGACCATGCGTTGCCCCTCCGGGACGGTGGTCCGCACCGCGCGGATCTGGATCTTCGAGGAGGATTGCGACTGGTGCCTGCCCGTCGTTTTCGCCGGCATCACCTTCAGGGGTCTCGACCCACGGTTCGCACTCGAGGCCTTCGCGCGACACCACGCGACGTCAAACCACCAGAAACTCGAGGCGCAGGACATCTTCGCCCGGCACTTTCCCGACATTTCCATCACGGCCCCCGCGCCGCAGCCCGAGGAGGCCTGATCCCATGACCCAGCAATTCATCCGCCCCGACCACGCCCGCAACATCGCCAGCTCGATCTGGTCCGCACCCTGTCGCAACCGCCAGCGCCACAACCGCAAGATCACCTCCGTGAAGACCACCCGGCCCGGCGCCTGGTTCTTCGAGGGCACCTCGGGCTCCGGCTTCGTGATCGATGCCCGCTGCCTGACCCCCGCCCAGGCCACGGCGCTGAAGGAGCATGTCCAGCCCCACATCGCCACCGAGTTCCGCGACACGCAAACCGGAGAGATCACCCTCTTCGTAAACCCGTTGCGCCGCACCGCGCGCAGCATTTCCTATCGCATGGCCTGGTCCCGCCAGGAGGTCGAGATCTTCACTCTCGACATGAAACGCCATGCCTGCCTCGCACCCATCTTCTGCGATATCACCCTCAAGCGAGGCTGGGCGGAAGACCCGATGGAGACCTTCAAGGCACGACTTGCGCCCTCCAACCACGCGCTCATCCGCGCCCAGGCGGCCCAGGACGGTATCATCACCGTGCCCGGCCGCCGCAAGGACAGCCTGGCCTTCGCGGCCTGAAAAAAGACAGGAGACATCATGGCAGATCCAAAGCTGCGCCCCCTCGGTGAATGGGCCACCCAGTTCGCACATTACAGCGCAATCTTTCGGCGCCTTCGTCCGGCCTATCCCGAAGCCATCGTCTTCGAAGTCGATGCCGGCGACGACCCCGAGGCGCCCAACTGCCGGATGCGTGCGGATACGCGCACGTCCGAGGGCGATATCGATCTCGTCATCGCCAAGTCGGTGCTCCGCGAGCAGCCCGAATTCTCAGCGCGCATCTGAACACCTGCCAGGATGGATGCAGGCTTTTGTCCCGCGCCGCACGAGCCGCACGAGCCGCACGAGATCAGCGAAACCATTGCGGACTTGACCTGCGGCGG
>Ga0209345_10000410_pt1 | contig 55610 bp, 60 predicted proteins | sample Cruoilmetagenom7_FD_187294 | JGI IMG/M metagenome (GOLD analysis project Ga0209345, IMG submission 187294) | Oil polluted marine microbial communities from Coal Oil Point, Santa Barbara, California, USA - Sample 7 (SPAdes) (version 2) | ecosystem: Environmental > Aquatic > Marine > Oil seeps ... | reverse complement strand
TCGGAAATCGCTCCCTATTTGGGACCGCGGTTTGGCCCCGCCGGACGGTTCGGGCACCGCATTTTGTTTGTCGAAGATCTGGATCAGGGGGAAGCATCATGAACCGTCGTCCCGAAGGGTTTGTAAAACCCCGGATCGTTCCGCCTGCAAAGCGTGTTCCTGATCTTTCCTTTGTGATCCCCGCTTTCAATGAGGCGGGCAATATCGCCAGAACGGTGGCCCAGGTAGAGGCGCATGCCTGCAGGCTGGTGCCCAGCTTCGAGATTATCATTGTGGATGACGGCAGCCTTGATGGAACATTTGAAGAAAGCCGAGAGCTATGCGCCAGATATCCGCTACGTGTGCTGCGTTTGTCGCGGAATTTCGGCAAGGAACATGCGATCATGGCCGGTCTGGAGCGCACGGTGGGTGCAGCGGTGGTTATTCTCGATGCTGATCTTCAGGAACCCCTTTTTCATCTCGAAACCATGTTGAAACATCGCGCCGAGGGGTATGAGATGGTCTATGCCGTCCGCGCGCAACGCCGGGACGAGACATGGCGTAAACGGTTTTTCACCCGCGCGTTCTACGCCCTGCTAAATATCGGCGGCGACACCGCGATACCAGCCAATGCGCGCGATTTTAGGCTCATGGATCGACGGGTTGTCGATGCGCTCTGCGCTTTGCCAGAGCGCAACCGCTTCATGAAAGGGCTGTATGGTTGGGTTGGCTTTCGCAACAAGGCTGTGGCGATTGAGTTGGACCCGCGGGCGACCGGGGCCTCTAAATTCGGCTTTGCTGGGTTGTTTAAGTTAGGTTTGACCGGCCTTACGTCCTTCACCACATGGCCACTAAGGGTTTGGACGGGGATAGGTATGACCATTGCTGCCTGTTCAATCCTCTACGCCCTTTGGATTGCCGTCCGCACGCTAATCTTCGGCATCGACTTGCCGGGTTGGTCGACCCTTGTGGTGGCCGTTATGTTATTGGGCGGGGTGCAGCTTATCTCCATCGGTGTGTTGGGCGAATACCTCTCGCGGGTCTTTACCGAGGTCAAAGGCCGTCCTGGCTTTATCATCGCCGAGGATTTTTCCGCAGATTCGGAGCACCTGTGATGTGGCGCCAGTTGTTGCGGTTCGGGATGGTAGGTCTGCTCGCGACCTTCGTTCACATGATGATCGGCTTTCTGCTAATCCAGTCGACCTGGCATCCTCTTTTGGCGAACCTGCTCGCCTTCACAATCGCTTTCGTGGTCAGCTTCATCGGCCATCTCGGGTTCTCCTTTGCCGATCAGGAAGTCAGCGCATCAAGCGCGCTGTGGAAATTTGCGCTTGTCGCCCTGATCGGCTTTGCCTTTAACGAAGTGCTTCTGATCATGTTGCTGTCCGAAGGGCATCTTACTGACACGGTGAGCCTGTGGATCTCAACCGGGTGCGCGGCGGTTTTGACTTTTCCACTCAGCAGATTTTGGGCATTTCGCACTGCACGAGGGGCGGGCGAACCGGCTAATGTGGACCCGTCTGCTAAACTAACCAATCAGTAATCTGGTGGAGACCTTACCGACCGCAAGAGTCGGCTATGACCTCAGGTGAGGCTCCAGTTGGGGGCCATGCAAAGAAGGAACACCACGATGAAACGTATGATTTTTCTTACCACAGTGATTGCCGTTGGTGCAGTCACGATGGCCGGAATGGCACGGGCTGAAACAGAGAATGCGAAAGAAATGACACTGTTCTCTGAAGCGCAGATCGACATCCAGAAAGCACTCACCGTTGCTTTGGAAGGTGTGGATGGCAAGATCGCCTCAATTGAATTCGAAGGTGAGGATGGCAAGGCTGTCTACGAGGCAGTCGCCGTCTCCCCGGATGGGGCTATGACCGAGATCCTTATCGATGCCAATGGCGGCTCAGTGATCGCCCAAGGCCCATACATGGACGATGACGACGAGGAAGATGACGACAACGGTTAAATCTACCCCGGCGCGGCACAGGGTCATCTTGCTGCCGCGCTGGAAATTTCCGTTCCCTTCATCGTAAGCGCCCCCAGCAGTCTGAGCGACACCTTACCAATTGGTAATCTTTCGGTAAGCCTTTGATCAGGCGCCAAACTCTACAGGTGCTTTTAAGGAGAACCCGATGAAAAAAACCGTCTTTCGAACCCTGCTGGCGTTAGCAACGGCCCTCGTTCTGATCGGCGGAACCGAAGGACAGATTTTTTCCATCGCGGGTTCCGGCATCCGGTCACTGGCCAGCCCCTCGCAATCGCAGTTATTCGACACTAACCGGGTCCACAAACTGGATGTTACGCTGCCTTTCTCTGTTCTGGCAGCAGGTGACGTCGCCTCTTGTGCAGGGAGGGGTTATCTCAGCCGAATGGATAGAAACCTGCGCTATGCGGTTGGTCTCCCTCGAGCGAAGACGGTGCCGAACGAGGGCATGATAGAAACCACAGCGATCTTGGAGCAATACCCCGAGACGACGGTGCTCGCCCTGGGGGATCTGGTCTACAGACGCGGCGAAGCCGTGGGCTTTGAAGATTGCTACGACCCTTATTGGGGAGCTGCATGGGCCCGCACATGGCCAACCCCCGGAAACCACGAATACCAATCACCTTTTGCCTATGCCTATTACGACTACTGGCAAGATCGTGCGGGGCCAGACCGAAACGGCTATTACGCCCTGAAAGCCGGGAACTGGTTGATCCTGTCGCTAAACAGCGAGATTGATGCGTCCCCAGGGTCTGCACAGGCAGAATGGGTGAAGGAAGTGCTCGCAGCGCACACGGACAGTTGCACTGCGGCATATTTCCACAAACCCGCTTATTCGAGCGTGACGCGCAGCCGAACTGACAGTGCGCGGGCTCTTTTCCGGCTCGTCGCGAAAGCAGGCGTCCGTTTTGTCTTACATGGACACAACCACTTCTACGAACGCACTGCGCCCCTGAATGCCGAGGGCAAACCGGATCAGGGCGGCACGATCGCTTTCGTAGTAGGGGCCGGTGGCAAATCCACACGGGGCAACCTTGAGCCTGCGGCCTTCTCCGAGCGACTAATTACCGGGACAACAGGCATGTTGAAGCTGACCTTCTCAAATAAAACGGCCAGTTGGACCTACCTCACCGGTCCCGGATCGACGGAAACAGACAGCGGCACGGTCCAATGTTGAATCCCGCAATCCAGCGCAGCCGACCACAAAGGTCCGACTATGTTTGACTTTATCACATCGCTACTGGCCTCCTTGGGCAGCCTCGGCGTCGCGGCCCTCATGCTGATCGAGAACGTCTTCCCCCCAATCCCTTCGGAAGTCATCATGCCCTTCGCTGGCTATCTCGCGGCAAGCGGTGAGCTCTGCTTCGTCAGTGTAGTGATCGCAGGCACGATCGGTTCAGCGGCTGGAGCCTTTCTGTGGTATTGGACCGGCACATTGGTATCCGAAGCACGATTGCGCAGGCTCATTGCCCGGCACGGCAGGTGGCTTACCATCTCAGAACAAGACCTCGACCGATCTCTTGCGTGGTTTCGGCGCAATGGTGGCAAAGCGGTGTTTCTGGGTCGGATGGTGCCAGGTGTCCGAACGCTGATATCCGTCCCCGCCGGCATGACGGGGATGCCGCTGCTGCCATTTCTACTCCACACAGGGTTGGGCAGCCTGCTCTGGACGACCGTCCTCACAATATCAGGCTATCTGCTGGAGGCACAGTTTGCCAAAGTGGAGACGTGGATCAATCCGGTGACAAACATTCTACTCTTGGGCATTCTTGTGCTCTATGTCTGGCGGTTGGTTCGCCCCAAGGCAGAAGGATGACGGCAGTGGAATGGCGCAGTCCAGGCAGTCTCAACCATCGGCTGTTTGCAGTGACCCTTCTTGCAAAGGGAGCCTTAGGCGTTGTCCAATTGGCAACGGCTGCGGCGATCTTCGCGGGGGCGGTAGATCGCCTTCCTGCTCTCACCCAATGGTTCTTTCGCGCAGAGCTTGCGGAGAACCCTAATGATTTCCTCGCGACCCGCGCCATGTCGCTCGCCGGTGCCATCCCGACATCGGATCTGGCGTTCTATACCACTTATTTTCTGGCGCATGGCGGGCTTCATATCGCGATCGTCGTGGCCCTGCTTTACGGCGCAGTTTGGGCGCATCGCGCAGCGCTTTTTGTGCTTTGGGCATTTGTGATCTATCAACTATTCGAATGGCTCACTATTGGCGGCGTGGCTCTGCTGGTTCTGACTGCGATTGATTTAACGGTCATCTACATCACGGTGCGCGAACAGCGCAGTCGTGCTCTTTTAGATCCCTGACGCGAAAAATGAGGTCTCCGTTATGGGCCTGATCTAAAAAACGAAGCAAACCTTCACCTTGTCTAAACGCTCAAACTCAAAAGAGGAAATTTCATGCATTCCGTTTCAGAATCCTGGCTCTTTTGGGCCATTCTCGCCGCAATGTTTGCCGCGCTCACCGCGATCTTTGCAAAAGTCGGGGTGTTGGGCGTCAACTCCAACTTTGCGACTTTTCTGCGCACCATTGTCGTCGTTCTCGCGTTGGGACTGCTGGTTTGGTTGACGGGCGAGGTGCAGTCGCTATCTACAATCTCCGCGAAAACGGGGATCTTTCTGGTGCTGTCCGGCCTCGCGACTGGCGCGTCATGGTTGTGCTATTTTCGCGCGCTGCAGCTCGGCAAGGTCTCGCAGGTAGCACCTATCGACAAGTTGAGCGTTGATTATTGCCGCGGCTTTTCTGAGAGAGAAGTTATCAATTGCCGGATGGAGCGGCGTCGGTTTGATAGGGCTCGGCGCGGTTCTTGTGGCCTTGTCTTAATATGCCGCGAACGATGCTTGGGAACAGAATAGTGCCTGGTGACTTCGGTAGGAACGTCATGTCGACCTACTTTCACGGCCTCTTTAATGCGCAGGACCTCAGCTGAGAGCTAAGGTCGCAAAACTTGAACGTTTCGACCATTGAAAATGATTGTTTTTAATAATCAACGATTGAAAGCGGCCGTTCGAGCATTATGCAGCGAACACCCGCAACCCACCCTTTATCCCAAAGAGCTTCGTAACCGTAGTGCAAACTGAGCGGCCGCAGCGAATGGCACGAAAGTCCGCTCTGCGGTCATCTAATCTAATAAATGCTGCACGATGTGCGAATGGCCACTCTGACGGGCTGCATTGCCGCATGAGGTCAGCGATTGAATGGCAGGTCTGGGCCGTCCATGAAGACGGCCCGTAGTCTCAGATTTCAATGGCTTCGGCGATAGCAAGTGCGTCTTCAAACTCGACGCCCAAATATCTTACCGTGCTGTCCATCTTGGTATGGCCCAGCAGGAGTTGAACTGCGCGCAGGTTGCCGGTCTTCTTGTAGATCTGCGTGACCTTGGTCCGGCGCATAGAATGGGTGCCGTATGCGCTCGCCTCCAGCCCGATTGAGATCACCCAATCCCTGACGATGCGTGCATATTGCCGGGTCGAGATATGAGGCCGTTCGTGGAAACGCCCAGGCCATAAATATTCTGATCCGACCATCAAGGGGTCTTGTATCCATTTGTCCAATGACGCTCGTGTGCCATCCGAAATTTCGAACCGCACTGGTTTTTGCGTCTTACTTTGCAAGACCGAAGCACGTTCCTTGATCAGGCCGGAAGCCATGACATCTACGACCTTCAGTTTGACCAGATCGCACCCGCGCAGCTTGCTGTCGATAGCCAAATTGAAGAGCGCCAAGTCCCGATGGTTCTCGGCCAGCTCAAGCCGAACCCTGATGGCCCAAACTTGCTTGGGTTTTAGAGGCCGCTTCTGGCCCACGATGCGACCCTTGTTCCACGCAGGGCGAAGCGCGCGAATGGCAGGTAAGTTCGGTGTTTGCATGACTGATCCTCCGATCCGCCACGCCCCCCACATCGACAACCCGACGTTGACGGATCATCATATCATGAAACGCTGCGGCGCATCTGAGGTCCGCAGAGAGCCCAAACCTTCTGATGCTGCGTTGCTCATGAAGGTCTGCTTCCACATTATTCATCGCGTCCAGGTTCATTCGGATCGCTGGAGAACAGGGCTATTTTGTTTCCGTTTGGGTCGCGAAGGTAACCGACATAGAAATGCGGTCCATACGACGCCCGAAAACCGGGCAGGCCTTCGTCCGAGCCGCCTGCGGCAACTGCGGCGGCGTGTAGGTCACGAACTTGTTTCTGCGACGGGGCCTGAAACGCAACCATAACGCCGTTCCCGGCTGAAGCGGATTGCCCATTGAAGGGGGACTTAACATAGAAATCTGGTTGGACGGAGAGCCCTCCCTGCTCTTCCGGCAGGATGTAGCTCAGGTCTCCGTTATACTCTTCGAGCCCGTAACCGAGAGCTGGAAGAAACGCCGAGTAGAAGCGTTCAGCCTGTGTCATGTCGTCCGCACCAACGGTGATGTAACCAATCATATACTGGGGTTCCTCAAATAAGCTCCAGAGATAGTGATGGTATCACCGCTCGATGGACAAATAACGTGGGCGGAAACAGTCATTGGAGCAACCGCAGCGAAAGCTCACTTCGACCGCACAGCCGCCTCAGGTGCATATGTCAGCTAAGGTCCGCAGTGAGCGCTATTTTACGAATGCTGCACGTTGCTTAAATGTCAGCTATGGTGCCGCCGCCATCTCTATCGACCGGGTTCATCGGCCGATCGTGTTATGTCGATTTCCCTGTCCTGAAGAGCCGAACCGGTCCCTTGCCGCTGCGCTCGATCACACCTTTGGCTTCGAGGTCGAGCTGCACTGCCTTCAGCCACCATCCGGCCTTCTCGCCGCCCGGAAACAATTCCTGTGACAGGTTCGGCAACAGCGCGGCCTTGGCCTCGGCGACGGACATACCAGGGGCCTCGGTCGGCAGCACCGGAAGCAACGCATCGCGCATGGCTGTGAATTTCACCTTGTTCACTCGTTGGACGTGATGCGGTGAGGTGATGCTCTCAATCTCGATTTTCTTGTCGGCGTCAGACATTGATCTCTCCCGTGTTTGGCGTCTTTGGGTTACGGAAGCCCATGGCGACCCAGGCCCCGAAGAGCTTGGCGAAGAAACCAAAGCTCTGCTTCTTTGCGTTGGGAATGTCGTCTGGCAGCGTGGCACCCTCCGGGAGATTCGAGGCCATCGTGCGCATCGTGGGCTCAGGATTTGTGCCGGACGGCCAGAGTCCACTGTAGAGGCTCAGCCAGTGTCCGCCTTTGAACTCCAGATAGACGGGCGTGTTGCAGCAGGTGGCGATCACCCGCGTGCTGGGGGCCTCGGGCGACAGGCGGAACCCGGCCAGGTTGGCGGCTCCCGCAAGGAAACGCACGCGATCCTTGCGATACATGACAAAGGGCGTCGTGCCGTAATCGGTCAACGTCCGGGGTGCGCCCTCAAGACCCTGCATCCTTCCCGCCGCCTCGCGGCAGGAGTTGCAGCAGCATTCGACGCTTGCAATGGGCCTCCCCTCGACTTCAAGGTGGGTCTGGCCACAGGCTCAACCGATCTGTGTTGCCTCACCCATGCGTTGGCTCCTTCACGGCAGCCGCTTCGAGGGCGGCAATGTCGATCTTCTCCATCTGCATCATCGCCTCGCTCACGCGGCTCACCACGCCCGGATCTTCGCTGGCCAGCAGGTCCGGCATTCGCTTCGGCACAATCTGCCAAGACACGCCGAAGCGGTCCACGATCCAACCACACCGTCCTGCCTTTCCGCCTTTCGCAGTCAGCGCGGCCCAGAGCCGGTCCGTCTCATCCTGATCTTCTGTCAGCACAGAAATCGATGCGGCGGGCGTCAGCTTGTGATGCGGCCCGGCGGTCAAGATCATCATGGGCGCACCTGCCAGCGTGAACTCGACAACCATCGGGTCGTCCGGTTGGCCGTTTTCGCGCACGGCCTCGATTTTGCTGTCTGGCATGAACGTTACGTATTCCTGCGCGGCATCATGTCCGCCTTTCTCAAACCAGAAGCAGGTCCGCACTTTCGAGGCATATTCCATCTAAAATTCCTCCAATGTTTTTGTGGTTTGGGGCTCAAGCATTTAAGCCGGGTGGCCCCATCCATATTCAGCCACGCTTGCTTTCGACGTAGGTAGTGAAATTGTTTAAGATCGCCTGCCACCCGTCGCGCTGCATCTCAATCGGGTTCTGCGGCTCGGCTTCGAAAGTGGTCACGACATGGGTGTTTCCGCCGCTTCCGGTAAATGTTGTGCGGGACCTACGGCCGTCGTCAAGAACCAGCAGGAGTGACTTGTGCGGCTCGATCTCCTCATAGGTGCCCTCGAAGTCGAAACCCATGCTTCCGTCCTTCGCCTCCATACGGGCGACCTGCTTGCCACCGGGGCGCAGATCAACTTCGGCGCGCGGGCAGCACCAATCATCGTTTGCGAAATTCCACTGCATGATGTCGTCCGGGGTGGTGTAGGCGCTCCACACCTCTTCAACGGAGGCGGCAACTATCGTTTCCACGGTGATTTGCTGGTTGGTCATGTTGATTTCTCCTTGTAGCTGGTTTCAGATGTATTTGGTCCCACCCCGAACAGGCCGCGCACATAGCGGATGAGGTGATCAACGCTTTCACGGGCGAGGTCCGGGTCTCCAGTGGCCTTGGCGAGGATGAACCCACCCTGAAGGACCGCCTGCGTGTGGCGGGCAAGGCTCTCGGCAGTCCAGTCAGCGTCGATATTACGCTGCTTGCGCGCCGCTTTGATGTCGGCCTCCAGCGTGGCGGCATGGCCGAAGATGCTGGCGGCGCAGGCATCCCGGATCGCGGGCGCGCTATCATGCACCTCCTGCGTCATGGTGCCGACGAGACAGGTGTATTCAAACGTCTCGCCGACGATAATCCCTTTGCGAAAATCGAGATAGGCCAGAACGCGGTCCAGCGGATCGTCTGGCTCATGGTAAGGCGCGCGGGCAAAAAGTTCGCTGGTTGTCTCGGCCCAGAAATTTGCTGCCGCCACGCCAAGCGCGTCCTTCGTCTTGAAGTGATGGAAGAACGCACCCTTCGTGACACCGGCCGACTGGCAGAGATCATCGACCGAGGTTGCGGCGAACCCCTTGCGACGGATCAAGTCGCGCGCGGCTTCCAGAAGGCGTGTGCGGGCATCGCCGCGCTCGGGGGATTGTTTGGTTGGTCTTGGCATATCCCAAACATACCATACGGTTGGTATGTAGTCAATAATCTCAAACATGACGAGCCGCGGCGACGCCAAAAGTCGCCGCTTGCGCACTTGAAAATTGATATTTGGCTGCGGCCGAGAGAAGACTATTCAACTATCGCGGCGAAGGGCAGCAAGGTCCCCCCAGTAGACCTCTCTGCTCGTTGCAGTTAACGGCAACTCTGAGCCCAATTTGCATACCGGCTGCACTATTCAGGATCGGTCAGCCTCGCCACCAGAGCGGCGATCAGATCCTTCTGCGAGTGTTTCAATGGGTCTTTGATCCCGTCTGCGAGACCAAACATCAGAGCAACTCCCAAGACCGCAGAATGGATGGATGTCGCCTGCTGGCGAGCGCTTCGTGGATGTCCCCCAAGGCGGTCGGCCAGCGCGCCATACATTCGGCTCGTCGTGGCATGCACCTGATCGAGAGTCCCCGTGTCCAGTGGGGCCTGCATATCGGCCTTCAAGGTCTGCGGCGCCAGATACATCATTCGAAACCGATCCAAGTCGCCTAAATGGAACGCCGCCACGGCCTTGACAAAAGCAGAGATTGCAGCGTTGGCGGTGTCTTTGCCGTCAACAGCGGCCACGGCCGCGTCGGCCTCCGCCGCCAACCAAGAGCCAAGCATTGCAGCAAGCAACTCTTTTTTGGATGGATACCAATAGAGGATAGCCTGTTTCGACATTCCGAGAGAGCGCCCAATTGCGTCAAAAGAGACTGCCCCGAACCCATCTGACGCCAGAAGCGCCTGAGCGGTTTTGAGGATTTTTTCATCCGTTTTCATCCAATCACCCGACAATATTGACTGCTTACCAGCGGTAAGGTAAAAACTTACCACTGGTAAGTAAATGGACATATGTTTTGAACTCGAAGGATCGAGGGGAAATTTAAGATGCAGGAAATTGGCTTCGAAAGCCCGATCTTTGTGACCTACGCAGTTGCATCGGCTCTGATGGTCTTAAAGGTGATGGGGCAAGGATGGATGACCGTCTACCGGATGCTGCGAAGCAACTCAGGCCTCGCGAGCCCAGAAGACCTACGCGCTGGCCCGATCAATAAAAAACCGGACCCCTCTCAGCTTGAAGTTAATGACTACGTTGATCGCTCGCGCCGCCTGCATCGCAATGACCTCGAAAACATTCCGGCGTTCTGGATCGCCGGATTGCTGTTCGTGCTGACAAATCCCCCGCTCATCCTTGCCCAACTCTTGATGTATGGGTTCGTCGTCGCCCGCGCGGCACACTTCGTCGCTTATGCGACACGGCAGACACACGAAGTTCGGGCAACCTTCTACACTATTGGTTCTTTGATTGTCATCTACATGGCTCTGCACGCGCTTTTCGTCCTTCTAATGTAGGAAGAAGGCCAAATACGTAGAGGTGATGTGCCGCGATACTTGCATAGCCGACTTTAATGCAGGTCGCGGCGAATGGGATCTCTGCGCCTCTCATCCCTGAGATCTTCGCAACCGCAGCGAACGGTAGGGAGGTCCCGCATTGCAGACCTCGGTAGTTGATGCAGCGAAGGGCAGCTAACCGTCCTTCCTATCGGATGTGGAAGGCAGTCGGTCCCGGCCCGAAGCCGGCCTTCAGAATAGGTTTGCGATGCCGCAGTGCGGCTCGCCATAAGAGACATTCGCCGCAAACCCACAATCGGGCGACGGACGGATCCACGACCCTCCTCTCTCAGGGCAACAGTAAAATCACTTCCACCCGCAATCCCCCTTGTAGTTGGTTCGACAGCTTCAATTCACCCCCATGATCCTCAACGATCGCCTGCGCGATGGCTAATCCCAGACCACTTCCAGGACGGTCAGGTCTACGCTCTACGTTGCTCCCCCGATGGAATGGGCGGAGAACCATTGCCATTTCTTCTTCTGGAATGCCCGGCCCGCTGTCTGTTACCTGAATTGACACGGATCGTCCTTTTTCTTCAGCAAACACATGGGCCTCATTGCCGTATTTCAGTGCGTTTTCAATAAGGTTGCTCAGCGCCCGCCTGATAGCGAGGCGTTTTACGCGAACCACAAGCCCGCTATCGCAATCCCACTCGACGGGCGATCCGTTGTCAGCAAGGTCATCGCAAATGCTTCCGATCAAAGCGCTGAGGTCCACTCGTGACTTCTCTTCACGCCCATGGGACGCTTGTGCATAGGCCAAAAACGTACCGATCGTATCATCCATATCGTCAATTGCGCGAAGCGACTTCTCGCGGTCTCGCGACAATGGCAGCAACTCCATCCTCAGGCGCAACTGCGTAAGGGGTGTCCTTAGGTCATGCGAGATAGCCGCGAGCATTTCCGTTCGACTTTGAATGAGCCGAGCAAGCCGGCTTTGCATTCGGTTAAAAGCGTTTGCGGCCACTGCAACTTCGATTGGCCCCTTCAAGACAAGCGGAGGCCGGAACAAGTCCTGCCCAAGCCCTTCCGCAGCCTCTGCAAACTCGCGCAGAGGACGCGTCACCCGTCCGACCAACCAAAAGGCTACCAGCGCAATACCCAAAACTGCGGATATGATGTTTGCAAGCAAGAGTTCAGGAAGCAGCGATTTCGGTGTATTCAGGGACCCAAGAAAATTGATCCATTCGCTTTCCGAGTGACGGATTGAAATTGCGACGCCTCGGCCAATTTCAGGCTCGTCAAATGACGATGCAGGCGATCCGGCGCGATTGGCATTGTCAAAAGGTGGCGCCATCACCTGTGATTCAGATGGGTCGACGAAGCGGACCCGCATGTCGTTGTCCGCGATCCGGGGTACCTGCTTACGCAGATAGGTCACGATCTCGCTTTCAGCATCAGAGGCCTGGTGAGGGCCCAGTGCCGGTTGCGGTCCAGACCACACCCTGAATGTCCTGCTGTCGGAAAGCGTGACGACGTCCGTACGTTGCGCAGGAGGCAAATCCCGCAATAGACGACTGATACCTGCCGCCCGTTCAGCGAGGTCGGCGGTTTCAGTCATTTCGAGGGCATCCCGCCGATCGAAATGATAGATCATGTAACCCGCAATATGGGAGAGCAGCAGGGCGAGGATGATAATCGACGCTGTCTCGCCCCGCATGCTCCGTATCCAACTCACCGCAATACATCCGGGGTGAACAGGTATCCGTCACCCCACATTGTCCGTATTATTCTCGGAATTTTTGGATCGTCGCCAAGTTTCCGGCGCAGACGGCTTACTTGAATATCGATGCTTCGGTCCGAGATTACCGTTGATCGACCCCGGGTCGCGTCAAGTAATTTGTCCCGCGATAGAATTACCTGCGGCCAGGTAAGGAAGGCGAAAAGAAGTTCGTACTCGGCTCCGCTGAGCAGGACGACCACGTCGTCTTGTGTCACCAACTCCCGCTTCGCTGTATCAAGCTGCCACCGTTCAAACCGGATGAAGCGTCCATCTTGCTGGGCAGTGGCCGGTGTGGCCCCGGTGCTGCGGCGAAGTACAGCTCTTATCCGGGCCAGTAACTCGCGGCTGTGGAAGGGCTTGGCGAGGTAATCATCCGCGCCCATCTCGAGTCCAAGGACTCGGTCGAAATCATCCCCTTTCGCAGTAAGCATGATAATAGGGAGGGGAATGTTTTCAGCACGCAACGTCCTGCAGAAAGACAACCCATCCTGATCCGGAAGCATCAAGTCCAGCACCATCAGATCGATGTCACCCTTTGTGATGTGCAGCCTCGCGCTGGCAGTATCGCCAGCGCGGCTGACGCGGTACTGATCCCGGGCGAGTATATCGCCAACAAGTCTGCAAATTTCAGGATCGTCATCGACGACCAGGATGTGTTCTGACTGGGTTTCCATGATCCCGCCTTACCACCGCAGCACTTTCCTGCTCGATACCTGCTATTAGCAGAAACCTAAGATTCGCCAGAGGCATTCGAGAGAAGGTTTCGAAGATAGCTTCCCAGACACATCTTGTCACAAACGGATAGATTTCGAGCGAACATGGCGCCAAGCACCCCTCTAAGGTCTGACTATTGATCTGAAGCCGATCAGATGACGAAGCGATGTCCCGCTAACCATTAAATTGGCTGCTGCACCAAACTGCCTGTTGAAACCTGCCTAACCTTTGGCGAACTGGGTCTTATCGACTGGTTCGCCATTTTTCTAACCGAGAGGGCCGCCATGCCATCGATACACTCTTCCATAAAACTTTTTCGCCCTTATGCCTCGGCATACCATCGGAAAAGTGCCAGACCTTACAGCACCCAGAGAACTGGTGGCTTTAGTGGATGGGAAGAGCCAAGGTTTTCGAGCACTGATATCTTGGTGGCAGCGCTCCGAAGTTCGCGATCGCTCGAAGCGTTCGAACTCTCTGATGAAGCTATCGATTTGGTATCCTATCGGGTGTCAGTAGAGGCGGACAAACCTATGCTGCGTTTTCGGGTAACCCGCGGCAGTGAGAATTTCCTATCCTTCTCAGGTAAATCCGAACCTGGCTTCGAAGTACTGGAACTCGTCTGCGCCGGATTTCAGTACCATTGGCGCAGCGATCTCGCCAAAGTCGCTGAATGTCGGTTAGCTCATCTGGGGCGCATGTTTATTACTGGCGGAGCTTCAGATTTCGCTGTCGAACATCTCGCAATTCCCCGCTTCAGCAACAGTCGCCTGATCGAGATTTCCGGTTGGTTTTGTTTCGACAAGGTTGAAAAATTGGGGATGCCGCCGAGAGTGACTTGGGACGACCTAACTATCGCCCGTCGCTCAAGACGGTCCCAGCCGATTAAGCTGCCGCGGAGGCTATGCTGGGCTGATCCATGGAAGGTAATCCTGACTCCCCACTACTGGCTTGTTTGATAATTTCCGCCACCTACCTAACAGCCCGCCGGCCATAAATAGTCGCACCACGACGTAGACGGCATTGAAAATGCTACGTTATCCCAAGCAAGAGAGGGTGCAGAACTGGACTCCCAATTGGTGGCTATACTTGCGCTTACTTTCGTCATTCACCTGATCGGCACACTCGCCTACGCATTCCGAATTGCCGGCGTGCGCACCGGTCATCTGGCAATCGCATTCTCTCTCTTCAACAGCTTGGTCTTGATATCTCGACTATCGAATGCATTCCAAGGTCCTCTGTTGGCCAAACGAGTCGAACTGGCAATTTCGAACTCTGTCTTCGACAGAATCCATCACGATTTCATGCTCATTCTATTTGCAGCGTCGGCAGCGACGCTGGTCGGAGGCATCATTCTCCCTTGGTTTCAGCGCCTTGCCACTCTTTCAGTCAGCTTTTTCAACCGCAAGCGGTCAATGCTGAATCTAATGCAACGCACTTTATCGCCATCGGGTGTGAGCGCATTCTATCGCTCTGCGACATTACCACGCTACCAGACCCTCAAGAGGGCATTCAGATTAGCGGATTTACCGGTCGGGGTCATTTCACTTAATTTCTTGGCCACTGCTATTTGGACCGTCGGTGTGCTTTCATCGATATATGCCGGCGTTATCACCCCGGAACTAAGGGTAACGGCGGCGTCGCTATCTTCGCTGATAAACGGCGTAGCGACGATCATCATGTTCGTCCTGATCGACCCACATATCTCCGCAATGACTGATGACGTTGCAGTTGGCCGGGTCGGCGAGGGTCGTTTGCGACGGCTAATTTTCTGGATGATTGCAAGCCGGCTCGCAGGGACCTTGGCCGCACAATTCCTTCTCTTGCCCTCCGCAGCAGTTATAGCTTGGGTTGCCGTGCTCCTTTGAGCAGTATTGCCGGCAACTTAAACAATCTATTGAGACTATCCTTTTCACTTTTTCTCAAGCGTCCGCGTTAGTCAGGGAAGTCCCGACACCATTGCTGATCTCTCGGTACCAAGACGTCACCATAATACTAAGCTTTGAAATTTAAGATTGGGCCGGGCAAGCTGCAGACCCGCGTAAGATTCTCACCTGTCGTTTCCTCAAACGTGGTATCTTAGGATTAGAGCGGTCCCCGCCGGGTCCGTCGGAAAAGGGGGATACCATGAGAAAGTTAATATGCGGCATTGCTACCGTTGCAGCGTTCGCGGGTCCTGCGTTAGCAGAGGATTTTGACTTCGAAGCGATGCGATTTGCAATGGAGAAGTATAAGAACGTCGACGCTGCGCTCGCTGACGGTTACATCCCAGACCCCACAGGGCAATGTGTTAGTGCCGTACACGAGGGGTTGCCTCCAGAATGGGGCGGAATGGGCATTCACTACTTGCGGCCAGATCTGCTGAAGCTTTCCCCTCCGGGTAACCGGGTCGACGGGGCAAGCACCCACACCGACTTCATGGTGCCAGCGATTTTACTTTATGAGCCACAGGCGGATGGTTCTTTGGAACTGGTTGGTATCGAGAACATGGTCTTCGAAGCCGCGTGGATGTCCGATGGACACGAAGGTCCTCCGACGACGAACGGACGATCATGGGACCACATGATCGACGATCCCCAAACTCCCGGAGATGAGGCGCACGGCTTTATGCCCCACTTCGATCAGCACGTCTGGCTTTTCCGCGACAACCCAGCAGGTGACTTGATGCCGTTCAACCCGGAGGTAACCTGCGAGTATCATGGGAAATAAACATTTACTCGCGGCATGACCTAAACTGCGAATTAGACAATAGTAGCGGCAGCTTGGGAAAATCGAGTAGTCCGCTGAGAGAATTTGCATCCGCAAGGTAGCGGAAACCCGGAAACCGCCTCTTGTACCGAACTACACAAACGGGGCTGTTGAATGTCTCCTACTAACTGGCCAGCGCGCCGCTTCATCATATGCGGCGAATGTCCCGATCCCGCCCTTGGTGCCGCAGGGCACGAACGGCTGTTTTATTGACAGAGGCTCAAGCCCAGTTGCTGTTTCAGCCCGCCGAAAGATGTCGCGTCGCCCATAGCCTTGCGGTTGTCGAGCAACTCAACCGCATTCATTGCGCATACGGTAACGTAGCGTGTCGGCACCATCGGTTCCGGCTTGCCGAATTACATCGGTGACGACCTCCGTTCACAACCAAAGCGCAAACGTCACCACCGGAAATGAGGCTCAAGCTATTCGCTCGAGCCCCATAATTTTTGAACTGTCGTCCTGAGAATAGCTTCGTTTAGTTTTTTTCGATTGCGTCGGTCATGATCTGAGTTGCTTCGCTCACCCATTCTTCGCCGCCGATATCCGCTGCAAAGCTGGGCCAAAGCGCTTTGGCAGCCTCTTGCCATTTCTCTTCGTCCGCCGGCGCCCCAGTGAGGGTCATGCCAAGTTCTACGAGTTTTTCTTTCGCAGCAGCCGTCTCGGTGGCAGAGACCTCACGCTCATAAGATGCTGCCTCTTCGCCCGCCTTGTCGAGAGCAGCTTGCAGGTCTTCCGGCAGGCCCTGGTAAAAGCGATCTGAGACGATGATCGGACCTGACCAGATCAGGTAGTGAACCTCGGTGATATACTTCTGAACCTCGTAGAATTTTGAAGAGATCGCCGTGGTATAGGGATTTTCTTGTCCGTCTATCACACCTTGCTGCAATGCGGGGAAAACTTCGGCCCAGGCCATTGGGATTGGGTCCAGACCCCAAGATTTGAATGTTTCAATGGCAATGTTATTCTTCGACACGCGAATTTTCAGACCCTTGAGGTCGTCGAGAGTTTTCACCTCACGCTCGCCATTGGTCAGGACACGAAACCCTTTCTCGAAATAGCCCAGCACACGCACACCAGCCTCTTTCGGCAGACGCTCGTTAAGCGGACCTTTTAGCGCATCCATCGCGGCATGGGCTTCTTCGTTCGACGTGAAAGCATAAGGCAACATCATCACGCCAACGGATGGGGCCAGCGGGACGAGGTTACCCGTATAAAGGATCTCAGACTCGATCGATCCCATCCGCAGCGCCTGCGCTACTTCCTGTTCCGAGCCAAGTTGGTTCGAGGGGAAAATCTGCACATCAATCCGACCGTCGGAGTATTTCTCGACAAGCTCTTCAAATTTCAACGCGCCCTTGTGGGTTGGGTTGTTTTCGTTGTCACCATGGCTCAGGCGCATGGTGTACTCGGCTGCTGCCGCTGGTAGTGCGACTAACAGGGCAAGCGCCGCTGTGGATAGTCTCTTGGTTAGGTAGTTCATGGTTCTCTCCTCCAGTAAAAAATCAATTGATGAAGCCCATCAGTCTGGGCAGCCAAAGCGTCAGTTCTGGGATGAAGGCGACGAGCACCATCACCAGTATTTCTGCGCAAAGGAATGGGATTGATGCTTTCGACACGCGCTCGACCGTAGTGTTCCCAATCTCTGCCGCGACAAAGAGGTTCACCCCCAATGGCGGCGTGGAGTAACCGATTTCACAAGCGATGACGAAGATGATGCCAAACTGTATCGGATCGATCCCGACATTTGCCACCACGGGCAGAAGCAGCGGAGTGAGGATAATGATCTGCGTGAGCGTCTCCATCCACATCCCGATAAAGACCAGCATCAGCAACACCAGCAGGATCAGCAGGACCGGGTTCGAAACGGCATCAATCAGATAGCCAGACACCATCTGCGGCACTTGGAACATCGACAACATCCGCCCGATGATCCGGCCTGTGACCAGCACCAGCATCACCGTCCCGGTAATCCGCACCGCATAGACGACGGCATCGATGAACAACCCGAGCTTGATTTCGCGGTAGACAAACACCCCGACCAACAGCGCATAAAGCACGGCCACGACCGATGCTTCAGTCACTGTAAAGACACCGGTATAAATTCCGCCCAGAATGATAATGGGGGCGGCCAAAGCCCATTTTGCTTCCCATGCGGCCTGTCGGATATGGGACAGGCTGCGCTCATTCACGCCACCAGAGCTGTAGCCGCGCTTGACCGAGATGAATCGGCTGGTCATCCAAAGCGCCACGGCCAGCATCAGCCCGGGCACGACGCCCGCCACAAACAACGCGCTGATCGAAGTTTCCGAGGTGATACCATAGATAATCATCGGGATCGAAGGTGGGATGACCACGCCGATCCCCCCCGCCGAGGAGGTGATCGCGGCGCCAAACCCCTTGTCGTAGCCATCCTTAATCATCGCAGGGATCATGATTGACCCGATGGCGGCGGTCGTCGCCGGACCAGACCCCGAGATTGCCGCAAAGAAGGTACAAGCGACGATTGTCACAGTCGCCAAACCGCCCGGCGCCGGGCCGACGATTGCCCGACTAAAGCCGATGAGCCTGCTCGTCAGGCCGCCTTTCTCCATCAAGGTGCCCGCCAGAATGAACATCGGCACGGCGATGATGGTGAACTCGTCCACCGCTGAGTACGCGGTCTGTACGAGGTAAGACATGGGCATATTGGCAGAAGCCATAGTTACCACGGCGGCAAATCCGATGGAGACCGCGACAGGAACGCCCAGCAGCAGCAGCACAACAAAGGAGCCTGCCATCAAAAGTGTGGGATCCATCGTTATTCTCCGATCCGCGAGTCGACGGGCCCCTGCCCGGTTCGCCATCTGCGCAGCATGACTTGCACGATACGGACCGACATAAAGGCAAAGCCAAGCGGCACGATCATCTGAACCCAGACAAGATTGATCCCCGTCGTTTGCGAAATATAGGGGAACTCAAACATCGATACCGTGAAGTGGTAGCCGTGCCAGATCACCACCGCATTGAATCCAAGCCAGATCACGTCTGCCAGCGTTAACAAGACCAATCGGGCCTTGGGCGGCAGCGTTTCAATATGCAGGGACACACGGATGTGCCGGTCACCTGCAGCGGCAATGACAAAACCAAAATAGACGGCCCAGACAAAGGCAAATCGGCTTACTTCTTCGAGCCAGCTAAACGACCGCCCCATGCCGAACCGAGCAATAACCTGAAAGCCCAGCAACACGACCACAAGGGTCATCAACAGCGCCCCTAACCATTCTTCGGGCGTGCGGCCTCCAAGGTACCTACGCATTCATTCTCTCCTTTGAAAACGCGCCTATCTCTGCGCGGCAGGTGGCAGGGTTTGCGCTGGCAAAGGTCTTCACCCATTTAGCAACGTCGGCGGAAAACCCGCTATCCGCCTGCAAGCGCGGAGACCAGATCGGCAGGGCAAGAACTGCCTGCGCAAGATCTGTGGCAGAACCCTCATGGCGGCCTCTCAATTCGGCGACCGTTCGGTCCAGCGGATCTTGTGTGACCACGCCGCCCGCATCGGGGGTCATATTACCTGCTTGCAAGGCCCACCCTGCCAAGACCATCGCCTGCGGTTCAGCGCAGAGCCCGCGTTCGATCCGCTCGACGGCTGGCGCCCCAATTCGCTGGGGCAGTTTGAAACTCGCGTCGCTGGCAATCTGGTTGAGCGGGTGATGAATGGTTGGATTTTGCAAACGCTTTAAACTGGTACCTGCATAGTCGGTAAGGTTCTCACCAGCCGGGCAATCCAATGTGCCAGATTGCGACGCAAAGAAGATTGCTGCCCAATCTTGCAAAACAGGATCCATTGCGGCGTCATGCGAACTCTCGTGTCCACAAAGACGCCCCAGTTCGGCATAGGAAGATTGGATGCCGTTCAGCAGGCGGTGCTTCATATGCTCATAAGGCGCCAGCACATCGACGATCTGGACGCCAGCATGTTCAAAGGCTGGACGATCAGAGGCGAAACGATCTTCGATGACCCACTGCCGGAACGGTTCAGCGACCACGCCCAGCGTACTGCGATGGCCACAAGCCGCCGCGAGCCGTGCGCGCCCCGCGTCTGACATAGCCGGAACAATGCGATCCACCATCGACGTGGGGAATGCCACATTCTTTTCAAGCCATTTGGAGAGGTTTGGGAAAGTGCGCGCTGCATAGTCCCGCAGAACAGACCCCAGCAAAAGCCCGTTGTCGGCGACATTGTCACAGCTTGCCAAGGTGATCGGACGACCGCCGCTGCGGCGACGTTGTTCCAACATCCATGCAAGATAGCCAATCGCTGTAGCTGGCGTTTCTGGACTGGCCAAATCCGCGCCAACTGCATTCAGATCAAGGTCCATGCTACCAGATAAGTGGCAATATCCCTTTTCAGTGATCGTCAGCGTGGCGAATTTAATATCGTTCCAATCGACGCCATGCGCGTCTTGCGCATCCCAAAGTTGAAGCAACGTGCCGATAGGTCGACAGACGGCGCCATCGTCATCTTCTTTAAGAAGTACATAGTTCGCGCCTTCAGCCGCATGGGTGCCTGCGATATCCGGTGGCGTCAGATTGATGCCAACCACGCCCCAGCTTGGGCCGTTCGCCCCGCGCGCAAGATCGTCATAGTACTCTTGCTGGTGCGCGCGGTGAAATGCACCCACCCCAATATGTGCGGCACGCGGGCGCAGTTTGCTGCGATCATAGGGGAAGTTGCTACTCATCAGAAATGCACCATGACCTTTAGCGCGTCGGCCTTATCTAAGGCGCGGTCAAAGGCGGCGTCCGGGTCGTCGAGCGACATTTCTGCCGATATCATTGGGCGCAGATCGACCTCTTCTGCGACAATCTGTCGGACGGCTTCTGCAAATTCATCGATAAACCGATATGTGCCGACCAGCTTGATCTCTCGGGTTAGCAGTTTGGCGAAATCTACCTGCGCTTTCGGGGGCAAAAAGCCGACCTGAACCACTGTGCCGCGCGGTTTTGACGCCGAGATTGCCATGCTGAGAGCGGGGGCCGCGCCTGACGCCTCGAAAACAGCATCGCAGCGGGGCGTATCGGTCAGACCAGCCATCGCCGCTGGATCAGTCGCATCAAACACTTCATCTATGCCAAGTGCTTTGGCGCGCTTGAGCGCTGCCGGTGCAATATCACTCATCAAAATACGCGCGGCACCCGCTGCGCGTGCAGCGGTGGCACACATTTGCCCTATCACCCCTGCCCCGGTGACCAACACAGTGGCTCCGCGCAAATCGCCCGCCATAGAGACCGCATGCAGGGCGACGGCATAAGGCTCCGCCATCGCCACGTGGCGCATGTCAGTGTCCTCTGGCAGCTTAATGCACTGGCGCGCTTCCACCACCAAGTCGCTGGCGAACCCACCGTCGCAATGCGGAAAACGTGCTGCGCTGCCCATAAAGGACATGTCAGTGCACAAGTTGGACAGACCCCACTGGCAATAATCGCATGTCTGGCAAGGCAGCGCGGGAGTTACCGCGACTTTATCGCCGGGCGCGAAACCTGCCACACCCTCGCCCATACCGGAAACGACGGCGGAAAACTCATGGCCCAAAACCATTGGGCCGCGCAGGATCGAATCGCCAACTTGGCCGTGCTCATAATAGTGAAGGTCCGAACCGCAGATGCCGCCGTAAGCGAATGAAAGTAGAAGCTGACCCTCCTTTGGAGAAGGCGCCGGACGTGTTTCTATCGCGACATTACGCGCCCCGTGAATCACACACGCTTTCATAAATCCCCCTCCTCGTTCATCAAAGTTAGCCCTTGATGTGTGACGTCTTAGAACATAAAGTTCACACACAGGTCAATATAGAATACAAATTCTAATACAGAAAGCGGAGGGCCGGGAAGTCAGTGGGAAACAAGATGACAACCGACGAGGACACCCCTCAACGCGATTTCAAAGCGCTGCGTGAAGAGATCGCCACATCTTACGATGATCTCAGCAACCGCCTGAAACTTATCGCGGATTTCACACTGCGCGATCCCTCCGGCTTTGCCCTGCGCACCGCTGCGGTATTGGGGGATGAGATCGGTGTCGCACCATCAGCCATCATTCGCTTTGCCAAGCACTTCGGGTTTTCAGGCTTCTCAGAGCTTCAGTCAGTCTTCCGCGATGAGCTTCAAGCCAGTTCCACGCCCTATCAGGACCGGATCAGAAACCTGGAAAAAAGCGGTGCCGCCCGTGATACGGCAGAGATGACCGACCGTTTTGTCGAAGCGGGCATCGCCTCCCTACGGGAGTTGCAGCGCAGCACGCCCATCGACAAGATTGAGACAGCAGCCCGTTTACTGGCAGATGCGCGCATCGTGCATGTTCTGGCACAAAAACGGACATTCACCGCCGCCACTTACCTTGTCTATAATCTGGCACGCCTCGAAGTCCCCGCCAACCTTCTGGATGGCAGCGGGGGGACCTTGGACCAACAGATGATGATGGTCAGCCCAGAAGATACGGTGGTGGCCATCTCATTTCATCCAAGTGCCGAAGACACAGTACGGTCTTTCGAGCGCGCCCGCGCCGTCGGTGCCCGCACGATTTCAATCACCGATCTGCCCCGCGCCCCTTTCACAAATGCCGATAGCTGCTTCCAAATTTCCGAGGCAAGCGTCGATGGCTTTAGATCGCTAAACGCAACGATTTCACTCGCGCTCATTCTGGCCATCCGCGCCGGAACGCTTTGCGGCGAACAACGACCCAAAGAAGATTGAGGACCCACCATGGCCACACAGCCTATGCCCATTTATGACATCATCACAATCGGTCGTTCCTGCGCCGATCTTTATGCTGACCAAATTGGCTGTCGCATGGAAGATGCACGTAGCTTCTCCAAATATGTTGGTGGATGCCCGACCAATATTGCAGTCGGGGGTGCCCGTCTTGGCCTTAAAACTGCGCTTCTAAGCCGGGTCGGTGACGACCAGATCGGTCGGTTCGTCCTCGAAACCCTCAAGGCTGAAGGCGTGGAGACCCGCGGCGTCGCCACCGATCCAGAACGGCTGACCGCAATGGCCTTTCTCGGGATCGAAGACGATCGGAATTTCCCTTTGCTCTTCGTGCGCACGGATTGCGCCGACGCTGCATTGTGCGAGGATGACGTTGACCCGGATTTCATCCGGTCCGCCAAAGCCATTGTCGTATCAGGCACACATTTCTCGAAACCTCATTTGGAGGCCGCAAGCTTCAAAGCGATGCGGATCGCCAAAGAGGCTGGCCGTAAGATCATTTTTGACATCGACTATCGCCCCAATCTCTGGGGGCTTCTGGGCGCAGGCGCAGGCGACATTCGCTTCATTGCCGATGAGAAAGTGACTGCCCGGGTCCAGAGCATCCTGCCCGACTGTGACGTCGTCGTAGGCACGGACGAAGAAGTGCATATCGCGGGGGGTTCGACCGACACGCGCACGGCACTCGTTAACATCCGCAAACTTACGAAAGCGACGATCGTACTCAAGACCGGCCCCAAAGGATGTCTCGTTTTCCCTGATGCAATTCCACAGAACATCGAGAATGGAATTTCATCCGACGGTTTCCCCGTCGAAGTGTTTAATGTGCTGGGGGCCGGAGATGGCTTTATGGCGGGCTTCCTGCGTGGATATGTCCGTGATCTACCGCTGGAAGACTGCTGCCGCATCGCAAACGCCTGCGGCGCGCTGGCCGTTTCTCGCCATGGCTGTGCGCCAGCCTATCCAAGCTGGGAAGAGTTGGAGTTCTTCCTCGAGCGAGGCGTCGTAAACCCCCGCCTGCGCGAAGATGCTGATCTTGAGCACGTCCATTGGGCCACCACCCGACGCGGACACTGGGACAACATATGTGCGTTCGCCATTGATCACCGCATGCAACTTGAGACGATGGCCAAAGATGTCGGTGCTGACCCAGAGCGTATCGCAAAATTCAAGGATCTCGCGCTCGACACAATGCTGAGTGCGCGGCGTCCGGGTATGAACCTCGGTACTTTGCTTGATAGCAAATATGGGCGACAAGCCCTATTCCGGGCCGAGAAGGAAGGCCTTTGGATCGGTCGCCCAGTCGAATTGCCGGGTTCGCGCCCACTGCAATTCGAAGGTGCAGCGTCCCTCGGGGCCGAGGTGGCTTCGTGGCCGAACGATCATGTCATCAAGTGTCTTGTCTTTTACAATCCCGACGATCCGGAAGCCCTGCGGCGTCAGCAGCTGGATCAATTGCACCGCCTCGCCTCCGCGGCTCGTCTCAGCCGCCATGAGTTTCTAATCGAGGTGATCGGAACAGCAGAGGGCAAGATGGGAGAAATGGCCACCTCAGAGGCCATGCAGCAGATCTATAACGAAGGCATCCGCCCGGACTGGTGGAAGCTAACCGACCAAACCGATGCGGGCTGGGCGGCGATCGGCGCGGTGATTGAAAGCAATGATCGGTGGTGCCGCGGCATCCTATTGCTTGGCCTGGATGCACCATTCGACGAGCTTGAAAGCAGTATCGCGCGCGCGGCAGGCAGCCGCCATGTGCGCGGTTTCGCAGTAGGACGCACGATTTTTGGCAATGCAGCGCGGGATTGGTTTGCAAACGATATTGATGATGCGACCGCTCAGAAGATGATGAAAGAGCGTTTCGAACGGCTTATCAATTGCTGGGTAGAGGCACGTCGGCAGGAAGCGGCCTAAGCGGTTGAGCAGAGGGTAAACGGAAGAGGAAGACCTTCAGTAACAGTTCGCTTGGCCCAAGGCAGAATGTAGCCCTGTTGGTCGTGCCAGAACACCGAACGAATTCTGGTCCACGGATTTCATGGCAGATCGCCTCGGGCCATTGTTCCACAATGCCCTGCCGGGCAATGGACGGCCGCCAGTTCCGCCAGCTGGACGTTCTCTACGACTTCAACCGCGAAGGCCTGGGCATCGAGATCGACTTCTCGCTGCCCGCCGAGCGGGTTGTCCAGACCCTGAACCAGATCATCGAATGGCGTGGCGCACCGCAGGCGATCAGGCTCGACTACGGCCCGGAATATATTAGCGGCACCCTTATGGATTGGGCCGAGCACAAGGGTATCGCGCTGGCCCATATCCAACCGGGAAAGCCGCAACAAAACGCCTATGTTGAGCGCTACAATCGGACGGTCCGGCATGAATGGCTGGGCCTGTACATCTTCGAAGCATCGAGGAGGCCGAGCAAATTGCCACGGAGTGGCTCTGGTCTTACAATCCCGAACGCCCCAACATGGGCAACGGCGGGATGACATCCGCACAGAAACTGAAGATGGCCGCGTAAATTCTACGACCAAGCCCCCGTAAAAACGGGGGACTACCATGATCCGATGATCGATCAGTGAGCTTTAGATTCTGCTTTGACAGGGTTTCAACCCGACCGTGGTAGCAAAGACCCAACACCATCCGGATCTTGTTCCCGGCCGCCAGCATTCGCGCGGTCGACATCAGTAATTCAATGTACTTTCTCAAGGTTTCAAGGTCAGCCATCGAACGAGGGTGTCAAACTTCGACAATCTGACATCCATGTCGAGAACAGCTATCAGTTACCAATCCTGAAAAACTTGCGCCCGTCACGATCACGTCAAAGTCCCAAGCGTGACCCATCTGGAAAGGCAGTTCCAGTCCGTTCTTCGTGCTGTCCATCACCAGAATGCTCTTCTTCCCACAGCCGGCGATGGCCTTGCGGGAAGACATTTCGTCGGCATTATAGTCCAGTACCTTGCCCGCTTCGGAAAGGCCGCCGCAGCTGAAAACCGCGTAATCAACCCGATACTGTGAAAAGAATTCGAGCGCAGATGTACCGATTACATCCAAATCCCGCATTCTTACGGTTCCGCCCGCCAGCTCGACGGCGACGCCGGGGGCTTGTCGCAAGGCACAGACCGCATGGATGCTGTTGGATGCGACGAAAAGGTCTTTGTGCGAGGCCAAAAACCGCGCGCAAGTTTCCACCGTTGTGCCGGTGCCCAAAGCCACCCGTGCGCCATCGGGAATGAGGCTCTTTACCGCCAAAGCGATGCGCTGCTTTTCCTGTCGCGCAATGCCTTCGCGTGGCAGATAGCCGATGTTCTCACTCTGCTGGCGCAGCCGGGCGTAACCATTGCGGCGTTGAACAAGCCCCGCTTCGTCAAGATCGCGCAGGTCCGCTCGTATGGTTTGTACTGAAACCGAAAGTTCGGACGAAAGCTCGGACACCGACAGAGTCTCGCTCTTGGAAAGGAGGGCGATAATCTCGTCTCTTCTCTGGGTAATATCCCGTCGCACGGTCATTTCCTCCGGAAAATAATCATAATTTTCGATAGGTTAGGAAATGACCTCAGGCGCCACAATATAAATAAAAGTTTCAACAAACCGTTACAAAACTGTCAGAAAACTCAGGGATAAGGCCCTAATGAACTGCTTTCGTTCGAAAGGCAGAACCCCAGGAGAGTTCCATGAAATCCTTCGTCACATCCACCGCTTTCGCGCTTTTGGCCAGCACGGCCATGGCCGATACGATCACTCTCTACACTTCGCAGCCAAATGCGGATGCGCAGCGGACGGTGGGCGCCTTTATGGCTGCCAACCCCGGTACTGAAGTCGATTGGGTCCGCGACGGCACAACAAAACTGATGACCCGCCTGCGCGCCGAAATCGAAGCGGGCAACCCGCAGCCAGATGTCCTGCTGATCGCCGACACTGTTACGCTGGAGGGCATGGCGCAGGAGGGTCTATTGACCGCCTATCAATCGCCCGAAGCCGTTGACTATTACGCGGCACTGCACTCTGCCGAAGGGTATTACCATTCGACCAAATTGATCACCACCGGGGTCGTCTATAACACGGGTGTAGAAACCGCGCCGACCTCTTGGAAAGACCTCTCAGACCCTTCCATCAAAGGACAGATCGCGATGGCCTCGCCGCTTTATTCCGGCGCCGCGCTTATCCATCTTGCCACGCTGACCGGCGATGAGACATTGGGCTGGGAGTATTACGAAAACCTCGCCGCGAACGAGGCCCGCGCACAGGGCGGCAACGGCGGCACGTTCAAGGCCGTGGCCTCGGGTGAGAAGCCCTACGGCATGGTCGTTGATTTCCTTGCAATCCGCAACAAGGCCGATGGTTCCCCGATTGATTTCGTCTTCCCCGAAGAAGGGGTTTCCTACGTGACCGAGCCGGTGGCGATCATGTCTTCGGCCAAGAACGTCGAAGGCGCGGAGAAATTCGTCGACTTTCTGCTCAGCTCCGAAGGCCAAGAACTGGTTCTGGACATGGGCTATATCCCCGCCCGTGACGGTATGGGCGTCCCTGAAGGGTTCCCCGCTCGTGAAGACATCAAACTGATGGCCTTTGATCCCGCCGAGGCCCTTGCAAACGCTGAAGCCAATAAGGCCAAATTCGCAGAGCTTTTCGGCGCTGAATGATGAATGTCGCGCAGCAAAATGGAGGCAGCCGGTCCGAGGCCCGGCTGCTCTCTGCTATTCTGATCGTCGCGATTTGCTTGACGCTTGCCCCGGTCCTACGCCTGTTTGTCGAGGGCGTCACCGATCAGGGCAGCCCCAGCCTGACCCTTATGCGCGATGTGCTGGCCCAGCCCTCTACTTTAAGCGCGCTCAAACATTCGCTGGTCACGGCGGGTGTTGGCACTTTGGTGTCGCTGGTGCTTGGCGCGGCCTTTGCCTTTCTCGTGGCGCTGACGGATCTGCGGGCCAAAGCGGCTTTGGTTTTTTGCCTGATGATCCCGATGATGATCCCGCCGCAGATCACGGCCCTATCCTGGACCCAGATCATGGGGCCGTCGTCGGTATTGCTAAAGACACTGGGCATCGCACCGCCGCTTGGCGCGCCGCAGCCGCTTTATTCCCCGGAGGGGATCATCTTCCTGCTCGGCATCCAACATATGTCGATCATCTTCCTAACCCTGCGCGCGGGTCTGCGGTCTATCCCCCAAGACGTGGTCGAGGCCGCTCGTATCAGCGGTGCTAAAGGACTGCGCACATGGTGGCAGGTTGTGATGCCGCTGACCTTTCCCAGTCTTGCGGCAGGAACGGCGATCACCTTTGTGACCGCGCTTGGCAACTTTGGCATCCCAGCGATGCTGGGCATCCCCGCGGGCTATGCGACGCTGCCCACGCTCGTCTATCAAAAGCTGGCCGGCATGGGGACAACCGTCTTGGCCGAGGTTTCGGTTCTGGCGATGCTGATCGGGGTGGTCGCCGTGGCGGGCATCTTGTTGCAGCGCCTGTGTCAGTCACGCCAGAAGTTGCACCTTGTGGGCAGCACCTCGCGCCCGCTGGCCCTGCCCTTGGGTGCGGCCCGTCTGCCTGTTGAGATATTGCTGTGGGCCGTGGTCTTTGCCATCCTCGTCCTGCCGATGTTCGGCCTATTGGCGACATCACTCGTGCCTGCCTATGGCGTGACACTGCGCTTTGACACGGTGACGTTTGCGTCTTGGTACGAGGTGCTATTCCGCCAACCTGTCACGTCGCGGGCCTTTGCCAACTCCTTTGGACTGGCCGCGGGCGCCTCTGTCGCTTTGGTGATGATCTGCCTGCCTCTGGCATGGCTGATGGAGCGGCGCAAAACGCGGCTGGCGCGTCTTTTTGATAGCCTGCTTGATTTGCCCTACGCACTGCCGGGAGTTGTCCTGTCGATTGCGATGATCTTGCTGCTGATCAAGCTGCCCTTCACCGAGGCCACGCTATACGGCACCATCTGGATCATCTTTCTGGCCTATCTCGCGCGGTTCTTCGCCGTGATGTTCCGCCCGGTGCAGGCAAGCCTGAAGCAGTTCAATCCTGCCATGGATGAGGCAGCGCAATCGGTCGGTGCCTCCCTCTACCGGCGGCTGCGTGATGTGATCTTTCCGCTTTCGGCCCCGGCGGCGGCGGCGGGGGCGATCCTTGTGTTTCTCACCGCGTTTAACGAACTCACGGTTTCCGCGCTCTTGTGGTCCTCGGGCACCGAGACATTGGGCGTGGTGATTTTCAACCTCGATGACAGCGGCGAAACCGGCATGGCCAGCGCCTTGGCGATGACCATCGTCATAGTGGTCGTGGTCCTTATGGCGCTGATCCAATTGTTTTCCCGCCGCTTTCCCAAAGGAGTTGTCCCATGGCAGACATAGACCTGTCTTCGGTCGGCAAGACATTCGCAGGTACGCCTGCACTACAAGACATCACAACCCGGTTTGACGATGGTGAATTTGTCGCGCTTTTAGGGCCGTCCGGCTGTGGCAAAACCACGCTTCTGCGCATCTTGGCCGGGTTTGAGGCCCCCAGCAGCGGGCAAATCCGCATCGGCACCCACGAAATGGCCAATGCCCAGACAGGGGCGAACCTGCCGCCTGAAGAGCGTAACATCGGATTTGTGTTTCAGTCCTACGCGCTTTGGCCGCATATGTCAGTGCGGCGCAACGTGTCCTACCCGCTTGAGATCCGCAGGTTCTCTAAGACTGAGATTGCCAGACATACCGATGCGGCGCTCGCCGCGACAGGGCTGGAAACCTACGCCCACCGCATGCCCTCTGACCTTTCGGGCGGGCAGCGGCAGCGGGTGGCTCTGGCGCGCTGCCTTGTCTCTGATCCCTGTGCCGTGCTGCTGGATGAACCCTTGGCCAACCTTGATGTGGCGTTGCGGGCCACGATGCAGGGTGTCTTTACCGATTTTCACAAACGCACCGGGGCCACGATGGTCTATGTCACACATGACCAAGCCGAAGCCATGGCGATGGCCGACCGGATCGCCGTGATGGATCAGGGCCGCATTCAGCAATTCGATACCCCGCAAACGCTTTATGAACGGCCGAAAAACCGCTTTGTCGCCGAATTCGTCGGACGCGGTACCGTGGTGCCGGTGCAAGAGGTTGCGCAGGCCGGAGACGCCCGGCAGGCGCGGATACTGGGGGCCGAGGTTGCGGTTCAATCAGCACGTGCTGAGAGGCAAGTCAGCCATGTCTGCCTGCGTCCCGAAAACCTGACCATTTCCGAGAGTGGCGATCTGCGCAGCAAGGTCGCGCGGGTCACCTACATGGGCGGAAAATACCTGTTGGAAACGGTGACCGATTGCGGCGCGCGCCTGTTTGCAGAAACCCGCGCCCGCTTTGACGTCGGCGCGCAACTGGGCCTGACAATAACCACCCCTTGGGCCTTTTCAGAGGAATAAATGCAAAGCATACGACTACTTTCCGGCATCGGGGACAAAGGCCCCGCGTGCATGCAATTGACCGTTAATAATCGGATCTGGCTGCTTGATTGCGGTTTCGGCCCCGAAGCGAACGCGCATTTCGATCCCGCCTGGCTCGAAGGGGCCGAGGCTGTGTTCATCACCCATGATCACATCGATCACATCGGTGGCGCGTCACATGCGGTTGAGGCAGGTCTGCCCATCTATTCCACGGCACAAACGGCCAAAGCCCTGCCGCCCGCAGCCAATGTCCATCTGCTGCCCGAACAGGGTCAGACAACGATCAACGGCGTCACCCTGACCACCGGGCGTAATGGCCACGCAATGGGCGGCGTCTGGTTCCACTTCGATCTGGGCGAAGGGCTGTTCTATTCCGGCGATTGGTCAGAGGAATCGGATTGGTTCACTTTTGATGTGCCGCCCCCTGCGGCGACCGCGATTTTGGACTGCTCTTATCACCTTGATGACGTACCACAATCAGATCGGTTCGAAGCGCTGAATGCCTTGCTGGACAGGGTTGACGGTCAGGTGCTTTTGCCCGTCCCCCCCTCTGGCCGCGCGGGAGAAATGGCGCTGCATCTGGTGCGGCGCTACGGCTGTGAAAGCGTCATGCTGGACCCTGAATGCCAGGACACGCTGTGCGCAGCACTCAGCAGCGGTGCTGTCAGTGCAGACGCCCGCCTAATCGCCCCCCTGTTGGACCGCGGCCCGATGGAGCAGGCGCGGTTTTTGATCTGCGACACACCCAACGCCGACGGCGGTGCCGCTTGGGGCTATGTGCGGGCATGGCATGAAAGCGGGCGTCTGGGGCGCGACGCGCATGTCGTATTCACCGGACATATGACGGCCCATGCGCGGGGCATTTGCAGCGTTCCTGGCGGGCATTTCCAGCGTTGGAACGTGCATCCACCGCTGCGCGATCAGGTGAAAATGTTAGAGCGCCTCGGCGCTAAACGCTTTGCCCCTGCCTTCTGCACCCAGCCCGAAGATTACCTGATTGAAGGGCTCGACGTCGAAGTGTTCTTTCACGACCGGGTGCGCCTATGACCGCCGCAGCTCTGCCATCGCGCAGCTTTTGCCTGATCCGGCACGGCGAAACGACAGCAAACGCGGATGGGATCATCGCCGGTGTGACGGATGTGCCGCTTACCCGACTGGGCCGCGATCAGGCCTGCTCCCTATCACAAAGGATATGGCCAGAACCGATTGCGATCTACGCCAGTCCGATGTCACGGGCTCGACATACGGCGCAGCTCGCCTTTCCGAGCCAGCGGATTGAGTTGCACGACGGGTTGCGTGAGCGAGACTGGGGTGTGTTCGAAGGGCAACCGCTGAGCGAGCAGCCCCTCAGAGAAGCCACTCCGGACCGAGGCGAAAGCTGGCCCGATATGCTGAAGCGGGTACAGATCGCGATAAGGGAGATTTGCGCGGCGTCTCCGACGGCCTTGCCGATCGTGGTCTGTCACTCCGGCATAATTCGCGCCGCGCGCGTGCTCTGGACGACGGGTGATGTCGGCCAACGTCCGCCCAATGCAACACCCCTCTTGTTCGAAACTGTAGGCCACAAATTACTGGAGCAGACCCTATGACCCAAACCGCAGCAATCCCATGTGTGGTTTTCGATGTCGATGGCACCCTTGCCGAGTTCGACGCGGAGCGTCTGGGCCATCTTGTGCATGGCGTTGAAAAACACTGGGATGACTTTCACCTCGCAATGGCGGATGCCGCACTGATTGGCCCGGTCGCAAAATTGATGCGACGTTTGAAAGAAAGCGGTGAAACCATCCTAATTTGCTCAGGGCGGCCAAAGGGATGGGCCGAGCATACGATTGCATGGCTGCGGAAGCACGACCTGCCCTTTGACGGCATATACCTGCGTGCCGAAGATCAGGACGAAGCCACCGACCCCGAAGTGAAGCGTCGCGCATTGCGAGAAATGCAGGCGGACGGGTTCAAGCCTTGGCTGGTGATCGATGATCGTAGCTCTGTGGTTGACGCGTGGCGCGGTGAAGGTTTGGTATGTCTGCAATGCGCCCCGGGGGACTTTTGAGCTTAGGTCAAAAGATGCTATTCAATTGGCCGTTGTTCTCTATCCACTTCGAGTACGGTTCTGCAAATTAGGCTACGATAGAGGGAGACAGGCTGAATGGCAGGTGCCTATGCTAATCGCGTGCTATGGCATCAAGCAGCGAACGATTGCTATCCGACCATCGAGCAGACTGACGCTTCACGGCCCAAACCAGCCCTTCGCCAGACAGATCGATGCCGCGACGCGGCCCGTCAGAGCGGCCATTCCTCTGTCGCATCATTTTGCATTGTCTAAATCCCGTTTACTGGACTAAGCAGAAGCCGTATCACCATATCGATTGCGCCAGCATAAGAAGTATGTCCGGTGTCTGCCGTTGCCGCTTCGACGCTCTTCATGGTCTGTGGAAAGCTGTGGGGGCAAAGTGTCATTTGTCTATTTGTCGGGTCTTCGACCCATATTCATCTTTGCATCCTAAAACCAAAAAATTGGAGATATCGACATGAGCACCACTGGCAAACAGCTATTCACCACGTTGGAAATCAATGGCACGCTCACTGTAGCGATTGAAGACGTTAACTTTCCTGATCCTACCGGCAATCAGGTGCTTGTAAAAATGGAGGCGGCGCCGATCAATCCGTCGGATTTGGCTATTCTTACCGGCGCGGCCGATCTTGAAAACGCCGAATATTCGCCCGGAAAATACGTCGCTACCATGCCAGAGCCCTTCAATGCGGCATCCAAGGCGCGTCATGGGCTGAAACTTCCCGCTGGCAATGAAGGCGCGGGCACCGTCGTTGCTACGGGTGACAGCGACGGGGCCAAGGCGCTGATGGGACAGCGCGTCGCCTGTGTGCCGGGCAATGCTTACAGCCAGTATTGTATTGCTGAGGCTGCCATGTGCCTGCCGCTTGGCGATTATTCGGCCGAAGACGGCGCAAGTGGCTTCGTCAACCCCATGACCGCCCTCGGGTTTGTGGAAAATGCAAAAATGGACGGGCAAAACGCGATCCTGCACACGGTCGGCGCCTCGAACCTTGGCCAGATGCTGACCCGCATCTGCAACGAAGACGGAATCGGACTGGTCAATATCGTGCGGAAAGAGGATCAGGTTGAATTGCTCAAGCAGCTTGGTGCCAGCCATATCGTCAATTCATCTGATGACGACTTCATGCACCAACTCAAAGCCGCAATCGACGACACCGATGCCTTCTACGGCTTCGATCCAATCGGCGGGGGAAATTCTGTCGACACTGTTTTCAAGGCGATGGAACAGGCCGCGGTTACCAAAACGACCGAGTATTCGCGCTATGGTTCCAACCAGCAAAAGCGCATGTTCATCTACGGACGTCTGGATGTTGGCCAGACAATCTTGTCGCCAAGCTACGGTTTTGGCTGGACCCTGTCGGGCTGGCTCCTGTTTCCCTTTATTCAATCGGTCGGCATGGAAACCGTAGGACGGATGCGCAAGCGTGTGCTCGAGAACCTGACGACAACCTTTGCCAGCCACTACAAGAAACGGGTCAACCTCGAGGAGATGTTGACCAAGGAAGCCGTGACCGACTACCGCGCGATGAAGACCGGTGAGAAATATCTCGTCATGCCGTGGAAATAAGCAACCTCTGCCGAATTATCCGAGGCCGACTTGGCGTGCCCGCTGGGGCGTGGACACGCCAAGAGCCACCCTTCTTCGCCACGCCCAGTCCATCCAAGCCCCCGGATGCATATGCATTCGGCCCTCATAAGACGAGCGGCGGCTTCTGGGCGGCTCTGTGCAGAACCATGCGGTGCTCGGGATTTGTTACGAATTCTGCTGTCCGGAAGCGTCGAAGCCAACGTTAAAATCAACATGACTCATTTTTAGTTCCCGACAGAAGGGTCCGCACCTTTCGGCCCGGACCCTTTAAGTATCGCGCTGAAGCTGGGAGATAGGTCAGCGCGAGTCGTTACCCTCTCCGAAGCCGCCATAGGCGAAACCTTCGCCATTGCTGCTGACGGCGCTGCGGGTGGAGAGGTTGGGCGTTGGGTGATTGCCCCGCGCAAAGGTTTCGAGACGCAGGTCGCCGTGGCGGCTATCGGGTCGAGTAGCGCCGGCGCCTTCGGCATGGACCACGCTGGCAGTAACGGAGGTATCAAGGCGGAGGTCTTCGTAACGGGTAGAGTTGCCTGCAAAGCCGGCGGTGGCGATGAGTGTGACGGCAGCGGTTGTGATGAAGAGTTTCATGTCGTTTCCTTTCGAGGTTTGACCTGAGTTCTCGCTGCAATTCCGTTCGTTAATAGTAGGCTGATCGTGAGCGGGAATAACGGAGAACTTTGGTTGCTATACATCTAAGATTAAGGCCCAATACGGCTTCTGACAAAGCAACTCGGCTCACCGAGCCGTGTCGCTCCGAGACCGGAAGAGATGAGAGTGTAACAATTCAGCCTGATCTACTTATTTTCTTATTATTCAATATTTTAACCGAAAATCTGAAAGCACCTTTATCGCCTGCCATTTCGTGCAATCCGCACTTCCAAGCCGATATGGATTTTGTCGCGTAATCGTGACCGGCCACAGCGCCGCGCAGGCCTCTTGTACGTGTATTTTGTTACAGTGAAGAGGGTGTCAGTCGGTCGACAAAATGGGCGTTTTCCGCGTGAAATGTTGGGCGTGATTTGCTGAAGAAGCGGCCGATGAAAGATTAGCTAATATCGATTGGTCGGCCCATCTGCGCGTAGCCCCCGTTCGCTTAAGCTGCCGGTGCCGCGTCATTCTTCGGGGACGATGCCTCATCATCGGACCATTCCAAAAGGTGAGGATCAAACCCCTCGTTCAGGCGTGGTTTGACGATCTGGAAATAGGGGGATAGGTCGAAATCTCGCGGTGCAAATAGCGAGTGGTGCCGGATATGCAGGACCTCCTTGCGGGCGAACCGCGATCCTTGGCGCGCCTTTATGGTGCGCGCGTCGGGCAAGATCGGATAGCGGACGGATTGAAACGCCTGCGCGATCAGCGACGAACAGATGGCCCGCGTCGGGTCACCCGACCCAAACGCCAGCATCCGCCTGCGCCACCTGACCGGAACTGGCGGGGTCGGAAAGAAATAGCGCAAGAGATCAAAGATGTGGCGCAAGTCGTACTTCATCCCCACACGCGCTTTCATAAAATCGGTAACCGCGCGGCACTCCTGCGGTGTCAGACCAACGGGACGGCAAATTCGGGTATTGAAGCGCGCGTATTTCGATAACGGCGCAGTGACACATCCTTCGCCGAGATTGACCTCAATCAGCCGATGGGGTTCCGCGTCATCGGAATGGGTATCAAAGCTGTCCCCGATGTACATCGCCGCATGAGACCAAGTGGATTGGGTCAGATACTTGATCGCATTTGAAATGCGTTCCTGTCCTTCCACCAGCAGCACATCGCCGGGACGCAAAGTCTGGCACAGGGTTTCGAAATCAGACGGGGTAAAAGGGGCATAGCCGAAGCTTGGCCGGTTCAGAGCGCGCGCCATGCGTCGTCCAACCCGGCTGAGCAACCTGTCGCAGCGATCTTTCAGCGTAAATGGCATCAAGGTTCTCCGGTTACAGGTGGGGGTTGGTTCTCATCCCCATGAGAAAGAGCGCCCCGCGCCGCACAGACGCAGGACTCCCTATCCACCGCTCGGAAGCAATGGCTCAGTCAGCGAGGTGGTCGGAAGTAAAAACCATATCCTCCCCTGCTGACTGGTGGCAGGCGATACAGCCCTCGTCCATTCCCTTAGCCACCTGCCCGGCCATCGCAACACCATCAGGGGTTTGATCGAGCGCGCCATCGGGCAGGTATTTGACCCAGTACCAATCTGCGTTCTCGGGGTCATAGCCAGCTGTGCGACGGAACATGACTGTATAGGCAGCCAAGTGCTCATCCGGGTTGCGCAGAACTTCGTCTTCAGTGACCCCTTCGGCGCCAAAGTTCCGTTTTACGATGAGGTCGCCCTCGTGGCCGTCGATCTCTGCGGTGGTGTAGAAGGTCTCAAGCATCATGCCATGCGGATCAGTGCCCTCATAGGGCGTGGAACGGATCATGCCCGGCCCTGCGAGTTTACTTTCTTCCAGGTAAGTCCAAATTTGGGCAGCGAAGTCCACATCTTCTTCTGAGCCGAAAGGCATGCCCTGCGCGACCGACCCCGTCGCGGCCAAAGACAGAACTAACGTGCCGATCATCATTGATCGTTTCATTTGTCATCCTCCTTGTTGTCGTAGATGGGTGACACCTGAACAGACCGAACGTTTCACCATGGGGCTACACCATTCCGTGAGAACAGGCAGGGTAAGCGCCAATCCTTCTCGTTCAAAGGCAGGTTTTCTTGATAGGATAGTGCTTGTCTTCGCTTACCGGATCGCGGGCCAAGAATAATTGCAAAGAGGGAGATCACCCGTGCGGCGTATGACCCATACCAAGCCTACCGATTGCCACGTCGTCTTGAAGCGAGATGGGTAGGCCCCCCGATCCCCATCCGGCCAGCCGACGCGTGCGGTTGGTTTGGTTGGGCCTGCGCCTGATCCTTTTGCTACTGTTGATTTATGGCATTCACTTGCTGGTCGACTGGTTCCTTGCCCGGACGGCTAATATCCATCCTGGGGTGCAGATCAGCATGCTGGTGGGCGTCTTAATGGTCTATGCGCTGTTAATCGCTATCCCCTTCGTGCCGGGGATCGAAATCGGTCTGATGATGTTTGCGGCCCTCGGATCGTGGATCGCGCCGTGGATCTATCTGGCTTCGATTGCAGGGCTTTTGATCGCCTATAGCGCGGGTGAATGGATGCCCCGCAGACGGCTGCGCAGGATGTTCGAGGATCTGCGAATGCGCCGCGCCTCAGAGTTGCTCGATCAAATGCACCAGATGACCCGCGAAGAGCAGGTCTCGATGCTCTGTGCGCGTGCACCGAGGTGGTTGCGACCTGTCATTTCGCAGTATCGGTACTTATTCCTCGCGGCGCTCATCAATCTGCCCGGCAATGCGATCATCGGAGGCGGAGGCGGCATCCTGTTTCTTGCAGGTCTCAGCCGCCTCTTCCGACCGTTCGGTGTCGCCCTGACCCTCGCTTTGGCAGTTTTGCCCGTGCCGCTCGCAGTCTGGGGGTTCGGACTGAATTTACTACCTTGAAGCTTCGTTTGCGCGGTAGCCTTCTGTCAGGTGTGGGTAACCTCTGGTGTCACCAGCCGGTCAAAGACAAGACCCAGAACAATGCCGTAAATGATATGCAGCACCAAAGTCATGATCGGCGCCATCAGCCCAAAGGACATGCCGAATAAACCGGCCCCAGCCATCGGCATGACCAAGATCATCATTCCGAGCCATGCGGCGATGCCGAACACGATGCCTTTGACCACGGCTGTTCCGCCGGGGATCATATCGTAGAGCAGTGCAAAAGCACCTCCCCAGATCACCGTGCCAATCACGAAGTGACCGAGCCAGCCCATAGCGGTAGATACGCCCATCATGGCGCCGAGCATTGCGATGACATCAAGCTCAGGCATGACGCCCATCATAGTCTTGGCGATCATCATAATCGACAGAACGACAGTCGCGGCAAAGCCTGCGACCAAAGCAGCTGTAATCTTGTTCATGGTAATTTCCTATTCCGAACGGATCAGCCGTTCTTTTGTGAGGCTTCCCCGTGGAATTGGGAAAGAATTGAATTGATATGGATCTCGTTGGTCCCGCTCAGCGCAGGCGCAACGCAAACTTGTTCGATTAAATCTCGGGTCGTCCTTAACTGGACGACAAACGCGGCGCAGCCTTTGCACATGGATATGTGCAGCTTCATTTGAAGGCGCTGCCAGACGGTCAAATCTCTATCGATCAGGGCGCTGGCACGCATCGCCACTTCCTTGCACGTCAACAACTGATGGTATCCTTTCCATTGGTCTTGCATGAAGAGGACAACCGACCGCTCAAAGCGTTACAGGTAAACTGCAAAAAATCTTTGCTCGGCGTTGGCTCACATCAAGTCATCCAGTGCGGCACGCACACCTAAACGCGCCCGATGGAGCAGAACGCGCATGTTGCTTTCGCTAATGCCAAGCAGGCCACACACCTCCTGCGCCGCCAACCCATGTTGCGCGCGAAGAATGATGACCGCACGCTGGCCGGACGGAAGGGCATCAATCGCAGTGTTTACGTGTTCCATGACACGACGTCCTTGCAGAATGCGTTCAGGGGTCAAGGTTTCCCATAGTTCGGGCATGTCTCTCCACCGCCCCCGCCCGTCAAAGGCCGCCGCAAGGGTGTCATCCTCGCCCGGCCCCTCGAACGAAACGATGCGCCCTTCGCGCTTGGCTCGACTCCGAGATTTGTTGATCAAGATAGAGAAGATCCAACTGGCCAGCGACGAGCGCCCTTCAAACGTCGAAATGCTTCTTAGGACCGCAAGCCAGGTTTCCTGAGTGACCTCTTCGGCAGTCGCGCGGCTATGGACGATGCCGTTTGCGACACGGATCAGGGACGCGTTGTGTTGGATATAGATTTGCTCGAACGCGGAGCGCTCACCGAGGGCAAGCCGTCGAACAAGATCTGCCTCCGTCGCATCAGCCGTGGGCATCTGATCCCCCTTATTGGTTCTCCCTTCCCATAAGCTGACCAAGCGTCTTGCAAGTCCAGTATGATGAACCGGAAACAAGGGATCGTGAACGCAGTCCGCTCGAAGCTTGTGTCCGGGCTATTAGTTGGTCTGTCGTTCTTTAGGAATTGTTGCATTTCTGTTCCGTGGAACGTCTGCTTTCAGCGTCTTGGGGAAAATGGCTCGCGCAAGTAGCGAAGGGCAGCTCTCCGCCCATTCGCATGTTGCGTCAAACATACAAAACTGTAGCGGCCCGCCGTCATGATCTTCACGCTCGACCCAGCAGCTAAACCCCATTCTCGACAATGCCGTAGCGCGCTGCCACAAAGTCACCCGGAGGCATTCCTGCGGCTATTTGCCGGGGAAGGTTTGCCTTTGGGTTTGGAGGAGGAAAAACCATGAATGCATTAAGACAAACTATTTGCGCGGCATTGGCCGTGGGGCTGGTGGGCCCGGCCGCGAGTGCTGAGACCCGTGTGACCTATAAGTCGGCCAAATCGGGTTCGTCCTACTATCAAATGGGTGTGGAACTTGCCGAGGCTATGAAAGCGGGCAGCAGCGGGGACATCTCGGTTACGGTGGAAGAGAGCCAGGGCTCTGTCCAGAACGTCATGGAGGTGCGCGCGCGTGGGGCCGACTATGTCTTTACCACCCCTCCTTCTCTTGTTGGTTTGGCCCAGAACGGCAAGGCTATGTTTGAGGGCAAAACCGCGCCTGCTTTCGACGAAATTCGTGCGCTTTTCCCAATCCCTTCACTGACCATGCATTTCGTGATGTCTCAAGCCAGTGAAGCCACCTCGCTTGCTGATTTGGAAGGCAAGAGCATCTTGCTGGGCAAAGGGTCTTTCGGCGCCACCGAAGGGGCAAAGTATCTGGATATGTTTGGGCTGTCGGACAGTGTCGAGATCGCGGATGCGGAATTAAGCAACGCCGTAGCCGCCTTGAAGAACGGGCAGATTGATGGCTTTGTCACTGCCGGTTCATTCCCTGCGCCAAATGTCGTTGAAGCCGCCGCTTCCACCCCCGTTACTGTGATTCCGTTGTCAGACGAGCAAATTGCGCAATCCAAACGGACGCGAATTGTCATTCCAGCGGGGACCTATGCGGGCCAGGAGCAGGATGTGACCACGACCTCTCTGCCCGTTGTCGCCTTCACGACCACAAAGATGGACGATGAAACGGCCTATCAACTGACCAAGACCTATTGGGAAAACAAGGCAAAGATGGCCGACACTTCGCCGTGGTGGGGCAATGTCACGCCAGAGTTGATGAGCAACATCACCACCGAGTTGCACTCCGGCGCGCTGCGCTATTACGAAGAAGCCGGGATCGCGACAACAGCGTCGCAATAACATGCTGCGCGGCGCGGGCTTTCCGCGCCGCCCTGCCCCCATTCAAGGCCGGACCTCCCCCCATGACAAACCTTCCCAAGAGCCGTTTGGCGGCGAGTTTCTGGATCGCGCTCGCGGTTGCGCTGGTCGCTTATCACTTGGCTCTGGTGTTCTCAGGTCTGGTGCCGAACCTTATCAGCAGGCCGCTGCATATGGTCTTTATCCTCCCCTTTGCCCTGATCCTTGACGCGGGCTCGCCGATGCGGCGGATCACGGGAAGCATCCTTGCGGCATTTGGCATTGCCGCAGCACTTTGGGTGGCTGTCAACAGCAACGCGCTCGGGGATCAATATGGGTTTATCGAAAGCGACTTTCAGCTCGCGGTGGCGGTGACGCTCTTGCTGGTGGTGCTGGAAACAGCCCGCCGCGTGATTGGCTGGCCGCTGCCGCTGGTCGCCGCATCGGCGCTGCTTTACGGGCTGTTTGGACAGTATATCCCCGGCGAGTTCGGGCATTCCGGCACGCCTGTTGAAAGCTTCTTTGGCACACTGACCATTGCCGAAGGCGGCATCTGGGGCACGCTCACCGGTGTTTCGGTTACGGTCGTAGCGATCTTTGTGATCTTTGGCGCGGTGCTGAACGCTGGCGAAGCGGGCCAGGGGTTTATGAATGTCGCGGCCGCAGCAGCGGGGCGGCTCAAGGGCGGCGCGGCAAAGGTTTCGGTTCTGTCCTCGGCGCTCTTTGGCTCGATCTCTGGCTCGGCCTCGGCCAATGTCGCCTCCACCGGCGCGATCACCCTGCCGGCGATGACCAAACTCGGCTACCCCAAACGCCTCGCCGCCGCGGTCGAGGCCGTGGCCTCCTCTGGCGGGCAGATCATGCCGCCGCTGATGGGCGCGGGCGCCTTTGTCATGGTTGAGCTGACCGGCGTGCCCTACACAGGCATCATGGCCGCCGCGGCCCTGCCGGCGCTTTTGTATTTCGTGGCGGTCTGGGTGGGCATCAACGCCTATGCCCGGCGCTTTTCGCTCAAGAGTATCGACGCGGCCGATCGCCCTGCCCTGCGGGATGTGGTGATCACATCGCTGTTTTTTCTCGTTCCCTTTTCTGTTCTCCTGTGGGGCATGTTCATCTCGCAGTTCACGCCTGAATATTCCGCCGCCATGGCGATCTTGTCGGCAGCGGTGCTGCTGTTTTTCAACGCGCAACTGACCTTTCGCCCGCGCCAGATCGCCAGCCGATTGGCAAGTGCGGTTCTGAACGCTGCGCGTCAGGTTTCTTTGATCGCGTCGATCATCCTCTGTGCGTCGATCATCATTGGCGTGCTGTCGATCACGGGTCTCGGCGTGAAGATCACCTCGCTAATTCTGCAAGGTTCAGGCGGGCTTTTGTGGCCCTCCCTGCTGCTGACCGCGCTGGCCTGTCTCATCCTGGGTATGGAGGTCCCGACCACCGCCGCCTATGTGATTTGTGTCTCGGTGGCGGGGCCCGCGCTAATTGAACTGGGGCTTTCACCGCTTCAGGCGCATCTTTTCGTATTTTGGTTCGCGCTTTTGTCCACGATCACACCCCCGGTCTGCGGCGCGGTCTTTATCGCGGCGGGGATGATCGGCGAGAATTGGTTGAAGGTCGCGCTGACGGCGATGGCGCTTGGCATTGGGCTTTATATCATCCCGCTGGGCATGGTCGCCAATCCCGACATCCTGCGGCTTTCGGAGGCGCCGCTGGCAGCTCTTTTGGCGGTTGCGCGGGTGGCCATGGGGCTGACCCTCCTTTCTTCTGGCCTCATCGGAGCACGGCGGCCTTTGCCGACGGTTGCGCTTTGCGCAGGCGGGCTGGCAGTTGTATTTTCGGGGCTTTGGTTTTGATCTCGCCGCCTTAAACCAAGCGATTAGTCACGTTGATATTGGATAGCACGTCCTAAACCTATTTTTGCAATCGGATATCAGCGGACCTGTGGCGTAAGGGAAATGCATCGGTCGGGGACAGCGAGAGCATAAAGCTTCGCAATCCTCCCGATACCCTACAATGTCGAAGGTGCATCCTCGGCCCTCAGGAGACTAACATGAAATTACTCTACCCCCTCATCGCCGCCACTGCGTTTATCTCTGCCTGCGCGCCAAATATCACCCTCGATAGTGACGTAGAACGCGGGCTTGCAGGCGCAGCGCTCGGCTATGGCGCGGCGAAAGCTATGGATGAAAACGCTGACCACGGTGCCATCATCGGCGGCCTTGCGGGCGTTTTCTGTGATGATGCGGGCATTTGCAGCCGCCCGCGCTATTGAGCCTCAAGAAATTAGTAGAGCGCGGGAACGATTTCGCGCGCTCTATTGGAGACTGCGCCACACGGTTTTCTTGCGTCGTTTTGCAAAGCTAAAGTTTGCACGTCACTGTCTTCAAGGGCACCGGCACTTGGATCTGGCTCTCGATCGGCCAAGGAGGACATATCGGCCCACGGACTGAGCCGCTCCGCGGCAATGGCGCTTGCGGCAGATGGATTGAACCCTTCGTAACAGCGCGCATTTTGCGATCTGTCTGACTTGGCTGACGATTGGGGCCTTCTCAATCAACCGACAGGAGGTTCGAACTGCCTGACCCGGAAAGCGCAATGGTCCACAGGATAGGGCGTTTGGAGCCAAAACCTGGAATCCATACGTTTGCCCCGCCCTGCGTGAGGTAGGACGATGCGATCATGATCAGCTGGAAGAGCGGAAGCGCGTAGCTGGCGTCGGTAGACTTAAAAAAACGGCAAATTCCCTCAAGGAAAGTGCCTTTCGGGATAAGGCGATCGACAGACAGCGCCTCGGGGCATCCTTTGGCAGAAAGGAGAGCCAGCAGCTGATCACATTCTTGATGCTTTAGCGGGCGTCGTTTACCCTTCTCCACTGCCTTTACGCCCGCGAACAAAGCCGAATGGCTGCTTTTAGTTTGGGTCTTCTTGTTTGTATTGGTCGGCATGATGTGCACCTTTTGGGATTGTCAGTGCTCGGGAAGTGCTGTCGTTGCGGTGCCGCCCAAAGGGGTTTGATCCGACCTTTACGTCGACAGGGAAAAGGCCCCAGGGCCGACAACCGACAGCGCCCTTTACTAACTGTAAACGCACAACTTAATTCGCATGAGGGAGTCGACACAGGACCGACAATCAGCGCTGCATTTTTTTCGACATCGTTTAAGCTAAACGGTCACTTGTTGAGGAAGCAGACCCAAGACTACGGTCAAATTCTATACTATTTCTTGTATCTTAGTGCGCATCGACAGGCCCGGTGTCGAGGAGTTCATATAACCCAAGCGGTGCTTGAAGACTGTTGAGCAAAGCCGTGCCTCTAAGACGGGTCACCGTCCATATGATGCACATCAGCTCAACGCTTCTTGACCAAATTGCAATTACGGCTCAGGGTTTTAGGCAGGAGGCTTAGATGAAGCCAAAGAGCCACAGTTTTTCGTTTCAGGAACGCGCAGCTGCAAAGGCTGCCGCGCGAGCCAAGGATGAAGAACAGCTACGGTCTGGAAAAGTATCACCAGCAGTGATGGCGCGCATAAATGGCGGCTCTCTCAGCGGTGGGCGCTACAATGCACTTCTTCGGAGACCATGCTGAGCTTGATGATCGCGCCGCCTTTGATACTTTCTTGCAACCGCTGCGCAAAATCGACTGGGTCGTCTACGCCAAAGAACCCTTCGCCGGACCATCGGCGGTGCTGGCGTATCTATCACGCTACACACACCGGATCGCCATTTCCAACAGCCGCCTGATCCGTTTCGATGAGCGCAGTGTCACCTTCCGCGTCAAAGATTACCGCCTTAAAGGCGCGGGACGCCACACCACCATGACGCTGGCGACGCCAGAGTTTATCCGCCGGTTCCTGATCCACGTGCTCCCCAGAGGCCAGCACCGCATCCGCCACTACGGTTTTTTCGGCAATAGCAATCGTCCCGCCAATGTCGCCAGGATCAGGCAACTGCTCGGGGCAAAAGCGCCAAATCATCAGCACATCTATGACGCCAGCACCGACGATGCCGATAAGCCGCCCCGTGTCCTCGCCCTACCTTGCCCATGTTGCGGCGGGCAGTTGATCATCGTCGGGACAATCGCACCAACACAGCACTCCAGAGCGCCGCCAAAACCACAAAGAGCCGCAGCATGACCCGTGCGCTACACACGACCAACACCACCCTCAACCGCAGGCCGCGTCACCTGCGAACTCATGATGGTGCCCTGATCCAGTTGGCGACGCGGCAAACATGGATGCCGCCAATAAAATATCGCGCACCTCAATCAAATGAATGCAAGGCCGACCCCGCGCTTAGCTTGATAGCGCTCGCACAACGGGCCTGTCAGACCGGACCCAAAGCAAGCCCACCGCCCAAATCCCCATAGCAACAAACGACCAAGCCCAACCCCGCGATTTCCCGCTTGAGCGCTTCTCCGACTGGGCGAATAATTCCCTCAATGGTTGTATGAATTTGCCTTGGCCAGTAGGTTTTGAGACTTTCATTCTGGCGAAGGATAACCAATTGAGACGTTTTTTTTCTCGATCACAACGATAGCTTTCACTCTTTCGGCATGTGCGACCACAGATATTCAGCAGCTTTCGCGGACCAGCTTCAAGGTTTCAACTCGCGGAGCGCCTGCCTGCGGCTTAGAGGGTACTCGGAACGTGGCATTTCGCACCGCTGCCGTAGAAGTGATCCGTCGCGGCCATGATCTATTCATTATTCAAGGTGACACGACAGGTTATGATGGCTGGTCGGGCATCGACGAACAAGGAATGGTTGTTCAATTGATAGATGCTCGTTCGCCAGAAGCGAAGGATGCACTCTCAGCGAGGCAGACTTTCGGAGCTGATTGGCAAAAACTTGTGCAAGAAGGTGCTCCAATTACCTGCACGAATTAACCTCACCAGCGCCGCCGTGAACTCCCCATACTGCGGCGTTGGAACTCTCGCTGGAAAGGCCATGATATTTCGCCGACCTTCTCCCAGCTCGCTCTCAGCCATTAAACTAAGCCGCTCTGCGGAAATGGCGCTTGTGGCTGATAGGTTGAACCCTCCGTAACAGCGCGCATTTTGCGATCTTCCATAGTAAGGCGCTGTCTCGCTCAACCTAACGATGAACATGATAATCGCATAGGCGCATCTCAACGACCGCTTTGGCAAAGATGCGTGGAGCAGTTCGCAGATGGCGGGGACACTCGATCTCGATCACCGAACGCGCCACAAAGCGGTATGGCTACATGAAGATCTCTTGATCCACAATCGAGCGGTCTAACCAACTGAGCTAACCCGACAGGGAGCCGAATTTACCGCCCACTAAACTCAGAATGCAGGCTGTGTTAGAGTGGGCCAAGCAGAGGGAGAACGCTGCGATGACAAACCCAAAACCGGATGAATCAGACCCAGAGTGGATGGAATGGTTCTTCAAGAAAATGAATGAAGCCGGTCCTGAGGAAGAGGCGTTCTGGGAGAGACGGCAGCGCCTGGGGCTTGGCGTTGGTCTTGATGAGAGCGGCAACATCATCTCTATGAAAGATGTGCTGCGGGCTGAAATACTCGGCTCTGTCTCGATGGTGGATCAGGATGAGGCCTGCGTCTTGTTGGGCCTGTCAGCCACGGATCCTTCCGTCATCCTGACGCGTTACGAGGACAATGGCCAGATCCTACGCTTCGACAGTGAGGGGCGCGCAGCCTATCCTCTATTCCAATTCGACGTTGTCGGACGCCGGATTTATCCGGCACTTATCGCGCTCATGGAGATGCACTCAGACGACTGGGGTGGTCAGGTGGCGTTTCTACATTGGCTCACCCGGCCTAATCGAAGCCTTGGCGGTGCGCGGCCATGCGATAGGTTGGCGAAGGATGCGAATGCCATTCTGGCCAGCTTTCAGGCTGAAATCTCTGAACCTTTACATGGATAAGGACAGCCAATGTAGGGAACGTTACGATGCCAGCGTGCCGTTGGTTGTCGCTACGGTGTCACGCCCCTGGTGGTCTTTGTAGAAGAAGCCAAGTTCTTGCGGTCGCAGCCAGTCAGAAGACCGATACGTAGATTTTTTCCGATCTCAAAGTGCTGTTCCCGCGGGAACAGCACTTTGAAACACCATCGAGTAGTACCGAAGGTTACACGACCACCGTAGAGCGTAACCTTCTGACAAACTCTGCAGCGCACCTCTTCCTCGTTTCATTTGCCTATAAATGATGAGGTTACTTGCAAGACTCTGTTGCGTAAATCAGCTGACGAACGGCTCTCCCCTTTCCCCAGACGGATTTATCCCAGAGCCTTCGTGACAGGGATGCCAAGGGCGGTGTAGCCGTTCAGGATTGCCACGCGCACCTGAACCTCCGCGACCTGGCGGTCAAAGTCGCGCGCCATCAGGCGCTGCCCAAGTAGCTTCACGCAATGCATCTTTGTCTCAACGCGGCTTCGGCGGTGGTAGCCGCTCCACTTTCGCCAGAGCGCCCGACCCAGATACCTTGATGCGCGAATTGCGTCGTTTCTGGCGATAGCACCGGCTGTGGTTGGCTTCCATGGCTGGGCATTCCGCCGCGGCGGGATAACTGCGGCCGCACCGCGGTCAGCGATGGCCTTGTGACATCGGCGCGCGTCGTAGGCACCATCGGCAGTCACGCTGCCAATCTCCTGATCGGGTGGGATCTGGGCCAGTAGATGAGGCAACATCGGTGCATCCCCAGTGTTGCTGCCGGTGATCTCAACTGCTCTGATTTCCAGCGTTTGCTCATCAATGCCGATGTGGATCTTACGCCAGATGCGCCGCTTTGGGCCGTCCTGCTTGCGGGCATTCCATCCGCCTTCACCCTCGACCTTGATGCCGGTGCTATCGATCAGCAGGTGCAGCGGACCCTTCGCGCGACGATATGGAATGTCCACCGAAAGCGTCATTTGACGGCGGCAGATGGTGCTGAAGTTAGGCACGTCCCAATCGAGGCCCGTCAGCCGAAGCAGGCTTTCTACAAAGCCCGTCGTCTGACGCAGCGCCATCCCGAACAGCACCTTCATTGTCAAACAGGTTTGGATCGCAGCTTCACTGAATGTCCGCGACCTACCCCTCTTGCCGGAGGGTTAGGCATCCCAGTCCATCTCCGGATCGAACCAGATCGTCAGTGATCCGCGGCGCTTCAGCGCCTCATTATAGGCAGTCCAGTTCGTCGTCTTATAGGTAGGTGATGATGGTTTTCTCATGCGAGCCAGCTACCATATCGGATTCACGACATGAATCCCCGCTGGTTTTTGTGCAGCATATGTAACCGCCCCAAACGCAAGAGGTATTTTCAGAGCTGATTTTGGCGCGTCGTCGGGTGCTGACATATGTCCGGCCTCATGATGCGACGTCACAGATGTCGCGGGCCCGTATGGTGTTCGAAGATTAGGTCCAGATCAAAGCCGCGTGCTCAAAGGCACTCTGTTGCACACTGGTTTTCCCAATCCCGTCTCACGACCGTTGCGCCATACAGCCCCTTGCCCTCCTCCGCTCCGAGGTCCTCGCGGCTGTCAGTCAGCTTACGCCGCTGCAGCCGGAGCTCTGTAAACTTCTTTGTTCGCCATGAGCACCCAAACAATTCGCGCCATCTTGTTCGCCAACGCTACCCGCACAGGCATCGGTGGCTTGCGCAGCAGCATCCCTCCCAGCCAAGTGCCCGATCCGGCCATTGGATGGACATGCCGCTTTATAATGACGCTGTTGGCACCAATAATCAGCAATCGCCGCAAAGATCGCTCTCCCATTTTAGTCGCCGCCCCGAGCCGCTGCTTGCCGCCTGTCGAGTGTTGTCGCGGCACAAGCCCGAGCCAAGCTGCAAAATCGCGCCCTCTGCGGAATGTCTCAGGGGGCGGCGCGAGGGCAACCAGAGCCGTAGCGATCAACGGCCTAATTCCTGTGATCGTCATCAGCCTGCGCGCCACCTCATTCTCTTTGGCGCGCCGACTGATCTCGGCGTTGAGCTTGGTGATCTGATCGTCGAGGCGGATCTTCGTCTCGACCAGAACCAGCAACGTTGCCTGAGCTTCCTCAGGCAAGCAACTTGCCGGATCCTCTATGATCGTACTCAGGCATGCTGCGTTTGCTGCCCCTTGGGGAACCACCTCCCCAAATTCCGTCAGGTGGCCGCGAAGCGCATTGATCGTTTGAGTGCGCTGACGGATCAGTAGCTCCCGGACCCGGAAGACCGTGGCTGCACCCTGCACATCTTCGCTCTTCACCGGCACAAAGCGCATCGACGGACGCACCGCCGCTTCGCAGATGGCCTCGGCATCAGCGGCATCATTCTTCTGGCGCTTAACGAAGGGTTTGACGTGAGCGGGCGGGATCAGTCGTACTTCGTGGCCCAACTTGCCAATTTCACGGCCCCAGAAATGGCCGCCGCCGCACGCTTCCATCGCAACCACGCATCGCGGAAGCTGGCTGAAAAACATCAAAACCTGCATTCGCCGTAATTCCTTGTGCAGGACCGCTCGACCTGCGCCGTCAGCTCCATGCACTTGGAATACATTTTTCGCCAAATCGAGTCCGATTGTGATAATATCCGACATGACCGCTCTCCTTTTTGTGGATCATTGCAGACCCACCTTGGCACATCGATGCCGTCGGGAGGCGGTTACATCATCATAGCCAACCGGGAGTACATTTCACATTTACGAATAACCGCGGCTCGAATTCTCGCTCAATTCAATTACGGGGTTTGGGTGGCACCCCTGTGGGACAAGGCTGTGACAGTTGCAAACAACTACGAGGAACGTTTGCCCTAAGGCTTTTGAAATGTCTGCTCTCTCCGTTGCCGCATCGGAAACTCGCATCTGCATCGAACTTCGGCTTTCCGCCGTTTAAGTATGCGGAAGGCGTCACCACAGCTATGACCCTTTTGCTATGACCCCTGCGTATGGTTAGCGTTCCGATCTGGCCCTTTTCGCTGACCCAAAGAGCCTATTTAGTTAGACTTTTCTGCCTCAACGCATCAACAAAAACGGTCTCGAAAACCGTTGAGCCTTCACGGGTTCCCAGGGTTCGAATCCCTGTCTCTCCGCCACTATACTCCTGAAATTATGTAGTATTGTGCAATCCGCCCAGGTGGGCAGATACCGATGATAATACCCAATTTCGGCATAGCTTGACGACTTCTCTGCCCAACCGACTGCGCCAATTACGCCGAGGCGCGCGGATTGGGATGGTTCTAAACGACAAAGCCCCGCTGGGCGGAGCTTGGAGCCGAGAAGGACTATCATACAGAAGTTCAAGAACTTACTCAGAACCTTCTACTCTGTCATCTTTGCGAGAGCTGCCCTGAAAAACCAGCGAAATCCGTCTGGGTGGAATTCACGCTGTGTTTCCCCTGAGGTAATTCCTTGGAGAATTGGGCCGGTCACTTGAGAACCAAAGCCCATTCTTTCCGGTGCAGAAACCGGCGGACCACCTGATTCAACCCAAGAAATTTCGAGTTTCGGGTCAGGTCCTGGCACAACCACCCAAGACAGAGTGACCGAGCCAGTATCCTTTGATAACCCGCCATATTTGGCAGCGTTTGTTGCCAACTCAAAAAGTGCCATACCTATAGCTTGTGATGTAGCCTCGTTCATCTGAACAGCCGGACCACTTACCGTTATACGAGGGTCTTCGGGGGTAACCAGATGTGCGAATTGGGATCGGGCCAGCGTTTCCAAATCAGCATGGTTTCCCCGACTATTAAGCAAGGTATCTTGATTTGATGTCAAACTGGCCAAACGCTTGCTAAACGCTGAAAAAAACTCTGATCCTTCGTACATGCGCGCCGTTTGCCGGGCGATAACTTGTACGACCGCAATCAGGTTCTTGGATCGGTGATTAACTTCTTGCAATAGGGTTTGAATATGAGCTTCAGATGCCTTGCGGGCACTGATGTCGCTGTAGGTTGCGACAAAGCCACTATACTCTTGGGTCACATCATGAATGGCTGCAATGCTTCGCTCCACCTGCACCCGGTGACCATCCTTATGGAGCCTCTCCGTCTCACTTCTCACAGTCTCGCCAGAGGTAATGCGCCGCAAATCGTCCCCGAGACCTTTCCGATCATCTGGCGGCACCAAAATCTCGTCAAATTTCTGTCCGATGACTTCTGCTTCGGAGTAGCCGAACAATTGCTCGGCAGCAGGATTCCATGCGCGAATGGTCCCGTCCATGCGCACCGACATGATGGCATAGGGTGACGATCCGACGAGCACTTTGAACGCTTCACTTTCGCGCCGCTTTGCCACCAGTTCATGTTCAAACGCTTGGCGTTGCTCATTGCGGAACATGCTGAAATGGGCACTCACCATGCGACCCTTTGACAAGGTCGCACGCCCATTCATGAAAACAGCCACGCGCGTGCCGTCAGGGCGTTCAAGTTCAAGAGATACTTCTGAAAAGTGACCGTTCACGAGCAGAAGTGGGCGCAGATGCGTTTCGAAATAAATGCGACCTGCCCGCGACAAGATATCCACGAAGCGAACGCCACCGCCCTGCTCAGCAGCATCCATCCCCAGCCACTGCCGTAGGAAAGCATTCGTTTTTTCGAGTTGACCCGACGCATCCATAACCGCAAGACCGCAAGGCCATTGGTCAAAATCCGTCAGGCATTCGAAACGATCGCTCATATATTGATGCGCGGCCGCACAAAGTCAGCAAGCACCTTTATCGTCTCTTCAGGATAGCTCATGTGCGGGCAGTGACCCGTTGCGTCCAGCACAGTCAACTCAACATCCTGCATATTTTCTGTCAACCAAGTCCAGACAGAGGGTGGCACCAGAATATCGTCTTTGCATTGCAATACCAAGGTTGGCTGTGCAATCGCCTTCACGTCGTTACGATGGTCGCTGAGAAACGTAACCCTTGCAAAATGTTTCGCGATATCAGGATCCGTTTGGCAAAAGCTATCTGTCAATTCATGGCCGAGTTCTGGACGGTCTGCTGCCCCCATAATCTGCGGCGCCATCTCTTGCGCCCACCCCAAATAATTTACATCGAGAACATTCAGCAGCCCAACAAGATCGCTCCGCTCGAAGCCGCCGACATAGGAGTTATCGTTGGCATAACTGGGTGACGGGCAAATCATAGCCAGTTTCCCTATCAAATCCGGGCGACGTGTGGCGGCCAACCCGATTGTCATCGCGCTTACAGAGTGGCCAACTGCAACGACGTCCTTCAATTGAAGTTCATCCAATATCGCGATCAAGTCATCCGCATGACCATCCAATGTGGCATAGCGGGCCATGTCATAATGCGTTGTCTCAGACTTCCCGTACCCCATGAGATCATAGGTAACGACGCGGGAATCCTTCGCAAAGTAGGGGGCCACCTTGCGCCACATGTTACTGTCACAACCGTAGCCGTGCAAAAATACGATAGCCTCGTCGCCAGACCCGGTGGTGTTGACGGCACAACGTTCAACTGTAGACATCCTGCTCTCCATTCGGTCCGAAAAAACATAGACGGCATTCCTATACCGTGGTTCTAAACCGGCGCAAAGAGGCAGCATTTGCGGGCGGGGCCGACGGCATGAGTTCCGCGGTTCTCTTACGGCAAAGTGCTACCGCCCAATGCAAATATCTCAGCTTTCGTCCTACCTTAGCCGGTCTGGCCACTGTGCGTAGAATGCAAACCTATCATATCGTCCGTCCTATTGGCGAGCACAACCGCCACCTTCGGCGTTTTCCGTTAAGGTAGAGTTGAACCCATCGTGGCGGCGCCATGCACACGGTTTTAGCGAGCCAACATCTCTAGCAGCGCGATGACCTGCGCGTTTTAAGTTGATCCAGATCAATGCTGCTGCCCCACGGCCACGTCATGCTGAACGTGGCCACACAAGGAGCGCCGCAATGCAGAATTTAACACTCACCGTTGTTCTTGGGGTCGATGCCCAGCCAAATCAACTGGGACCGATCAGCCAGGTGGCACAAGCCCATAGCGTACATCTTATTGTTTTGCTGTTGAGCGAAGTCCCCCCTGTTCCGGTTTATTCCATCGGCATCGGAGAGCTGAGTTCCTATTCTCTGCCAACAGGTTGGCAAGCGGATGTGGACGCGGCACGCGAAGCCCTTGATGTGCGGCGCGAGAAGATGTCTCAATACCTTGCTGACCAAGGCACGAGCGCAGATGTGCGCGCGGTTTGTGGCGAGGTTTCAGGCCTTCGAAATGCAGTGGCGCGGGCGGGGCTGACTTGCGATGCACTTGTTATGGGCGACGATCTTCGCAAGGACGAGCGCTTGTTCGACGACATTATGCACGCGGCCCTGTTCGATTCTGCCGCGCCCGTGGTGTTGAATGCCACAAATGTCGAAGCCGCCCTGTCTCCTCAGTCAGTCTTTGTTGCGTGGAAAGCGGGTATTCCCGCCGCCCGGGCGCTCCGCGCCGCTTTGCCAATATTGCGCGGGGCACGAGAGGTTACTGTGGCGCTCGTTGATCCGGTCTCGACGTCTTCCGATGACGGCGAGAACCCCGGCACAGACGTGGCGGCGTGGCTGTCCCATCAAGGATGCCGCGTCGCGGTTCAGCAATATTCAAGCGGTGGGCAGGAAATCGGGGTGGCCATTATGAAACGCGCCAAAGAGGCTGGGGCAGACTTGATCGTTATGGGTGCCTATGACCACTCCCGCTTGCGTGAAATGGTCTTTGGCGGCACCACGCGGACGCTGATCGAACAAGATACATGCGCTGTCCTTTTGTCTCACTAATCGCCCGAATGACGCCCCTGATCCAAAGGTAGACCCCGTTATGCGCTTTCGCTTCATCGCCCTCGTCGGACTTTCTGGCGCCCTTCTCTCCGCCTGTTCAGACGGCCCGGCGGAGGATGCCGATAGGGTACGCGAAGGCCAGCGTGTCTATGTCAAGGAATGTGCCGCCTGCCACGGTGCGCGGGCCGAAGGGGCTGGTCCAGCCTCGCTGCGCTTGGATGTTGTCCCGCCAGATTTGGCCGGGCTGAAACAACGCAATGATGGATATTTCCCCCGGGAATTCGTCAGCCGCTTTGTCATGGGGCAACTGGAAAAAGACGACCCCAGTTCTCCCATGCCTGACTTCTCGGCCATGGGGCTGCGCCACGTCTACCCGAATGGCGGCGCTGACGGAGAGGTGCTGGAAACCGATTTTGCCAACCTCCTGGACTATCTGGAAGCAATCCAATGGTAGGCGCGTCGAGGGTGTGAAAGGAGCAGCGAGGTTAAGGGCCCCCCGGTGCACATTGCAGCCCTGCCCTGTTTCGCGCTATCGGATAGGTTGCACATATATGGCCGCGCGTGTTTGCTGTTTTCCACGCCCATCACTGACGGAAACCTTGCATGAAGATCAACGATGAAAGCCCCGTCCTGCTGGCCCTTTTGGATGCTGCCGTTGACGCGATGGTTGTGGCCGATCACGCGGGCAACATCCTGCGCGTGAACAAGGCGGCGGCGATGCTTTTCGGCCATTCGGTCGAAGTGTTGGTGGGCCAAAACGTGCGTATGCTCATGCCCCATGCAATGGCCGTGCAGCACGACGGGTTCCTGCGCCACCACCTTGAAACCGGCGAGAAACGGATCATCGGCGTGGGCCGCGATGTTGAAGGCATCCGCGCAGACGGCAGCGTTTTCCCACTGCATTTATCCGTGGGTCGCGCCGATATCTCTGGCGAGGTCGCCTTTGTCGGCATCATGCATGATCTCTCACGCAGAAAGGCCGCCGAAGAGGCAACCGCGCGCTCGCAACGAATGGACGCCATCGGCCAGATGACCGGTGGCATTGCCCATGACTTCAACAATCTGCTGACCGTTGTGATTGGCAATCTTGAGCTTTTAGAGATGTCTGAGACTGCTGCAAAAAGTGGCGCGCTGATTTCGGACGCTCTGGAAGCGGCTGAGGTTGGCGCAGACCTGACCTCTCGGCTCATGGTCTTTGCCCGCAAAAGCACATTAAATGCCGAAGTCATTGATCTAAATGCCGAAGTCTCAAAGGCGGTGGCGATGTTGAATAGGACCATCGGCGCGCATATCGCGGTCGAGACGGCCTTTGCAGATGATCTGTGGCAGGCCAAAGTCGACGCGACCCAGCTTCAGACTGCCGTCTTGAACATTGCGCTCAACGCGCAAGACGCCATGCCGTCGGGTGGAAAGATCACCTTGGAGACGCGGAACATGCAATTGGACGACACTTATGTCGCGCAAGAAATTGGCATCGACATGGGCAACTACATTCGTCTGTCGATCGCCGATACGGGCGAAGGCATGACTGCTGAAACCCGCGCCCGCGCGATGGAGCCGTTCTTCTCAACCAAACCCGTTGGTCAAGGGACCGGACTGGGCCTGTCGATGGTCTATGGGTTTATCAAACAATCCGGCGGGCATATCGCGATTTACAGCGAACTGGGCAAAGGAACGACGATCAGCCTGTACTTCCCCGCCCTCGTAGACACCGCCCGGCAAAACCCCGCGCCGGGCGACGACCTTAAGCGTCACGCCGGAATCGGCGCTGGCCTGCGCGTGCTTTTGGTCGAAGATGATCCGATGGTCTTGCGGCTGTCTGAAACGCGGCTAAAAACCTTAGGCTTTGAATGCGTTACAGCGACAACCGGCGATGCCGCTTGGGAAACGTTAAAGTCGCGAGACGATATTGACGTGGTCTTTACCGATTTGGTGATGCCCGGTGACCTCTCTGGTCACGCCTTGGCCACGCGGGTCGCCCAAGAGATGCCGCATCTGCGGATATTGATCACCTCGGGGTTCTCCGAAAACATACTGCGGGGGGAGGAGGAAGATTACGCCTTTGCCATACTGCGCAAACCCTACAGGCAAGCGGATTTGGCCGAGGCGTTCCGCGCCCTATTGCAAGACTAATGCGCGACATCGCGGCGTCTCAGGTTGCTGATTAAGAGGCGTTTTCTCGACTTCACCGACGGCGTAGACCACGCGCGGATTGCCACCTGGTCCGAACGTTATGGCATCTCATCTTTGTCGATCTCTGGCGGAAGACCTTCCGCCTGAGCGGGCATATCATTCTCCAACAAAATGCGCGCGGCGTCGCCTTCAAGGTCATCGTATTGACCATGGCGCAACGTCCACAGGCAGGCCGCAAGCCCTGCCGCGCCAAGGCAGATAGAGACAGGTATCAAGACAATCAGGATGTTCATCGGCGCACCGCATTCAGAACCACAAGGATGGAAGAGGTCGACATCACCACCGCCGCCATCAGCGGCGTGGCATAGCCCATGACGGCCACGGGGATCGCCACTGCGTTATAGGCCGCAGCCAAAGCCAAGTTCTGACGAATACGGCTGCGCGCCCGGCGGGCCAATCGCAAGGTCTCATCGATAGCGCAGAGATCGCCGCCCAGCATCACCCCATCAGAGGCAACCCGCGCCGCATCAAGTGCCGTGGCCGGCGCGAGAGAGGCATGCGCGCCTGCAAGGGCAGCGGTATCATTCAGCCCGTCGCCCACCATCAACACCAGCTTGCCGCGGTCCGCCATCTGGCGCACTAGATCGGCTTTGTCCTCAGGCCGGACACCGGCATGAACCCTATCAATCCCCAGCGTCGCGGCCAGTGCAGCAGCGCGCGCCTCTGTGTCGCCTGTAACCATAGCCACATTCAGACCCCTCCCCCGAAGCGCTTGGATCACCTCTGCGGCGCCCGGGCGCGGGGTTTCGCGAAGCGGCAGGGGAATGCAACGGTCAGGCAAGTGAAGCTCTGGCTCGTCCTGCCCCCTGCCCAGCCACACCTGCGCCCCGTTCCATAAGCCGCAGACCCCCTCGCCCGGCACCTCATAAAGTTCGCTCAAGTCCGCGGGCAGGTGATTGTGAAGTGCGGCGGCCAATGCACGCGAAGCCGGGTGG
>Ga0209345_10000408_pt1 | contig 55897 bp, 69 predicted proteins | sample Cruoilmetagenom7_FD_187294 | JGI IMG/M metagenome (GOLD analysis project Ga0209345, IMG submission 187294) | Oil polluted marine microbial communities from Coal Oil Point, Santa Barbara, California, USA - Sample 7 (SPAdes) (version 2) | ecosystem: Environmental > Aquatic > Marine > Oil seeps ... | reverse complement strand
CTCTCAAGATCAAGTCCGCCAACCCCTGAACACCAACTCCGTAGGCCGAGCCCAACGCTTCGAAAAACACCTCGAGCCTCTCCGCCAATCACTCTCATCCAAAGACTAACCGGCCCCCTCCCCCTACCCTCCTTCATGCAAATCCTCCTTACAAACGACGACGGCATCCACGCACCAGGAATCGCCGCACTCCACAAAGCACTGACAACCCCAAGCGACCCGCTCGGTTATATCTTCACCGTCGCCCCCGCTTCAGTCCAGTCCGCAACCTCCCACGGCATCACCTACCACATCCCACTCATGGTCGAGCAATCAACCATCAACAACCAACCCGCCCTCGCCGTAGAAGGCCGCCCCGCAGACTGCACCAAACTCGCACTCACAAACCTCTACCCAGAACACTTCGGTTCCGATTCAAACAAAGCCCCGCGCCCAGACCTCGTCATCTCCGGAATGAACTCCGGCGCCAACTGCGGCATCAATGTCATCTACTCCGGAACAGTCGCCGCAGCAATCGAAGCCGCCTTCATCGGCGTCCCCGCAATCGCAGTCTCACTCCACATCGACAAAGACCAACCAGACTGGGACCGCGCAGCACAAGCCGCACGCAAAACAATCGACACCCTCCTCAAAGGCGGACTCCCATCAAACCACGAGGTCCTCTCCATCAACATCCCCGCAACCCAGTACCTCAACGACGACACCAAAGCATTCGTTTGCCCAATGAACACCCACGCACTCGTAGACCAATACGAACGCCGTTCAACCCCTAAAGACGCCGCCTACTACTGGTCAACCGCCCACGGCCTCGAGTTCCGCTCCACAGACACAGGCACCGATGTCCACCTTCTCTTCGAACGCAACATCACCATCACCCCCCTCACCTTCGACCTCACCAACCACGCAAAGCTCTCCTTCTGGCAAGACCGCATCAGCCAGTAATATTGAAACACAAAAAAAGCCCCCGGATGACTCCGAGGGCCTCACACTTTATATTCTCAATCTCAAAGAACCGCGTCGGCCTCTTCAAGCTTCTCTTGAAGATCAAACAGCAGCTCATCAAGAATCTTATCAGTCAACTTCAGCGACTCAAACACCTCAGGAACAATCGTCGGCATCGGCTGGTCAAGCTTGAAGCCCTGATCCAGTGTCGCCGCAAGATAATCACCTACATGCACAAGGTACACAATCTTCTGCGTGTCACTCGAGCACTCGGTTGGCCGGTGATGGAACCCCGCAGCAGCCGCGAACGGTGCTGGGAACTTCCACTTCTTGCATAAGCCAAGACCAAAGTCCTGGTGATTGGCCCCAAAGACCTCTTCTTCGCATTCCATCAGGTTCTTCTTGGGAACACCATTGTGATCCGCATCGCAACGGTCAACAGCATCAATCAGATCGCTCCGGTCGTACTGCATCTCAACCATAATACCAATATCATGAATCAATCCAGCAAGGTACGCCTCGTCACCAAGACCCATGCCCAACCGATCCGAAAGCAGCTTGCAAGAAATCGCAACAGCATTCGAATGCTCCCACAAATCCTTCGCACTAAAGAACGGCGTAAGCTCGCCGCCACGGAACAACTTCGCAAGCGAAGCCGCGATCGCAATATTCTTCACCGCATTCAAACCCAGCATCACGATCGCACGATTAATCGAAGCGATCTGCCCGGGTAATCCATAGAACGATGAGTTCACAACCTTCAGAATCCGAGTACACAACGCCGGATCATTACTGATCACGTCATGCAGATCCTGAGCAGTGCTCGCAGGGTCCTCTACCAACTCAATAATCTTGAGTGTTACCTCAGGCAATGTCGCTATGTGCGAGATGTCCCGAAGGGCGCCCTCCACGGCCTGTTCACGCTGTTCCTGGCTAACCGTCATAGTCGATGCTCCATCGTTGTTGGTGACGACCGTAGTGTCGATCGTTGATGTGTTGATTCACCCTCAGCATCGACCCATCCATCCCCCCACTTGCGTCCCTTCCAGACATTCAAGCACCCACCACCAATCAATCACCCGCACACCCCAACCCGCCCGATAATCCCCCGCCCTCAACTACAGGGTGCCACTACCCGCCGTCATTGTGGGGAGTGTGATGCAGTTGTGTCTTCATCCTCAATACGAACACCGCTTCCGCACAAACCCATCAACACACGGATCAACCTCCGCAAGCACCCGCGCAATCGCCACCCCAGCTGTCCCACCCCCATACGGATGTTCCCCGCCTCTATCCGTTCGTGAGGTTATATCTTCAATCGCATGAGCAATCCCGCCCGCCCCGTCCTCAAGATCAACATGCACCGTCCACCCACTGCACCGCTCCCGCCCAGACTGCCGAACACCAACATCAACACTCGGACACCCAATCACCGAACACTCAATCAGCCCACTCGAAGAGTTCCCAACAAGCGCCCCCCCCTCACGACCAACCCGTTTGAGCAACCCCACAAACGCATCCCGCACCAAATGCTCACGAACCACAACCCCTTCATCCCCCTCAACCTCGCCAATGGCATCCAGAATCCCCCGCCGCCCAGCATCCAGGTTCGGTGCCATCACAACCACCCGCTTCCCCTTCACCGCCTCCAAAACCTTCCGCATCTCCGCCCCCTCAATCTCATCTGATCGCCCGCAAGGATGCATCATCACCACAACCTCAGGCGATCCCAACTCACCAAAGTCGGCATCCGACATCTCAGGAACCACGCCCAGCCCATCCACCGCAGAAGACCCAACAACAAACACCCGATCTTCAGGCTCCCCCATCTTCAAAATCCGCTCGCCGCTCCCCGCCGTAGCAGGCAGGTGCAGCTGGCTCATCTTCGTAATCGCATGCCGCATCGCCTCATCGGCAACCCCCTCCGCCCGGTCCCCCCCATGAATATGCGCCAGTGCCCACCCCCCAATCGACGCCGCAGACGCCGCCGCAAACGCCTCAATCCGATCCCCCAATACCACAACCCAGTCCGGCTCAAGCATCGTAAAGGACCGCCCAAACCGCGAAATCCCCCGCCCCACCGCCTCAACATCCTCTTGCCTCCCAACCTTCCCCGCCGTCTGCATAGGCACCGAGTCATCCACCAAAAACTCCGCCTTCACCTCCCGAAAGGTCACCGCAGGCTGCACTAAATGCGACCCCGCCGCCACAACAAGCAACTCCAGTTCCTCCCGATCCAAAACAGCATTCATCACAGGCCGAAGCAACCCAAACTCCGCCCGAGTCCCCGTAACCACCAACACCCGACGCTTGCGCTCTGTACCCGACTGTTTCATTTCACTCATACCCCATCCTAGCAGTCTCTTTCATCCTCCCCCGCCCCGTCCCCGCACTCCGGACACACACTGCCACTCAACCCCTCAAGCGAATACCCACACCCACCACAGCTCCCAGCTGCAAACCGCCGTCGTCGGCCTCCGCGAATTATCCATCCCGACCACACAACCATCACCACCGCCGGCCACACCAATGGCAAATCAAGCCCCTGCCCATGCAACACGATCCCATTCCCATACGCAAACCGGAACGGCCTCTTCCACCACCAAGAATCCCCGTGCCACCCAACACCATCAGTCCGATCCGCAGGCCATCTCGACCAATCGACAGACCAATCAGACCCCGATGTTCCAATATGCCGATCCGTTACTTCAATCACCAAACGAGTATCTTCTAACTCAAACCGCACCATCCCAGCAGCAATCAACCCAGAAGGTTTCGAATGGTAAACCGAAACCTCAAGGTCATACACCAACAGCGCACCAAGCAACCCAAGCAACCCTGCAGTACACACCCAAACCCCCCACCGTCCATAAACCTGAAACCGCGATCGTTTCGTAGTCATGCCGAATCCACCCCATCCCCACACTCCGGACAAACCCCGCCATCCAACCCCTCAAGCGAATATTCGCACTGCTTGCAGCACCCCATTAAACGAAGCCGTTTTCGTTTCCGTAAATAGGAAACCCCGAACAACCAACCACACAATCCCAAAATTGGATACAGCAAAAATATACTCCATTGAGATCTAATCATTCCCATACCAGCCGGCATACCCATACCAGTTCGTCTGCGCCATGGAATCCAGCTCAACACATCGGTGATAGATTCGCCCGAATACGCAAATTTCCAAATAGGCGGAAGTGGTAAGATGTAGTTCGGTCCGGCATCTTCCACGACCATAACCCGGCGTATCAATCCATATTGGATCCGTCCGTTTGATAATAATAGTTGGTGATGATCAATGTCGTAAGACTGCTGAGTGGATCTCGTTATGTGCCGTACATTTATCGTTGGCCGAATGGTCATGGAGAGAAGAGTCGCAAACGCCATTATTCCAAGGCACACATACACCCCACGCTGCCCAATCATTCTCAACTTCTTTCGCTTACTCCCCATACCGAATCCACTCCAGCCGCAACCCCATCGGAGGCAGCGTAGGCCCAGGATTCTTAAACCGATCCGCACTCTCCAAAACCCCCCGCACCTCATCAACCGTCATCTTCCCCTGCCCAACCTCCATCAAAGTCCCCGCAATAATCCGAACCATGTGGTACAAAAACCCAGACCCCGAAACCCGCACCCGAACATACCTAATCCCATCCCCCCGTGGCACAGGCGTCCCGCCTGTGATCTTCTCTTGCTCCTCCCCCGTCCTGACGGGGGAGGTGGCCGAGTCCTCGAGGTCGGAGGGGGTCTTGCTTTGGGGGGTCTTCTCTTCTCCCAACTCCTCCACCGAACACGAAAAAATCGTCCGCACCGTCGTCTTCCGCCCATGATTAATCTGAGCAAACCCCGCAAAGTCATGCTCCCCAACAAGCACCTGCGCCGCCTCGTTCATCTTCTCTGCATCAAGATCATGCCAGGTATGCCACACATACCCCCGCCCAAACACAGGCCGCGATTCCCCGCACGCAATCGTATAAGTATATTCCTTCTCAGCCGCCCCCCCGATCACATTGAAATCCTCCCCAACTACCTCCGCCGACCGCACCCAAACATCCCGAGGCAGCTTCCCATTAATCGCCTTCACCAACCGATCAACCCCCCGCTCCACAGGCCACCCAACACCCTTGTCAACATCAGGCCGGCTCACAAAGAACGCCACCTGCCCAAAGGCGTGCACCCCCGAATCCGTCCGCGACGCACCCGTCAAAACAATCTCCTCCCGCACCGCCTCCCGTACCGCGCGCTCCAAAACATGCTGCACCGTCCGAAGCTGCACCCGCTCAACACCATCTTTGACAACCCGCCCAACAACCTCCCCCTTCGTATCAATCTCCCCGCCGCTCCCCCGGCTCACCCCCAAAAACTCCTCCGCCGGCGGCTCCTGCTTCTGCCAACCACAGAACTCCGTCCCCTCATACGCAACAACAAGCCTGTACCCAACACCGCTCATTCCCCGTCCTCTTCATCCCCATCTTCATCAAACCCGCGAATCACCTTCGGCGCATCACCACTCCCAGGCCCACCGCCCCCATGACCAAATCTCTTGTACTCAGCGTCCGCCCACTGATCCCCAACCCGCCACCACAAAACAGTAAACACCCCCGCACCAATCGCAAGCACCAAGCCCCCAACCAGCCACAGTCCCCAATGCCCCATCATAAAGAACCCCTCATAAAGTCACCATCTCCATGTCCGACTCGACCAACTCATCCTCAGGAGCACAAGCGATCGAACCAACATACCCGCTCAACGAATCAATCCGTCCCATCTCGACGCGGACCACATCAACATCAAACAACTCCCCCCGTTCAAGATTCACAGACTCACTCGCCCCCGAAACTTGCCCAGGCTGCGCATCAACAATCTGTGCCCCAAACGCCGGAGGCCGGCGCGTCAACTCGCCGCCACCAACAAGCTCAACCAAATCCATCGCGATCTGCCCCTCGCTCTTACTCGCATGCTGCCCAGGAATCGCCTGCCCAAAGTGCTGCACAACCCCATCACAGTTCTCAAAGCTCCCGCTCTTCTCAGCAAAGGTACTCGACGGAAGCACAACCCCCGCCATCTCAACAAGCGAGCTATCAAGCGTATCAATCAAAACAATCTCGCATTCCGCAACAGCCTTGGCCAACTGATCGGTCACCCAATTACTCGGATAGTTCCCAGTCAGCACAACACACCCAAACCCGGACGCGTCCCGCAAGAACGAACCAAACTCCCCATCAATCGCGCCCATAGATTCAAGCACCCGACGCACCCCCCGAGCGTTCGGAGCCTTCTCGGCCCGCAAAACAAAGTCCTTCGCATCCCCCGCATTGCTAAATACCCGGTCCTCCCCATCCACAGGCACCGCCCCAACATAAAACTTCGCAGACCCATCAATCGACCGCACCGCAGTCACAAGCGCAAATGCCTCTTCAGTAGTCAGCATCGGAGAAACAACAACCCCAACAGTCCCTTCCCCGTTCATCATCTCGATCGCCTGCTTGTACGCACGCGACCAAGACGCCTCGACCATCATCCCGTGCTCCCGACGCATCGGCCCAACAAGCCGATCCTCAGAATGCACAAACTTCCACCCATACCGAACCTCGTCAGTCATCCACCATGTATTCATCCCCATATTCTCGCGAGGCTTCAAGCGGTACACCAACCCCTGATTATGCTCCACCCAAATATTGTCACCCGAAGAAGTAATCGGATCAATCCCAGCAGTCCGCTTCAAGAACCAAACTCTTTGCGCAAACAAGAAGTCTTTATCCAAAAGCGCCCCAACAGGACACAGATCAATCACATTACTCGCCAATGGATTATCGAGTGGCACCCCAGGGAACACATCAATCTGCGACTGATTCCCACGCCCATCAATCATTAGTTCGGTCGTCCCCGCAACCTCGTCCGCAAACCGCACGCACCGTGTACACAAAATACACCGATCCGAATACAGGTACACATTCGGTCCAAGGTCTTTCTTAGGCTGCTTCACCTTCTGGTCCGTAAACCGCGAATGCCCCCGCCCAAACTGGTACGAGAAATCCTGAAGCGTGCACTCCCCCGCCTGATCACACACCGGACAATCCAGCGGGTGATTAATCAACAAGAACTCCATCACCGCCTTCTGGTTCGCAACAGCAGAATCAGACTCCGTCGTAACAACCATCCCCTCGCCGGCCTCAGTCGAACAAGTCGGAAGCAACTTCCCGCCCATCATGAGCTCAAGCTTCCCATCATTCCGAGGATTCGGAGCCGAAACCTGCGCCAAGCAAATCCGACACTGCGCAGGCACACTGAGCCCCTTGTGATAGCAATACTGCGGAATCTCAACGCTGCAACGATTCGCAACATCCAGAATCTTCTCGCCCTGCTCAAACTCACACACAAGCCCGTTGATCGTAATCGTGCCCATAGCTACCTCGTGCCATCAATAAAGAACAGCAGATCCAAAAACCGGCCCATAGCCAGCCAAACCCTACTTTAGCACCCCCCAGCCCCACAAAGTGTTCCCCACCCCCCCAGCCCCCCACAATCCCATCCACTCAAGGACCCTCATTTTCAATCACACCCTCTTCACTTTGGGGGGTTGGGGTAGGGGTAGGGGCGGGGGTGCCGATCGCCCAAAACCGTTCGTCCTCCCGCAGATCCTCAAAGTCCGGATCAACCCGCCACCATCCGCCACCAGCATTCAGGTCATACCCCCCCTCCACGCACGCACTCCAGTACCCGATCGCTCGATCCACATCCCCCGCCACCGCCCAGTAGCACGCCAGGTTGTACGCCGTCCCCACACCAATCACCGCAGGCACCGCCTCACCCGCCCCAATCCCGGCCCCTTGCTCGATCATCAACGCCAACTGCGAAAAATCGGCCCTTGATTTCTCAATCATCCCAGAACCCCGCAACGACCATCCACGCAAATACAACGCATTCCCAAGCGCATTCCCCGAGAGCGATTCCATCGACCGCTGGCTCACAATCACACGAAGCATCCCCCAACTCTCAAACCCATCCGCTTCCAGATCAAGCCCCGCCATCCGGTACGCATACCCCCGATTCAGATGTGCCCTCGGATCCTGCGGGAATCTTTCGATGAGCTCATCGCCGATCCGAATCGCCTCCCGCCCGCGACCCGCCACCATACTCCCCCGGATCTGCCCCACCATCTGCCCCACACCCGCCTGTCTCCCCAACGCCCCCGCCCGAGGCGACCGTACAACATCTATATCCGCAAAACCCACCACATACCCAAACCCCACCGCCGAAAATATCGACGCCACCACCACCACATGCTTAATCTGAATCCCCATTCCAATAACTCCTTTCAATCAACGCTCATCTGTTCTACCACCACCAATACCCCCAGGTGGCACCAAGTGTGGCACCCGTAAGCCCATTCCCCCCCCTACCCTACCACATCATGGCCAAACCCTCAAAAACTCCTCAACCACCAAAAGGCACAAGAGATCTCTACCCAGACGACCTCCTCAAACGCCGCTACATCCAAAACGCCTGGCGAGACGCCTCCCTCCGCTGCGGCTTCGACGAAATCGAAGGCCCAACCTTCGAGTCCACAGACCTCTATTCGATCAAATCAGGCCAAGGGATCCTCAACGAACTCTTCCAAACCTTCTCCGGCAAAGGCGGCCAAGAAACCCTCGATAAGTTAGTAGAACGAGGCCAAGCCGATTTCGCCCTCCGACCAGAGTTCACCCCAACCCTCGCCCGCATGTACGCCGCCCACGCCAAACAACTCCCCAAACCCTGCAAATGGTTCACCGCAGGCCCCTACTTCAGAGCAGAACGCCCCCAAAGAGGCCGCCTAAGAGAGTTCCTCCAATGGAACTGCGACATCATCGGCCTTCCCTCCGACGAAGACACCCCAGAAATCCACGCCCAAATGGACGCCGAAATCATCGAATGCTGCATCAACCTCCTCGCCGATCTAGGCCTCACCAAATCCCAACTCAACATCCAACTCAACGACCGCGCCGTCATGGCAACCCACTTCCAATCCCTCGCCCTCACCGAAACCCAAGTAGCACCCGCCTTCGCCCTCCTCGACAAACGCGACAAACTCCCCCTCGAAAAACTCGCCGAACTCGCCCGCGAAGAATCCCTCTCCGATTCCTTCATCACCTTCCTCACCCGCCCACTCGCAGGTGACCCGTCCCAAGAACCAAACCCAGACCAACTCGCCGCGATCAACGCCGCAACATCAAGCCACGCCGATTGGATCTCCACAAACTTCAACATCGCAAGAGGCCTCGCCTATTACACAGGCACCGTCTTCGAAGTAATAGCAGACGGCGAACGCGCAGTCGCCGGAGGAGGACGCTACGACAACCTCATCGAACTCTTCGGAGCCCCATCAACCCCCGCATGCGGATTCGGAATGGGCGATGTCGTCCTAGGCAACCTCCTCGACGACAAACAACTCATGCCAGAAGGCCAAGACCTCATGGAAGCCGTCTCGCGCAAGCAGACTTCAATCCGACCAGAGGCCTTCATCGCCGTCCCCAACAACGACGAAGAAAACAAATCCACCGCCCAATCCTTAACAGCCGCCCTCCGCCGAGGCCAAGAATCCGAAGCCTACCTCAGCAACGAAAACAAAAAACCCTGGCAGTCCGACCGCTACCAAATCCCCCCCCTCCACACCCGCACCTCCTACAAATCAACAACAAACCCAGGCAAACTCCGCAAAGACGCCGAGAAACAACACGCCAAATACTTCATCGAAATCCACGCACCAAACAAAGTCGAACTCACCGACATGGACAAACGAGAATCCATAACAAGCCCAACCCAAGGCTCATTCTCCACCGACCCAACCGCAGAAAACTACATCGGCACCGCACTCGCAAACCTCACCAAATGATCCACCCCACCCTCCCATTCCTCGCCATCCTCCTTACCGCCTGTGCAACTCAGCAGCCAACCCAGCCCCCGCACCTCCCACCAAACCCACAAACAAACCTCCTAAAGAACAACTCATTCGAGTCCCCAGCCCAAGATCCTTGGTACGACTTCTCAATAAAATCCAAGTCCTGGCTCCCCTTCACAATCTCAAACTCCGTCGCCCACACAGGATCCAACGCCGCCCACCTCCACATGGACTCCGCAGACCAACAACCACAAACCACCGCAATCCATGGCGTAGTCCAAACCATCACCACCAAAGACAAATCACTCCCCGCCTACATCTCAGGACACTACAAAGTCACCAGCTGGACCCGCTCAACAAAGAACCAGTACCTCCAACTCGTATTCATGGCCGCAAAGCCATCCAACAAACCCACCTCAACAAACTACCCCACCTACCAACTCGCCATCCCCCTCGCAGGAATCACCGAACCCCCATTCAATATGGGCAACCGCAAGTTCGCCTTCAATGATTCATCCCTTCCCCCACAAGAACCACCCCAAGACCACTGGGTCTTCTTCGAGTACAACCTCAAAGACCTCTACCAAGAACACTGGAACTTCATCCCAGAAAACTCAACCGAGTTCCATGCCTTCTTCGAAGTCCGTTACGACAACCGCGACCCAGAGTCAGACCAACCCGCAACCGCCGAGGTCTACTTCGACACACTCTACATAGGTCCAGATTCAAGAACACCCACACCCACACCCGCCGACTAACCCCTCTTGAGCAACCGCGCCGGATTCCCAGCAACCACTTCCCCGTCTCCCACCCCCCGGATCACAACACTCCCCGCCCCTACAACAGCCCCCTCCCCGATCACCATCGTCGGAAGCACAGTCGACCCAATCCCCACCAAACTATTCTCCCCAACCTTGCACCCCCCACCAATCACACACCCCGGCGCGACATGCGCGTTCCGACCGATCACACAATCATGCTCAACAATCGCGCCTGTATTGATAATCGCGTGCGCCCGAACCTTCGCCCCCGCATGCAAAATCGCCCCAGGCCCAACAAACACCCCCTCCTCAATCTCAACATCCGGAGACACCAAAGCATCCGGATGAATCATCGGCCCACCCGCCGAATCGCAATTCCCCTCAAGCACCCGCGCACGCGCCACAAGATCACCAATCGCAAGCATCCACCCGCTCGCCTCAGATTCAACAAACTCCCCGATCGTCCCCAAATACTCAGGCACCACCGGAGGCGGCGGCCGATGCAACAACTTCGCCCCCGCATCATCGTCATACAACCCCACCACCACAACCCCCAACTGATGCGCACACTGCGAAACCACCGCCGCATGCCCCCCGCCCCCAACCAAAATAATCGTACCTTCAGCCATACCAACCCTATCGACCATTCCCCCCGCCCCACCACCAATTGCACCAAAATGAATCCACAAATAGAGCCCACAAAAAAAGCACACAAAAAAAGCACACAAAAAAAGCACACAAAAAAAGCACACAAAAAAAGACCGACCCCCAAAAGGGATCGGTCTTCTAAATGCGACGCCGGGCTGTAGCGCAACCCGACGCCGGGTGGGTAGGAAAGCTGGTGCTCTCGCGACTCGTGTAGGGCAACATACGGCCCCGAAATTCTGATCTCACTCCCGCCAGATCGAGTCACTACCCAAATATATTGGCCTGCAAGAGAGAGAACAGACCAGAAACATCAACCTGACGACCGTGTGCAGCACAACAGTAAACCAAGCCAATGGTGAAGACATTCGCATGCCATCCACAACCAAATGTACAGATTTTGACCACCCCCGCCACCCAATCCGCTGGTTTATAGGGGCTTTTTTTCCGTTCCCAACCAATTTACACCCCAATGATCTCACCAAGACCTAACCAGAACCCAATCAGACCCTCGCAGGCCCTCATAATCAGGATCACTCAATGAAAATCGCCGCAGTCAGCTACCTCAACACCGCACCACTCATCCAAGGCCTCGAAGCCTGGAACGACTGTCATCTCATCAGAGCAGTCCCCTCACAAATCGCAGCCATGGTCCAATCAGATCAAGCAGATATCGGACTCGCCTCCATTATCGACTACGCCAAATCCCAATCCAGCCAAAGCCCACTCGTCCTCATCCCCGCCGGAATGATCGGCTGCGACGGCCCAACCCTCACCGTCAAACTCCTCTCCCAAGTCCCAATAAACCAGATCACAACAGTCCACGCCGACACAGACTCCCACACCTCCATCGCCCTCTGCGATCTCATCCTTCAAAAACAACACGACATCAAAGCCGCATTCATCGACCACAACATCCAAAGCGGCACTGCAACACCCCCTCCAAATCCCCCAGAAACCCTCCTCATCATCGGCGACAAAGTCGTCACCAGCTCCCCATCAAAAGACCTATACCCGCATCAGATAGACCTCGGACAAGCCTGGAACGATCTCACAAACCTCCCCTTCGTCTACGCCACCTGGATGTGCAAGCAATCCCGCATCTTCGATCCAGAATCCAAAGCAAGCATCATCGCCGCCGCCCACATCCTCGAGCGCACCATGCTCAAAAACCAAACCAGAATCGACTGGATCATCGCCAACCACGCCCCCACCGCAGGCTGGCCCATCGACCTCGCCCAAAAATACCTCGGCGAACTCCTCCGATTCAAAGTCGACGACCGCGCCAAGCAAGCCGTCCAAACATTCCTCACCATGACCGCAGAACTCGGCATCACCCCCCAAGTCCACCCAAACTGGCTCGATCTCTCAAGCTCCCCCCAGCAAACCCCCTCACCCGCACTCGTGTAATACCATCCAGCGATGCCCGCCCTCACCTCCATCAAAGCCCCCGCAATCGAATCCCTCGCCGCACAACTCTCCTACGCCGGCAAGCAAACCCTCATCCGTCACCTCGAACGCATCGAACAACTCGCCCCCGCCATCGACCCAGAAGGCCTCTACCCACAAGACTTCATCGTTTTCCGCGTCACAGGCTACCGCCCAGACATCACCAACCCAGAAATGCTCCCCGGAGACACCCTCCGCGCCGACCTCTCCGCCCTCGCAGAACACCTCTCAGAGTCCGCCAACCTCACCCACGACGATCTCCCAAAAAATCAACGAGACAACTACGAAACTATCGACTCCCTCGCCAAACGCTGGGCCGTCAGCCGAAAATCTATCGAGCGATACCGCCGCCTCGGACTCGTCGCCCGCCGCATCGACACAGGTTCAGGTCACCGCTCAATCATCTTCCTAGAAGGCCCAGTCTCCTGGTTCGAAGAACAGTTCAAAGACCGCCTAGGAACCGCCGCCCAGTTCACAAGAATGGACCAAGCACTCACCGACAAGATCATCCGCGACGCCCGCCGATACCGCTCACGCCTCGGCGCAGGCCGTACACAAATCGCCGCCCGCATCGCCCAACGCATCGCCCGCTCAACCGAGTCCGTCCGCCGCACCCTCATCGCCCACGATGAAGCATGCACATCCACCGCCTCCGTCACAGACAGCCAGCCCATCTTCTCCATGCCCCCCCCCGCCGATCAAGACCAGCAAAACGCCATGCTCACCCAATCCCTCCAAGGCAAACGCACCGGCACCATCGCCGCAAACTTCAACCGCACCCCCATCTCAGTCAACCGCGCCATCAACCGCGCCCGCCGCACCCTCATCCAATCCGCCCACTTCCAATCAATCTCATATCCCCCCACACAATCCAGTCCCCAGCCCTCCATCCTCAACGAACCCACCGTCATCTCAAACCTCACAACCAGAGGCCCAACAGACCTCACCTCCCTCATCGAACAACTCAGAACAAATCACCCCGCCGTCATCTACGAACAAACAACAAGAGCCGCCGCCATCATCGAGCTCCAAACAAAGTCGCAACTCCTTACCAAAGAACTCCACCCCTCCACACCCTCAGGACGAATCCTCGACGAAATCGAAACCAACATGCGTTGGATCACCCTCCTCAAAATCGAACTCGTCTCCACCCAGCTCACCCTCATGCTCTCCACAATCGAACAACACATCGGAGGCCCAGTAGACACCCTCCCGCCCTCAAGAGCAACCCAAATCATCAACGACGCCATCGCCGTCGTCGTATCCACAATCACAACCGCCCTCACCCGCCACGCCCCATCGTCAACCGCCCGCCTCGCCGCCCCGGTATCCCTCGCCATCACCCACTGGGCCGCCCGTCTCCCCGACATCGCAACCCCCCCAATCCAAGGCAAAGCCGGCCGCCGAATCAGCCAAGGCTTCCCAATTGAAGACTGGACCAACCAACTCTGGAACCAATGGCGCTGGCTCAAACCCCAAGCACTCCACCACTCCAAATCACCCGAAAATACAAGCCTCACCGCCAACTTTACCGCCAACCTCTCAGACAGAGACAAAGAACTCCTCACCCGCCGCTACGCCCTCTCTGGTAACAAACCCCAGTCCCTCCAAGAACTCGCCGACTGGTTAGGAACCCCCCCACTCCATGCCGCAAGAATGGCCCAAGCCGCCCTCAAACGCGCCCAGTCATAAGTCCACTCACACCAGCTTCTGATTACCGAACAACCATCCGGATCGGGATAATCATCTCCCCAACCTTCCCCTCAACCAGATCACGCATCACCACCTTAAGGTGATACCGACCAACCCCAAGATTCGGAGGCAGCGTGATCTTATTAATCAAATAATAATCCCGCACACGATTCCGCGAAACGCTCCGATCAACCTCCGCCGCCCGGTTCCAGGTATTGAGATCATCCGCAACATGGTACAACTCAAGCCGCTGGCTCATCTCCACCTCAAACCGCTCCTGGCCATCAGTCCCCGTCAACTCCCGGTGACCAAACCGATCAACCTCGACATACACAATCACCTCATGCGTCTGCCCCGCTACAAACTCATTGCTCCCGAATGGCTCATACTTCCCAAACCCATCCACACGCGTGCACAACAGCGCCCGCGCCACCCGGATCCCCGAAGCCCGATCAAGATCATCCTTCACCCGCGATAAAACCTCCGCCACCGCATCCGGAGACGCAATCGAACCCGAACTCGAGATCGAATCAAGCACCTCCCGTGCCGCCCGCAGCGTACTCAGTTCCGATTCAGACAACACCCCCTCATCACGCAAACCATCGAGCACCGCAACCGACATCGAATCCATCCCCGCAAGCGCAACCGCCGCCTCCCCAGGATTCTCACTCGTCCGCGCAAGCCCCGTCAATACATCAACAAGCTCAGCAACCAGCTCCGCCTTCCGCTGCTCAGCATCGACAGGCACAATCGCGATCTCTTCATCATTACCCCCCTCATCAACAGTCCCGTCATCACCCCCCCCTTCGTCACCGATCCCAGATTCAGCCGCCGCCGCAGCCAATGAAAACAAACCATCATCAACAGTTTCCTGTGTCCCCGTCTCAGTATCAGTCCCCCCATCAGCCACCTCAGCGACATCTTCAACCCCCCCATCCTCCACCAACTCCTCAACAACCGCTCTCCCCCCACCATCATCAACCACAACAGACTCGACCAAATCTTCATCAGCCGCCATCCCCGAAAAATACTCATCCATCATCCGAGCCGATTCAACCACCTGATCCTGTGTTGAACCAAACCCCTCCCCTCCATCAAGCGCCGTCACCGGATCAGAGCTCCCAGACAACGCCGTCAGCGATGTATCGACCTCAGTCGCCTCATCACCACCCGTCACAGGCTCATTGTTATCCTTCCACCAACGATCCCCCTTCCCGCACCCCCCAGCAACGAACGACACAAGCACCCCAGCGCTCACTGCCCCAACCACAAACCCGCGACTTCCAGTCTTCCGTGCCATATCGAGCCTCCTGCTCTATTTCGGTTCTTTCATTACTATACCAGATCCGCCCCACCAAAGTTCCCCGATCAAGCCACCCGAAAGCAGATCACCCCCGATAAGACCCCCAGATCACCAAAGCCTACGAGATCAAGCCATTCCTTAGAAGTACAAACACCCACACAACCCCTCCGCTCAACATATTGATTCACAACTCAACAAAATGCGCTTGTATCGAAAGTTCATCGCCATTAGAATCTCTAGCCAGAGTCAATCATTATTTATGGACTCCAATACATTCAATAGAGACAGGGCCCAATCAGGCCAAAGGATGCAGTATGACCACCAATTTCGCCAAACGAAAGAACACACCCCTACACCGCATAAAAATTCCAGCCATCGCAATCACTTGCACTCTATTGGCAGGGCTTTCACCAACAACCCACGCCCAAGACTGCGACCCAATCCAATCCGCTAAGCTCATCGCCCCAGACGCCGCACTCTTCGATTGGTTTGGAAGCTCAGTCTCCATCAGTGCCAATACCCTAATCTGTGGAGCCAGCTCCGACGACACAGCCTTCGGCACGCAGACAGGCTCCGCATACATCTACACAAAGACCGCCAGCCAATGGACACTCCAAGAAAAAATCCTCCCAGACGACGCAGCATCCGACGATTTCTTCGGCGAGTCCGTCTCAATCAGCAACGAGTTCGCGATCATCGGCGCACCAGGAAACGACGACAGAGGATCAAGCTCCGGCTCCGCATACATCTTCATCAAGTTTGCAGATGAATGGATCCAAATCGATAAACTCACCGCCTCCGATGGCACCACACTAGACAGATTCGGAATCTCCGTCGCAATCAACGGCGACACCGCAGTAGTCGGCGCACCATTCAACGATTCACCAGCATCAAACTCCGGCTCCGCCTACATCTACACCAGAAACGGATTCTCATGGAACCAACAAGCAAAGATCACCGCTGACGACAGCCTGCGAAATGACGAGTTCGGTTCCGCCGTATCAATTAACGGTAATACCATCATTGTCTCATCGCCAAACCACGATCACAACGGATCAAACTCCGGCTCCGCCTACATCTTCACCAGAACCAAAGGCGTCTGGACACAGCAAGCCAAACTACTCCCAGACGACGGAGCAGCAGATGACGAGTTCGGAGCCTCAGTCTCCATCATCGGCGACACCGCCATCATCGGCGCACCAAAGAACGACCAACTCGGGAGCAACTCAGGATCAGCCTACACCTTCACCCGAACCCAAGGAGTCTGGACCCAGCAACAACACCTCCTCCCAGACGACGGTATAGGAAACATCAAGTTCGGAAACGCAGTCTCAATCATCGAAAACGCCGCAATCATCGGCGCATTCTGGAGCAGCGACTTCGATACCGGATCTGGCACCGCCTACTACTTCCAGCACACCAAGGGCCTCTGGTCACAAAGAGCAAAGCTCCTCCCCACAGACCCCGGTAGATCGGATTTCTTCGGAAACTCCGTCGCCATCGACGCCGATTCAGCAGTCATCGGAGCATGGTGGGACGATCACCCAGACCAGTTCGATACAAAGCGAGGCTCAGCCTACACCTTCGACCTCAACCCACCCATGCCCGCCGATCTCAACCAAGACGGAATCCTCGACTTCTTCGACATCTCCGCATTCCTAGCCTCATTCTCAGCACACGACCCCATCGCAGATTTCACCGCCGATGGCCAGTTCGATTTCTTCGATATCTCCGCATTCCTCACAGCGTTTGGAACCGGATGCCCTGTATGAAAAAAATGGATGATGCCCAAAGAACAGAGCGCTACCGCCCCCCAGAAGCCTCATAAAACGACAGCATCAACCGCTCAAGCAGAATCCCCAGATCCACCGAAGACGACTTACTCGCCTTATCCGCCGCCACGCACTCATCGAACAACGCCCGCGCCCGCCCCGCCCCAATCCGACCCGCTGTTCGTAAAATCACATCCTTGCTCGCCCCCCACAACTTCAGTTCCTTACTAATCACCTGAGTGCTCACCCCCTGCCCCATCGCCTCGCTCGCCCCCATCAACTTCCGCGATAAATCACTGCACGCAAAGATCACAGGCACCGCATTCCCCCTCGGCGAGTTCCCCAGTATCACCTTGAGTTCCCGAAGCATCCGTCTGGAATCCCCGCACAATAAGTACGACTGGATCGCCCACACCTCTTCCTCCCGAGTCAACCCAACAAGCTCGCTCACAAGCTCGCCCGTGATCGCATTCCCAACCCCCGCCGCTGTCGCCAGCTTGCTGAGTTCCGTATCAATCCGCCCAAGATCTGCACCAAGCCGCTCAACGAGCCCCGCCGCAACCCGCATATCAATCGAAGACTGATACTCCTTCTGCGCCCGCCGAACAACCCACTTGCACGCAGTCCCCTCATCAACCGTATCGCACTTGAGGATCAGCCCAACCGCGTTGATCGAATCATCGAGCTTCCCCTTGTTCCACTTCCCCCCCCGAAGCACCAGCGTCGCCCCCTCACTCGGATTGCTCGCATACCGCTCAAGCATCGCCCGCGTCGTCGCATTGACAAACGAGTCCGCCTCATCCACCACCACCATCTTGTGTGACGCCATCAGCCCAAACGATCGGCACTCATCAAGCACCTCAGCAAGATCAACCCCATCCCCATCAAACCGAAAGACCTCAATCTCCCCGTGCTCCGCCTCAAGCTTCTCCTTGAGCATCGAGGTGTACTGCGTCCGCAGAAACAACTCCTTGCCCACCAATACAACAATCCGGTGCTCCGCCCCAGGTGTCCGAGATCCAGTTTTTGTCGCTGCTTTGGCCATCCCCCCATTGTACGCAACCCAAAACCACACTATCCTGCACCAATGCCCAAACTCACCGTCATCGCAGGCCCAGACGAGGGCAAAGAGTTCCTCCTCCCCACAGATCAGCCACAGCTCATCGGACGCTCCAGTGAAGCCCTTCCAATCACAGACAACACCGTCTCAAGAAGACACGCAGAACTCACACCCGACGGCTCCATCTGGTACATCCGCGACCTCAAATCAAACAACGGCACCCAAGTCAATGGCGTACACATCAAAGACCGCATCCGCCTAGAACCAGGCGACGAAATCTCCGTAGGAATCACCACCCTCCTCTTCGGAATCTCCCCCCACGAACGAATCTTCTCCCCAGTACTCCTCACCGACGACGACCAACAAGAAATTGACGTCGAACTCACCCTCCCCTCCTCAGGCGATTCCTACATCGGCGACGCCATAGATCCCACCGCCGCCGCCGAAGACCACCTCAGAGTCATCTACGCCCTCACCTCAATCACCGCAAAGATCGCCAACAAAAGAGAACTCCTCGACGCCGTCATGATCCTCATCTTCAACGAGTTCAAACCAGAGCGAGGCGTCATCATGATCCCCGGCGCAACCCCAGAAGCGCCAATGGTCCCCGGAATCATCCGCTACGCCTCCCCGCCCAAAGACGAAGACGCCGCCAAAATCCATGTCTCCACCACCATCCTCAAAGCCGCAATGGACGGCGACGGCGTCCTCTCAACAAACGCAATGCAAGACCCAAGATTCGCCGCAGGCGACTCCGTACAACAATACCAAATCCGCTCAGCAATCTGCGCCCCCATCACCTTCGGCGACCACCCATTCGGCGCCATCTACATCGACTCCTCAACAGTCCACCACGCATTCGACCGACAGCAACTCGCCCTCCTCAACGCCATCGGTCAGCACACCGGACTCGCCCTAGCAAACGCAGACGAACACCTCAAACGCGTCAACTCAGAACGCATGGCCGCAATCGGTGAAACCGTCGCCAACCTCTCCCACTCAATCAAAAATATCCTCCAAGGCCTCAAAGGCGGAGCCGATGTCGTCGAAATCGGCCTACACAAAGGCGACCTCGACATCTCAAGAAACGGCTGGGGAATCCTCCGAAGAAACCTAGACCGCATAGCCTCCCTCACCATGAACATGCTCACCTTCGGGCGCAAGCTCCAGCTCGATCTCGAACTCACCCACATCAACAAAGTCGCCCGAGACTGCGCCCAGCTCATGGAAAAAATCTGCACCGAAAAAGGCGTCGCCCTCATCGTTGATGCCGACCCAGAGATGCCCCCCATCAGCGTGGACCCCTCCCTCATACACCAGGTCCTCATGAACCTCATCTCAAACGCCGTAGAAGCAGTAGAGCCAGACACCGGCGCCGTCACCGTCCGCGTCTCATTCAACGAGTCCCGCCCAGACAAAAAAAACGCCGGCGCCGTCCTCAGACCAACAGTCGTCATCTCCGTCATCGACAACGGCCCAGGAATCCCCCAAGACCGCCTCGCCTGGATCTTCGAACCCTTCAACACCACCAAAGGCCTCAAAGGCACCGGCCTCGGTCTCGCCGTAACCAAACGCATCGCCTACGAACACAAAGGACGCATCCGCGTCGAATCCACACCCGCCTCAACAACAGCAGGCACAAACTCAGGCTCAATCTTCAAAGTCATCCTCCCCGCAGACCTCGACGCCCAACTCGATCCAAGCGCAACATCAAACAGACAATCAAACAACTCCGAATCCATGGGCCTTCTCCCATAAACTCAGATCGTCATCCGCTCAATAATTCACGCCGCCCGATGTCCCCAACTCCGCTCCGGATCAAGCAAACGCTCGATCGTCCGTATCAGCCGCGCCTTATTCAAAGGCTTGCTCTCATACTCATCACACCCGCACGCAAGACACCGCTGACGATCCCCCGACATCGCATGCGCGGTCAACGCCAGAATCGGAAGCTCGCAACCAATCTCACGAAGCTTCTTCGTCGCTCCATACCCATCAAGCACAGGCATCTGCATATCCATAATGATCAGATCAAAGGATCGGTTCTTCTGATACAGATCAACCGCCTCCTGCCCGTCCCAGACACCCACAACCTCCAAGCCCACTTTGTTCAGGACATGCTTAATAAGCCGCTGGTTGTCAGAACCATCCTCAGCGAGCAGCACCCGACCCACAAGCTTAATATCAGGCGCCCGTCGTCGTTTGCTCTCGTCAAGCGCCTTACAAGGCAGTTCGCTGATCATCTCAATCGTGTCTATTTCAGGAGTCACCAGCGGGATGTCGCAAGTAAACACCGACCCCTCCCCAAGCACGCTCGTCGCTCCAAGACGCCCCCCCATCAACTCCACAAGCTGCCGTGAAATCGAAAGCCCAAGCCCAGTCCCGCGATTCGCATCATTCTGATTCGTTTCGTCCTGCTCAAACGGCTTAAACATTCGCTCTATCTGATCCGCCCGCACACCAACCCCAGTGTCGTGCACAGCAAACCGAAGCATGTCCCCCTCGCGCCCCACAACCACCCGAACCCCGCCCCGATCAGTAAACTTGATCGCATTACCCACCAGGTTCAGCAGAATCTGTCGCATCCGGTACGAGTCCGCCAGAATCGTCCCAGGAATCTCCGCCTCAAACTCGACCCCAAGCCTGAGCCCCTGATCGTTCGACCGGACCTTCATAGTCCCGACAACATCAGACAAAATCTCGCCAATCCGGCAAACCCCAGGCGTAATCGTCAGCTTCCCAGATTCAATCTTCGACATATCAAGAATGTCATTAATCACCATCAACAGATGAGAACCAGCGCGACCAATCCGATCAACCGCCTCATGCATCGAATCAGGATCCGTATGCTCAGGAACCATCTCCTCAAGGATCTCTGTATACCCAAGCACCGCCGTCATCGGCGTACGAATCTCGTGACTCATATTGGCAAGGAACTCAGACTTGGCCCGATTCGCGTCCACGGCCTCTTTCGCAAACCGCCGCTGCATCTCCTCGCTCTGCCTCAACGACCGAGTCATCCCGTTCGCAAGCTTGATCGCCCGGTTCCGTCCATACGACACAATCAGTGTCAGCACAACAAGCACCGCCGTCACCTTGAGCCCAATATACAAAGCGATGTTCGCCTTGCGAAGATTGTCATGAAACTCGCCAAGACTCAGCGCGGTATCAGCAAACGCAGGGTCGCCCACCACGCGCGTCTCAAAGTCCTGTCCACCAACATGAAACAATAACGCACTGGCAATCCCCTGATGATCCCCGCCGCAACTCCCGCACTGGTACGACGGATCAACATCGGCCGTGTCAAACAGCGTCACCCATTCCCCAGAATAGTCTTTCGTTTTCATCGTCAGCCGATCATCATCGTGTTTCCACAACATCGCTTCGACGAAGTACTCCATATCAAGCACAATAATCACCCACCCACGAACCGCATCACGCCGCTCCTCAACACTCCCGGTCGACATCTCAGGATCAAAATGGGGCATCGCCATCACAATCCCACGCCCGCTCCCGCTCCGCTCCTGCTGCTTGATCCGGAACGGCACCGAAACCTGAGCAACACCCAAATCCGTCGCCCGGTCATACACATCACGGTTCGCTGGGTTCACAGAAACATCCAGCCCGATCGCAGTTTTGTTCCGCTCAAAAGGCTCCTCGTATTTCACAACATACAAAGCCTCATCGTCATCGCCCCGTTCAAAACCCTCGTGCGTTTTGATCGAAAAACCATCCAGACCCTGCCCCCGAACCTCGTCAATAAACGATCCCAACTCCCCTGCTTCAACCTTCTGAACATACCCAAAGCCCCACACCCCAGGATACTGAGACTCGAGCTCCGCCGATTCAATAAACCGTCTCCACTCTGAACGATCAACATAGTTGCTCGACTGAACAAAGCCCCGTGTAAAGGTCAACGCCTGCTCATACATCTCAAAGCATTCAATCAACTCCGCGTTCCGCTCCTCAGCATGGGACGCCGATGCTTCAACCTGTGCAAGATGCGCCGCCTGCTTAAAGGACATATACGCAAACCCAGACACCATCACACACACACACCCAACAATCACCACCACCCAATACCGGCGAATGAACTCAAAAATGACCAAACCATTGGTCGGTTGATCAACTCCAGGATTTTCAGATCCATGAGGCATGTAACAGGTAGATCGACCTACCTGTGGGTAAATTTAACTAGATCACCATGAACGCCACTACTTTGAGTTGTCCCATGGAGGTTATTGCGCCAATTTAGGTTTCGCTGACACAAGAAAACAGCCCACAGCACACCCGCTACACGGCGTATTTCCAATCGAGAATTCGTTTACCCAAACTCAAATCCAGACTCAAACCCCAACAGCCTCAAGCTTCATCGCTTTCGCCATCGCGATCCCCATCTCTGCAGGACTCATCGCAACCTCAACCCCCGCCGCCTTCAAAGCTTCGATCTTCGTATCCGCAGTCCCTGTCGGCTTCCCGCCAGCACCCGCAGAAATAATCGCCCCAGCATGCCCCATCCGCTTCCCAGCAGGCGCAGTCCGACCAGCAATAAACGCCGCCACAGGCTTCGTCACATGCTTAGAGATGTACTCCGCAGCCGCCTCTTCGTCCTCCCCACCAATCTCCCCAATCATCAAAATCCCGTGCGTATCCGGATCCTCTTCAAACATCCGCAAGCAATCAATATGATTGATCCCGCGAACAGGGTCCCCCCCAATCCCAACACAAGTCGTCTGCGCAAGCCCGATCTGCGAGGTCTGCCACACCGCCTCATAAGTAAGCGTCCCCGACCGCGAAACAATCCCCACTGCTTTCCCGGTCTTAGCCTCAGAAATATGTGTGTTGATATACCCAGGCATAATCCCGATCTTGCAACCATCATTCGTGTAGTGTGAATCCGCCGTGTTCTCACCCGTCTTAGGCCCAGGAGTAATAATCCCAGGACAGTTCGGCCCGATCAAAGTAAACAACTCGGTAGAGTGCTGCGAATCAGCACCCCGCGCCGCCGCGTTCCGCTCATCCATAATCGCCCGCACCCGGATCATGTCATTGACCGGCACGCCCTCAGTAATACAGCAAATCAAACGCACCCCAGCGTCCATCGCTTCCAGAATAGCATCCGCACTAAACGCCGGTGGCACAAAGATCATCGTCGCATCCGCACCCGTCCCCTCAACCGCCTCCCGAACCGTATTAAAGATCGGCAAACCATTTGCATCCGTCTGCCCGCCCTTCCCCGGAGTCACCCCGCCAACCATCCGCGTACCGTAATGCAAACACCCCTGCGTATGGAGCGCACCCGCAGACCCCGTGATCCCCTGAGTTATGACCTTCGTGCTCGCATTAATAAGGATGGCCATCGTAAGCTCCAGTTGAGGTGGTAATACCGATCTATCGTCCTGCATCCATCATAGCGTCCACCAATCCACACCACAACTTTCCCTATCCATCAATAACCCGGGAACAAACCCCCACACCAAACCATTCCACACCCATGCCATACATCAAAACCATCCAAGAACAAGACGCCACAGCCCAACTCAAAGACCTCTACACCCGCTACGCCAACCCCGACGGCTCAGTAGACCAAGTCCTCAAAGTCCACTCCCTCAACCCCGCATCCCTAGAAGCACACTGCCAGCTCTACATCCAGTCCTGCCACAAACCCTCCCCCCTCACCAGAGCAGAACGAGAAATCCTCGGCACAACAGTCTCCCGCCTCAACAACTGCACCTACTGCCAAACCCACCACGCAACAGGCCTCAAAAAACTCCTCCCAGACAACCGCAAACACCTCGCCGATGAAGTCTTCAACGCCGACTACTCAAACCTCACAGAGCGAGAACAAGCCCTCGTCAACTACGCCACCAAACTCACCCAAAACCCCTCTAGCATCACCCAATCAGACATCACCGCCCTCCACGCCGCCAACATCACCGACCAAGAAATCCTCGACGCCGCCCAGGTCACCGCCTACTTCGCCTACGCCAACAGAATCGTCCTAGGCCTAGGAGCCACCCTCGAATCCCCCTCCCAAATCGGCCACACCCCCAAAGAATCCAATTCCGAACCTTAATCTATCTCCCCCCCTACCATGTCCCCATGGGCACAAAAATCCAAATCAATAACCTCGTCAAAACCTTCGGCACCGGCAAAAACGCCGTCAACGCAGTCGATGACCTCACCCTCACCATCGAGCCCGGAGACCTCTTCTTCCTCCTAGGACCCTCAGGCTGCGGCAAAACAACCCTCCTCAGAATGATCGCGGGATTCATCGACCCCACCCAAGGCTCCATCGCCTTCGACGACAAAGTCGTCACCCACGAGCCCCCAAACAAACGAAACACAGGAATGGTCTTCCAGTCCTACGCCCTCTGGCCGCACATGACCGTCGCCCAGAATGTCGCCTTCGGCCTCAATGTACGCAAAATCCAGAACCCAGAACGCGACAAACTCGTCATGGAAGCCCTCGAAGCCGTGCAAATGGCCGAGTATGCACACCGCAAACCCACCCAACTCTCAGGCGGCCAGCAACAACGCGTCGCACTCGCAAGAGCAATCGTCATCAAACCCGCCGTCCTTCTCCTCGACGAACCCCTCTCAAACCTCGACGCCAAACTCCGCAACGACCTCCGGCACCAAATCCGCGATGTCTGCAAATCCTCAGGCATCACCACCGTCTACGTCACACACGATCAAAAAGAAGCCCTCTCAATGGCTGACAAGGTCGCGCTATTAAAAGACGGCAAGATCATGCAACTCGGCACCCCCGTAGGCCTCTACCGAAAACCAAAATCAAAGTTCGTTGCCGAGTTCCTCGGAGAAACAAACCTCATCAATGCCAAAGCCTCCGGCTCAGCCGCAAACACTTCACTCCAAATCGAAGCCGGCGCATTCGCAGCAAACCTCGACGCAGACCACTCCGGCGATTGCTTAATCTCCATCCGCCCCGAAGCCATCACCCTCAAAGAACCAGGCACCGCAGGCACCCTCCCAGGCAAACTCCTCCACTCAACCTACCTCGGTGAAACCGCCCAGCACATCATCGAACTCAAAGGCGCCCCCCCAATCAAAGTCGCCCAGATGAACCCCTTCGCCCCAACAACCATCGCCCCAAGCCCAGGTGACGAGGTCGCCCTCCACCTAAGCCCCACCGACATCGTCCCAATCGACTACGATTAAAAAACTATGGGCACCCGGCAGTAAACGCCGTCAAAAAAGCCGAAACATCAAAGAAATCAAAAGCCCCATCACCCGTAAAGTCAGCCGCCGGGTCCCTACTCCCAAACGCATACAAAAATTCCGCGATATCAAAGAAGTCCAATGACCCATCGCCGGTCATGTCTCCCTCGCAGCTCTGGCACACATACATGTGATCCAAAGCCACCAGCCCCGACTCCCCATCCCACTCGCCCGGATCAAGATCTGCGGTCCCGTAATCCGTCACCGACACAAACAACCGGCCACCTATCAAATCAATCTGCTGTGGATCACCACGCATCTCAAAATCAAACGAGTGGCTCAAGTTTGATGGCGACAACACACGAAGCCTCGTAATCCGCCCGGTATAGTCCCCCGCAAGGAAGAGGTGCTGCCCATCGTGCACCATGTCATTCGCATACGCCCCTGAAGGCATGTCATACAACCCCACCATCACCGGGGCCGCGGGATCAACAACATCAAACACCTTTATACCGACCCCCCCGCTCTCAAAGACATACGCATACCCATCCCACACCTCGACACAGTCGGTCCACGCCCCACCAAGATTCTCGATAGTCGTGACCAATACAGGGCTCGCAGGATCGCTCACATCAATAATGTGCAGCCCCCCATGCCCGTCCGCTATATACACCAGCCCTCCAACCAACCGCATCGATCGAGCCACCCCCACCGTGTCATGCGTACCAAGAAGCGCAGGCGCACTCGGGTCACTCACATCAATCACCTGCAGCCCAGATAAAAAACCGTCCGCCACATACGCAATCCCATCCCGCACAATCACCTGCTGAGCGAAATACGCCGTGTCGTAAGTCCCAAGCAACACCGGCTGAGCAGGATCACTCACATCAAGACACCGCAAACCATTCAGCCCATCAGCAAGATACGCAATCCCACCCTCAACATGCACATCCATCGTCCCGTTCGTAGTCCCATACATGCCCAGAAGCACCGGGGCAGCGGGGTTGCTCATGTCCACAATCTCAAGCCCGGCCCCACCCACCGCTATATACACAACATCACCGATTACATGTGCCCCCATCGCATCGTCCGCCGTCAAATATTTCTCCATGCAAGGCTCATTCATCGCTCCAGCAGCACCCACACAACACCCAATCCCAACCAAGCTAAGGCCCAGGCGGATATTCCAAATCAATCTCAAAACGATATATAGTTGTTCATTCATCAAATCATGATAACAAGACACAAACGAACACACAATCAAAACTCCAAGTTGCCACAAACTTCTTTGCGACCGCAGAGCCCCGCAATCCCCAATCCATTAAAAAACCCGCCACAAAGACGGGTTGCATAGATCAAGTTGAACTCAAATCAGAGTATCACTTCGCCGTGTACTGCCCACGAGAAACCTTCTTAAAGGTCTTCGTCTCGCGGATAAGTGCCTGGTTCACGATCGTGCGGAAGTTGGCCGCCGTCGTCATGTACCCAGAATCCCGAGCCGCCTGAGCCGCATCGGTCACCGACATGGTCTTGTTCTTCAGAATCTTCTGAAGCGTATCAACCAGGTTCATCTCGTTGCGAGGACGACGACGGATCCCGCCGCTCGCGCTCAGGGCGCCAAAGCTCGAGAGCTCCGCGTCAACCTCAGCAAGCTCAGCGTGTAGCTTGGCACGACGGCGCTCAAGCCGACCCACAACCTTCGATCGCCGAGCCATCTCCGCCTGGAGTTCCTCAAACGAAACAGTCCCAAGCTTCGAACCCTTGCGAGCCCCGTTCAGAACCTTCTTTTTCGTTGTTCCTTTTTTCTTCGCCATAGTACCCACTCCTTCAGTTTTGGGTGTTACGCCCGCATCGATAAGCGGGCATGAATGTGTGCGTTGTCCTGTAGTTGCAATCTGAACTAAAATAAAGTATCAAATTACAAATCGATAATAGAAACATACATGCACAATCGTGCAACCGCATCATACTCGCTATGAACCTATAAGTCGAGTTTATCCCTCGGCCTTCACCCCAAGCCGACCGAGCAATCCATCGAACTGGTCAAGGTCATAAAACTCAATCACCAAACGCCCACGCTTCCGGCTCTTGTCCGTCCGTATCCGGACCCGCGTCCCAAGCTCATCTCCCACCCGCTGCTCAAGATCACGCAACACACTCACGGCCCTATCATTCTCGGTGTTTTTACCTAATTTCGAATCGGCAACATCATCCTGAGCCAAGCCATCAGATTCATCATTACACGCCCGCTCGAGCTGACGAACATTCCAGCCCTCCTTTAAACACCGCGCCGCAAACTTGCGCTGTTTCTCAGGCATGCCCAAAGACAATAAGACCTTCCCATGTCCGGAAGTCAGCGAGCCTTGTGAAATCAAATCCCGAACCTCGGTAGGTAGTTCTAACAACCGAGTTATGTTCGCCACCGACGAACGCGATACCCCAACCGATTTCGCAATCTGTTCCTGTGTCATTGAATACCGATCTGATAACACCCGGTACCCCTCCGCAAGCTCAACAACATTCAGATCCTCGCGCTGCACATTCTCAATCAGCGCAAGCTGCGCGCTCGTCACGTCATCAACCTCCCGCACAATCGCAGGGATCACCTCAAGCCCCGCCATCCGGCTCGCGCGCCAACGCCGCTCACCAGCGATCAACTCATACCGTTGTTCTACCCCTCCGCCTTGACCGCCGCCGTTAACCATCCGCAGGACCACAGGTTGCATCAAACCATGCTCGCCAATCGACTCCGCCAAGCTCGCCAGCGCGCCCTCATCAAACACCCGCCTCGGCTGATCCTTATTCGCAGCAATCAAATCCACCGCAACTCCCACAACCCTCCCCGCCCCAACCCCTGTTTCGCCAGCAGACTCTGTTTCAGTTCCTGTCCCAGCTTGTTTCGTGTTCTTTCCGTCCCGAGCCACCGCCCCACCACGAACCCGCTTCTCCCCTAAATCCGAGTGTGCACTCCCCGCGACAGACGATTTAATGTTCGTATTATGTACGGCAACGCCTCCGTCGACGTGCTCACCGTCTTGCGAAAGGTTATCGGACTGCCTTGTTCCCTCGTTCTCAGGACCAGCAACCTCAACAACAGGCACCTCAACAAGTGCGCTCAATCCGCGTCCGAGTCGTGACCGCTTTGTCCGAACATTCTTATTCTCAGTTGCCATACCAGTTCACCTCCATACCAATCTCGATCGTCGGCCATATCAAGGCCGGCAAAATTACACTTGCACCAATTCTAGCCCGCGCATACCATTCCCCATGCCGACTCCACCAAATCCCGCCAATCATTCCGAACTCATCGCCCGAGCCCTCATCCTACACCAATCTCATGTATTGATGTGCCGCAACACCGCCGCAGACTATCTATATCTCCCAGGCGGCCACATCGAGTTCGCCGAACCCGCCTCAGGGGCTCTAAGGCGGGAATTGATCGAAGAAACCGCCCAAGAAATCACCGTCGGCCCCCTACTACTGACCACCGAAAATACCTTCAACGACGGCCGCCAGGACCACCACGAGATCAATCTCATCTTCCAGGCCCAAATGTTCCACGTGGAACAATTGGGAAATACCGATCCAAACTCATCCGGCGATCTCCCCCAAATCCAATCTCAGGAATCACACATCGATTTCGTGTGGGTCGATCTCGCGTCGGTTGCTGATCTGGATATCCGCCCCACCCAGATCAAAGCCTGGCTCGCCTGCGGCGGCCAGACCTCCGAACTCGCCCCCAATCTTGCCGCCGAGCCAGGCTCCGCCGGTGAAGCTCCGCACCTAACCAACTTCGAAATTCCAACCCCGCCCCAGTCCCCCGCGGTCTAGCACGACCAGCCAGGCGTGGATGGCAATCTCAATTGTTCCACGTGGAACAATTGAGATTGCTGTGCCCAGCAATCTGAGGCGTGGGCCGTCCGTGCCGGCGTGGGTGAATGGTGGGGGATTCTGAAAAGTCGATGATCCTCCCCATTTTGGGGATCACATTTCATTGGGCCTTGGATTGGTCCGATACCCAGCCGGTGCCTGCTGAGAAGTTACCATCCAGAGATCCATCACTCGACCAAATGGTCGGTGGTGATTATGTTGCGCCAAAAAACGGCGATCTACGGCTTTCAGGGGGGGGAGACGGGGATTCGCAGGGGCAATTGTTCCACGTGGAACAATTGGGCAGTGGTGAGGATGTGGCTTCCGAGGTTGATCGGGTGTCGGCATTGGTGGGGGATTTGGGTGAGCTGGCTGGTGGTTTTGAGGCGGGGGCGGATTCTGGAATCGATCTGGATATGAGGGCGCGGTACTTTGCTCATGAGGTCAATGGATTGGTGGGCGGGATTTCTGGGCGGGCTCAGCGGGCGATGATTTCTGGGGATGCGGATCAGGCGCGGGTGGCGATTGGAATGGCTGCGGATGTTGGGATCCGTGTGGCGAGTTTGTGCGAGTTTTTTATGTCGCGGCCGAGCAACTTGGATGGCAGAACGGGCGGGAACGGGAAGTCCGATAACCTAGTTGTTTGTGAAAAGCTAGACGGCTTGAATTTGGCGCAAGTGCTTGCTGTGCACGAGGATGCGGTTGTTGGGGTTGGCGGAGATGGTGGGGTTCGGTATGAGGTTGAGTTGGGTGTTGGTGGGTTGGGGCTGGGAGTGCCATTGCCTGGGATTTTATTGGAGCGGGTGCTGGTGAACTTGTATTCCAATGCGATGTCGGCGATGGGTGGGGTGGATGACTGCAGGGCGGGGGGTGATCGATTTATTCGGTTGAGCGGGCGGGAGGTTCGGGCGAGCCGGGGGGCTTGTCCTGTTGGTGGTGGGTGTGGGATTTGTCTTGGGCGTTGTGTGGATCCTGGGTATGTGTCTTTGGTGGTGGAGGATTCGGGGCCTGGGATGGATGGGGGTGGCGAGACCGTTGATGGTTCTATTGGCGGGCATGGTTTGGGGCTGGGTGTGTGCCGGTATGTGTGTGAGCAGTGGGGGGGCGAGTTTTTGGTTGGGGTGAGTGATGTGGATGAGGGCGGGCTTGGTGGATTGCGGGTGGAGATGCGGTTTGGAACCGGGAAGTAGGGCTGGCGGGGGCTTTGGGTTTCTTGATTTTCTTCGCTGCTGGCAGGGTTTGTGGGCGGGTGTGCATGATGGTGCGAAGCTCGTCGTGGTGGTGTAACGGTTGGAGTTGTTCAGGCTTTGGTCGGGGGAACAGACTTGGTTGGGTGGGATTACTCAATTTCAATAGAGCTTTCTGCAAATATGTGTGTTCCGATTGTGGAAACGCTGTTCTCGAAGACTTGCGGTCTAAACAGGACATGAATATGTGTTAATCTTTTGCGTGTTCGTTTAATTCTTACGAGCTTGTGACGATGAGTGTGATCTTGTCTCGTAACTGTTGTGCGGGGGAAGCTTTAAACGGGTTATTCTGGCCCACTACACACATAGGAGTGGTTTGAAATGAATATGTCGATTCGAATGAAACTGGGATTGGGGTTTGGTTCAACGATTTTGATGTTGGTTGTTTTGCTTGGAGCCGTGCAACTCAAGACTGCTGATGCGACGCAGGCGACGGATCAGGTGTTGTATGAGGCGACGCCTGCGGTTGATTTGTGTTTGTCGGTGCAGGGCGAGATTCATCACGCTCTTTCGATGCATCGCGGGTACATGATTCTTGGTCTTGAGTCGCTTGCGAAGGAGCGTCTTGATACATGGGGGCACATTGATTCGTTTCTCGTCGAGCTTGACGATCTTTCATCAGGCTGGAAGGATCCTGATTTGATCGATGAGTATGCCGAGTTCAAAGTTGTGATGGCGGAGTTCCGGGATGCTCAGCAGCAGATCGCGGATGTGTGTCAGACGGATGGGGATCTGCCTGCGAATGTTCACTATTACGATGTTGCTGAGCCTTTTGGCGACGAGATGGTTGTGTTTCTTCAGGCGATTCTGAACGAAGAGGAGTCGCTTCCTGCTGATCCGCAGCGGAAACTTTTGGTTCGTCGCGTGAGCGAGGCTGAGGGTCACTTGCTTAAGAGCCGGAATGCGATTTCGGCGTTCCTTGGTGCGGGCAAGGAATCGCAGCTTTCGAAGATTACGATGTGTTTGACCGCTTGTCAGGAGTCGGTTGATCGTTTGTACACGATGACTGATTTGTTCACTGCTTCACAGAAGGAGAACTTTGATGGGTACATCGCATCACGCGCAACATTTATTGATTTGGCAAAGGAAGCTGTGGCCATCCGGAATAGCCCGCAGTTCAGTGTTTCAGAGGATATTTGTTTGAACACTGTTACTCCGCTTGCGATTCGTGCGGTTGATCTCATGAGCTCGATTGCTGACAAGCAGGTTGCGTTTAAGGAGTCGTCAGTTGAGCAGTACCAGGCGGCGAACAGTTCGATGCTGAGCACTGTTTGGGTTGTCGGTATCTTTGCGGTTGCATCGGCGATTGGTATCGCGTTTTTCCTTGCTGGTTCGATTACGCGTCGCTTGACGCAGGTGATGAACTATGCGAAGAAGATTGCTGATCGCGATCTGAGTATGGACGACATGGACATGAAGGCGACCGACGAGATCGGGATGCTTGCTGGTACGATCAATGACATGAAGAATGCGATCAAGCAGATTATTTCTGATGTATCGGGTTCGACTCAGGCTGTTGCCAGTGCGTCGACTGAGATTGCTGCGAGTGCGGAGCAGATGTCGATTGGTTTGCAGACTCAGGAGCAGCAGACCCAGCAGGTTGCTGCGGCGATCGAGGAGCTTTCGCAGTCGGTTAATGAGGTTGCGGCTAAGTCTTCGGATGCTACTACTGCATCGGAAGAGTCCCAGCACTTGGCTGAGGACGGTGGCGATATCGTGAGCAAGACTGTTGATGAGATGAAGGGTATTGCTAGTGAGGTTCAGTCGAGTGCTGAGGCGGTGAATACGCTTGGCGAGAAGTCTGAAACCATTGGCGAGATCATTGCGGTGATTAATGACATTGCTGATCAGACGAACTTGCTTGCGCTCAATGCTGCTATTGAGGCGGCTCGGGCGGGTGAGCATGGGCGCGGGTTTGCTGTTGTTGCCGACGAGGTCCGGAAGCTTGCTGAGCGTACGACTGAGGCGACCGAAGAGGTGTCGTTGTCGATCCGTGGTATTCAGACTGAGACTAAGACCGCGGTGACGCTGATTGAGTCTGGCTCTGAGCGTGTTGGGCGTGGTGTTGATCTTGCGACATCGGCTGGTACTTCTCTTGGGAGTATCGTGTCGGGTTCGCAGGGTGTTCAGCAGATGGTGCAGGATATTGCTGCGGCTGCTCGGGAGCAGTCTTCGGCGGCCGGCGAGATTGCTCGTGCGGTTGAAGGGATTAACTCTGTGACGCGTCAGTCGTCTGAGGGTGCAACACAGTCGTCGCAGGCGGCGGGTGATTTGGCGGTTCAGGCTGAGCAGTTGCAGTCGTTGGTTGGTCAGTTTAGACTCAACTAAGGTGAACTGGTTTAATCTGTGGAATTGACACGGCCCCCGTTATTGTAGCGACGGGGGTCGTTTTATTTTTTGGCGTTGAGCATGTGTTTGCGGTAGTTGTAGCCTGCGGTTTCGAGGTGGCCTTTGGATTTGTATTCCCAGTGGTGGGCTTTCCATGTCTTTGGGTTGTACCAGATGCGGTCGCTGATTTTTCGGCGGATGACTTTGGCCCAGGTGTCGCGGTTGAAGAGGTCGCAGGGTTGGTTGCAGTTGGGGCAGGTTTGGAGGTTCATGGCGGCGACGATGTGGTCGCCTGAGTGGCATGGGCCTGTGAGGTAGAGGCATTCGTGCTGGGCGTAGGTTTGCCAGGGGCCTGGCTTGTTGGGCATTGGGGTTCTCCGTAGGGATTCTAGGGAGAAGCGGGCGGGGAGTTCGGGTATATTGGGTGGATGGGCGTAGATGGAGCGGTAGTTCGGGCTTGGTGGTGTGTGCTTGGGGGGGTGGTTGGGGTGTGGCTGTTTGGGGTTGTTGATCTTTCTGTTGGGATTTGGTTTTCGGTGGCTTGTGGGTTGATTGGTGCGGGGATTTTTGTTGGTGGTGTTTGGCGGTCTGGGTGTTTGGTGCTGGCTGTCGTTGCGCTGATGGGGGGGTATACGGGGGCGAGGACGGAGGTGGTTTCTGCTGATCGGGTGGATGTTTTGAGTGGGGTTGTTGATGGTGGGGAGGGGATTGTGCGTGTTGGGGGGGTTGTGGTTGGGGGGGTTGAGCTGCGGGAGGGGAGACGGGCGGTTTGGGAGCCTGTGATGTGGGATGGGGTTCGGGGGCGGTGTTTGGTGCGGGTGGATGAGGTGTTTGCGGGTGGTGGATGGGTCCAATCGAGCGGGGTGGTGCGGGTGGTGATGAGCGGGGAGGATGGGGAGTTGGTTCGGGTTGGGGATGTTGTTGAGGTGATGGGGATGATGCGGGGGAACTTTGAATCACGGAATGCTGGAGGGAGGGATTGGGGAGCGGTTGCCAATATGGAGGGGCGGGCGGGGGTGATCTCTGTGGTTGGGGGCGGGGGGATTGAGGTTGTTGGGAGTGGGGGCGGGGTTTGGGACTCGGTGATGCGGTGGCGGGAGGTTGTGCGGGGGCGGGCGCTTGTTGCGTTGGGGATTGATGGGTTAGAGGATGGTGAGGATGCGGGTAAGGTAGTGCTTGGGGCGTTGATATTGGGGGAGCGGACTGTTGGTTCTGGTGGGAGCGGGCGGGAGGTTGAGCGGGGGTTTGCTCGGGTTGGGGTTGGGCATGTGCTTGCGATTTCTGGGTTTCATGTGGCGTTGCTTGTTGGGATGTGTGTGTTGTTGGTGCGGGTTTTTGGTGTGGAGAGGTGGTTTGGGGGGTGGGTTGAAGCGGGGGTGGTGTGCTTGGTTTTGTTGGGGATGTGGGCTGTTGTGCCTGTGCGGGTGCCGATGGTTCGGGCGATGGTTTTGATTGGGGCGTTGATGATTGGGAGAGGGCTGGGGAGAAGATTTGACACGATGGCGGTGTTGGGGTGGGTTGCTTTGGGATTGATGGTGTGGCGGCCTTTGGATGTTCTTGGGTTGGGTTGGCAGTTGAGTGTGGGGGTGACGGGGTTACTTGTTTGGATGGGGAGAACTCGGGAAGTTGGCGTAGCGGGTAAAGGGCACGGTGGTTTGCCTGGTGGGATGATGGGGGGGGTGTGGAATGTGTTTCGGATTAATGGGGCGTGTTGGTTGCTTGCGATGCCTGCGATTTTGTGGCATGTGGGGACGGTGAGTGTTGTTGGGTTTGTGATGGCGGTGGTGGTTGCGGCGATGGCGGGGGTGCTGATGGTGCTTGGGTACTTGCAGGTTTTGGTTGGGGTTGTTTGGCCTGCACTTGCGGGGGAGACTTTGTTTGTTGTTGAGCAGTCGGCGGGATTGGTGGCTGAGTTTGTGGGGTGGGTTGATGGGTTTGGGTGGTCGTCGGTGCGGGGATGGAATTTTGGTGCGGCGTGGACGATTTGCGCGACGGGGTTGGTGTGGTTGGTGCTGACACGCGCGAGTGTGGTGACGAGGGGGCGGGTTGTTGGTGCGTGTGTTGTGTTGTTGGTTTGGGGTGGGGTTTGGTATCGGATGGGCTCGGTTGTTGATGGGGTGCGGGTGGAGATGGTGGATGTGGGGGATGGGAGTGCGTATTTGGTTCGGTCTGGGGATGCAACGATGTTGTATGACTGCGGGTCGCTGGACTTTCGGGTGGGGGGGACAGTTGAACGGATGGCTTGGGCGCGCGGGGCTGGGCGGATTGATTCGGTGATTGTGTCTCATGACAATTTGGATCATTTCAATGGGCTCGTTGAGCTTGTGCGCGCTGGGATTGGGTTTGAGCGGGTGTATGTTGGGGGGGCGATGGAGGAAAGCCCCAGCGCGGCGTGGAGCGGGGTCCGGGCGGAGCTGGTTGCGCATGGCGTAGAGATTGTTGAGATGTCGGTGGGGGATGGGTTTGCGTTTGGGGAGGCGTATGCAGAGTGTGTGTTTGGTGGAGAGATTGAAGAGGGGATGATTGTGAATGATACTTCGCTTGTGGTGCGGGTGGAGGTTGAGACTGAGGCTGGGGAGTTGGCGGTTTTGTTTACTGGGGATATTGCGGCGGGTGGGATTGGGGGGTTGGCTGATGAAGATTTAGAAGGGGTGGTTGTATTGGAGCTGCCGCATCATGGGTCGATGAGTTCGGCGGTTCGTGGGTTTGTGGAGTTTGTGAATCCTGCTGTTGTTTTGCAGTCGACTGGGATCGAGCGGGTGGATGGGCGATGGGTGCGGCTTCGGAGCGGGAGAGATTGGTACGCGAGCGGCGGGGAGAAGGGGGGCGGGGCTTGGGCGGAGATTTATAGGTCGGGGGAGGTTTTGAGTGGTTGGGCGATTAAGGAATGAAGATAGAAGAGAAGACACTCTGCGCATAAGAATGCGAGTAGTGACACCCAAGGGGTATGTTGGGCGTGGTCTTTACTTTGGGATTGTTACGGGCAGGCGATGGTGAAGGCGGTGAGGAAGGCTGAGATGTCGAAGAAATCGAACTGGCCGTCGTCGGTGAAGTCTGCGCGGTCGTCTTCGTTTGCGAAGTGGGTGAGGAATGCGGAGATGTCGAAGAAATCTTGGACATTGTCGTTGTTGATGTCTGCGGGGCAGGGGATGAAGTCGGCGCCGTAGGTGAGGTTGTTGATGGAGATGCCTGTTGCGGCGGGGTTCGTGAAGGTGATGGAGGTGATGCCTTGGGTGCTTGCGTTGTAGCCGAAGAATCCTCCGGAGGTGGTGTTGAGTTGTTCGATGACTGAGCCGTCGCGTGTGTGGAGGGTGATGGTGTATCCGGTGGCTGAAATGATGCCCATGCCTATGGCGATTTGTGGTTGGTCGAAGTCGAGGGTGAGGTCGCCGGTGATTCGGAGGTAGACATCTTCTTCACCTCCTAGGAAGCCACCGAAGAGGGCGACTGAGGTTTCGGCGGTGATGGTGTAGCCTTGCTGGATGGCGTCGTTTGAGTTTGCGGCGGTGGTTGGGTTTGGGAGTGGGAAGGTTCCTCCGGAGTGGAGGGAGATTGATTCGTAGTCGTCGATGATGATTTGGTCATCGAGGATTGTTTCAAGGTCGGTTCTTGAGGTGATTTGCTGTGCGAGTGCGGGGTAGGCGGATCCGATGATGGCCAGGGCGATGATGGCGTGGTGTTTGGTGAGCATGGTGTTTGTGCCTTTTTGGTTTGGGCTATTGGTTTGTGGGTTTGGGTTTATGGGCAGCCGGCGGTGAATACGGAGAGGAATGCGGAGATGTCGAAAAAATCGTATTGTGTGTCGTTGTTGAAATCGGCGAGGGGGTCGGCGTCTGCGAAGAGTTGTAGGAAGAGGGAGATGTCGAAGAAGTCGAGGGCTTCATCGTTGTTGAGGTCCGGGATGCAGGTGGCGAGGTTGGCTGGTGTGAGGAGGTATCGTTTGGTGTTGAGGGTGTCGGTGCCGTCGAGGCGGCCCGAGGCGATGATGTAGCCTTGTGGGTTGACGGCGAGGGCTCTTTCGAGGAGGGCGTCGACGGGGTTCTCGTCGAGAAGTTCGCTGAGGTCGTGGGCGACCCATGTGCCCTCTGATTCGGTTTCCCAGAGAGTTGCGTAGTGTTCTTGGTTATCGACTCTGCGCCAGGAGGCGCCGACGATGATGGAGTTGTTCATGTCGTAGGCCGCGGAGTCTGTTGGGGAGTTTTGTGAGGGGAGCGGGAGGATGGTTGCGGCTGTGTCTGTAGATTCTGCGACGAAGGCGACATCGGAGAGCCAGTAGTCTGGGGAGGTCATGGCGCTGGCGATCCGGTTGTTGTCGTTGATTGCGACGGGTCTGACATCGCCGGTGGGCGAGGTGATCGTGGTGGTTGTGGCGTCGGGGAATCGGATGAAGGCGGAGGCGGTGGTGCCGTCTGTGTGTGACCATCCTGCGATGGCGCCCGCGGTATTAATGGCGGTGGCGGCTGCGCGGTGTGCGTTTGGTGTGAGGTCGGTGAGGGTTGTGTCTGTTGTGGTGCAGAGGATGGCGTGGGTGGAGTGTTCGTATGCATATTCACCTGAGCCGGCGATTGTGGAGGTGCCGACGATGGTGCCCGCGGGGTTGATGTGGCGTGGGTGCATGGTGTTGACGCGGCCGTTGGCGAAGTGGACATCTTTTCCGTCCCACCATGTGCGTGACCAGTAGAACTGTCCGAGGGGGAGGATGAAGGTGTTTTCGGTGGCTGATGCGATGGAGCCGTAGGTGCCGCTGGAGTGTGTTTCGTAGGAGCCGATGACGGCGGATTGGTTGTGTGCTGCTGGGATGAAGCCGGGGGGGGCGGTTGGGGGGACGACGGGTGCGTATTTGGAGAAATGGGGGAGGGTTTGGAGTTGTTGCTGGGACCAGTCTGTGATGTCTTGGATGGTGTAGAGGGGTTGGGCGGATGATTGGGTGGTTCCGCAGAGGAGGGTGATGAGTGCGGTGGTGATCGCGAGGGTAACTGCCTTAGTGTTCATGGCGCTGGCTCCGGTGCGGCGTGTCTGCTTGTATTCAAAAAAATACAGGTGAATTCATAGTGGTGCAAGCGGCGTGCCGGATTAAAAACCCCCGGCAGCGGATTACCGGGGGTTTGCTGTGGCTTTGTTGTGAGTATTGGCCAGAAGTGGTTGTGTGTTGTGGCGAATACTGGCCGGTGTAGACTGTGTGTTTAGTCGTCTTCGTTGTTTCCGAAGAGGCCACCGATACCTTTTTTGATTTCGTCTGCGGCGTCTTCGACGGCGTTGCCGATGTCTTCACCGAGTTCGTCTGGGACTGGGATTGATTCGACGATGTCTCCGGCTTGGTCTGCGACATCGTCGATGACGGCTCCGGCGTTTTCTAGGACTGCGCCCATTTGTTCGCCGACGATTTCTCCGGCGCCGCCGATAGCGGTGATGCCCATGTCTCCGAGGGAGGTGAGTGCGCCTAGGCCGTTACCGAGTTCGCCGAGGATGTCGTTGGGGATGATGCCTCCTCCTGATTCGACTGCGGCGGTGATGACAGTTTTGACGACGAGGTTTACGATTTCTGGGATTGACATTGGGTCGTCTTTGCCGATGTCTTGGAGTTCGATTTGCGGGATGTTGATTGCGATGTCGCCTGCGACGAATCCGATGCCTGGCATGTTTGCGAGGTGGATGTTGATGTCTTTGAGGATGAGGGAGTCGATGGCGACTGTTTTGGCGGGCTTGCCTGAGGGGGCTGGTTCTTGTGGTGCTTTTTCACCGGACTCGAAGCGTTGGAGTGCTGCGAGGATTGCGTTGTAGTTTGAGGGGTCTTGTCCTTTGTCGAGGATGACATCTAGGCCGTCGAAGGTGACTGTTGGGATTGAGATGGTGTCGCTGAGGATTGATGCGGGGTCTAGGGTGACTGCGGTGGAGTTGAGCTGGAGGAAGTGGGAGGTGTCGAAGCCTTCTGGGTTGTTGATGTTGAAGCCGTTCATTGCGAAGGAGCCGTCGGTGAGGCCTATTTCTACGGTGTCGACGGTTGTGGTTGTTTGTGTTGCGTAGGTGCCGCCTTTCTCGATGGCGAGTTTGACACCTGCGTTGACTTGTGAGAGGCCGAAGGTGATGAGTCCTATGAAGAGGATGACGACGAGGATGGTAATGACGGCTGCTATTTTGATGAGGGTTTTCATTTGGGTGCTCCTGGCGAGGTGTTTATAAGGATGGTAGGAGGGGAGGTATGGGAGAAGACACTACTGCGCCGAAGACGGCGAGTAGTGGCACCCTTGTGATTGTTGTGATCTTTATTTTGGGGGGTTGGGGGGTTAGGGGGCGGATTTGAGGGCGGCGAGGAAGAGTGTGATGTCGGCGATGTCGAAGAGGGTGTCGTTGTTGAGGTCTGCGATGGGGTTGTGGGCTGAGAAGGCTCTGAGGAAGAGGGAGATGTCGAAGAAGTCGTGGTAGGAATCGGCGTTGAAGTCTGCTAGGGAGTTTGTGGTGGAGACGGTGAGGGTTGGCATGAGGGTGACGGTGTGTTTGTTGACGGTGGCTTGGACTTTTAGAGGGTGGTCGCCGGGGAAGGCTTCGTTTGTGGAGCTTGCTGAGATTGGGATGTCGTAGATGCCTGGGGCGACCTTGATTGGGGTTGAGGGGGTGAGGTTATTTTGATGGAAGTGGAGGGTGAAGGTGGCGGGGTCGGTGATGAGGTTTGATTGGTAGTCGCGGAGCTCGATGCGGATTGATTGGGGGGTGGCGGGGTCGTCGATGAGGACTCTTGAGGGGATTGTTGCGGTGGTTTGGACGGCGTCTACTTTGGCGGCGAGGGAGGCGCGGAAGGCGGCGAACTGGGTGACCATCTGGTCTACGGGGTCGTCTGCGGCGGCGTTCTGGTTGGCGATGTTGATGAACATGAACTTGTCGCCTCTTGCGAAGCCGGTTTGGCGTTGGACGATTGCGTTTTGGAGGTTGTCGTAGATGAGGAGTTTGGAGGTGGCGTTTGTGATGAGGTCTTGGTCGCCGTCGTTGTTGAGGTCAGCTTTGAGGAGGTTTGTGGGGTTTCCTCCGAGGCGGGTGCGGTTTGTTTCGGTGAAGTTGCCGGCGGCGTCTCCGAGGTAATAGCGGAAGTTTGCGCCGGAGGTCATGACGACGGCGATGTCTGGGATGGTGTCGTTGTTGAGATCTGTGAATTGGAAGTCGACTGCGGGTGCGGAGATTGGGGAGGAGATCTTTGGTGCGAAGGTTGGGTTTTCTGGGGTGCCTGTGTTGATGAAGGTGTCGATGACTCTCGAGGAGCCGGTGGCTACGAGGATGTCGGGGAGGTTGTCGTTGTTGATGTCGGCGGTGCGGATTTTTACTGGGTCGCTTGATGTAGCTAAAAAAGCAAAACGACTGAATGAGCCCGATCCGTCACCAGCTCTGAGTTGAAGTGCGTTGCTAGTTTCACTGGAGGAAAGAACGAGGTCCAGAATCCCATCGTTATCTAGATCGGTAAAATTGGCGTCGTCAAAAAGGTCCTTCCCATCATTGTGATCGCTGATTGTTTCAAGAGTTTTTCCAATAAAATGGAGCGTTGAGAACCTAGTGGAAGACAAGACAAAGAGCTGGTCGCCCGGATAGTTTCCGAGCGGGTAAGGTAAGAATGTTTCGATATCCCGAACAAATGGTACGATGTGCGGGGGTTCGAATGTGCCTGGTTTTGATTGGAGGAGGAGGACGAAGTCTCTGTCGCCGGAGAGGGCGACGAGGTCGTCGAGTCCGTTGTTGTCGAGGTCGGCGGCGTTGAGTTTGGTGAGGTTTGGGAGGTTGGTTTCGATTGTTTGTTGGAGGTTGAAGTGGGCGACTTGGTCTGTGGTGTTTGTGGCGTTGTTGTAGATGTGGATGTTGCCGGCGGTGTCGGAGATGGCGTATTGGTTTTGGCCTAGGTTGGTGAGGGCGGTGGTTGGGGCGGGGAGTTGGTAGAAGGCGCGGATGGAGTCTGTGTCGTCTGCGCGGGAGCCGATCATGTAGCCGACATGTGCGGATTTGAAATCGCCTGGGGGTGGGGAGCCGCAGGCGGTTGGGGTTGATGGTGAGCAGGAGCAGCGGCCGTCTCCGCCGGTGACTCTTGCGGCTATCATGGCGGCCATGAGTTTTCCGGGGAGGTCGGAGTCTTCGGCGATGAGGGCGTCTACGGCTGCTTGGACGACTGGTTGTCCGGTGAGGATGTTGCCTTGGACGGCGTAGACGATGTCGTCTTGTGGTCCTGGTCTTCCTTGTTCGATTCTGCCTGTGATTCCTCCGGCCCAGTCTGCGTTTTGTGTGCCTGAGTAGGTGAGGGTGTCGCCGGTGGTTGTGACCATGCCGTATTGTCGGTTGTTGTGTCCGGGGTCCAAGGTTGAGAGTTCGTCGAGGATTAGCGCGAGGGGTTGTCCTTCTAGGAGGCGGTCGCGGACGAACATTCGGTTGAGGCCTTGGGAGTCGACGGAGGATTGTGCGGTGATGGCGCCGATGCCTGTGAGGACGACGGGGGTTTCGATGGCGAGGTCAAATCCTGTGAGGCAGGTTGCTGAGCCTACGACGAACTCTCCGGTGCGGGTGTCGGTGATGAGGATGGACCATGTTGCGGCGGCGGGGGTCGCTGAGAGGGCTGTTGTGAGGATGGCGGCGGCGAGTGGTGCGAGGAGTCGGGATGGCTTTGTGGTGTTGATCATGGTTCTTTATAAGGTAACCTAGACAGGTTGGTATTCCAAGGAAAAACGGGGTATATTGGGCAATTGAGGGGGTACTGGCGTTCTAGTGGGTATGAAAAAAGGCCGTCGGTGACGGCCTTTTGGGGGGGATGGTTGATTGGGTTTGTTTATCGGCGGCGACGGGTGGTGGCGAGGGCGCCGAGTCCGAGGAGTGCGATGGATGAGGGTGCGGGGACTGGTCGCATGGAGACGAGTTCGATGAGATCGCCTGAGCCTGGGCCGCCGTTTGCGATATTGTGATCTCCGCCGGTGAGGAGGACGAATGGTGCCCAGCCGTTGGGTGCATCTGGGTCTCCTGGGCCTGCGAGATCACCGCCAGAGGTGCTGTTGAAGACATTGAAGTCTGAGAAGCCGATTTGTCCCATGAGTTCTGCATGGAGGTCGATTGGGTCTACTGGGTCGCCGCCGCCTCCATTGCCGAGGCCTGGGCCGTCTTCGCCGACACTCCAGATGACTTCTGAGAAGTCGCCGTTTGCAGTGGAGAAGGTGCCGTTGCCTGAGAGTGCATCGATGATTGTGATGGAGAAGTTTGAGAAGGCGGAGCCTGCCCATACTCCGCTATAGAAGCCTGGGTTTGGGACGAGGTCGGTGTCGATGGTGACTTGTCCGGTGGCGGTGGCGTTGTTTTCGAACTGGATTCCTGACCATTCGAGGTCGTAGGTGATGAGCTCGGCTTGGGCGGCTGAGGCAGTGAGAATTGATGCTGTGATGGCTATTTTTAGAGCCAGTTTGCTGGTTTTCATGTTTATCCCCTATCGTGAAGGTGTGTGCGATGCAAAAGAATGGACTTTTTGAATGTCCTGCCGGGTGAATGTACCTCAGATATTCGGGTTTGCCAGTAATTTTGGGGAATGGATTGATTGATGTTATGGGGACTTGTAGGTCTTGATTTTGGGATGGAGACGGAGGGTGTTTTGGGGTGTGTTATTTGTGTTGGGAATAGGGGGGCTGTGAATTGGGAGAGATGGTAAGGTGAGCGGGGGCAATTGGTTGACAGTGGCTTGGGGGGGGGTATGATCCCATCCCGCTCGGTTGAACAGCCGGGCGGTGTTTGTGCCGCTGTAGCTCAGTGGTAGAGCGCACCCTTGGTAAGGGTGAGGTCGAGAGTTCAAATCTCTCTAGCGGCTTTTGCTCGGCACTGAAGTGGTTGATTTGGGTTGAATGACCCTTTTTGATTGCTGATCTGGCGGGCTGATAATTGAAGATTGTTCAGGGGTCGATCGCGAACGGTCGGCTCGGAAAAACAGAGTTTGCGGCCATTTAGATACACTTTTTGAGTCGGTCGCGGAAGTAACAAGATAGAGGAATCGAACAATGGCAAAGGGAACCTTTGAGCGGAACAAACCGCACGTAAACGTCGGGACGATTGGTCATATTGACCACGGTAAATCGACCCTTACTGCAGCTCTTGTTGCTCGCGCGGCGGCCAAGGGTTTGTCTGAAGCTAAGTCATACGCTGATATCACCAAGGGTGGTACTGTGCGTGACTCCAACAAGACTGTGACGATTCACTCGTCGCACGTTGAGTACGAGACAGAGGGTCGTCACTACGCCCACGTTGACTGTCCTGGTCACGCTGACTTCGTGAAGAACATGATTACTGGTGCGGCTCAGATGGACGGCGCGATCCTCGTGGTTGCTGCTGACTCTGGTCCTATGCCTCAGACTCGTGAGCACGTTCTGCTCGCTCGTCAGGTAGGCGTGCCTTACATTCTCGTATTCATGAACAAGGTTGACCTTGTTGATGACGACGAGCTTCTTGACCTCGTGGAGATGGAGATCCGGGAGCTGCTCGATAAATATGACTTCCCAGGCGACGACACCCCGGTTATCCGTGGCGAGTCGAAGTCTTCACTGGAGAACCCAGACGACAACGATAAGTGCAAGTGTCTCGATGAGCTCTTTGATGCTCTTGACAGCTACATCCCAGAGCCAGAGCGTGAGAACGATAAGCCGTTCTTGATCTCGGTTGAAGATGTGTTCTCGATTAAGGGTCGTGGTACTGTTGCTACGGGTCGTGTCGAGCGTGGTCAGGTCAAGGTTGGCGATGCTGCTGAGATCGTTGGTCTTGCAACTGAGAGCACCAAGACCACCATTACTGGTGTCGAGATGTTCAACAAGACTCTTGATTCTGCTATTGCTGGTGACAACTGTGGCGTTCTGATGCGTGGCGTTGAGAAGGAAGGGATTACTCGCGGGCAGGTTATCTGCAAGCCGGGCTCGATCCTTCCACACACCAAGTTCAAGGGTCAGGTCTATGTCTTGACTAAGGACGAGGGCGGGCGTCACACTCCATTCTTTGCTGGCTACAAGCCACAGTTCTACTTCCGTACGACTGACGTGACCGGACAGGTATTGAACCTGTTTGGTGATGGCGGTGCTAAGGCAGAGATGTGCATGCCTGGTGACAACGTGACCATGGAGATCGACCTCGGTGAGAAGTCGGTAGCTATGGAGAACGGGCTGCGTTTCGCGGTTCGTGAGGGTGGCCGGACTATTGGTTCGGGTACCGTGACCGAGATCATTGCCTGATATTGGCTTTGGCATCGGGCCTGATATGGCCTGATCGGTTTGGATAGTAACTTCCCCGGCCCGAAGGCGGAAGCCCTCGGGCCGGTTTGATGAAACAGATGTCTGCTGGTGGCGGACTGCATATAGAAGAGGAGGCCGATCATGGCCAAGAAAAAAGCAGGTGCGCGTGAGTATGTTTGGCTGCAGTGCAGTGAGACTGGCGATCTGAACTACCGTACAAGCATCAATATCAAGGGTGGTATTGGTGAGCGTGTTAAGGAGGGGTACAACAAGTACTCGCCTCGATTGCGTAAGCACACGCTGCACAAGATTAAGCGGAAGTAATCTGCAGTAGGGGGTCTGGCCACTTGCCACTTGGGACGGGGGTATGTTCATTGCGAACAGAGACCCGCCCGTGGCCGATGGCCGACCCCCTGTTTGTACGAATATTTCTTGGGTTACGGCAGTAGCTCAGTCTGGTAGAGCAGCGGATTCCAAATCCGCCGGTCGTAGGTTCGAATCCTTCCTGCCGTGTTTATAGATGGTTGATTGGTGAGTTTGCGTCGAAGTAGATAGCGGACTGACTGGCGGCTGATGACGAGAACTGCGAGGACCTTGTAACAATGGCACTTGGAATTTACAAGCAGGGGCAGGGATATTGGATGCGGATGATGACCGCGCTGTTTGTGGGGGTCATGGTGCTTTCGGGTGCTGGGTGGGGCTGGAAAGAGACGAGCGCTGTGCGGGTACCTGCACGGAGCTGGACATTTTCTTTGAGTGATACACAGATTAATGGGGGTGCATCAGAGGGCGGGCGTGTTGGCGTCAATGAGACTGTGGTGCTGATGGGGTATTCGGGTTCGAGCGATGAGATGGTTGAGATTGGGCGATGCGTGGTTGAGGAGTTTGTTCCTGATCGCGGGAATCGTTCTTCGCTTGTTGTGGTGGGGTTTGATTCTGAACTGACTCGTGATACTGCTGGCGATGCTGAGCGTGTTGTGGTGATGGGTGGATCTGGGGGGATGGAAGCTGAGCTGATGAGCGCTGATGTTCGGAGCGCGACGAGCACGCCGATTTATCCTGTGCAGTATTTGCAGACGGGGGTTGCTGTCGGGATCATGATTATTGGTGCGGGGTTCTTGTTCTGGTATATCGGGATTGCCAAGCGTCCGGTGGAGTTCTTGATCGCGACTGACGGGGAGATGAAGAAGGTGAACTGGACCTCTTACCGCGAGGTGAAGGGTTCAACGATTGTTGTGATTGTGGCGACTTTCTTGATCGCGGGGATTCTGTATCTTGTTGATATGAGTTTCTCGTTTATCTTCAGCGCGATTGGCGTGCTGGAGCGGTGATATTGGGGACCTGGAAACGGTTTGTCCACTTTGGAAAATGGGGCCGATGATGAATGATGAAACGAACAATGGACTCGGCGACGGACTCGATAATGGGCTGGGCGATGGGGAATCGTCTGGGGTGTCCAATACTGAGGCCGCGCCTGTTGAATCGACTCCTGAGGTAGTTACGACCGAGGCTGCTGCTGAGGCGATTGCTGATGCACCATCTGCTCCGTCGGCGTCTGATGCTGGGTCTGATTCTGCCGCTCCTTCTGTTTCTGGGACGACGGCGACTGATCTGCGTGAGGATGTGCCTCAGATTGAGGGACGGATCGGGCTTGATGAGCCATTGGTCCAGGATGGGATGCAGTGGTTTGTGTTGCGGGTTGCTTCTAATAAGGAGAACTCGGTTCAGCAGACATTGCTCCGCAAGATCCAGATCGAGAACATGACGCACCTGGTTGGTCGGATTCTTGTTCCGACCGAGAAGATCAAGACGATCAAGGGCGGGAAGACGAAGATCAAGGAAGAGAAGCTGTATGCGGGCTATGTGTTCGTGGAGATGCGGCTTGAGGATGACGGGCGTATTCCGCAGGACATCTTCTTCTTGATCAAAGAGACGACCGGCGTTGGTGACTTTATTGGTACGGCCGGGCGGCCTACTCCGATGGAGATGCACGAGGCCGAGAAGATGCTGCTTGATTCGCGCAAGCCTGAGGACGAGCCAACGATTAAGTTGATGTTCGAGAAGGGCGAGAATGTGACGATCCGTGAGGGCGCGTTTGAGAACTATGAAGGCACTGTTGATGAGTTGTTCCCTGAGAAGGGGATGGTTCGTGTGCTTGTGTCGATCTTTGGTCGTCAGGCACCTGTGGATCTTGAGGAATGGCAGATTGCCAAGGCCGACGAGGCCTGAGTTTGACTGATGATTAGAACTTTGAGAACCCGCTTTGTTGAGCGGGTTTTTTTATGTGGTGGTATGATTGGGGTATGAAGAAACAGACTGATTGGCTTGGGAACCCGGTGTATGTGTGGCGGACGGAGAAACCGGTTTTTATACTCGGGATAGTGTTGGGTGGCTGTGTGTTCGGGCTTCAATTTTTAATCGAGATGGTTGGCCTTGAAATGTTATACATGGTTGCGAATCAAGTAATTTCATTTGATCTGATGTTTTTTGTCATTTTGTATACGCTATTTATGACTGTGCCTTTTTTGATGTTTTTTCTATTTGCTTTCTGGAGTACGATCAAACAGATGATGTTTAAGAGGCGCTTCAAAAAATTACATGGGCGTGTGTGCTTTGTGTGCGGGTATGAGATCGGGGAGGGACTTGAGCAGTGCAGTGAATGCGGGGCTTTGTGGTCGCTCGATGGTTTGAACAGGTTGTGGCGGAAGGCGGCCGCCGGGAAAGGCAATAAGAGTAAGAAAGAGGGTGGGTAGAAAAAGGAGAAGCTACCTCCATGACATCCGGTAGAATGCTGGGGCCGACAAGGGTTGAGTTGATTTGGTATACTGACTTGAGAGCCCGTTCGGAAGAACGGGCTTTTTTTGTGTAAAGACGAAACGGTGTCATGTGGATGGCTCAGGTTTCGCATTTAGTATGTAGGGTCTGCGTTGCGGGCCCATTGGCTTTGACTTCAAGAGCGGAGAACTGATATGAATATGCACAGGGTACTTGGCGGGTCGGCAAGGGGCTTGTTGGTATCTGGGATGGTTCTTGGTTGTTGGTCTGGGTGCTCGGTTGTTGAGCAAAGTGACGAGCATGGTGCTCTGCGGTATGAGGGGTTTGGGGATTACTCCAAGACTATTACGACGGATTCGCGGGAGGCGCAGGAGTGGTTTGATCAGGGGTTGCAGTTGATGTATGGGTTTAACCATGACGAGGCGATCCGGTCGTTTGAGATGGCGGCGGAGGTTGATCCGTCGGCGGCGATGGCGTGGTGGGGTGTGGCGTACTGCCAGGGGATCAATATTAATGATCCAGAGATGACCGAGGAACGGTCAAGGTTGGCGCGGGAGGCAACGGATAAGGCGATCGCGGCGATCGACACTGAGACGGCTGTGGAGCGTGCGTTGGTTGAGGCGTTGAGTGCTCGGTATGAATGGCCGGTGCGTGATGGTCGTGCGGGGCTGGATCAGGCGTATGCGGATGCGATGGAGGGGGTGTATGGGCGGTTTTCGGATGATGTGGATGTGGGGGCTTTGTATGCGGAGTCTTTGATGAATCTGCAGCCTTGGGACTATTGGGAGACAGATGGTTCTCCGAAGGGTCGGATTGAGGAGGTTGTTGAGGTGATCGAGGGTGTGATGGCGCGGGATCCGGAGCATCCTGGGGCGTTGCATTTTTATATTCATGCTGTGGAGGCGTCGAAGGATCCTGATCGCGCGGTGGCGGCTGCGGAGGAGTTGACGGATCTGGTGCCTGGGTCTGGGCATTTGGTGCATATGCCATCGCATATCTTTATTCGTGTTGGGCGGTATGCGGATGCGGCGGCTTCGAATACGGATGCGATCGAGGCGGACAGGGCGTACTTTGCCGATGCGCCTGATCCGGGGATTTATGCGATGTACTACGCGCACAACCAGCACTTCCTTGCGTTTGCATCGATGATGTCTGGTGATTACGGGACGGCGATTGGTGCGGCGCGTGATCTTGAGGATGAGATGCCTGAGGGGCCTTTGCGGGAGTTTGCGGGGTTGATTGAGGGGATTATGCCGAGCTCATTGCATGTGATGATCCGGTTTGGGAAGTGGGAGGAGATTCTTGAGGAGCCGGACTATGCGGATTATCGGTTGATGTCGCGTGCGACCTGGGCGTATGCGCGTTCGGTTGCGTGCAGTGCGCTGGGGAAGACGGCGCAGGCTCGGGCGGAGATGGCGGAGTTTGAGCGTCGGGTTGCGCTTGTGCCTGAGGATTGGTTTGTGTTTAACAACTCGGTGCATGAGGTGCTTCCGATTGCGAGGGCGATGATGCGCGGGGAGTTGTTGTACCGTGAGGGGAAGAAGGAGGAGGCGTTTGCGATTCTGCGTGAGGGTGTGGCGCAGGAGGATACGCTTGTGTATGACGAGCCGCCGGCGTGGATGCTCCCGGTGCGGCATGCATTGGGTGCGTTGCTTGTTGAGAGCGGGGGGTTTGTTGAGGCGGAGAAGTTGTACCTGGAGGATTTGGAGAAGAATCGGGGGAATGGGTGGGCTCTTGTTGGGCTGCGTGAATCGCTTGCCGGTCAGGGGAGGATGGGGGAGGCGATGGCGCTTGATGATCGGATCAAGGCTGCGTTTGCTTCTGCGGATACGGTTGTGGAGTCTTCTTGTTTCTGTGCGCCGTGATGATTTGAGTTTGAATGTGTGAGAAGCCCGCTCGGTTGAGCGGGTTTTTTTGTGGCGGGGCCAGAATGTTGTTTTGTTTGTAGTTGGGGTGTGGTATTCTGGCGAGTATTCGTTTACTTGGTCTAGAGGGAGGCTTGAAGATGAGGCTTGAAATGATTCGGATGGAGTTGTGTGCGATGGCTATTGGGGTGACGGCTTGTGGTGCTGGGGCACAGCCTGGGTGTGTTGATCCTGTGTTATGCGGGCAGTACAACACGCCGGGTCAGTCGTATGGGGTGCTGGACTTCTTTGATATCAGTGCATTTTTGGCGGCGTTTGGGGCGGGGTGCCCGTGATTGGGCGGTGCGTTTTTGATGGGATTTCGGTGGAAGAAGTTTGATAGAGCTTGCGATTTTATTGGATTCTGCTAGTCCTCGTCCTTGTGGCCCGGGTGCGGGCGATGCGCTTGATGGGCTTTGATCATGCGTTTGGCGAGCTGGCGCATGTCGACCTCGTCGTCGGTTTCATCGACTATTTCGGCGCCGATAAGGGTCTCGATGGTGTCTTCGAGGGTGATGATTCCTGCGGAGCCTCCGAACTCATCGGTGACGAGGAAGAGGTGTTCGCGTCGGTGGATGAACTCGAGGAGGATTTTGGAGAGGGGTGCCGTTTCGGGCACGATGTGGAGGGGGCGGGCGAGGTCGCGGAGCTTGGTTTGATCGTGTCCTTCGCTGTGGGCGGTGTAGAGTTCTTGCCTGTGGATGACGCCGACCTGGTCGTCGAGGGAGGATTCGACGATGGGGACGCGGGCGAACTTTGAGGTCTCGCGGGTAAGAATATCGGCGACCGTGTCATCGGCGTTGTATGTGTAGACGACTGCGCGGGGGGTCATGACCTGCTCGACTTTGATCTCTCGGAGGGCGACGAGGTTGCGGACGACGCGGAGTTCGAGATCGTCGATAACGCCTTCGTCGTGTGCGAGCTTGGCGAGGTTGCTGACCTCCTCGCGTGAGATTCGGGGGGTGGTTTGATCGCGGGCGAAGAGTTTGGAGATCCAGTTGCAAACGGCGACGACGGGTTTGAAGATCAGGATGAGCCAGTCGATGGTGATGGCGGTAAAGGGTGCGAGGGACTTTGCGTGTACAGCACCGATGGTTTTCGGGATGATCTCAGAGAAAATCAGGACGAGGAGGGTGAGCACGAAGGAGACTAATCCGACCCAGGTTTCTCCCCAGATCGCGGCGGCTTGGGCGCCGACTCCTGCGGCGCCGAGGGTGTGGGCGAAAGTGTTGAGCGTGAGGATCGCGGCGAGGGGTTGATCGATGTCTTCTTTCATGCGTTCTAGGCGCACGGCGGCTTTGGACCCTGAATCTTTGAGGACCGCGATGTGGGTGCGGGGAACGGAGAGCAGCACGGCTTCAAGCAGCGAGCAGAAGAAGGAGACGAACAGCGCGATGGCGAGGTATGTGATGAGGAGGGTCATGGTTTATTTGAGTATGCTAGATTTGTCAGCCCAGAGTTTTTCGATTCGCTGGGTGAAGGATGGGGTTTTTGGGAGGGATGTGCCGCAGGCGATGAGGAGGTCGATCATTCCTTGGTAGTCGTCGATACCGATGTGTTCGCGGCCGACTCTTGGGGGGGAGCCGTGGATTTGTTCGTGGTTGCCGGCTTGGGCGTCGGTGAGGTTTGCCATGTTGTGGTAGTTTCCGAGCGGGAGGCAGACGCAGGTGGCGGTGTAGTTGTAGGCGCAGTAGACGGATGCTTCGCAGGCGCCGCCGGCCATGAGTTTGCGTTGCCATTTCCATTTGGGCATGTCGGATTCTTTTTGGGAGGCTTTTGGTGATGCCGGGCCGCCGGAGATTTGTTCGGCGACTTTGGCGACTGCGCCGGTGAGGTCTGGGGAGAAGACGGAGATGCGGTCGCCGACGCGGACTATTGGTCCGGCGTGGATGGGGGAGTCTGGGAAGGCTCTTGAGTTTTCGAGTGCGATGATGCGGGAGGCTTTGGGCATGAAGTAGTCGCGGGATGCGCCGATGGCACCGATGAACCCGACTTCTTCGGCGCGGGTGAGGAGGATTCTCGTGTCGTTTGGTGAGTGGGCGTGGCGGAGTTCGTCGAAGGCACTGAGTGCGGCGGCGAGGGCGGCGAGGTCGTCGCAGGCGTTGGTGTAGAGGATCTGGTTGCCTTCGTCGTCGGTGATGATTTCTTGTTCGGGGAGGTCCCAGGTGGCTAATGAGTTGAGATCGATTGGTCTCGGGGTTTCAAGGATGGCGTGGTAGCGTTTGTTGGAGGGCTTGGGGTCGGCTTCGGGGTCTGGTTTGACTTCTTCGCTGATGGTGGCGAGGGTGTAGTCGTTTGGTGCTGAATCTGTTGGGGTGTGGATTCTTATTTTGGCGTTTGGGAAGTAATCGTCCATGACGCCGCCTCTGAACTCGAGGGTGACTTCGGCCTTTGAGAGGATTTCGTCGACGACGAAGGCGGGGTGGTCGAGGTGTGCGGTGAAGTAGATGGGGTTGTCTGTTTTGGGATTGTTGTCGATTCGGATTTCGATGTTGCCGTGGGGGTCGGTCTTTGAGGTGAGGTCTGGGCGGTCGTTGAGCCAGTTTGTGATCCAGGCGATGACGCGGTATTCGTGACCTGCGGCGGTGGGGATGGCGGTGAGTTCTTTGAGCCACTGGATGTGGGACTGGGCCCGGTTATCGGGAATGGGGTGTTTTGTTGGTTGTTGGGGGGTTTCGGTGGTTTTGGGCATGTGGGAGGATAGGTCGTGAAGTGGAGGGGGTGGGTTGGCCGATGGGAGTGAAGCGGCGTAGAGTGTGCTACAGGAAATGTTTGAGCTGTTGTCTTGAGATGATGGCGGATAAGGAGCGAAACGGATGACTCATATTATTGCAGAGCCTTGTGTAGCGACGAAGGATACGGCGTGTGTGGATGCGTGTCCGGTGGATTGCATTCATCCGACGAAGGACGAGCCTGACTTTGCGACGGCGGACCAGTTGTATATTGATGCGGATGTGTGCATTGATTGCGGGCTGTGCGTTGATGAGTGTCCGGTGCAGGCGATTTTCCAGGATGAGGATCTGCCTGATGAGTGGTCGAAGTACACGCAGATCAATATCTCGTATTACGAGGACAAGTGATTTGGATTGAAGCGGATTCATGCCGTCGACGCTGATGCGTGGACGGTATTTCATTTTTGGATGAGGGGTCGTATTTGGCTGCTGTATCTCGGAAAGATCGATGGTGGCGATCACGGGGGGCCGAGGATTCGCGCGGGACCTGGTTTGCGATCGGATGCGAGAAACGATCGCTTGAGACCGCGGCGTTGTTTTTGAGATCGCAGTCTGCTGATCTGAACTACAAATATGCTGAGAGCCCGTTTCTTGCGGCCCATCCTCTGGTCGGGCAACTCGGCGGGTGCAGCCAGTGCAATATTTGGGATTCTGATGCAGTACGAGAACCGATTGATGTTGTTGTCGAGCCGACGAACAAGAAGAATCATACGGTGTCGAAGCGGTTTACGGATCGGCTGTGGGTGTCGAGTGCCGGGTGGGTTGATTGTTCGGTTGTAAAGCGTGAGCTATTTGAGGCACTTGAGTCGTATGTGAGTCCGGGTGTTGTTGTGGGGGATGTGGTTGTGCGGGGTGGGGATCAGGTGCATGAGATGGTTGCGGTCTCGGATCCCGGTGCGCCCGCGGTTCGTGAGCGGTATGACCAGGGGATGTTCAACTCGAATCCGACGACGCATGGTTGGGCGCCGTGTCATGCGTGCGGGCGGCTGCTCAAGTGCGGGCATTGGTGGTCGCAGTATATTCTGTCGAAGGAGCACGATAATCGGCGTGTGCGATTCTACAAAGGTGCGGTGCTTGTGCCGCCGGAAGTGGCGGAGGCGTGTGGGTTTCGTGACCCGGCTCGGTGGCCTGGGATGTCGGTGCGTCCGGTCCCTGCGTTTGCTGAGGCGCTTGATCCGATGCCGTCGCCGACACCTGGGACATGGGATGGGCTTGAGGCTCGGTTTAAAGACTATGGGTACGAGCTTCCTTTTCCAAAGGCATGCCGGTATGACCTTCAGTCTGCGTGGATCGAAGCCCGCGAGGCTCGACTGGGGAAGGATGCGTGCCTTATCGATGTGAGTTCCGTCCGTGGGACGATGGATTGCGATCAGATCGCCAAGCAGCTTTACTCGGTCCGGATGCGTGGGCTTTTCGAGCTTCGTGTGGGAGAGCGGATCGAAGGATGGGACGATCAAACACTCATTCAGTTTCTGGTCGATTACCACGCAGCGACCAATGGGTACGGCGGTAGCTTTCCGATCTGAGCGGGGCCAGTGGGTGTTCCGGTTCAGTTAAGAGGGCATGGGAGAAGTTGTTGGGCAGCGGTTTGTGTTGCGGGCGTTTAGGTTGGGAAATGCTCGCTTAGCCAGTTGATGATTGTTTGAATGACGGCCGGATCGATTTTGTCGATGCGGTTGTTTTCTTGTGTGCTGAGGTTGTGTCCGCGTTGTGGGAAGTAGTGGGTGGTGAGCAGGTGGTGTTTGTTGGCTTGTTTGAAGAGATGCTCGAGGACTGGGCCGTGGTAGCTTGTGGGGTCTAGTGAGCCCCAGAGGGCGAGGGTGGGGATGTTTGATTCGATGAGTGTGTCTGAGGGCCAGGGGTAGGTGTGGTTGTTGTTGGTGAAGAGGTCGTGGGTTTTGGTTGTGTTGTTTGTGATGGCGTGGTGGGCGGCTTGTTCGAAGGGGTCGATGGTTCCTGAGTGGTCGTAGTCTTCTGCAGATGTGTTGGCCTGGGCGTTTTGGGCGAGGCTGAATGGGCTGGTCATGGTTGGGGTGATGTAGGCGCCGGCGAGGATGATGTGGGCGGCGGCATCGGGTGCGGTGATGGCGGCGCGGGTTGCGCCGAGGGAGTGTCCGAGCGTGATGCAGCGGGCGGGGGAGATGGCGAGATTCTCTCGGGTGGCTTTGAGCACCTGCTGGGCGAGTTCGACGGTTTGGGGGAAGGAGATCGGGCTTGGTTGGGCCTGGTCTTTGTTGATATTGATTGAGCCGTAGCGGATAACGGCGTATCCATTTGCGAGGAGGGCGGTGGCGAGGGTGTCGGCGTCTGTGGTTGGTTTGGAGTTTATGGTGATGGGGATTTCTTGGCCGTCTTGTGTGTAGGTTCCTGGGACGGTCCAGTGTGGGTCTGAGAGGTATCCGCCGTGGTAGAGGATGATGGCGAAGCTGGTGTTCGGATTGAAGTTCTCGGGGGTGTCGATGAGAACGGGGTAGTTGTTTGTTTGATGTGGGGATGATTTGAAGGTGTGGGCGATGGTGAGCGATTGGTGTTGCGGTGAAGATGCACAGCCTGCGAGGTGCAAGGGGAGTGTACAAAGAGAAACCGCTATGAGATTGAGAATGCTCATAGCGGTTTATAGCGGTGATTTGAGTTGGCGTTGCTGATTTATGCGGCTTCTGAGAAGTCGTCGTCAAACTCGGTGAACTCTTCGTTGATGGTTGCGTCGGTGAAGTCTTCATCGCCTTCACCGAAGGCGGCTTCGAAGGCGTCGAGGGCTTCGTCGGTGAGTTCGGCTTCGGATTTGGGGCCATTGGATGCGGATCCGACTTTGATGGTGTCGGATTCTTCGGCTGTGAAGCGGGAGGCCCAGCGGTCTGGGCGGACATTGGCGGGGGAGTGCGGGGACTCGCGCCAGTCTTCGGCGTTGGTGAGGTTGAGTTCGGAGCCCATGGTTTTGCGGTATCCGAGGAGTCTGACGACTTCGAGGACATCGGTCCATGTTGGGAACATGCGGTCGTTGCCTTTTTTGAAGGCGTCGATTGCCATGAGGAAGAGGAACTGTTCTGGGGTCATTTCGCCTTCTTCGGCGGATTTGGTGAACTCTGAGAGGCGGCGTCCTCGGCCTCGTTTGCGTTCTAGGCCGGTGGCTTCGTTGGCGTCCTTTGGGGCTTTTTTGGAGGAGACGAGTTTGCCGTTTGAGGGCGAGTCGTCTGCTGGGGAGCCTGCGGAGCGGTGTTCGAGTCCTAGGCGGCGGTCGATGACGGTGCCTGGGGGTGGGGTGCCGTTGCGGTCTTTGCGGCGGTCACCTGAGCGGCGGTTGTTTGACGAGTTGCTGGTCATCGACGGATCCTCCTGATTGGCGGCCCGCGGTGATTCCCAAAGTGATTACTTTGGGGGGCGGGCTTCAGAAGTCATCTTCGTCCTGATCCTTGTCTGGCTCTATTTCATCGTTGTCATCGTCTAAATCATCGTCATCGTCGTCGTCGTATTCGTCATCTTCATCGTCATCGTCTTCATCGTCCTCGTCGAGAAAGTAGGCCTCATCCTCATCAACATCATCATCGATGCTGCACAGAGGGCTCTCGGACCATCTTTTGGTGGAGGGGGTTGAAGGGGTGATAACGGTGGACTGGAGGCCCAGACGCGTTGCGTGTTGTTCTGGGGTGAGCTGGACAGTGAGCTGCTCGATCAGGTGTGCTACGGCTTGCATGTTCTTCAGTTCTCCGGGGCAAGTCTGCGGATGGATAATGAGATCGGTCGTCGCCACTTTATCCCGTTTGCGGGGGTTGTCAATGGTGAGCCTTGAGTTGATGTTGATTTGTTCGCAGGAAAGGGTCGAGGGGTTTCAGGGGGGGCTTGGGGGTGTTGGGGGGGATACGATGAGCGTGATGAAAGATGAAGCTGGAGACATGAATGGTGGGGTCAATGCGGTGGCTGGGATATGCGCTGTTTTGATTCCTGGGCTTGGTCATATGGTCTCTGGGCGGGTGCATCGGGGGGTGCTGGCGATGGTGGGGGTGCTGGGGCTGTTTGGGCTTGGGTTGTTGATTGGGGGGGTTGATGCTGTGGATTCCAAGGGGGGGACGGACCGGTTCTGGTTTATTGGGCAGTCGATGGTGGGGCCGATCGCGTTCGGGGTAGATCGGAA
>Ga0209345_10000407_pt1 | contig 55925 bp, 52 predicted proteins | sample Cruoilmetagenom7_FD_187294 | JGI IMG/M metagenome (GOLD analysis project Ga0209345, IMG submission 187294) | Oil polluted marine microbial communities from Coal Oil Point, Santa Barbara, California, USA - Sample 7 (SPAdes) (version 2) | ecosystem: Environmental > Aquatic > Marine > Oil seeps ... | reverse complement strand
GGAGTTACAGACGGAGATGCTAAATTAATGAAAATTACACCCCATAATAAAATCAATGAGTTACAATGTATGCTGATTTTCTCACCTCTATATTTCAATAACTTAAGGTACAGCGCAAATGCCTCAATTAGCAAAAGTATTGACATAGAACCTGTTTATTGATAACTATTATCAATAAACAGGTTTTTCGGATAAACTAACCTCGGCCAGTGTATTCCTATAGCATCTATGGTGGACACAGCCCACCCTACAGATTCCTGATTGGTGGCAATTTCTTCGTAGGGTGGGCTGTGCCTACCATATGATGTGGTCGATGTTATAACCATACCCAACTAAAGGATAAGAAGTCGCATATACAAATCCATTCTCTCGTAAACATGTCGAGTTTTATCCTAATAAACGAAAAACTTATGGTTCGGTGTACTAGTGTCGGAAGAAAACACCTTAAATTATTGAAAAACAAAATGAGGTAAAGCAACTTTAAAAACGAAGATTTGTAGGTTCTCAATTTGTTGGGGGGGGGAGATTATATTTGCACAATTCACTGGATTCCTGCCCTCGCAGGAATGACAAGCACTTACACCCAATCGTCATTCCAGCGAATGCTGGAATCCAGGGCCTTTGCGGATTTTCCGGATTCCCGTTTTCACGGGAATGACGCTTATTACCCGAACTTATTGAAAAGTTACGTTTTCGTTCAGACACTAACAAGTGTCCATCCAGAAATGAGATAGTTTTTGCAAGGTCAAGGAAGACGAAGATTTTGACCGCAGGAACACATAGAGTACGTATGGGCACATTGCAATGTGCCCATACATCTGAGTCTGACCTGTCTGCGTGCTACGCACAGGCAGGCGCAGAGATTGCAGAAAATAGGTATTTGTAGATGGCACTATGTATTTACCTATAGATGGGTTTCTTTTATTTGTTTGGGGTGGCAAGGCTTCCACCGTCAAAAATTTGGGAGTGGGGTGTCAGTAATTTGGCAAGCAATAGTTCTTTTTGTCTCATACAGGTTTTCAGATATTGTGTTTTACAAGGCCAGAGAGAGGAACCCGAGTAAGTCGAGCATTTAGTATGTCATCGAGGATTCGCACAGGTCGCAAAATATTAACCGAAAAGATAAAGGAGGCAAGAATAATGTATGCTGGAAAGAGAAAAGACGTAAAAGTAGATCAACTACCTATGGAAGGGGTTAAGGGTGCGACCATTCAATGGCTTATATCTAAAAATGAAGGGGCTAAAGATTTCGCCATGAGGCTTGTAACCCTAAAAAAAGGGGGGGGGATTCCCCTTCATTCTCATCATCAGATCCATGAACAGTATGTCTTGAAAGGCCGTGGGGTGATCTTTACCAAGGATTCCGAAAAGGAGCTGGAGCCTGGTGATTTTGTATTTGTTGATGCAGATGAGGCTCATGGCATGAAGAACACAGGTGACGAAGACTTTGAGGTTATATGTTGTATGAACCTGTGACAAGCACGAAATAATTTCCTCAAGGCGGCGCTCAGATTTAGGTTAGATCTGTTCGACCTGAAAAAAATGAGTTTCAAAATTTCTGATTTTGAGGGTTTTGTGTTTAAAGATCGGGCAAAGCCTGCCCTTAACCCCGATCGGGGGATAGCCTGAAGATAAGATGCCCTAATAGGGAAGTTATTTCGTCCTTGCCCCTAAGGAGGTTTTGATATGTTCATTGCAGAGAGGTTAGCAGATTGGGTTGTCGGATTAAGGTATGATGACATCCCAGGGGATGTTGTTCAAAAGGCCAAAGATTGTATCTATGATTGGGTATGTATAGCCATTTATGGCGCTGACTCTCCCTGGAGCAAGGCCCTTCTCGATATAGTGAAGGAGACAGGGGGGAAAGAGGAGTCGACTATCCTGGTGCACAAGGATAAGGTCCCGTGTATGAACGCGGCCATGGTGAATGCGGTCATGGCCCTGAGTTACGACCTTAGCGATACATATCCAAAGGTTGAACTCCACCCCAGTTGCAGTGTGATTGCTTCTGCACTTGCTGTAGCTGAGAAGGAGAATGTTACAGGAAAAGACCTCATAACTTCTGTTGTGGCAGGGTATGAAGTCATAACCAGGGTCGCATCATCCATGAACAGGAGACCCCAAAGTTTCACTGCTGCCAGGGGGTTTGAGGCAAATTCCATATTCCCTCCTTTTGGTTCAGTGGTTTCCTCAGGTAAACTTCTGAATCTCAATAAGGCAGAGATGACCAATGCCATCGGTCTGGCAGGGGGATCCATGGGAGCGGCTACTATCGACTACCTTATCGACGGGAACTGGACTTACAGATGGAATTCAGGAAGGGCATCTCAGAACGGGATACAGAACGTCCTAATGGCTAAGAAGGGGTTTGTAGGGCCCCATGCAATATTTGAGGGACAGTGGGATAATAAGGGTAGGTTTGGGGTCATCAATGCCCTGGCAGGAGACTTGATGTGTAAAGATGATTTGGTGGATGGCCTTGGAGAGGTATGGAATATCAAGGAGATGGCCTTTAAGTACTACGGATGTTGCCATTACAACCAGGGTTACACGGACGGGGTCGTCAAACTGATGAAGGAACACGGGTTTGGAGAAGGGGATATAGATGGGATAACGGCATATGTTCCACATTTTGCCCTCTTCTTGGGGGTGCCCAGAGAGGTGAAGGTGAAACCGAAGAACTTGACCATATCCCAGTGGAGTCTCCCTTTCATCCTGGCCACCGTGATAACCGACGGCCATCTTCTCAATCCGAAAGAGCAGCTATCCGACAAAAGGCTTACAGATTCGAGGATGCTTGAGCTGTCGGAGAAAGTGAAGATAGAGAGGGACAGGGAACTGGATAAGGCCTTTATGGAAGAGGGTATATTCAAGTCTCCAGTGAGGGTCTTTTTAAAAGACGGAACGGAACATAAGATTACTTCCACATGTAAAGGGTTCAGCCATAATCCCCTGACTGACGAAGAGGTGGAGAAGAAATTCGATATGCTGACTTTAAGTGTCTTCGATGACGAGAAAAGAGAAAGGGTGAAGAAGGGGCTTAAGAACCTTGAAGAGATAGGGAGCATCTCCGAAATGGTGAGGAGCTGGTGATGGATAGAAAAATAATAATTATCCTTGACAGAAATGATTATCTGCTTTAGATTGTGCAAAATGAAAAACACTCCGCAACGTTACCGTATGATAGGATTAGCGTTTTTAATCCTAGTGACAACCCTTCTCACAAACGGATGTTGCACTATTATACACGGAACTTCACAGAAGATATACGTTGATAGTAGGCCTCAGAAAGCTGCTGTCAGTGTAAATGGCCATCAGATCGGGCAGACGCCCATTACTCTGAACCTCAAACGGTCAGGGTTCTTAGTTCCAGTCACAGAACGAGATTACAGAATTCATATAGAATTGGAAGACTACCATACTTATGAAATTGCCCTTACTTGGGAGCTGTCTGGTTGGCTTTGGGGGAATTTTGTCTTTCCACTGGGCAGCCTCACCTTGGTGGTTGATGCATTAGACGGTGCGATATATAAACTTACACCTAATGAAGTACTTGCCACCTTATACAAAAAGGATCACTAGAGGAAATCTATAAAACGGAAAAATTTATTTTTTGGACCAGAGGGTGCAGTGCTGAACATATTTTGCCATGTTTCCCATATATAACCCTATTCTATTTAAGATGAAAGGAGTTGTATATGAATAAGAGTGCCAAATGTTGTTTTTTCGTTGTGGTTTTGTTTGTTGCAGCGTTTACTTTAGCGGGGTGCGCCCAAACACTAACGCCGGCAACGGGTTTCATTTTCAGTGATGTCAAAGGACCATTTCATGCCACATCTAACACTGGCTACTCAAAGGTAGGTACATCTACGGCAACGTCAATATTGGGTTGGATAGCTCAAGGGGACGCTAGTATTGACACGGCGATGAGGAACGGTGGCATAACCAAGGTTCACCACGTGGATTATCACACAAAGAATATCTTGGGAGTGTATGCTGTATTAACTGTGTATGTATATGGTGAGTAACCTATAAATTTTTTATGGGGGACATGGAACTAACAAGTTGAAGCGGACGGTTTCGCTCGTCCGCTTCAACTGAACTAAGTCGTCAAGTAAAAATAACTTATACGTCTTGCTTGTCCTTTTGCTTGTTTTCTGTGTTCCGTCAAGGCTTACATAACTCGTTATGCGCGCCTTAACGCGCCTTGAAAACAAACAAAATTACGGCACAACCTGTACAACTTATTTATACTTGCCTCCTAACCTTATGCTAATTCTGCTCTTTTTCTAGAAAAGTATGAGGAACCATCATATGCTTATCTCCGCCCGACCTAGTTGGTGTCCATCCATAAATGGCTATTTTCCGCAATCTCTGCGCCTGCCTGTGCGTAGCACGCAGACAGGTCAGACTCAGATTTTAATCCTCAAAACACAAAATCCTCAAACGGGTCAACTTTAACCTAAATCTGAGCGTCAACTTGAGGAAGTTATTTCGTCCCCGTCCCTTAGCTCAAGTTGTCACAACTTACAGCATAATTATTTCGAATCATATGAAACCTGAGAAAACCAAACAAAGAGCTCTTCAGTTATTGACAAAACTGGGGGAAGCCCACGGGGCGCCCGGTTGTGAAGATGCGGTGCGCCGTATTTTCCGCGATGAACTTGGCGAAAACCTTCGAACCGACAGAATAGGCAATATAATATGTGAGAAAAGAGGGGCAACAGAGAGTCCACGGGTTATGTTGGCTGCGCACATGGATGAGGTTGGGTTTCTAGTCCAGAATATTACCAAAGCAGGTCTGATTAAGTTTGCGCCCCTTGGGGGGTGGTGGCCGCACACTCTTCTTGCTCAGCGTGTGCGGATCCGCATACGGGATGGTTCGGAGATCATCGGCGTCATAGGAGCTAAACCGCCTCACTTACTCGATAAGGGTGAACGGGATAAGATGGTGACCCTGGAGGAGATGTTCATTGATGTGGGTGCCAGGGACGAAGCTGAGGTCAGGGATCTTTTCGGTATACGGCTGGGAGACAGCATAGTTCCGGATAGTCCATTCACACCGTTGCATAATCCGGGGTTTATACTCTGTAAGGCCTTTGATAATCGTGTTGGTATGGCGTTATTGATTCAGGTCGTCCAGGTGATGGAAAAGGTTGCCCATCCCAACACTGTTTACGCTGTTGGTACTGTTCAGGAAGAGGTGGGGGTGCGTGGCGCTCATACAGCTGTATCGAGTTTTGACCCTGACGTGGCGATCGTTTTGGAAGGGGCTCCTGCTGACGATATTCCTGGCATTGCGGAGGAGGATCGTCAGGGAGAGTTAGGGAAAGGGGTGCAAATCAGGCTTTTCGATCCCACGGCAATTATGAACCGGCAATTCGCCAAGTATGCCATGGGGGTAGCCGAGGAAAACAGTATTGCCCATCAAATAGCCGTTCGTAGAAGCGGTGGAACTGATGCTAAGGTAATTCAGTTGCATGGCACAGGTGTACCCACCATTGTTCTTGGCGTACCAGCCCGTTACATTCACACCCACAATAGTATTATTTACATTGATGACTACTTGAGCGCTTTGGAACTGGTGTTTAAACTACTCGAAGGCCTGGATTTGGGCACAGTAGAAGGGTTCACCCTATTTCAGGGCTGAATTTATTGAGAAGGTGGTACAAAGGTGTCGATAAAAAAGATTTAATCATGCAAAGGTTAATGCGAAGGAGTTGAAGATGTTAGATCAGAATAAAGTTGACGCCGTAGGTGAGTATCTGCGGTCCGAGTTCCCGGATTCCACGGTGGAGGATAGTTACGATAGTGACCGACAAGCTTATGTTTTCCACATTAGCAATGAGGGTACAACATGTTTCACCATTGTTTCTAATGATTTCCTAAATGATCACGATCCTTCTGATATCGGGAAGGCTCTCAAGAGTTTCCTTCTTGCTGAGCATTTGCGGGAAATGGCGGGAGCTGGTGTGTTTGTTACTAAGACAGGCCTTGAGTTCCCATAGCGGCAGCTTGGCTGCCGGAGCATGGGCTTAAAGAAAGGAAGACGATATGAATGAAAGGGGGGAGAGCATGAAGGAGGATTCTCCCAATTGTGCTGAATGTCCTGTTAATATAGCAGACCGGCTGTGCAGAAAGGAAGAGGGTAAGGCCCCTCCCTCTTGCCCCACCATAAATAAGGGAGAACTTATTAAAAACTGCCTGGAGGAATATGAGAAACCCTGTGTTTTGGAGTTTGCGAGACAGTCATCGATACAGGAAGGACAGGGGTACGAGCAAAAGGAACTCGGATATGCTTATGTAAGACCCATTAAGCCTCGCATTGTGGAAGTGCTCGAATTTGCTGAAAAGATGAAATACAGGCGTCTCGGTCTTGCTTTTTGCATAGGCCTTCGAAAAGAGGCCAAGATAGTGAAAAAGATTTTTTCTGCCAACGGGTTTGACGTGATTTCCGTTGTATGCAAGGTGGGCCGTGTTCCAAAGGAGAAAATTGGGGTTCGCGATGACCAAAAGATATCTGTGGGACATTTTGAGTCCATGTGTAATCCGATCTTACAGATTTCAATACTTAACGATGAGAAGAGTGATTTCAATGTCTTGATGGGGTTATGCGTTGGACATGACTCTCTATTTTTTAAGTATGCGGAAGCCCCCTGTACAGTCCTTGCCGTTAAAGATCGTCTGCTTGGTCATAATCCTCTGGCGGCGATTTACAATATTGACAGTTATTACCGTTTCTTGAAGTAGGAGTAACTTATCAAAAAGTCCGGGTAAGAGGTGCCTACAGCATTCGTCTCTTACCCTTATTATTGAGAAGATACGGTTGGAGGTATAGTTTTTTGTGCTTTATTGCGAGAGTAAGGGCCAAACTAATGCCCATATCCTTATTGGTATGTATCTTTGTTCTGCTGGGTGTCGATACTTCCTTTGAAGCTACTTATATCGATGAGATGGGAAGGAAGCTGGATATCCCACCTAACCCACAAAGGATTGTATCCTTAGCTCCGAGCATTACAGAGACTCTCTATTTTTTGAACCTCGGCGAAAGGATAGTGGGGGTTACTCAATTCAGCAACTACCCTGAGGATTCAAAGGATAAAACAAGGGTTGGAAGTTACATAAACCTCAATGTGGAAAAGATAATCTCCTTGAACCCGGATTTGATAATAGGTATAGCGGACGGGAACAAGAAAGGATCCATCGATGCCCTCGAAGAATTCGGATATCCTGTTTACGCCGTGAACCCTGGGTGCGTGAAGGATGTCTTTCGAACCATTGCTAATATAGGGGAGATTACGGGTTGCTTGGATAGGACGAGGGATTTGGTGAGTGAGCTGATAAAGAGGACACATTACGTTGAGGCTTGCATGAGGGGAGTGGAAAGACCGAGAGTCTTCTTCCAGATTGGGATCAATCCTCTTATCACTGTGGGCAAGAATACATTTCACAATTATTTGATGATGATGGCTGGTGGCGTGAGCATCTCAGGAGAAGAAAAGACAAAGTATCCCCAGTACAGTGTAGAGTATGTTTTGACTAAGGCCCCTGAAATCATCATTATATCTTCCATGCACAGGGGAGGGGACTTTGATCGAAAGAAAGAAGAATGGATGAAGTGGAAGAGCATCCCGGCTGTAAAGAATGAGAGGATATACATTATTGACTCGGATATTGTCGATCACCCATCCCCCCGCATTGTTGATGGATTGGAAGAGCTGGCAAGGTTGATTCATCCGGAGTTGTTCAAAGAGAGCAGGAAAGTTCAAAGATGGCGGTAACTCTTAGGAAGGTGGCAGCCGTATCTGTGGCGCTGGCAAGTATTTTTGTAATAGTTGCCTTAGTTTCCATCTCTCTGGGAACTGCTGATATAGGGTTGACAAAGATATTGAAAGGGGTGTTTGCAGGGGGGGCTGACTCTATCGGTCAATGGACCGACATAGAGAGGGTCATTATACTACATATCCGATTGCCAAGGATCATACTGGCCGGGATGGTAGGCGCCTCCCTTTCGGTGGCCGGTGTGGTATTCCAGGCTCTTTTTCGAAACCCCTTGGCAGACCCTTATATTTTGGGAATTTCGAGCGGGTCTGCAGTAGGTGCTATCCTGGCAATTATTTTAGGAAAAGGACTTGGTTTACTAACTGTTTCAACAGCCTCTTTCTGTGGGGCACTATTGACCATCATGCTGGTTTTGGGTATCGGCAGGAGCGGATATAGATTCCATGCCAACATGTTGCTTTTGGCAGGTGTGGTAGTTGGTTCTTTCTTCTCAGCCATAATCATGTTTTTAATATCCATTACCCAGGATGAAAGGGTTCACAGTATGATCTTTTGGCTAATGGGGGATTTTAGCTTCTCTAAGTATAGCGAGATTATGGTTGTTGCCCCATTTGTCGTCATCGGTGTTTTTATCATCTATTTATATGCTCATCCCTTGAACCTAATCGTCACCGGAGAAGAGACCGCCCTTCAACTCGGTGTTGAAGTGGAGAAGGTTAAGAGGTTACTACTCATCACCGCATCCTTAATAACGGGTGTGGTCGTTTCGGTCAGTGGTGTCATAGGTTTTGTGGGGTTAATGGTTCCCCACATGATGCGTATGGTGTTGGGCTCGGATCACCGTCTTCTCCTGCCCGCATCGTGTCTTTTTGGTCTTTCATTCCTAGTAATAGCCGATACTATTGCAAGGACAATAATAGCCCCGCTGGAGTTGCCGGTGGGGGTGGTAACGGCCATCTTCGGCGCTCCATTCTTTATTTACTTACTGCGAAGAAAAGGGTCTGGTTTAGGGAGATGATAAGCGTTTCCAAAGTCAGCTTCAGATATGTTGACAGATGGGTGTTGAGAAACATCTCATTTAGTGTGCCAAGAGGGGAATTTTTAGGGGTTATTGGTCCAAATGGTTCCGGGAAGACGACTCTATTGAAAAGTCTCAACAGAACCCTTGCCCCGCAGGAAGGGGATGTCTTTATCGGAGGCGTTAATGTTCGTGATATAAAGAGGAAAGAGTTGGCCAGGGTTGTAAGCATGGTTCCTCAGGAAGCTCACATGGTATTTTCGTTTACAGTATTGGAATTGGTATTGATGGGGAGGGCCCCTTACCTGAAGGGGTTCGGGTTTGAGGGGGAGAAGGATTATGAGATCGCACGGCGGGCCATGGAGATGACGGATACCGTCGACTTCTCCAGCAGAGAGCTCGGCGCTCTTAGCGGAGGTGAAAAACAGAGGGTTTTAATAGCTAGGTCCATCGCCCAGGAGCCGGATGTGATGCTTTTGGATGAACCTACTTCTTTTCTTGATATTAAACACCAAATAGAGATCTATGATATGATAAAGGGACTGAGTTCGACCAATGACTTAACTATAGTCAGTGTTTCCCACGACATTAACCTGGCCGCTTATTATTGCGATAGGATACTCCTCCTAAATAGGGGAAGGGTTCATAAAACTGGAAGTCCGGAGGAAGTTGTCACAAAAGAGAACATCGAAGGGGTATATGGCTGTCAGGTTATCGTTGATAAGAACCCGTTGACGGATAAGCCAAGGGTTACACCATTGAGCAAGAAAATGGGAGGGGCTTAGGGACGAGGCTGAAACAACTTCCTAAAGTTGGCGCTCAGATTTAGGTCAGACTTGTTCAATCTGAAAACGAGATGCACAAATGGGGAATTTATTTCTTCGTCCCTTAATTTTTTATGAAAGGGGGTTCACCATGAAATTATGTGGAATCTTGTTATTAATATTCTGTTCTTCCACTTTAGGCATATATGCTGCAATGGCAGGATGTATAGAAGGTGATTGTTCAAACGGACAGGGCGCTTACATCTCCTCTGACGGTGCGCAGTATGTAGGACAATTCGAGGATAAGAGATTTAACGGGCATGGGACTTTGACCTTTTCTGACGGCAAGGAGTATGTGGGGCGATTTAGGGATAATAAGCTTTGTGGGCACGGGACCTTGGCGTTTCCTGATGGTAAGAAGTATATAGGGCGATTTAAGGATAACAAGTTTAACGGGCATGGGACTTTAACCTTTCCTGATGGTAAGGAGTACGTAGGATGGTTTAGGGATGATAAATTTCAAGGAAAGGGTGCCTTAACATTTCTAAACGGCAAGAAGTACGTTGGACAATTTGAGGATAACCAAGTAAACGGGCATGGGACTTTGACCTTTTCTGACGGCAAGGAGTATGTGGGGCAATTTAAGGATGGCAAGTTCGATGGGCATGGGACTTATACTTTCCCTGATCGTCGTAAATATGTCGGGCAATTTGAAGATGATAAGTTTAATGGACAAGGGACGTATACCTTCCCTGACGGTAGTGAATATACAGGGCAATTCAAGGATGGCAAGTTTAATGGACAAGGGATCTTTACCTTCCCTGACGGTAAAAAAGATATTGGCCAATTTGAATGCGGAAAGTATATGGGGCCATCAGCAGTCGAATGATAAATGGGGAAGTTATTTCGGCCTCGTCCCTTAAGAAGAAAGTTGCCAAAAGGCGCCTGTATGACCGAATATATGAACAAGAAGCGATATTACACCTTTGATCAGTTTCTTAAGGAAAGGCAGGGTGTTAAGGTTCGCAAAGTATCTGTGGATGCCGGGTTTACTTGTCCCAATCGGGATGGAAAGGTAGGCTACGGTGGCTGTATTTATTGTTACAATCCAGGCTTTACCCCATCGAGCACTAACAGGCGAAAACCCATCAGATCCCAGGTTGAAGAGGGAAAAGACAGACTCAGGGGCCGGGGATTTAAGGGGAAATTTCTGGTGTATTTTCAGGCGTACTCAAATACTTATGCTCATGTTGATATCCTAAAAAGACTCTATGATGAGGCATTAGAGGATGATGATGTGATAGGACTTGCTATAGGTACCAGGCCTGACTGTGTTCCCAATGATGTTATTTTACTGCTACAGGAATATGCAAGAGAGTACCATGTATGGGTGGAATATGGCCTCCAGTCAGCGAATGATAAGGTCCTGGGCTATATCAATCGTGCTCATAACTACGCACAATTTGAGGACGCAGTAAAACGAACTCGGGACAGGGGTATATATATTTGCGTTCATATCATCCTTGGCTTGCCCGGTGAAGACGAAGAGCAGATGTATGAAACCGTGGACAGGTTGTCTGGTTTGGGTATTGATGGGATTAAGATACACCATCTACAAGTGGTAAGAGGAACAGTACTTGAAGAAAGGTACCACTGCGGAGAGGTAAAAGTATTTTCCGTTGAGGACTATATCCGTCTTGTATGTAATGTAGTAGAGAGGCTTTCTCCAGGAGTAACCATACATAGACTCATAGGTGATATCCGTGATCAATTATTAGTGGCTCCCCGTTGGATATTATCAAAGGCGCAGATTATCACCAGCATAGACAAAGAATTGGAGAAGAGGGGATCTTTTCAAGGGATTTGCTATGGTACTTAAAGGCGTCTGAACATTTTTACCGATGGTGGGGTAAAGAGTATTATGAATTGAATAAATGGGATGCCCTTCCCAGCTTTAGAATCAACTGTATCTACAAAATCTATTTATAGTTATTTAACAGCTTCAGCCCAGAAAGAAATATCGCCCAACATGAGGAGAACTTCAACATTAGGATTCGCAAGATCAGAAGAAGAGAGATTCAACGCAACTTAACCGCAACAGCTCGAACATTTGCTCAACTCGAATATCTTTGGAAGGGCACTCCTTTTATTCCCGCTACTTAAATTTTGGGTAGAAAAATTTGAAGGATTGAAAAAATTAAATAAATGGGATGCCCTTCCCAGCTTTAGAATCAACTGTATCTACAAAATCTATTTATAGTTGTTTAACAGCTTCAGCCCAGAAAGAAATATCGCCCAACATGAGGAGAACTTCAACATTAGGATTCGCAAGATCAGAAGAAGAGAGATTCAACGCAACTTAACTGCAACAGCTCGAACATTTGCTCAACTCGAATACCTTTGGAAGGGCACTCCTTTTATTCCTGCTACTTAATTTATTCATGTTTATGCAATGGATTTAATTTGTGCATTTAATTCTTAATAGTATGCAATTAATATGCCAAAATGAAAAAGTATTTATGGAACCCTTTCAGAGGGTACTGCTAAAGGTTTTTAGGAAGGTTGCCGGTAGGTGGATAGGTATTCAAACCACGACTATATTGTCACAATTTCAAGCGCTAACCGGAAAAGTCTTGACATGACAAGCCGAAGCGGCCGTGGCATGTTTGTGGGGCTGGGGCAAAACAGCTCACTAGGCACGATCTTATAGGATAACTTACTCTTTTTTTTACCCTCGTTATAAATGATCTTTTACGCTCAGGGAGATGTCGAGCAAAAAAGACTCGTTTGGCGCTTAAATAGTTTCTGAATGGTCAAGGAAGATGAAGATTTTAACCAGAGGAATACATAAGGGCGCATAGCAATGTGCCCATACATCTGAGGCTGACCTGTCTGCGTGCTACGCACAGGCAGGCGCAGAGATTGCGAAAAATAGCTATCTATAGATTTCCATATATTAAATTTCACTGCGTTATCGGTCGGAACCCTCGACGACGTACTACAATGTACGACTTACTCGGTTTCCTCCCTCTGGCCTTGTGAAATTTAATATCTGAAAATCTATATAGGTGGCTATAAAGCTCGGAGTTTGTTTGATGAACCTAGTTACAATTGACTTTTCCTCCTATCTTGAATCCGTGACCGAGGCCCTTGATGCCATTGGTGCACGGGCAAGACTTGCAAGACAATCTGCTATCCTGATAAAGCCAAACCTGATCAACGCTTCACCTCATCCGGTCACAACGCCTGTAGACTGCTGCGAAGCGGTGGTCAAATACGTACGTTCCTGCTCCAATGCAGACATTGTCATTGCTGAGGGATGTGGTGATCCATCTTTCGAGACCAGCGAGATATTTGATGTGCTGGGATATTCAGAGCTGTCAAAACGCTACGGGGTTTCGCTCGTTGACTTGAATGAATCACCTCTTAAGAGACTGAAAAACAAGGAATGCTCTGCCTTTCCTGAAATCTACCTTCCTGAGATCGCTTTTACCCATTTCGTGATTTCTGTGCCGGTACTAAAGGCTCATTCACTTGCCATCATAACTGGAACACTAAAAAACATGATGGGTTTTACTCCTCCAAAGTATTATTCAGGGACATTCGGCACATGGAAAAAGGCGGCATTTCATGGGGATATACACCAATCGATTATCGACCTCAACAGGTATCGAAGCCCCGATCTATCCTTAATGGATGCAACTGTAGGACTTGCAGAGTATCATCTGGGAGGTCGTCATTGTTCTCCATCGCCGGGAAAGATAATAGCCGGATTTAACCCGACAGAAGTGGATCGTGAGTCAGCTTCACTTCTTGGACTGAACTGGCGAGATATCCCGCATCTAACGGTTTTCAGGTAATTAGTGTCCGAACGAAAAGTCTATTATCGCTGAAATAATAAAGGAGTAGGACACACATGGTAATTTGAAGATTTGTATATAAATTTCCATATATTTAATTTCACGGCGTTATCGGTCGGAATCCTCGACGATGTACTCAATGTACGACTTACTCTGATTCCTCCCTCTGGCCTTGTGAAATTTAATATCTGAAAATCTATAGCTGTCAGCGGTAAGCGATCAGCATTCAGCTTAAAATGGTGGAAATCCTTATTTTAAAGGCTGACAGCTGAACGCTGACGGCTCAAAATCTTCATTTTAAGAATGCAACATTAACTCCTTATAATTTCAGGTTTTTATAGGTTTTCGTTCAGGCACTAATTCAAATTTCACAAGGCCGGGGGGAGGGATCTGAGTAAGTTCTGATATATGGAAATCTATAGCTTCGAAGTTATTTCGGCCCCGTCCCTAGGGAGTGTCAGTAGTGTCCGGTTAGAAAGTTGCAAGAAAGAAAATACGGGAAGTTTAATTGTTTTTTCCGCTATTACGAATAAATTTCTTGAATTTCTAAGTTTGCTCCGCCAAAATTGCGGAACTCGCTTGTGCCTCGCTCAAACAATCGCAATTTTTTGGCTACGCTGCACTAAGAAATTCTACGAAATTTATTCAATACGCTACAAAAACAATTAAACTCCCCTTACGCAAGATTCTAACCGGACACTACTGAGGGAGTGTATATGTCCGCAAAGGTAAACAACAGTGTCACCATACATCAAGGTAGAGTTTTTAAAATGTTAACAGAGAACGTTACATTAGATAACGGTGTGTCGCTTGACGTGGATATCATACGTCATCCAGGTGCATCGGCAATCGTTCCCCTATCTGACAAAAACACCTTGATATTGATCAAGCAATACCGTTATGCGATAGGGGACTACATCTGGGAGATTCCAGCCGGAACCCTCAACCCGGATGAAAAGGCCATTGTATGTGCAAAAAGGGAGTTAATCGAAGAAACAGGTTATTCTGCTGATGAGTGGCACAAACTGGGAGAGATTACACCCGTTCCGGGATATTCGGATGAACGTATTCATATGTTTCTGGCTTCCGGCCTTGTGCCTGCCCAACAAAATCTAGACGAGGATGAGATGTTGGACGTTCATGAGATCAGATTTGACAAGGCTATTGAGATGATCTCTAGAGGATACATTCAGGATGGCAAGACCATTTGCGGGCTCTTTATGGCCATGCACTGGTTGGAACGAAAATGAGATGAGGTTTAAGGGCGACTTCTCAATCAATATCTTCCCAATAACCCATATAGTCGATGGAAAGGATGTTTACACCCTCCTTTTTGTCTACGGCTGCCGTTGCCTTGCTGACAATATCTTCGATCTGACCTGGCTCATTCAGCCTTTCGTGGAAATCTGTTCTTCTGTTCCATGGAGGATATCCCTTGAAGACTACATTCCAAAGCGCCCTGGGGATGCATTGGGTGTTAGTCTTTTCCTCTTTTGATATTCGATCGTTTATGTTTACCAAAAGGTGGAAGAGGTTTGTATTTACTTTAGTATCTTCGGTGAGGTGCATCCGCTTGCCGGTGCCACCGTAAGTAAGAGGAATAAGTACTCCCAGCCCATATTTGAATTGCACCTGATCGATCTTGTCAAGATAATTATCCTTAAATCCATTCCAGTCCGTATACAGACCTTGTCGTTCGATATATCTTTTGAAGCCATCATCTATCATGCTTGCGTAGAAATCGAGGGTTAAGTGGGGTTTCTTTCCGATTTTAGAGAAGGCCATCATATAACCCATCAAACGCCAGTCGAGGTGTTGTCTCGACTTCGCCCTCAATCCATTTATGATTTCATCGAGATCACCACCTTTTACAAATATGCCCCTCATCTCCTCCCTTATCTCAAAGTAATTGCTTATCATAGTGTGAGAGATATCATTTATGTGGTAACCCCATACATCTATCATTGTGAAAAGGGTTAGAGAATCCAAGAACAGTCCTATGGAGGATTTGTTGCTCAAGATCGCCTTAAATTCCTCATCCTTTAGAAGGGATTCAAAGGACATGTAAGAAGACTCTCCTGTGTACAGTGTACCTATAAGAAGATGATACTGAACTACCTTTGTTATTAAAGCGGTTTCTTCCTTTGATAGCCCCCTGTCTTCTAATAGACGGAACTCAGAGATAATCTCAGCGCTCTTTTCGTTATGTCTCCTCTTATCCTCAAATCTGCCCATATCATGGAGCCAAAGGATTATGGGTATCAACAGCGGCGAGGACGAAGATATGGAGTGGGCCAGGTCATGGACATCCCTGATGACGTCGCTACTCAGTCCACTTTCCGGGAAATCACCCGAACAGATTCGGTTATAGGCGGCTTGAGCCTGAAATGTATGGGGCAATGTTCTGAAGAATTCCTGTGGGTCTTCCTGTAATCCTTTCTGGCATATCTCCTTTAAGGGAGGGAAGAGGTGAATTAGGGTGTCGAAATCGGAAGTCTCATTGATATTTTCTCTATTGCGGTTAAGCCAGTCCAAAGAGATGCTCCTCGAAAAAGCGAGCAATTCATCCCCGAAATTCTTTGTTGACCCCGAAATTTCCACTGATCCTTTATCTGAACTCATGTCTCCTCCAATCCTTCAGGCAAAATTTTTTGTTTCTTCTTCGATCGTAGTCTTGAGCCTTCCCAATAGACCTTCCATGTTTTCCTCTTTTATCTGTATCCCTAATAGTTGCCAGGACTGTAGCTCCGTTATAACCACGTCCACCTTCGGTTCCCTGTAACCTATTCCCATGCGATGCATAATTTTATTTGCAATATCCACCACCGCAATTATCTTAACTTGAGAAATATCCATACTATCCAGATCAATTTGTTCCACTCTATGGTGGTAATGGATGACCTTTCCCAACTCTATGGGAAAATTCCATTTCTGTACCAGGTAGGAGCCAACATCACAATGGGTGAAACCTAGAACCTTTTTTTCAATTTCGAAGTAAGTCAAGTTTTCGTTGTAAACGTTCTCGGCGATCTCCCTATATTCCTCGGGCTTTGATTGGGCTATAATTGTTTTGCCTATATCGTGAAGAAGACCGGCCACCATAGCCTCGTCTGGTTTCGTCAATTTAAATTCCGATGATAGGGTAGCTGACGTAATAGCCGTTCCCACAGAATGTTCCCATAGCATCTTGTCAAGCAGGCTGAATTTGCCATAAAGCTGCTTCATAGAGGCTGAAATTATCAGATTCCCCAAGGCCTTGTACCCCACAAGGCTCATTGCGGTTCTAACACTTTTTATTTTTTGAAGTGTACTGTAGTAAGAGGAATTTGCCAGATTCAAAATTCTGGAAACCAGAATGCTGTCTTTGTTGATCACTTTTTCTAGTTGAGCCAGCGTGCTATCCGGGTTGTTCAAAATCGCAAGGGCCTTACTCGTTACCATTGGTATAGGAGGCAGGTTGCAGTTATTTTCGATTAGGGAGCGGACCTTGTCGTTTCCCATAAGTTCTCCTTTCGAAATATATTAAGTGCCTGAACGAAAATCCCTTAATTTTCTCCAAAACTGCCATTTCGAGTGTAGCAAGAAATCATAGAATTTCAATAATTTCTGATAGTGAGGATAGAGTAAACCATAGCATGATGATGTCCCACCCTCAAAGAGAACCATCCTCCTTTTCTGTGTTGGTGTGATCAAAAGAATTCTTATAGATGAATCTTTCAAATAGCCTGTGGTATCTTGTCCATTTGGACATGTTGTTCTTATCCTTTTCAATGAACTGTTGAAGTCCCTCTATCTTTGAATCCATATCGTCAATATAATATAGGATTATGGCTTCAACAGTCTTAGGACGCTTAGGAGACCCGAACTCATAATAACCATGATGGCTTAGTAAAAGGTGTTTTAGCAGCACAGCTAAATTCTTTGGAAAGTCCGGCACCTCGGATATTTTGGCCTCAATCATCTCAACTCCGATGGTAATGTGGCCCAAAAGCCTACCTTCATCAGTATAATCAAAGGAACCGTCATATGATAGTTCATGAATTTTACCGATGTCGTGCAGGATCCCCCCAGTCAAGAGAAGATCGGTATTTATACCTTCATAGTTTTTAACGACATCTAAAATTAAGCTTCCTACAGATAAGGAGTGTTCCAGCAGACCCCCTATATACACATGGTGTAACGCTTTGGCGGCAGGAGCAATCTTGAAAAGCCTTGTAAATTCCTCATCATCGAAGAAAAGGCCGAGAAGCTCTCTTAAATATCTGTTTCTTACTGCTTTGGAGATTTGAACCAAATCACCAAACATTCTTTCGATGTTCTTATCGCTTCTCGGAAGGAAGTCATCAAAGGAAATCTCTTCCTTAGGACATTTATACAGATCAAAGATTACTAATTGGAGGTTGTTTTGGTACCTTGACACCCTGGACTGTACGCTAATAAAATCGTTTTTTTCAAATAGGGTTGAGAAATACTCTGCGTTATCCCAAACCCTGGCATCCACTTCCCCTGTTTTATCTCCGAGTTTCAAACTGAGGTAGGGCCTCCCCTTCTTCGAAACTGCTATATTCTTTTCTTTTACTAGGAAGATACTTTCAATTTTATCGTTTTCCCTTATCTTGTCAATAAACAGATTCTTCATTTATCCCTCTCGGATCGTAGAAGATGTGAAGTGAATGAAAGCACTCCTATGGGCTACGGCGTGTCCCCGGACTTTTTAAGAAGTTGCGTGAACATCCCTTAGGGACTGTGCTGAAATAACTTCCTTAAGTTGGCGTTCAGATTTAGGTTATAGATTTCCATATATTAAATTTCACTGCGTTATCGGTCGGAACCCTCGACGACGTACTACAATGTACGACTTACTCGGTTTCCTCCCTCTGGCCTTGTGAAATTTAATATCTGAAAATCTATAGGATGAACACCAACTTAATAGTCATCTTTACACAATGTGATGTGGAAAGTCAAGCAGAGAAGAAAATCAGGTCAGAGCGTTCTGCCTCTGAGAGAATTGCAAAGGTTCGTCTGCAAAAACTTTGCCAAAGGAATTTTAGTTGCATATTGCCCTTTGCGACACTGAGAACTTATGCTAAAATGCCTTACTTATAGATTTCCATATATCAAATTTCACTGCGTTATCGGTCGGAATCCTCGACGACGTACTCAATGTACGACTTACTCTGATTCCTCCCTCTGGCCTTGTGAAATTAAATATCTGAAAATCTATAGTTGATATTCAAGAGGGGCTTATGTCTTTGTTTTCTTCCTACGACGCTTTTCAGAGAAAAGGGTGGAGTCTCAGGACTAGGTTTTATTTTATATCTGGTTTTCTCACCTTAATGATTCTAACTATGGCGGCCTTTTCCATACATAGAGAATATCGCCTGACCACGGAGGACATGGAGCGAGAAAAAAAAAGGCTGGTAGAAGTATCTGCAATATCAGTGGGCAATATCCTTATGAATGAAGAACTGGCGATTAGAGGAAAGGAACTGGCGGACAACTTTATTTCAAAGATAATGGATATGGAAGACTTGAGAATCGCATATATTATTGTTACCGACGTCTCAGGCAAGGTAATAGGAGACCGATATAAAGATAGTTTGCGGGGGTATAAAGAGAGCAATAGAGATCAACTGCCCTTGCATACCAGCGTATATGACGGGACTATTATTCGAAGACACAAAGGCGAGGAAGAGATTATGGAAGCTTTCATACCCCTGGCTAACGGATCGGAGAAGCTAGGCGCCCTAAGGATCGGGTTTACTATGCAAAGTCTGCATGATAGACTACTCGAGCGATATCTGGTTAAGCCCTACAAAGAGATAATTGTTTTGGCTGTTGGGTTGATAATTCTCCAATTTGTCATCATATATGTCCTAATTCTAAAGATTATCAAGCCTATACTAAAATTGACCGATGACCTGCAGGAAGTGGGCAGAGGAAATCTTTCAATACGGTCTACCTTCAGCCACACGGACGAAATAGGGTTCTTGAGTCAGGCCTTTAACTCCATGATGGATAGCCTAAATAGTGCAAGGAGTGAGCTTGAGCGTACACATGCTCACATGGTTCAGACAGAGAAGATGGCAGCCATGGGAAAACTGGCTGCAGGTTTAGCCCATGAAATCAACAATCCTTTAGGAGGGGTTCTAACCTGCATTGAGACCCTGAAACAGGACTCCCAAGATGAGGGACTGAGGACAAAGTACCTTGAGCTTATCCATTCAGGCCTGCATCGAATAAAAAGAACCGTTAAGCAACTTTTGAATTTCGCCGAGCAAAGGAGTTTTCTGCCTGAACCCACTGATATCAATGTCTTGGTCAATAGGACGCTTGAAATGACTTCCCACCATTTTTCCTCAAATCGTATTTCGCTGCACAAAAACTTCGATGATAACCTTTCAGAGATTCTGGCAGACCCCCATCAATTGATTCAGGTCTTTGTTAACCTCATCTTAAATGCTGTCGAAGCTATGCCAGAAGGGGGAGACCTCTGGATTAAAACCTGTCAGGAAGACGGGAAGGTGAGAATAGCAATAAAGGATACCGGATGTGGGATAACAGAGGAGAACCTGGATAGGATCTTAGATCCTTTTTTTAGCACAAAAGAACCGGGACAAGGAACCGGGCTTGGTCTTTCCGTAAGTTATGGAATAATTCAGGGCCACGGTGGTGAAATAGCGGTTGAAAGTCAGGAATTCGTTGGGAGCGAATTTTCAATCGTTTTGAACGTCGATCATCACGGGGACACGAACTAGAAATTATTTTTTAGGGGGTGCCAATATGGAGAGAGGTAGGATTTTACTTGTAGATGACGAACCTATCTTACTCGTGACAATTTCCGATGCCCTGGTAAAAGCAGGATATACAGTAAAGGCAGCTAAAAGCGGTCAAGAAGGGCTAGCGATGTTCCAGGAGGGCTCTTTTGACACGGTGTTATTGGATATGGTCATGCCCGACATGTCCGGGATGGACATATTGAGGGAAATAAAAAGCCTGTCTCCTCAGACCATAGTGGTCATGATTACGGCATATGGGACAATAGAAAAGGCAGTGGAAGCCATGAAATTAGGGGCTCACGATTTTGTTTCCAAACCGTTTTCTTTGGAAGAACTGACCTTAAAGCTCCAAAATATTACCTCTTTTCAATGCCTAAAAGACGAGAACATCTATCTTCGCGAGCGACTGGAGAAGAAGTACCATTTTGGCAATCTTATAGGCAAGTCCGACAGAATGCAAGATATTTACGAACTTATACGGACAGTGTCAGCAATAGATGCAACCATCTTGATTCAAGGTGAGAGTGGTACGGGTAAAGAGTTGGTTGCCAGCGCTATTCATTTCAATAGCCATCGAGCAAATAAGCAATTCATTAAGGTGAGTTGCGCTGCCTTATCGGAGACGATCTTGGAATCTGAGCTCTTTGGCCATGAAAGAGGAGCCTTTACAGGGGCTATTCAAAAGAAAAGAGGACGATTTGAGCTTGCAGATCAAGGAACTCTCTTTCTCGATGAAATAGGCGATATCTCCTCTACAGTTCAGGTGAAGTTGTTACGTGTTCTTCAAGAAAGGGAGTTCGAGAGGGTGGGCGGCACAAAGACTGTACAGGTGGATGTCAGGATAATCAGCGCCACAAAGTATGATATCCACGAGATAAAGGCCGAGCGTCTTAGAGAAGACTTATACTACCGCTTGAACACAATTATACTTCAGCTTCCTCCCTTACGTGAACGCAAGGAGGATATTCCCCTTCTGGCCAAACATTTTCTGAATGAGTTCAAGGGAAGGGTTTCCAAAAAGATAATTGGCTTCACAGGGGCCACCTTGGACCTGTTAGAACAATATGAATGGCCGGGTAATATTCGTGAGTTGAAGAATATTGTGGAAAGAGCCGTGGCCTTTTGCCGTACGGAAAAGCTACAGGTAGCCGACCTCCCTAAAGAGATTCGAGAGATTTGTATGAAGAAGAAACTCATTCAACACGAGATTGAATCCCTGGACGATGTTTTGAAGGCAGTGGAAAGGGAGTATCTCCAGAAAGTCCTCCGAGTAACGCAAGGTCGAAAAGGTAAAGCCGCAGAGCTTCTCGGTATAAGCCGAAAGACCCTGTGGGAAAAAATGAAGGAACATGAATTATCCAATAAAGTCCCTTCCTAAACCCAAGCAACAGTCCACAGGCTACCTCTATCCCATGGTCTGGACAGGTGTGCCCGTGAACCTTGGCGATTCGAGGTTATATGTTTTCTTATATTTGAATACGGGTGGCATGTACAAACCATACCCCCAAGTTTATTAACCAGAAATTTTGAAACTCATTTGAATTATACCTTTAAGCCATTGTCAGGGGGACTATTCGTTTACTTCTTATGAACTACTTTGTCATAAGGTATTCCTTCTTCGTGTGATAGTGGCTTATCTGTAGATAGGGGTTTGCGACAAGGCTTTACGTATAATAAGTAACCGAATAGCCCCCCCCCGACAATTTGCAGCTCATAATTGAGTTTCAAAATTTCTGTTAACTGTAAACAGTCTTTTTCCCGTTTAAAGAACTGTTACTTTTTCGTAACCTTTCCCAGATTTGAGCTTAATTCTTCAAAAATATTGGACAATATCAAGTTAAATGAAAGAAGATAACTAAAAAATGTTACATTTTCTTCACCTTTTGGCAATCGCATCAGATCAGTTTCCCTCAGGAAGCATCCTGATAGTAGGCCTTATTTAGTACCTTACGACACTATATATCCTTAATTATTAAGACATTATCGAGGATCATACTGATGCTGAAGGAGTTGAATGAAGGTTCATTCAACTTTTTTTTTGACATCAGGCTTCAAACCGTAGTTCAAAAGCCTTAAAACATGGCATTCAGTATTGAAAAAAGCCTGTGCATTAAACAACATACAGCCTTTTAATTCCCGGAATATTAAGTGTATAACTCCATCTGATGTTTCGACCATGCTCGTATGGATTTGATCGTGGATCTCATGAACCGGTTTTATTCTGGCATGACTTGTGCTTAGTTGTTGCTAAATTGTTTTTATAATGTTTTTTTCTGACTAAACTACAGGATCACAGGATCATGAGTACAGGATCATGAGAGTTGACAAATGGTCAGTATTTTGATAGATGATGAAAAATGTAATTGTTGCGGGTTGTGCGTTGGCGTTTGTCCAAATGAGGTGCTGATCAAAAGATCGGATGGTTGTTCCCCTTTGGTAACAGATAAAGAATGTTTTGGGTGTGAGAATTGTGTGGTGATATGTGAGACCGGCGCACTGAGAATTATTGAAGAAGAAGTCTTAAATGGGACGCAAATTTGAAGAGGAGCAGACCTCTAGATAAACCGGAGTTTGTGAAGTAACTTGGCAACGGATTGAATATTATAAATAGGAGGTATGAAGATGGCCGATTATTATGTCAATGTCTTTATGGATGATGAAAAACTCAAGAAAATTGGAGATGCCGGCTTGGCAGGTGAAGTAAAAGAGGTAGATGGGAAAAAGGCGGTGCAGGTAGGCCTGAATAAAAAGGAACATAAAAAGCTCTGTAAGAGCTTTCCAGACCTTACCACAGACCCTTCAAATTGCTGTATACTTCCAGAAGATGCAGAGAAAACATTAATGGGTTTTATATCGGACATGAAGACCCTCGACGTGATGAAGGCTGCAATAATGAAGCTTTATAACCCCCTTGCAGGCAAGGAAATCCGTTCTAGGATGAATTAGAGTGGTGAGAGTTGTTACAGACCGTCAACTTCCATATAAAATTGTGAAAAATTTCTTGACTTTTTCAATATGTAGTGCTATTTTTCCTCGGTCGAGAAGTTATGAATGAATATTCATTCATTGTGTTAGGAGGAACTTTTATATAAATTCAAATTAGCGAAAATGCAGGCTAAGGTGAGTTGGAAACCATCTAGTGCCTGTCCGGGAATGAGACAGTTTTTGCAAGGTCAAGGAAGACGAAGATTTTAACCGCAGGAATACATAGAGTACATAGGGGCACATTGCAATGTGCCCCTACATCTGAGTCTGACCTGTCTGCGTGCTACGCACAAGCAGGCGCAGAGATTGCTAAAAATAGTCATTTATGGATGGACACTATAGATTTTCAGATATTTAATTTCACAAGGCCAGAGGGAGGAATTAGAGTAAGTCGTACTATTTAGTAAGTACGTCGTCGAGGATTCCGACCGATAACGCCGTGATAGTTAATTATATAATATATGAAAATCTATATAGTTAAACCGCGGGACATATAGGACATATAGGTATACAGACGTGACAAGACTTTCCCCTGAAGAAGAAGAAAAGAGGAAGAAGGCTATCTTTGACGGTATGTCGGCAAAGAGACAGAATAATATTCTCGCTAAGGGATACGACGAGTGGGATCCTTTCCAGAAGCCGAAGGACCCTCTCGATATGAGGACCAACAAAAACAAAAATACGGCCGTGAAATTGGTAAAGGAATTTCTACTGACATGCAGTCACGAAAAATACAGCAATGCCTACGGCCAGGGGGTGTGGGATATCTGTGTGGGTATTATTAGCGGTGATGAGAGGTACAGAGCGATGCATGAGTTTTCTTGCTGGTACCGGGACTTCATGGGGGATGGTAAGCGATGACTGAAGATGTTTCCAACGAAGATTATATCCGAGATCTGAGACAAAAATTGAGAGAGAACCCGGGTTGTGCACTTACACATTACAACCTGGGTATCGCTCTTGTAAAGCGGCATGAATGGGACTCAGCTATAACTGAGTTCGAGGAGGCCATAAAGGAGAGTCCGCGTATGGTAGAGCCATACGTGAACTTGAGCGGGATCTATTTCGGAAAGGGTGAGATAGAAAAAGGTATAGAAATTTGTAAGAAAGTAACAGAGTTTAGACCAGATTTTGCCATTCCTTACGGAAATATAGGGTTTGCTTATTTGGAGCAGGGAAAGGTCGACATGGCGATCGATATGCTCAGGACCGCTGTCAAGAAAGACCCGAATTTTGTTCAGGCACTGAGCACCCTTGGGAGCGCCTACCTTAAACAGGGAATGATTAAAGAGAGTATTTATTACAGCAAAAAGGCTCTTGATGTAGCTCCAAATTTTGCGGTGGCACATAATAACCTGGCTATCGCGTATCTCGAAAAGGGGGAGTTTGAAAAGGCCATAGAATATTGCGATAAGGCTATAGATTTTGGATTTGATGTGCATCCTGATCTGTTGAAAGAATTAGAAGTGTATCGTTCTCAATAAATGTTCGTGATCTTAGGTTACAACGAAGCATTGAAAATCTATATATAACAATAAAGTAAGCGTGAAGTAAATCAGCAAAATCTTTAGGGGGGTGGTGAAGAAGTAATATAAATCTTGAGGCTAATTGGATAATTATTTGAGAGAAAATGGAGGTATTTTAATGACAGAACGTAAAACCCCTATGCTTGATGAGTTAGAAAAGGGAAATTGGCCAAGCTTCGTCTCGGATATGAAGCAGGAGGCAGATTCCAGGCACAAGACCGATGTCGATTTACAGACTCCAAAGGAGGCTGTTGACGATCTTCTTCGTATTCTGGAAACTACTTATGAAGATAAAGTAGTTCACTGGAAACACGGTGGAATAGTCGGTGTTTTTGGCTACGGCGGAGGTGTTATAGGCAGATATTGCGACCAGCCTGATAAATTTCCTGGTGTGAAAGATTTCCATACAATGCGTGTCAACCAACCTTCCAGTAAGTTCTATTCCTCTGAATTCTTGAGACAAATATGCGAATTATGGGAGAGACGAGGCAGCGGTCTTACCAATATGCATGGTTCCACAGGTGATATAATTTTGCTGGGTACGACTACACCTCAGCTTGAGGAGATTTTCTGGGAACTTACCCACAACCTCGATCAGGACCTCGGGGGATCAGGTTCCAACCTTAGAACTCCATCTTGCTGCATAGGGAAGGCCCGTTGTGAATATGCATGCTACGATACCCAGGCCATCTGTACGGAATTTACAATGGAATATCAAGATGAGTTGCACAGACCTGCATTTCCCTATAAATTCAAGTTTAAATTCGATGGCTGTCCGAATGGTTGCGTGGCCGCCATAGCCAGGGCCGACATGTCGATAATCGGCACATGGAGAGACGACATCCGGATCGATCAGGAGGCGGTAAAGGCCTATGTTGGGGGTGAGTTCAAACCCAATGGAGGCGCACATTCCGGCCGTGATTGGGGAGCCTTCGATATTCAAAAAGAGGTGATCAACCTTTGTCCCACCGGATGCATGTCATGGGATGGAAAGAAACTCGAGATTTACAATAAAGAATGTACCCGCTGTATGCATTGCATAAATGTGATGCCAAGAGCGTTGAGGATAGGAGAAGATACAGGAGCATCCATTCTCTTCGGCGCCAAGGCCCCCATCCTAGAAGGCGCCCAGATGTCAACATTGACCGTCCCGTTTATGAAGGTTGAGGAGCCGTATGATGAGCTCAAAGAGCTTGTCGAAAAGGTCTGGGATTATTGGTCTGAAGAAGGCAAGAACCGGGAGCGACTCGGTGAATTGATACAGCGAGATGGTTTTCAGAAGTTCCTCAGCATGTGTGAACTCGATGCAGACCCTCGAATGATCCAGGAGCCCCGATCGAACCCTTACATCTTCTGGAAGGAAGAGGATGTTCCAGGCGGATGGGAGAGGGATATTGTAGAATTCAGGAAGAAACACCAGAGATAGGAGGTTTTGTGAATGGGCTATGATCCAAAAGATCCATTGAAGGATAGAATTACTGATATCGGTCCGCGGGACTATAAGGAATTTTTGCCTTCCGTAATAAAGGATAATTACGGGAAATGGTTGTACCACGAAATCCTTGAACCGGGCGTACTGGTCCATGTCTCGGAGACGGATGATAAGGTTTACACTGTGAGGGTAGGGGGATGTCGCCTCATGAGCGTGACCCATATTCGTGAGATATGCGACATCGCTGATAAACACTGTGATGGATTCCTCCGGTTTACCACCCGCAATAATGTTGAGTTCATGGTTGATGACGAATCGAAGCTGAAAGCGTTGATGGAAGATCTTGAAGGCAGAGAGTTTTCGGCTGGGTCGAAGAAGTTTCCGAAAGGTGGCACAGGGGCAGGTCTTACCAATATAGTGCATACCCAGGGGTGGATCCACTGCCATACCCCTGCCATTGATGCCTCGGGTGTCGTAAAGGCTGTGATGGATGAGTTGTATGATGACTTCCAGGACATGAGGTTCCCGGCACAGGTCCGGATATCTCTCGCCTGTTGTCTCAACATGTGCGGTGCGGTCCACTGCTCTGACATCGCCATTCTCGGAATCCATCGTAAGCCTCCGATGCTTGACCATGACCATCTCGATAATATGTGCGAGATCCCCCTGGCCATTGCTGCGTGTCCTACAGGAGCCATCAAGCCGGCAACGGTGGAGGGTAAGAAGAGTGTTGCGGTTAAAAATGAGAGATGTATGTTCTGCGGCAATTGCTATACCATGTGCCCGAGCATGCCGTTGGCTGATGAAGAAGGAAGTGGTGTTGCCTTGCTGGTAGGCGGCAAGATATCGAACAGGATAACGGAGCCTAAATTCTCCAAGGTGGTGGTTCCCTTTATCCCCAATGAGCCACCGCGCTGGCCGTCAACGGTTGAAGCGATCAAGAAGATCCTCTCTGCATACGTAGATGACGCAAATAAATACGAACGTCTCGGTGATTGGGCCGAGAGGATAGGCTGGGAGAGGTTCTTTGAGAAGACGGATTTGCCTTTTTCAGAGCATCTTATCGACGATTATCGCTTCGCTTACACAACGTGGCGGCAGAGCACACAATTTAAATTTTAAAAAGATAATAGCTAACCTGGGTCAGCTAATGGTAATATCGCTGATCCCTGTTAGCCTTTTTACGAAAAGAGGTGCCAAATGGGTACTGAAGAGGACAAACAGCTGGGTACTGAAGAGGACAAACAGCTTATAGTTGAAACGTTAAAGAAGAAAAAAGGCAAGTCAAAGTTCTACCTGAAGGACTTCAACAAGATGTTTCCGGACAGGAAGCCAAGGGAAGTTAAGAAGCTGGTAAACTCTATGGTCACAGAAGGGCTCCTTGAGTACTGGTCAAGCGGGAGCACTACCCTTATAGGGCTCAAAGGTGTAGGCAAGCAGCACGATGCAGAGGAAGAGAAAGAAGAATAGTGAGATGATTATAGATTGTCCAAGGATAGCCTTCTCAGCATTGCGGGGAAACTCAGGCAAGACCTTCATGACAACAGGGGTTACAGCCTATCTGCGCAAGGAGGGGAAGGCCATCTCTCCTTTCAAAAAAGGTCCTGATTACATTGATGCGGCCTGGCTGGGATTGGCTGCTGGTCGCCTCTGTTATAACTTGGACGCCTTTATGATGAAAAAGGATGATTTATTCTTATCCTTTTTGACACACACAAGTCAGGCTGACGGAGCCCTGTTGGAGGGTAACAGGGGCCTTTTTGACGGTATGGACAGAGAAGGCAGTTACAGCACGGCTGAGCTTGCCAAGATGCTTAAGATACCGGTGATCTTGATAGTTGATTGCACTATGGCAACCCGTACTGTTGCTGCTATGGTCCTTGGCTGTCAAAACTTTGATCTTACTGTACCCATAAAAGGGGTCATATTGAATAGGATCCGAGGGGGCCGCCACGAATCCATTGTGCGTGCCGCAGTAGAGGAATATTGCGGTGTTCCCGTACTAGGAACAGTTCCCAATATAAAGGGGAGGATTTTTCCGGAAAGACATATGGGGTTGATACCTCCCCAAGAGCACCCTGGAGCAAGTAAATCAATTGATGAGGCCGCGGGTATGGCGGAGCGATTCTTAGATATGCAAGGTATATGGAAGGTCGCTTGCGGGGCTTCCCCTCTCTGCATACCCGGTTTTGACGAAGATACAACAAGAGGGGGGCTTTTTTCAAAGCCTTATAGAAAGCCTCGAATCGGGGTTGTCAGAGATTCCGCCTTCTGGTTCTATTATCCTGATAATCTCGAGGCCCTCGAAAAACTAGGGGCAGAGATGGTAGATTGTAATGCCCTTGCTCAGCAAAAACTTCCGGAAGTAGATGCCCTGTATATAGGAGGGGGCTTTCCAGAGACTCATGCCGAGGCATTGGCCTGCAACATTGGTTTCCGAAGATCATTACTAGATGCTGTGGAAATAGGACTCCCGGTCTATGCAGAGTGCGGGGGGTTGATGTATCTGGGGGAAAAGCTGGTGATTGAAGGGAGAACGTTTCCTATGGCTGGTGTTTTTCCCTTTACTTTTGCTTTGCAACAAAGACCTAAAGCTCATGGATACACTATCTTGGAGGCGGATCAGCCCAACCCATATTTCAAGGTGGGAGAGACCATACACGGACACGAATTTCATTATTCCCGAATCCTCGATTGGGAGGAGAAGAAAATTTCGCTCGCACTTAAAATGAGGAGAGGGTACGGTCTTGATGGGAGAAGAGACGGATTATGCTACAAGAGAGTCATGGCTACCTACTCACACTTGCACGTTTTAGGAACAAAAGGGTGGGCAAGAAGCTTTTTTGATCAGGCCGTTTCTTATAGCCGGGAGGCGGACATAAACAAAGAAGATTTATCCTTCTACGGAAGGAGATTACCTGCTGCGCTCAATTTTTGAGGATAGGGACAATCAGTTGTGGAAGCTGTACGAGTTGCTGCTGTTGTAATGCAGTCGAGTGTGGGGAAAACCTCTGACAATTTAGTGCGAATAGAGTCATTCGTACGGGAGGCTGCTGCGAAAGGGGTTCAATTGATCTGTTTTCCTGAAGCAAGCATTACCGGTTATACTATTGAGAAGGTAATCAGAACCTACGCTGAACCTGTTCCTGGGCCTAGCAGTGATGTTTTAGTCCGTCTGTCCAAGTCAACAGGCTTAACCATACTGAGCGGGCTAATAGAGAGGGGGGAGGGGGGCGACTTATTTATAAGCCATTTAGTTGCAACGCCCCAAGGACTCGGTGATGTTTACAGAAAACTCCATCTCGCCCCAAATGAAGAAAGTGCATACAGCCAAGGCAATGAATTACCTACCTATCGTTATGGAGACATGACCTTTGGCATTCAACTCTGTTACGATACACATTTTCCAGAAGTGACTACCATTCTGACGCTGAAAGGCATGGAAATTCTCTTTTTACCTTATGCTTCACCTAGGGAAACACCCAAAGAGAAAAGGGACCGATGGTTGCGTTATCTCTCGGCACGTGCATATGATAATAGTATCTTTGTAGTGGCGTGTAATCAGGTAGGCTGCTCTGGTAAGGGGGTGACTTTTCCGGGTGTGGCGCTCATATTGGATCCGAAGGGTCGTATAATGGCGGAAGCTTGTGGTGATGTGGAGACTATAGCCATAGCTGATCTGACGGCTAAAGATATTGAGGATGTACGGAGGAGTGATATGGGTTTCTTTTTGAGACGTCGTCGCCCAGAGATTTGTAAAGACATGTCAGTATTGAAGATTGGCGAAAGCGGCTCAAAAACTCTCTTTGTAACTAAGGACTCAGGTAGGTTAAACTGATTGATCTCAAACCTAATAATCAGTAGATGGCAGTAGATGGATTTTATAGTGAGATATGCTGCGTAGCATCGTATGAGTTATGTGGCAGAGTTTGTAGAACGAAAAAAACGAAAAAAGGAGGTAAGGTGTATGGCAATGTTAGAACTTGGAGGAAATACATATGAGGTTGACGAGGATGGATTTTTACAGGAACTTGATAAGTGGAATCCACAGTTTGCCCAGGATTATGCTCCCTTAGAAGGTATCGATGGAGAGCTCACTGATGACCAATGGAAGTTGATCAACTATATCAGAGATTACTATGCGGAGTATGGCATTGCTCCCATGATCAGAAAACTTTGCAAGGATTGTGGATTTAAGCTGAAGTACATCTATGAGATGTTTCCATCGGGACCTGCAAAGGGGGCTTGTAAGCTGGCAGGACTTTCCAAACCTACCGGTTGTGTGTAATTATAATTGTAGATGATGAGGAAGGAAGTTTGAAATGGACTTGATCAATATCAAGCATGAAAGCGGCCTCTGCTTTTCAGTAACTATCAGAGATCATAGCTTTTTGGTGGATATGGCAAAAGAGGAAGGTGGTTCTGATAAAGGCCCTTCGCCGGCCGAATTGCTGGTTGCGGCGCTCGGGTCTTGTGTTGGCGCTCATATCGCTAGGTATTGTCAGACGGCAGAAATCCTCCATGATGGGATGGAATTGAATTTGACCTTCCAAACTTCGAAAGAGGAAAACAGGATAAGGATTTCAAATCTTGTGGGAGATATATCTCTCCCGCAAGATCCTGGTCCTCGTTCAAAGGCTGTATTGAGGGCAGGGGAAAACTGTATCATTAGAAATACTCTGGCACAATGTCCTGAAATCGATTTGGGTCTGGATATATGATGATAAATAAAAAAGAGAGGATACCGTATGTCCGAAAAGATCCTAATTGTCTCGTGTAAGAAAATCCGGGATGTCAGTTGTGTCGCCTGCATAAAGTGCTTCAAAGGGATCCAAGAGAAGAATGGAGAATTTGAAAAGCATGAAGGTGATATTGAAGTGGTTGCTATGTCCGATTGCGGAGACTGCCCCGGATTAGTTATGCCTAAGCTTGCTCTGGTTAAAGATGTCTGTCAGCAGTATGGCAGAGATTTTGATACGGTCCATTTGGGGACGTGTATGGTCAAGGCGGTAAACACCGCCGGCTGTCCCATCGACCTGGAAGGACTGAAGGCCAAGATAGAAGACGTAATGGGAAAGAAGGTAATCATTGGAACCCATGCGTATTAGTTTACTATAGCCTAAACTGAAGAACACTGGCTGCAGATCGCTTGTCTGTATATAACAATCCCATAAATTTTTGAAATTACCCCATTAGAGTTTTTCTCACCTTTTTGCGATATCAATGAGAATGGGTCAAAAGAGGACTGGTCTATGAAGCTGGAAGATATGCTGTCACAAGAGATGGCTCTCATAGTGAAAGAGTGGTTCCAACTGGTAATTAAGACTTATCCTTCCGATGCTTCACGATTTCTGAAACAGGAAGAGAACCGTTTTGCCAACCCTGTTGGATATACGATCTCTCGTGAGTTGAAGAATGTCTTCGAAGAACTCCTAAATGGTGTCGATTCAGATAGCCTCTCTCCTTTTCTCGACAGGATCCTCAGGATAAGGGCAGTTCAGGACTTTTCTCCTTCCCAGGCAGTTGGTTTTATCTTCGATCTAAAGAAGGTCATAAGAACGGAAATGGGAAGTAGAATTAGGAAGGACGGGGGCTATGATGAGTTGTTAAAGTTTGAGTCCAGAATAGACCGACTTGCCATGCTCGCCTTTGATGTATATGCTAGATGCAGAGAGGAAATCTTTGAAATCAGGGTGAATGAGATTAAGAATAGAGCATCAAGGTTGCTTGAAAGGGCAAAACTGATATGTGATCTTTCTGAGGAGGAACCTGATTGCAAAGATGATATGATCGATGGCAAGAATATGGATCTTATGTGACTGGTTGATTAGATAGAAAAATAAAAGTTAGGATCAGCCGATTACCTTTAGTAATGTTAGCATGCGACAATTAACGTAACCTCTCAAAAAATGGGATATGAGCCGCGCATTGGAGCACTTTCATAAACACACCATAGTTTATTGAGAAGTTACCAATTAAACTAGTTAATATTAAACTAGTTAATATTAAACTAGTTAATATGTATGAGGTGGCAAGAAATGGGTGCATCGTTTTCTCTACTGACAGTTTTAGTAATGGTTTTGCTTGCTTTCATCGGAGCAGGTGTGGCAGGGTGGGATACCCTTTTTGGGGTAGTAATACCCTATGCGGCCCTCATGGTGTTCCTCGTTGGAGTTGTGTATCGTATATGGGATTGGGCAAGGTCACCTGTCCCTTTTCGCATAACCACCACATGTGGTCAGCACAAATCCCATCCTTGGATTAAAGGTAACAATTTCGAGAGTCCGTCCAATATGTTTGGCGTTATCGTGAGAATGGCCCTTGAAATCCTTTTTTTTCGTTCCCTGTTCAGGAACACGAAGACCGAATTGAGAGATGACCCAAGGCTTGTTTACGGAGCAAACAAGTGGCTGTGGGCGGCAGGGCTTGCCTTTCACTGGTCTTTTCTCTTTATTGTTGTGAGGCATCTCAGATTTTTTACGGAGCCTATACCGTTCTTTGTTAATCTAATTGAGTATATGGACGGTTTGTTCGAGTTAGGTGTGCCGACGCTTTACATGACCGATGCGGTCATCTTAGTGGCGGTAACTTATCTTTTTTTGAGAAGGGTTACGATCCCTCAGGTTCGATATATCTCCCTTCCAGCGGATTATTTCCCTCTCTTTCTCATTTTGGGGGTAGCCATTTCAGGTGTTCTCATGCGGCACTTTTACAAAGTGGATATCCTAAAAGTTAAGGAACTGGCCACAGGATTGTTCAGTTTTCATCCCGTAACCCCTGAGGGTATCGGTACACCATTCTACATACATCTCTTTCTCGTAAGTATTCTGCTGTTTTACTTTCCATTAAGTAAATTGATGCACATGGGCGGAGTCTTTCTTAGTCCTACAAGAAATATGCCTAATGATAACCGAAGACGAAGACACATCAACCCATGGGATTATCCTGTTAAGGTCCATACGTATGAGGAGTATGAAGACGAGTTCAGAAAAAAAATGAAAGATGGAGGAATACCGTTGGAAAAGGAGTGATATATGTCATCAGAATTAACAGATGTCCCGAAACAAGAAGAGTTAATGGCCATAGATTACGAGCCTCCTAAAAAGCAGTGGATGGATACACCGGTTAACTTCAAACCGGGTACCTATTGTTTTCCTGCCAAGGCCAAAAATCTAAAGGTCCTTGATATGGCAAATCCTAGAGAATGGGCGCCAGCAGAAGAGGATTGGAAGCTACCACAAAACTGGAAGGAGATAATCCATGATGGGATGAAGGATCGGCTCGATAAGTACCGTTCCTTCAAGATATTCATGGATATATGCGTGAGATGCGGCGCATGTGCAGACAAGTGCCACTTCTTTATCGGCTCAGGTGACCCCAAAAATATGCCGGTTCTCAGGGCAGAGCTTCTGAGATCTATATATAGGAAGGAGTTCACAAAAGCTGGGAAGATACTCGGAAAGCTTGCCGGAGCCAGGGAACTCACAACCGATGTTATAAAAGAATGGTTCTTTTATTTTTATCAATGTACAGAGTGCCGTCGCTGTTCGGTTTTTTGCCCTTATGGTATTGATACGGCTGAAATCACAATGATGGGCAGGGAATTGCTCCATTTGCTAGGTTGTGGTATCAATTGGGCTATGGAGCCTGTGGCGAATTGTTTCCGTACAGGGAATCACCTCGGGATCCAACCCCATGGATTCAAGGAGACCCTCGAGTTCTTCGCAGATGATATTGAAGATATAACAGGTATCAAGATAGACGTTCCCATAAATAAGAAGGGGGCGGAGATACTCTTTGTGGTGCCTTCCGGTGATTATTTCGGTGACCCAGGTACCTTTACATGCACAGGCTATATGATGTTATTCCACGAGCTTGGTCTAGATTATACTTGGAGTACGTATGCTTCCGAAGGGGGAAATTTCGGTCTCTTTACTTCCCATGAGATGATCAAGCGACTGAATGCCAAGATATACGCGGAAGCCAAGAGGTTAGGGGTTAAGTGGATACTTGGAGGTGAATGCGGTCACATGTGGAGAGTCGTCAATCAATATATGGACACGATGAACGGACCAGCGGATTTCTTAGAGGAGCCGGTGTCCCCTATTACAGGAACTAAGTTCGAGAACGCAAAATCCACTAAGATGGTACATATCATGGAGTTTACTGCTGATCTAATAAGGCACAATAAATTAAGGCTCGATCCGAGTAAGAACGACAACCGCATAGTAACATTTCATGACTCTTGCAACCCCGCGAGGGCCATGGGGATTCTGGAAGAACCGCGGTATGTCATCAAGAACGTCTGCAATAAATTCTATGAGATGCCGGAGAATACTATCAGGGAGCAAACGTTTTGCTGTGGAGGAGGCGCCGGATTGGGCACTGACGAAAATATGGATACGAGATTGAGGGGGGGGTTTCCCAGAGGAAATGCGGTAAGATACGTGCAAGAGAAGCACGGGGTTAATAGCCTTGCCTGTATGTGTGCCATTGATAGAGCTACCCTTGTAACCGTATGTGATTACTGGGCTCCGGGGGTTGAGGTTACGGGCATTCATGAGATGGTGGCGAATGCTCTGATCATGAGAGGTGAGAAAGAAAGAGAAACCGATCTCCGTGGAGAACCCCTGCCGGGAAAGGAGGATGAAGAGGATGTATAACGGAGGCAAAATTATAGCCGGGCTCATTGTTTTCATCTGTCTGATAACCTTTCCTGTCTGGTATAATATAGTTAGCGGGAAAGCATCGTACAGACCTGAACTAAAAATAGTGACGGAAGAAAAAGGATGTGTAGAGTCTACTGAATACATGCGAACCGAACATATGCAGTTGTTGGATACATGGAGAAATTCGGTTGTTAGGGAGAATAAGAGGACTTACACGTCAAATAGCGGGAAGAGGTATGATATGAGTCTTTCCAATACGTGCTTGAAGTGTCATTCCAACAAGGCTGACTTTTGCGACCAGTGTCACAATTATCTGGAGGTTAGTCCTACCTGCTGGAATTGCCATGTAATTCCCGAGGAGATTAAGCTATGAAGATCGACAGAAGAGATTTCTTGAAGATTGGCGGACTAGGCGCATTGGGTCTTGCAGCCAAGCCGGTTATTGATGTGGTTTCGAAAAGGGGCTTAGCGGAGGCCTCATCTAAAGGGGCCTCATCTAAAGGGGTTATTGCAACAGGCAAAAGACTGGCCATGGCTATAGATCTGAAAAAGTGCAAAGAGAATTGCACCAGTTGCATAGACGTTTGTCATAAGATCCATAATGTGCCCTATTTTGGAAACCCAAAGGATGAGATCAAATGGCTTTGGAGAGAACCCTATGAAAAAGCATTTCCGGAACAGGAGCATGAATTGATCGGGAAAGGTATGAAAGGAATGCCCGTGATGGTCCTTTGCAATCACTGTGATAACCCCCCCTGTGTTAGGGTTTGTCCTACGAAGGCCACTTTCAAGAGAGAAGACGGGATCGTCTTGATGGATTATCATCGTTGCATCGGATGCAGATTCTGCATGGCAGCCTGTCCGTATGGATCTAGGAGCTTTAATTGGAGGAACCCCAGAGGATGTGACTCATCGGGAAAGCCCTTCATTGAAAAGCAGACCCCAAACTTTCCCTCGAGGACCACTGGGGTTGTAGAAAAGTGTAATTTTTGCGCAGAAAGGCTTGCAAAGGACCTTGTACCTGCCTGTGTAGAGGTATGCAAGGAAAAAGCGCTGGTTTTCGGTGATCTGGAAGATGCCGACTCAGAGATTAGAGAGGTCCTTCGTTCAAATTATACGATTCGACGTAAACCCGGCCTTGGTACAAGGCCTCAAATCTATTATATAGTGTGAGGAGTTATGATTGAGAAGGCTTTGGTTGGGAGTAAGAAGTATTGGGGGTTGGTGATTGTTCTCCTATCTATTATGGGGATAGGCGCGATCGCTTATCTTAAGCAGTGGAATTACGGCTTGGGCATAACGGGCATGAGCAGGGATGTCTCATGGGGTATATATATCGCCCAGTTCACATTCCTTGTGGGTGTTGCAGCCTCTGCGGTCATGGTTGTTCTGCCCTATTATTTGCACAACTACAAAGCATTTGGGAGGATTACAATCCTGGGAGAGTTCGTAGCCGTGCCCTCGGTTATCATGTGTCTGGCATTCATTATAGCAGACCTCGGTCAGCCGACAAGGGCGCTCAACATAGTATTTCATCCGACGCTCAATTCGATACTGTTCTGGGATATGATCGTGCTCAACGGCTACCTTTTATTGAACATCCTGATCGGGTGGAATGTATTGTCTTGTGAAAAGAAGTCCGTACCACCACCGGGATGGATAAAGCCTTTGATATATCTATCTATCCCATGGGCTGTTAGTATACATACTGTTACGGCTTTCATTTACTCCGGCTTACCCGGGAGGGGTTTCTGGCTTACGGCAATTATGGCTCCCCGCTTCCTGGCGTCTGCTTTTGCCGCAGGGCCGTCGCTCCTCATACTACTGGCCCTTGTCGTAAGAAGATTTACCAAGTTTGATCCAGGAAAGGACGCCATTCAAACACTAGCGAAGATTGTTACTTATGCTATGTGTATAAGTGTCTTTTTTGTTCTTCTTGAACTTTTTACAGTTTTTTACAGTCAGATACCCGCGCATATGCATCACTTTGACTACGTTTTTGCTGGTCTTGAGGGACATAACAAACTTATGCCTTGGATGTGGAGTTCCGTTTTTCTTGCTCTTATTTCTCTGATCCTACTGATAAATCCAGCAACGCGCAAACGAGAGAGCATCTTAGCCATAGCGTGTGTCCTAGTGTTCTTCTCCCTCTGGATAGAGAAGGGGTTCGTTTTGGTTTTAGCCGGGTTTATACCCTCATCATTGGGTAGGGTGTTTGAGTATTCGCCAACAATGCCGGAAGTCGCGATCACCCTTGGTGTTTGGGCAATGGGATTTTTGATACTCACCATCCTTTACAAGATGGCCATAACGGTTAAGGAAGAGTTAGGGAGCTAAGCCGCCCAACACGTAACTAATTAATATAGATTTTCATATATTAAATTTCACGGCGTTATCGGTCGGAATCCTCGACGACGTACTCAATGTACGACTTACTCTGATTCCTCCCTCTGGCCTTGTGAAATTAAATATCTGAAAATCTATAAGTAACTTTACAAAAAAACCGGAACACGCCGTAGCCGACAGGAGTGTTTTCATTTACTCCTATGTGAATGTCGGGCAAGAATATCGGGCGTATTCAGGAAATTGAGTTTGTATAATTATGTGAAAGGAGGTGAGATAGAAATGCCTTGGGTTGTTAAGGTTGACAAGGATAAGTGTGATGGCGACGGTGCATGTGTGGAGAATTGTCCTGTAGAGGTCTTCGAACTCGATGAGAATGGCAAAGCGGAACCGGTTAATGAGGAAGAATGTATCGGTTGTGAAACCTGTATGGAAGTTTGTGAGACCGGAGCCGTAACCGTAGAAGAAGAATAAGAAAGCTCTTTGATTCTGATCAAGATCAGTACTAAAAAACAATGAGGTTAAAGATGGGTGAAACTTCGCACAGGTATACTGAGAGGAGGTGGTAGAGCGGGTTACATGTTGAACAATTTTGAGAAACATACTTGAAAGATAAGCTAAGTAACATATTTTAAGGAGGTAAAACATATGCCAAGTTATGTCATTATGGAGAAATGTGATGGCTGCAAAGGGCTGGACAAGACCGCTTGTATGCATATTTGCCCTAACGACCTCATGGTGTTGAATACCGAGACGAAGAAGGCTTACAACAGAGCGCCTGAGATGTGCTGGGAATGTTACAATTGTGTTAAGATCTGTGCACAGCAGGCTGTAGACGTCAGGGGTTATGCTGATTTTGTGCCTATGGGCGCATCCTGTGTACCCTTGAGAGGGTCAGAGGATATAATGTGGACGGTAAAGTTCAGGAATGGTTCCCTGAAACGGTTTAAGTTCCCCATCAGGACAACCCCCGAAGGTTCGGCAGTGCCAGATGGCGGATGGGAGACCGGTTCGGACGACCTCAAGAGCCCGATACTATTTACAGAGCCCGGATCACTGGGACTTCCTGAAGTACCTACACTTAAAAAATAGAACAGGAGGTGAGAAGATATGGCACAGTATGAAACTGTCGAGGTAACTACCGATCTACTGATACTCGGTGGTGGCATGTCAGCATGTGGTGCTGCTGTTGAAGCTGCATATTGGGCGAAGAAGAATGGTTTGAAAGTGACCGTTGTTGATAAGGCCGCGATGGACAGGAGTGGCGCCGTTGCTATGGGTCTTTCAGCTCTCAATATGTATGTAGGGATCAGAGACGGGGAGAATACCCCTGAGGATTACGTACACTATGTGAGACAGGACTTGATGGGTATATCAAGGGAAGACCTGGTCTATGATATTGCCAGGCATATAGACGGCACAGTCCATCTCTTAGAGAAATGGGGACTCCCCATATGGAAGGATGAGAATGGAGCCTATGTTCATGAAGGTAGATGGCAGCTCATGATCAACGGCGAGTCATACAAAGTTATCGTCGCAGAGGCCGCAAAGAATGCCTTGGCAACCATGGGCGATGATGCTGAGATATATGAAAGGGTATTCATAGTTGAACCCTTGATGGATGGAGACAGGCTTGCAGGCGCAGTCGGTTTCAGTGTTAGAGATGAGAAGTTTTACGTATTTAAGGCAAAGGCGGTTATGCCTCTTATGGGCGGCGCGGTACATGTTTTTAAACCTAGGTCAACGGGAGAGGGTCTAGGACGGTCATGGTATCCGCCGTTTAACTCAGGCTCGAGCACCTACTTTACATTGAGGGCCGGCGCCGAGATGACCTGTCAGGAAGTACGGTTTATCCCTGTTCGATTCAAGGATGCCTACGGTCCGGTAGGCGCCTGGTTCCTCCTCTTTAAGTCGCGGGCAACAAATGCCCTTGGCGGAGAGTACATGGTAGAGAGGAAAGAAGAGCTGAATAACTGGGCCCCTTATGGTCTGGCAAAGCCTATCCCTGCCAACCTCCGGAACTATCTGGGGATGCTCGATGTAAACGAAGGGAAAGGCCCATTGTTCATGAGGACTGAAGAGGCGATGCAGGTCATTATAAATTCGGTCCCTGAGGGAAAAGAAAGGAAGAAGAAGATAAAAGAGGTTGAGGCCGAGGCTTGGGAAGACTTTCTGGACATGACTATTTCCCAGGCGATCCTTTGGGCAGGCACCAACATCTATCCGGAGGAAAAACCTTCGGAAATCGCAGCGTGTGAGCCTTACTTTATCGGATCCCATTCCGGCGCATCCGGCGCATGGGTAAGTGGTCCCGAGGATCTTTCTAATAGCGAATACTTCTGGGGTTACAACAGGATGGCTACGGTCAAGGGTCTCTTCTGTGCAGGGGATGCTTCCGGGGCATCTTCTCACAAGTTCTCAGACGGGTCCCATGTTGAAGGAAGGCTTGCTGCCAAGGGCGCATTGGCATTCATAATGGACAACAACACCCAGCCGAATGTAGATATGGCTAAGGTGGAAGAGATGAAGAAGAGGATATTGAAACCGTTGGATCTCTATGAAGAGCATAAGGACTTCTCGGACGGAGATGTAAACCCCAACTTCATCAAGCCCATGCAATTCATGTTCAGACTGCAAAAGATCATGGACGAGTACGTGGGTGGTGTATCGAGTGCGTTTACGACTAATAAGCCCTCTTTGGATAGAGCTTTGGAATTACTGAATTTCCTGAAAGAGGATGCCGAGAATCTCGCTGCTGAGGATGTTCACGAACTCATGAGATGCTGGGAGAACGTCCAGAGGATGTGGCAGGCTGAAGCACACACCAGGACCATCCTTTTCCGTGAGGAGACAAGATGGCCCGGCTATTACTTCAGGGCAGATATTCCGAAGATGGATGACGATAACTGGAAATGCTTCGTAAACTGCAAATGTGATCCGAGCACTGGTGAATGGGAGATGTCCAAGAAGGATGTAATTCCTTTGATTGATTGATGATAATCTCGGGGCGGGTTTTAAACCCGCCCCACAGAAATGATAGGCGGCCTGCTTAGTGGATACGGATGCGCTTGGTAAATGGAAAGAAACGATACTGAGAGATTACCCGAAACTTTCGTTGGACAACAAGATTAAGTTTTCATGCCATAAGGGTCTGGGATGTTTTAATCAATGTTGCGCCGACGTCAATATCTTCCTCACGCCCTATGATATCCTTCGTATGAAGACGAGGTTGAATTTGACCTCCGATAAATTCCTTAACAGATATACCTATGCAATTACTTTAGATGACAAAGGGCTTCCGGCTGTTGTGTTGAAGATGGAGGAAGATGAAAAAAAGAAATGTCCTTTTGTGAATGAAGACGGGTGCACGATATACGAGGATAGACCCTGGTCATGCAGAATGTACCCCATAGGCATGGCCTCTCCTAATAAAAATTCTATAAAAAATCGTGAAGATTTCTATTTTATAGTGGATCAAGGGTTTCCCTGTCAGGGGTTCAAGGAAGAGAAAGAGTGGACAATAAAGGAATGGAAAGAGGATCAGGGAGCGGATATTTATGATTCCAAGGGAGGCCCCTATAAGGAAGTTACCTTGCATCCGTTTTTTCTAGCTGGAAACTTTTTAACCCCTGAAAAGAGTAAGATGTTTTACATGGCCTGTTATGATCTTGACAAGTTCAGAACGTTCCTCTTTGAAAGCACTTTCTTCCATATGTTTGATGTAGATAATGAGACTGTGGAGAAGATACGATTGGATGACGAAGATCTTCTCGATTTTGGCTTTAGATGGATCAGGTTCAGTCTGTTTGGAGAAGGTGTCATCAAGGTCAAGGAAAGGGTTCTTGAGGAACGAAGGGAAAAATTAGGGTTACAATAAAAGAATTCACTTTCCTGCCCCGTGGGCTGGGATGGTTTTAAATAGATAAATAGTTCACCGCAAGAACGCGAAGCATGGAAATATTTTTGTCCTGGAAAGACTTCCTTTGCTCTTGGGTGTGCGGTTGTGCAACTTTCTATGTAATGGGAAACAAGGAGGAAACATGGCGGATATTAATATTTCTGGTGAAAGGGTTATACTCGTCATTGGAGGGGGGATTAGCGGTTTGACCACGGCCCTAGAGGCGGCGGAAGCGGGCTGCAAAGTCTTACTCGTGGAGAAGGAGCCTTTTCTCGGTGGAAGGGTGGCCAGGATCAACAAGTACTATACCAAACTCTGTCCCCCGAGTTGCGGATTGGAGATCAACTTCAAGAGGCTTAAAAGAAACCCGAATATACAGTACCTTACAATGGCGGAGGTAGAATCGGTCTCTGGTGCGGAAGGAAATTATGATGTGTCCATAAAAGTGAACCCCAGGTACGTGAATGAGAAATGCACGGCCTGCGGAGAGTGTTCTGAGGTCTGTGCCACGGAGATTACCAATGAGTTCAACCTAGGGATGAACAAGACCAAAGCGGCTTACCTTCCTCATCATATGGCATTTCCCATGAGGTATGTCCTAGCCCCTGAGATTATCGGTACGGATGACGCAAAGAAGTGTTTGGATGCTTGTGTATACGATGCGATTGATCTGGATATGCAACCGGAGACCGTCAATGTAAAGGTTGGGGCCATAGTTTTGGCCACGGGTTGGGAGCCATATGATGCTGCAAAGATAGATAACCTTGGCTTCGGAAAATGCGAAAACGTGATAACCAATGTTATGATGGAAAGGATGGCAGCTCCCAATGGACCTACAGAAGGGAAGATACTGCGGCCGTCCGACGGAAAAGAAGTTAAGAAGATTATCTTTGCGCAGTGTGCGGGTTCAAGGGATGAAAATCACCTGCCGTATTGTTCAGGTGTGTGTTGTCTGGCATCGTTAAAACAGGCCACGTATGTGAGGGAGCAATATGAAGAGTCTGAGGTTACGATTTTCTACATAGATGTGAGGGCCATAGGAAGGTTTGAAGACTTCTATCAAAAGGTTGCAAGTGACGAGAACGTATCGCTCGTTAAAGGAAAGGTAGCAAAGGTTGAGGAAGACCCCGCTACGAAGGACCCCATAGTGGAGGTGGAAGACACGATGTCCGGGGAGAAAATCAAGGCTCAGGCAGATCTCGTTGTCTTGGCTACTGGGATAGTTCCCAATACCCTTGGAGACAAAATTCCTGTAGATATTACATGTGATGATTTTGGCTTTGTGGTATCTGATCCGGCAAAATTGGGTGTGTATGGGGCCGGTTGCGCAAAGAGGCCTACAGGGGTTTCACAATCTGTTCAGGATGCGACGGGAGCGGCTCTTAGGGCTATTCAAAGTATAAGGAGGTAACCATGGATAAGAAGATCGGGGTTTATATATGTAGTGGTTGTGGAATAGGGGAAGCCCTCGATATAGACGCTTTAGGCGAGGTGGCGACCTCTGAATACAAGGTACCGATATGCAAGAATCACTCGGCGTTGTGTGGTGCAGAAGGAGCATCCCTGATAAAAAGCGATATCGAAAAAGAAGGGGTGAATACTGTCGTAATTGCCGGCTGTTCACCGAGGGAGAAGACCGAGGTCTTTTCATATGACCCTACTGCCATATCCATGGAGAGGGTGAATCTGAGGGAGCATGTTATATGGTGCCATCCTCCAAATGATGAAGATACACAGATGCTGGCGGAAGACTACATGAGGATGGGGCTAGTCAAGGCAGGAAAGATGGAGCCTCTTGAACCATTCAGCGATGAGATAAATAAGACCATCTTGGTGGTAGGGGGCGGGATAACAGGGATGACGTCAGCCCTTGAAGCTGCAAAGGCCGGATCTGAAGTTGTTCTCGTTGAGAAAGAGCCTGAGCTTGGCGGCTGGATGGCAAAGATTTGGAAACAGTTTCCAAAAACCCCGCCTTATCTCGAAATTCAGGAGACCGGCATTGATTCCAAGATAATAGAAGTAAAGTCAAACACAAAGATCAAGATATACACCGCCGCCAGGATAGAGAAGACGGAAGGCTCTCCTGGCTCATATGATGTCACGATAAGCCAAAACGGGAGTTCCGACACTGTAAGGGTTGGCGCTATCGTGGAGGCTGCCGGATGGCAACCCTATGACGCCACAAAACTCGGACATCTGGGTTTCGGCAAGTCTCCTAATGTGGTAACGAATATCACAGTAGAGGAGATGGCATCGAATGGGAAGTTTGCGCGACCATCTGACGGGAAAGAGGCGAAGAGTGTGGTGTTTATCCAGTGCGCCGGGTCAAGGGACAAAGACCACCTCCCCTATTGCTCTTCTTATTGTTGTCTCACTTCACTGAAGCAGGCCAAATATATAAGGGAACAGGATAGCGATGCAAAGGTTTACATCATTTATAAGGATATGAGAACCCTCGGTCAGAATGAAATCTTTTACAAAAAGGTACAGGAAGATGAGGGTATCTTTCTGACAAAGGGTGAGGTTTCGAGCGTATCCGAAGATGCTGAAAATAATCTCGTCATAGATGTGGATAATACCCTCCTTGGAGAGAAGATCCAGTTGAAAGCTGAGATGGTGGTACTGGCTACAGGTATGGTTCCATCTGTTGGGATCGAGGTAGAGGGAAATATAACGCAAGAACCTGAGGAAGCCGCTGAAGATAAAAAAGCAGAAGAGGAAGAAATGCCGGATGATATCATAATACCGTCCGATACGCTAAACCTCACTTATAGACAAGGACCTGAGATCCCGGCATTGAAGTATGGGTTCCCTGATTCTCATTATATATGTTTCCCATATGAGACTCGGCGGACAGGCATCTATGCTGCCGGATGTGTAAGACAACCCATGGATAGCGGGGCCTGCGTTGATGATGCGGCAGGGGCGGCTCTCAAGGCAATACAATGCCTTGAACTAACAGAACAAGGAAAGGCGGTCCATCCGAGGGCAGGAGATATGAGTTACCCTGATCTGTATATGTCCAGGTGTACCCAATGCAAGAGGTGTACTGAAGAATGTCCGTTCGGTATGTATAACGAGGATGAAAAGGGGAATCCATTGCCTAACCCTACAAGGTGCAGAAGATGCGGTATCTGTATGGGATCATGTCCGGAGAGGATAATATCCTTCAAGGACTATTCTATAGACATTATAGGATCAATGGTAAAGGCCGTAGAGGTTCCTGACGAGGACGAGGAAAAACCGAGGGTCATAGCATTTCTCTGCGAGAATGATGCCTATCCCTCTCTGGATATAGTTGGTCAAAAACGTCTTTCCTACAACCCTTACATAAGGGTTATCCCCCTAAGGTGTTTGGGCAATATCAACCTGGTATGGATAGCCGATGCCCTTTCAAAAGGTATTGATGGAATTATACTGATAGGATGTAAGTACGGCGACGATTATCAGTGTCACTATATTAAAGGAAGCGAGCTGGCGAATTACAGGCTTGAAAAGATCAAAGAGACGCTTGACAGGCTTGTTCTTGAGTCTGAGAGGGTTCGTGTCCTGGAATTGTCCATCGATGAGTACGACAAACTACCGGGGATTTTTGATGATTTCCTGGAGACGATAGAAGAGGTTGGACCAAACCCTTATAAGGATTTCTAAGCATAAAACTACTAACCCTACATTGAGGTGAAAAAATGGCGGCCAGACAACTCATAGAACCTGACATGAATTTTATCCATAAGTTAGGAGACTTTGGCGGGGATACGCTGAAGAAGTGCTTTCAGTGCGCCACATGTTCTGTTGTGTGTAAGCTATCCCCTGACAAGAACCCATTCCCCAGGAAGGAGATGATATGGGCCGGGTGGGGTTTGAAGGATAAACTCGTAACTGACCCAGACATATGGCTCTGCCACCAATGCAACGATTGCTCTACGTATTGTCCAAGGGGTGCAAAGCCGGGAGACGTTTTGGGCGCAATCAGGACCTATAGTTTTATGCACTACGCCTTTCCGAGTTTTCTTGGCAAGGCTTTAAGTGACGGTAAGTTTTTGCCTTTACTGTTGGCTATTCCTGTAGTTCTTCTCCTATTCCTTATGGGGGTAAGTGGACATCTCAACATCCCCGAGGGTGAGATAGTATTTGAGAAATTTGTCCCTCATTATATTGTTGATCCGCTTTTTATCATGGTTTCCATCTTGATTGCCATATCTCTCTTAATAGGGGTTACACGGTTTTGGAATGGTATGAAGAATGGTGTCCATCCCAGTGGAACAAAAAATGTGTCTGTAGGAGATTTTGTAAAATTACATGTAATTCCAACGCTTGTTGATATATTTAAACACTCTAAATTCATGGAGTGCGACACGAACCGTTTCAGGTACATTGCTCATCTACTAATCTTTTATAGTTTCATAGCCTTGGCCATAGTAACGGGGGTAGTATTTTTGGGCATATACTTCTTAGGGATTGAACACATGCTGCCCCTTTCCCAGTGGAACCCTGTAAAACTTTTGGCAAATGCGGGAGCTATAGCTTTGTTCGTAGGGTGCACGATGGTAATCTCAAACAGACTCAAGCAAGAAGAAGACAAAAGTAGAACCACTTACTTTGATTGGGCGTTTATCATAATAGTTTATTTGGTAGCAATATCTGGGATACTTACGGAACTTACGAGATTGGCCCATCTGGCCGTCTTGGCCTATCCGTTCTATTTCATTCACCTTGTCCTGGTATTTTATCTCCTGGCCTACCTGCCATTCTCCAAATTCGCTCACATGATTTATCGAACAGTTGCTCTGGTCTATTCGAGCTATTCTGGAAGAGAAGGTTAACAAGGTTAGTTGGAGAAGGCAAAGAACGAAGGTAAAAGTAGGGTCTTGTAAAAGCAAGTCCTTAAGAAGAATGAACCTTAATAACGAAGCGTATAAAAAGGAGGAGTGTGATGATTAAGCCGTTCGGATCTGACAAACTAAACCCGTTGTATGTTGCTGATGATGCTAAACGTGAAGCTCTAATCAAGGAGGCTGAAGGATTACCGTCTGTTGTGATGTCTTCCGCTGCGGCCGGAAATGCCGTTATGTTGGGATCCGGTTACTTTAACCCCCTGACGGGATACATGAACCTCGCCGATTCCAAAAGCGTTGCCGAGAAAATGCAGACCACTTCCGGTTTGCTCTGGCCCGCGCCTATCGTGAATGTACTAAAAGATGTATCCGCTATCAAAGGCGCCAAACGCATTGCCCTTCGTGATCCCAATGTTCAAGGGAACCCGGTTTTGGCCATCCAGGAGGTGGAAGCTATCGAAGAGGCGAGCGCAGATGATATGAAGATGATGACAGAAAAGGTTTTCCTTACCACGGATGAGAAGCATCCTGGGGTTGCCGCCTTCAATTCGGTGGGCAATTTTTTCGTTTCCGGTCCTATTCAGGTATTGAGCTATTCTTATTTCAAAACCGACTTCCCCGAAACATTTAATACCGCCATAGAACTTCGGGACATCATTGAAAAGCATGGGTGGAAAGAGGTCTGTGCCTTCCAGACGCGCAACCCGATGCACAGAGCACATGAAGAGCTGGTTAAGATGGCTATGAAGGAGTATAATGCGGATGGCGCCGTCATTCACATGCTGCTGGGGAAACTGAAAGCCGGAGATATCCCTGCCGACGTTCGGGATGCTGCTATACGAAAGATGGCGGAACTCTACTTTGAGCCCAATTCATTGGAGATATCGGGCTACGGTTTTGACATGTTGTACGCAGGTCCCCGTGAGGCGGTACTACACGCAATATTCCGGCAAAATTTGGGCGCTACTGTGCTGATAGTTGGCCGTGACCACGCGGGTGTGGGGGACTATTATGGAGGGTTTGACGCACAGGCCATATTTGATGAGGTTCCTGAGGGGGCCCTCGACATAAAGATCTTCAAGGGCGATCACACAGTGTGGTGCAAGAAGTGTAACAATGTAGTAATGATGCGTGATTGTCCCCATGGCAAGGACGACTACATCATGCTTTCAGGCACAAAGGTTCGCGAAATGCTGGCCGCCGGTCAAGATCTGCCTCCTGAATTCTCACATCCGGAAGTGGCTCATATACTCATGGGCTATTATAAGAGCGAAGCAGGAACCACCTAAAAAATAATTTATTTCCACCTGTGAAGTTGGTAGTAATATGATTTGAATGATCTATGATGAACCTTCTTGATTCATTTTGAGAAAGATTCTAAGGGACGGGGCCGAAATAACTTCCTCAAGTTGGCGCTCAGATTTAGGTTATAGATTTGTTCGATCTGAAAACGCAAAACCCCAGGAATAGTCGAACTATTTTGAGGATTTTGTGTTTGAAGATCGGGCAAATATGGCCTGAAGATGAGATGCACAAATGGGGAAGTTATTTCGGCCTCGTCCCTAAGTGAGTAAAGCAAAATATAGCAGATTATTTGAGGGAGCTTGCGACCGAGCTATCTGAAATCTAGCTTAGCGAACTTAGAATCTTCAAAATGAATCAAGCCGAGAGGATAAGATTATTTAAGACATAGGATCTAAGGTTTTCATGCTTCGTCTTGGTCTGCAAACTCACATCTTGCCTGCGTTTTTCCACCCTCGCCCCAAACTCCGCATCATTGTTGAGTAACGGAGTTCAGGATACTTCATACCTTTAACAGCTCTTCTCTTTTGGCCTTAGTTTTCTCTATCCGGTCATCCAAGGTATAATCCCCAGTCTTAGTGGAAAACAATTAACTAGTGTCTGAACAAAAACCATTTAAGCTCGGAATAAATTAGGACAAACCAAAATATCAGTAAATTGTAGTCTTCGCTTAGAATATATTACTTTACCTGCACTGTTTTGTAGGGACTACCCGTAAAAAGGGTACAACGCAAACCCTTTTAATTACAATTGCGCTTTTGCTGTTAATATGTTACAAAAATTTAGGGTCTCAAGTATTGGCTGTAGTTATTAGCGCCTAACCCAGTGATGTGGGATAGCTGTAAAGACATCTCTGACTTGAAAGTGAAAGCATAGGAGGTAATTTTACGTGTATTCTAAATTTATTGAGGTTTATCAAGCCAGGCATGAATATGCCAGGTCATTTCCAGGGAAGGGAGTAATGGGTTACATGTGTACGTTGGCGCCTGAAGAGATAGTCTATGCCGCTGGATTTCTTCCGGTCCGACTGATGGGTGCGAATAAGTCTCAAACTGATGCAGATGCGTATATCCCCTCTATATTTTGCTCTTACTGTCGGGATATACTAGCCCAGGGGTTACAAGGTCAATATCATTACCTTAAAGGTTTGTTCCATACCAGTAGCTGCGAAAAAATGAGGAGTGCGTTCGATAGCTGGCAGCGTCATGTAACCGGAGCGCTGACATACTTCCTTTGGATGCCGCAAGTCTATAGCCAAGGGTCAAAGGAGCTTTTCCTTTCAGAAGTTGGCTGGTTTAAAGGACAGCTAGAGCATGACTGGCAGGTTAATGTTGACTCGTTGAATCTGGTTAGGGCTATTGAGGTATATAATGAAAACAGGAGATTGATGAAGCGGGTATATGAGTTGACCAGAGAGGTCCCTTCCCGCATATCAGGGGAGGAGTTAGCCTCCATGGTATTGGCCAGTCAGGTAATGGACAAGGCTGAGCACAGCCAATTAGTTCTGGAATTCATCAAGGAGGTGGAGGGTAGGGATAGAGGCACGGAAAGAGCCAGGGTGATGATAGTGGGGGAAACTAGTGGTGACCTCCAGTTGCTTCAACTCCTTGATTCACTCGGAGGCAAGGTGGTGGTGGATGAGACCTGTTGCGGCATCCGCTACTTCCACGACGAGGTAAATCTCACTGGGGATCCACTTACGGCCGTTGTCTCCCGCTATGTAGAGCGTCTTCCCTGTCCAGTAAGGGATGGTGGCGCACCTCGCAGCCGAATCCCTTTTATCCTGAACCTGGCTAGGGAGTATCAGGTTCAGTTCGCGCTCCTAGTGTATCCTATGTTTTGCGACCCGCATGGCTACGATAACCCGATTATTAGGGAAGCGCTCCTTAACGATGGGGTAGAGGTATTGGAACTGTCACAGGATTTCCCGTTGCCATTAGGTCAGCTTAGTACCCGTATTGAGGCCACATTAGAGAGTATAGATTTGGTTTAACCTGATCTCATAGATATAAATTTTTAGATATTAAATTTAACTATCTTATCGGTCTCAACCCTTGAGGATGCATATAAATGTACTACTTACTCGGATTTCTCCCTCTGGCCTTGTGAAAGTTAATGCCTGAAAATTTATAGAAAGGGGCTGTATTATGCCAACGGTGACCGCCAAATATCCTACAAGACCGCTGGAATATTTTGCTAAGATGAAAGAGCTTCGCAGGATCATCAGTAAAGATACTTTTACCGCTAGGGAACGAGGTAAACCTGTTGTTATGGGCGGAGAGGGAGGGCTTCATGCCCTGTATGCTGCCTTTGATGCTGAAGTTATCCCTGCTATGCCTACCGGCAGAGAAATGAGAGATCTGAACCGGGTTGTTGAGCTAAACGCAGCTGCCGAAGCTAAAGGCTTTGGCAAGGATTGCTGCTCCACTCTGCGCATCGCACTCGGAGCCCATTTCCTGGGCACTTTAGGACTGGATACCAACACAGGAAAACAATTACATCCTGATGTGGTTGTCAATATGATTATATGTCAAGGACAGATAAAATCACATCAGCTCCATGCAGAGTACTTAGGGATCCCCAACGTTAATATTGAGTTTCCTTTTTTTACTCACAACACCGAACTTGCCAAAAAACATTTCATAGACCAGTGTCACCAGGCAGTGGAAAACCTTGAGAAAGTGTTAGGGAGAAAATGTGACGATGAAAAGCTGGTGGAGGGCACAAAGCTGGAGTTGCGCTGCCGGCAAAACATGGCAAGGATAGTTTTACTTCAAAAAACCGTGCCGGCGCCCCTTAAACAGAGACACATCGGCTCGCTCACGGCCTTTCATTTCCGAGGTGTAACCTACCGCCAGGATGTGGCTGACTTTTATGAGCTGGCTTTAGAAGAGGTCAAAGAGCGTGTAAGAAACGGCATTGCCGCCTGCGAAAATGAGCAGTTCCGTCTCTTCCACGAGGGTAGTTTACCCTGGTATTCGAAGTTAGGGGACTTGCTGCGATATCCAGAAAGATATGGCGGCGTTTATATCGGCTCACTGAACAACTTTGGTGTTGGAGGCTGTTTCATTATTGACGAACAGGGACACTGGGAAGTTGCACAGACCCCGTGGGAGATAGGTAACGAGATAAAGAGCAGAGAGGATGCCTTTGAAGCTTTGGCCGATGCTTTTCTCACATATTCGCCATTTTATCAGCTCTTCCAGCGCTGTGAACTCAGGTTGAGCGCCGCTAAAGACTGGAAGGTTGACGGTGTGGTTTTTGCGTTGGACCGCGGCTGTGTTGGAATCACCAGCGATCTGTTCGAGAGCGCCATTAAGGTCAAGGAAGGGGGAATTCGATCGACCAGTTATGAAACGAGCAGCACCTATCCCCTTGATTTTGATGAAAAAGGTTATGAACGGCTAATAGACACGTTCCTGGACACTTTGAATACAAGGTGAAAGAGGTTGTGATAATGAAACTGAAAAATATGAGGGACAAGACTGCTATAGTAGGTGTGGGTAACACCCCGTTCGGCGCCCTATATAGAACGCGTGATCCCTATAGAACCCCCTATACTCTGGGTCTGAAAGCCTTTGAAAACGCTCTCGAAGATTGTGGGTTACGCAAAGAGGAGGTAGATGGTGTAATAGTCAGCCGTATCCCCTCCTATAGTAAGATGTGTGTTATGACAGGTATAAAAAGCCCCAGGCTGACCAATGTACTTGAGGCAGGAGGCAGAATGTCAGGCGTTGCTCTCCAATATGCGGCTATGGCTGTCTATACTGGTATGGCAAATGTTGTGGCCTGTATATACGGAAATGACGGGCGCTCAGCCGGAGCATCTTATGGTGGGGAACCACAGATGATCGACAGTTACAACGCCCCTTTTGGTATGACTTCTCCCGGGGCCAGCCTTGCCCTTATGTGGCAAAGGCATATGTATGAGTATGGCACTACCACTGAGGATCTGGGAGTGCTGGCGATCTCTCAGAGGAAGTTTGCTTCCATGAACCCCAATGCGGTTATGCGTACCCCCTTAACAATGGACCAATACATGAAAGCCAGACACATCTGCTACCCTCTCAGACTCTATGATTATTGCCTCATCAACGATGGGGGTGTATGCTTTATCGTAACAACTGCAGAAAGGGCCAAGGACTGCAGAAAACCACCTGTTTATATCATGGCCACAGGTCAAGCAGCCTCCCATACTCCGTACTACCATGCTCCAGATTTTGGCTGGGACGCTATGAAACAAGTTGCTGACCAGATTTACACCATGGCAGGTGTTGGGCCCAGAGACATGGACTGTGCTCAAATCTATGATAATTTTCTTCCAACGGTGATGTTCAGTTTAGAAGGCTATGGGTTTTGCCCGAAGGGAGAAAGCGGCCGCTGGATCAGAGGGGGTGCCATTGAGCTTGGCGGTGAACTCCCCATCAATACCAGTGGCGGTCACTGCTCGGAAAGCTACATGCAGGGATGGGCACTTCATGCCGAGGCTGTGCGCCAGTTAAGAGGGGAGTGTGGTGACAGACAAGTTGAAGGCTGTGAAATGGTTCAGTACATCTGTAGTTCCCCCATCTGTACATCCCATATCCTTAGGAGGTAACCTGTGATGACCGAATACACTAAACCATTGCCGATACCGGACGAGTTCGACAAGCCTTATTGGGAGGCTGCTAAGAAACACGAGCTTAGGATGCAAGAATGCCTCGACTGTGGGGAAATATGGTTTCCCCCAAGCCCTGTGTGCCCAAAATGTCTCTCCCAAAATTACGAATGGGCCAAACTCAGTGGGAAGGGAAAGGTATGGTCCTGTGTTGTCTTTCATCAGCTCTATTTTCCTTCATTTTCTGATGAAATCCCTTATAATGTGGTTGCTGTGAAATTGGACGAGGGTCCTCTGTTAACGAGCAATATGGTGGAATGCAAAAATGAGGATATTCAGTGTGATATGCTGGTGGAAGTGGTCTTTGACGATGTTACAGAAATAATAACTTTACCTAAGTTCAAGCCGGCCTGATCGACTTAACCCCATCCTCAAACACAAAACCCTCAAAGTCATATTCCGACCAACTGCACAGGTAGGATTTATTTAAAGTCCGTTCCTTACTACATGTTTTCAGTATATCAGAAATTTTGAAACTCATTTGAATTATGCCTTTAAACCATTGTCAGGGTTGAGTTTCAAAAATTCTGTATATGTTACATCGCAGGAAATTATTCCAAGAACTCTGGTTCCCTAAGCTCTACCCATTTCCCCAGTCATATTTTCCTTGTAGTATTCATAATAGCTGAAAACTTTCTTTATATAGTACTTAGTCTCCTTGAAAGGAGGGACGCCTTTATATCTCCTGACCTTTTTGCTTCCGGCATTGTACGCTGCCAGGGCAAGTTTCACATCACCATCATAGCGATCCAAAAGCCGTTTAAAATACTTGACACCGCCGTTTATATTATGCTCCGGGTTGAATATATCCTCTACTCCTACTTCTTGAGCAGTCATGGGCATAAGCTGCATAAGACCTATTGCACCTTTATTGGAAATCGCTCGAGGGTTATACTCTGATTCCGCCAGGATTATGGCTTTAACCAGGGCAGGATCTATTTTGTATCGACTGGCGGCTTCAATAATGATCGGATGAAACAAACGTTCCGCTTTATTAACACGGCGGAATAAGGTTTTATACTCCGCGTATACCTGGTCAGCCTTATTTGGCAAAGCTGGAATAACCTTGTCTTCACAAACGACCGGTTTTTCATCGCCCTGCCGGGTATCAATTTGTATCTCACGAGGTATGAGAGCGTCGGCATTCACATCGTTTTCCGTCTTACTGGGGATGAGGGCAGACACACTAATATCATTTAGTACCTCCTCTTCATTTCGGATCTCCCCTGGCACGAGAAAAGACATACCGAGAATGAGTGACATGATGAAAAATGAACTGAAAAGATTTACTGGAAACAGGTTCCTGAGCGATCCTCCATCGATTTTCAACTTCCATTTCCATAGTGAATACATTTTGATCACATCCTTTTAATAGGTTATCACTTAATTGCCATGCCCCTACCTAGTGTCCATCCATAAATGGCTGTTTTCCGCAATCTCTGCGCCTGCCTGTGCGTAGCACGCAGACAGGTCAGACTCAGATGTAAGGGCACATTGCAAGGTGTCCTTAGGGACGGGGACGAAATAACTTTCCCATTTGTGCATCTCATCTTCAGGCCATCTTTGCCCGATCTTCAAACACAAAATCCTCGAAATAGTTCGACTATTCCTGCGGTTTTGCGTTTTCAGATCGAACAAATCTAACCTAAATCTGAGCGCCAACTTGAGGAAGTTATTTCGTCCCCGTCCCTTACATACTCTATGTATTTCTGCGGTTAAAATCTTCGTCTTCCTTGACCTTGCAAAAACCATCTCATTTCTGGATGGACACTAACTATAGCACAGACTATGCCAAAGGCATAAAATAGTATATTATGCCCAATAACCTACTAATTTAGTGATCTTTTTTCGTAAGACAACATCTGCCTTCAAGTCGAATATTTTATCATTTTCATGCATCTAATTAGAAATAAATGGAAAATAATTACACATTTTAGCCTCCTTCATTTTTCGCTTACACCTCCCAAGAATGCAGATGTCAAAAAACAAATTCAGCGGTGGTGAAAATTACCCCTCACATGGCTTTTCTATTTCAGGTTTCATGAGTGAGAGACGCAAGACATTCTGGAACCTGAGCGCTGACCTGAGGAAGTTATTTCGTCCCCGTTCCTAAGGGGGTAGGTTGGTTCTGCCGACCGCGTCAGACAAGTATAACAGACCTGTCGCTTGGGCTCAGGCATGCAATACTATTCGATAGCAAGGGGATTGTCATCTTCCTCAGGTACCACTGGTAATCCACGCTGTATTCTGAGGTCCTCAATTCTATTCAAAGACTTTTCAAGTTGCCGTCGTCGAGTCGTAGTGAGGACATCGTACTGATTCTGTGCATCTGCTATTCGCTTGCCCAGTAATTCTAGCTTGACAAGGAACTCACCCCACTGTTTCTTAAATCTGCCAAACAAAGACAGCATCTCATTCGAGGTCTTCTCCAATGCAAAATTGTCAACAGCCTGTCGTATGACTGACAGAACAGCAAAGAGGGTTATCGGTGAGCAAAAGACTACCCTATTCCTAAGGCCTTCTTCCAGTATTGAACTGTCCTGTTCATGAATGAACGCATAGATATGCTCGTTGGGGATAAACATGAGTACATAGTCAAGGGTATTTTGCTCAGGGTCAATGTATTCACGATTCGTAATCTCTTTAATCCTGGCCTTCACGTTTCTTAGGAATTCTTTGCTGAATTTTGCTTTCTCTGATTCTGAATCGGCTTCAATGAACCTGGCATAGTTATCTAAGGGAAACTTGACGTCCATATTTAGTTTGAGGTTACGTGGTAGCAAGAAGGTGAAATCCGGTCGTGATTGAGCACCTTTGACGGCTTTCTGTTTGAGATAGTTTACGTTTTCGATAAAACCGGCAAGCCGCAAGACATCTTCTGCCATCCGCTCCCCCCACTGTCCCCTCACTTTCGTACTTGCCAGTGTTTCACGAATTGTTATTGTGGTTTGCATAAGAGCGGTAGTCTGCTCACGCGTTGTTTTCAATTGGGTGGCAAGCTCTCCAAACTTCTCTATTCTGTCCTTCTCCAGCTCTTTCATGAGTCTGGAAACATTTTCTAGTTCGGTCGTCATACGCTCCAATTGTTGATCAATAAGTCCCTTCTTTTCATCTAATTTGTTGGCGCCTACTTGTCTTTCTGACTCCAGCTTTTCCCTGGCCAACTTCAGAAATTCTTCTGTACACTTCGATAGTGCATCAAAGGACAGGCTCCCAAAACTCTCCTTCACATTCTCAATGACAGCATCCCTATCTTCTTTACGCAGGGCTTCAGTCTCGCGGAACAATTCACCAACTAGTTCTTTTGCCTTATTCGCGTATACCAGCCTTAAAAGAAAAGAGACAGCCAGGCCCAAGATGAACCCTGCAAATAGTGCTGTAAGGATAGGTGCCCAACTCATATTTTGCGTCTCAAAAGCCCTTTCTGTATATACTTGAGTTTTCTAAAAATAGTTCTTTGACAAGTTAGGGATTCGGCCTGAAGAACTCCTCAATTACCCATCGATAGCTATAAATGGAGATAATCTTGGTGGCATCCCAGGTGAGTTGATCGGTGAGAAGATACTTGGTGGTTTATTTTTCTTCTATAGTCGTGATTTACTCCTGATCCAGAGAGAGCTCTGAAAAGGGATACCTTTTCAGAGCTCTCTCACTTTGGGACGAGGCCGAAATAACTTCCCCATTTGTGCATCTCATCTTCAGGCCATCTTTGCCAGATCTTCAAACACAAAATCCTCAAAATAGTTCGACTATTCCTGTGGTTAAAATCTTCGTCTTCCTTCACCTTGTAATAATTATCTTATTTGGTTTTTCTTGGCACAAGAATTGCGGAACCATACTTTTCGTATTTTAGCTCATATCAAAGGGATCCAGAAGCATGGATTAGCCAATTTTTTCGACCTGTGCAGTTGGTAGGAATATGACTTGAATGATCTTTGACGAACCTTCATGATTCATTTTGAGAAAGATTCTTAGTGAGTGAAGCTGAAAATTGCAGATTGTTTGAGGGAGCTTGCGACTGAGTTATCTGCAATTTAGCGCAGCGAACTTAGAATCTTCAAAATGAATCAAGCAG